>Ga0105050_10000256_pt1 | contig 77163 bp, 79 predicted proteins | sample FRY01_FD_78088 | JGI IMG/M metagenome (GOLD analysis project Ga0105050, IMG submission 78088) | Freshwater microbial communities from Lake Fryxell liftoff mats and glacier meltwater in Antarctica - FRY-01 | ecosystem: Environmental > Aquatic > Freshwater > Ice > Glacier meltwater ... | reverse complement strand
AATCTTTCTCTATCGCCGTGCTGACCACGCTCGCCTTGAACATCTGAACCCCCAAAATTTATGGAGAGCCTCTGAATCATACATGATTCTTATAGGTCAAGAAAATATGACGGGTGGTAAGTTCCAAATAGCCTGATAAATCGGATCGCTGCCGGAGAGGTTGTCGAGCGTCCTGCCAGCGCCCTGAAGGAGCTGGTCGAAAACGCGATCGACGCCGGGGCCAGCCAGATCAATATTCGCCTTGAGGAAGGGGGACTCGATCTCGTTCAGGTCTCTGACAATGGCTCCGGAATGAGCCGAGATGACATTGGCCTGGCGCTGGAACGCCATGCGACCTCGAAACTGCCGGACGAAGCGATCGAGCTGGTCACGACCATGGGATTCCGCGGCGAGGCCTTGCCGTCGATCGCCAGCGTGGCGCGCCTGACGATTGAAAGCCGGATGGCCGGGCAGGATGGTTGGTCGCGGGTGATCGATCATGGCGAACTGGTGCAGGAAGGACCGACGGCGATTCCGCCGGGAACGAAAGTGCGGGTGGAGCAATTGTTCGCCAAGGTACCGGCCAGACGCAAATTCCTGCGCACGGCGCGCAGCGAATATGCGGCCTGTACCGATATCGTCCGGCGTCTGGCGATGGCGCGGCCCGATATCGGCTTCACGCTGGAGCATCAGGGCCGCAAGGCGATCGCGGTTCAGGCCGGGGAAACCGGACCCGAGCGAGTCGCCGCGCTGACCAGCCGCGACCTGCGTGCCAACAGCGTCGGCGTCGACTGGCAGCGGGAAGCGATTCGCTTGACCGGCGTGGCCGGCTTACCGACCTATAATCGCGGCGTCGCGGATCATCAGTTTCTGTTCGTCAACGGTCGCCCGGTCAAGGACCGGTTGCTGGTCGGAGCGGTCCGCGGTGCCTATGCCGAGATGCTCGCGCGGGACCGCCACCCGGTCGTGGCGCTGTTTATCGATATGCCGCCGGAACTGGTCGATGTGAACGTCCATCCGGCGAAGACCGAAGTGCGGTTTCGCGAACCGGCCATGATCCGGGGCATGATTGTCAGCGGCTTGCGCAAGGCGCTCGACGAAGGCGGGTTTCGCGCGGTCCAGCGTCCGGCGGAATCGGCGCTGGGCAGATGGCAGAGCGAACCGGTGACCCCCGATCCGCAGAGCAGCATATTCACCGCGCAGGGCAGGGCCAGTGTGGCGCAGCAACCCTATCCATCCGCGACCGTCCATGATGATCGTGGAGCCTTTGTTAGCTTCGATCAGCGCGAGGAACTTGCGCCGCTGATGGGCAGGGCAGAGGAAGCGTCAGGGCCGGTGCCCGAGGCCAGTCGCTATCCCCTGGGTATCGCCCGCGGACAGGTCGCGAAAACCTATATTGTTGCCGAAGCGGAAGACGGGCTGGTGATCGTTGATCAGCACGCAGCGCATGAGCGGCTTGTGCTCGAGCGGATGCGCAAGGCGGTTGACGGCGGCAAGGTAGCGTCGCAGGCTTTGTTGATGGCAGAAGTCGTCGAACTGGATGAAAATGCCTGCGACCGGCTTGAGGCGCGCCTGGCGGAATTGTCGGAATTCGGGCTGGAACTGGAGCGCTTTGGTCCGGCTGCCATGCTGGTCCGCGCGACGCCGGCGATGCTGGGCTCCGGCGATGTGAAGCAATTGGTCACCGATCTGGCCGATGAACTCGGCGCCTATGACGAGGCGCTCAGCCTCAAGGAGCGGGTTGAGCATGTCGCGTCGACCATGGCCTGTCACGGCTCGGTCCGGGCTGGCAGGGTGCTTAGTGTTGCCGAAATGAATGCGCTGCTGCGCGAAATGGAAGTGACCCCGCGCAGCGGTCAGTGCAATCACGGTCGCCCGACCTGGGTCAAACTGGCGCTGGATGATGTGGAGAAGCTATTTGGTCGCAAGTGAGCCTGTTGCTTTTAAGTGGCCGATTGTGATCAGGGTCATTGCCTGTTCATCTGGGTGGACTAGGCGCTTGATAAGGATGAAACTGGAGTTTGCCATGATATACCGCACTGCGGCCTACGTGTTCTCAGCGCTGATGATGGTTGGCGGCGTCGCTGCCGATGCGCGACCTGATGCTAATGAATCTCAAGCAGCCGAAACCGATCTGACCGGTTACTGGCAACAGGGGGATGGTGAAATCGTTCATTTCACGCAAGATGGTTCCGGCCTGACCTCGCGATACAGCAAGCGGTCAGCGGGCAATGATGAAAATGACATAGATTTTACCGCAACCGTTCACGGAAACCTGATCTATGGCGCGCATCGCGGTCCGTTTTCGCGCCCGATGCAGAAAAAATGTTCGCTCCAGATATGGGTTGGCATGGGGCTGACGTTAAGTGATGACGGCACCATATTGGAAGGTTTCCGGGGCGACCGGATTGTCGATCCGAAAAACTGCAGCGCCAAAAACAGCGATCCGGTCAAGCTTGTCTATAAAAGGATCGCCGATAGCGACCCCTCGCAATAATCGCAGCGGATCAATCCGCGATCAGGGAACAAGCTTCTGCTCGAACGGAGCGAGACTGCCGTCGCTGGCACCTGGTGTGACGCCCGCCAGCCTGGCGACCAGCGAATAGATATTCACATTGTCGAACACCGGCAGCTGACCACCTGCGGTGATCGCCGGCCCGCTCGCCAGGAAGAAGGCCATCATGTCCGGCTCCCGCTGGTCATAGCCATGGCCGCCGCCAATTCCGGTCATCCATTCCGGGACATCCTGATAGACCACCCAGCCGATGTCCGGCAGGCAGAGGATCGACGGCACGCGCGGATTTGTGCCATATGCGAAATGCGCCGGAATATTGCTGCGGTCCCAGCATTGCATATGCTCGTGCGGGCGGACAAAGGCCGCGCGCAGCGCATCAATATTGCCATCGAGCGGTTCGAGGCCGGCATAATTGCCGTCTTCGACCAAGCGATATTGGTCGCGCGCCATGATCTGGTCGAGATGAATGATCCGCTCGGGTGATGTTTCGGTCATGCCATGATCCGACGCGATGACGAAATTGACCGGCTGTCCCATGCTATCCAGTTGCTGCTGCAAGCGCCCGATTTCCCTATCTACGGCGCTGATCGCAGCGTGCAGTTTCTCGCCCGGCGCCGGGCCGAAATAATGGCCGGCCGTGTCGACCGTATCGAAATAGAGCGTCACCAGCTTTGGCCGGATATCGGCAGGCCGCCGCATCCAGTCGACCACCGCATTGATCCGGCGGTCGTTGGACAGTTTTTCGTTGAACGGCCACCAGTCAGCCGGACGGATACCATTGAAATCGACTTCCGATCCGGGCCAGAACATGGTGGCGGTGCGGATGCCCTGTTTTTCGGCGGTAATCCAGATCGGCTCCGCCTGATTCCACCAGAACGGATCCTTGGTCGCCATTTTGAATATTTCACCCGGGCGCGCGACATCTTCCATGGTGTTGCCGACAATGCCGTGATGATCGGGGGTTTTTCCGGTGACCAGGGTCCAGTGATTGGGAAAGGTCTTGCTCGGGAAGGACGGGCGCATCGGACCATATATGCCGGTGGCCGCCAGTGCGCTCAGATGGGGCGTGATCCCGCGCTCCAGATAATCAGGCCGGAAGCCGTCGATCGAGATCAATATCGTAACCGGATCGCGGGTCTCGGTTTTTTCTATGCCCGCATAATCCTGCTCGGGCGTGGTCGCCGCAAAGGCTGGTGCGCCTGCCAGCAGAAAACTTGCCAAAATCAGCGATAATATCGATCTAATCATATGGTCTGCTCCCGGAGCCTTATCGCCTAGCTGGACAATGTGACAATCTAGACATTGAATTTGAAATTCATGATGTCGCCATCTTTTGCGACATATTCCTTGCCCTCCTGACGGAGTTTTCCGGCGTCACGGGCGGCGCTTTCGCCGCCAAGCGCGACATAATCATCAAAGGCGATGGTTTCGGCGCGAATGAATCCGCGTTCAAAGTCGCTGTGGATTTCGCCGGCAGCCTCGGGTGCCTTTGCCCCCTTGTGGACGGTCCATGCGCGCGCTTCCTTGGGGCCAACGGTGAAGAAAGTCTGCAGGTTGAGCAGCTGGTAACCAGCACGAATGACCCGCGCGAGGCCGGATTCTTCCAGCCCCAGTTCGGCCAGAAATTCGGCCCGGTCATCCGGTTCCATCTCGACCAGTTCGGATTCGATGGCGGCGGATACGATCACCGCTTCCGCGCCCTCGGCCTTGGCTTTTTCGAACACGGCAGCGCTCATTGCATTGCCTGTGGCCGCATCGGCTTCGCTGACATTGCAGACATAGAGCACCGGCTTGGCGGTCAGCAGCTGCGACTGGTCAAAAATCCTCTGCTCTTCCTCACCCTCGGGCTCGGTCAGCCGCGCCGGCTTGCCTTCGCGCAGCAATTCCAGTGCCTGGCCCAATACGCTGGTGGCAATCTTGGCTTCCTTGTCGCCGCTGGTCGCCTTTTTCTGAAAGGCCGGCACGCGTTTTTCCAGGCTTTCCAGATCGGAAAGCAGCAGTTCGGTCTCGACGATTTCCGCGTCGGAAATCGGATCGATCTTGTTGGCGACATGCTGGATATCGTCATCCTCGAAACAGCGCAGAACATGGACGATCGCGTCGACTTCGCGGATGTTGCCGAGAAACTGGTTGCCCAGGCCTTCGCCTTGCGACGCGCCCTTGACCAGGCCAGCTATGTCGACAAAGGCGAGCTGGGTTTCGATGATCTTGGCGCTGCCGGCGATTTTCGCGATCTGGTCGAGTCGCGGATCGGGCACGGCAACCTGGCCGACATTCGGCTCGATCGTGCAAAAGGGATAATTGGCCGCCTGCGCCGCCTGCGTCTCGGTCAGTGCATTGAAAAGCGTTGATTTTCCGACGTTGGGAAGACCAACGATACCGCATTTGAAACCCATTTTATTGTTCCTGTTTCTGGGAAGGATCGATAACCAGCAAGCGGCTATCACAAATTGCCGCCATTCGGTGACCGATCGTTTTCATATTTTCCGGATCCTGCGCCATGGCGAAGAAATTTTCGACGCTGGATTGTCGGACCAGCAGCACATGGTCCCAGACTTCGGCCTCCGGACCGATGAAATAATGTCCTCCGGCGCCGGAAAAAATCACATCTCCGCAATGTTTCCGGACAATCGGCAAAGTTGCCTGCTCATAAAACCGGTACGCCTCGGCACCGCTTATGGGATGGTCTGGGGCCAGTTCGGGGGAGGCCGAGTAATCAGCAATATCCCGGAAACGCAGCATGTTCAAATTCACCACCGGACCCGTCAGCCCGCGCGATATTAGCTTGATCGCTGATTCTTGAGATGCTTCCAGATATTGCATGATATTATTCTTCCTGCATCCGCATCGCAACTTCGCTCATGAACCGCGCATCATCGCCCTTCGCGAGCCAGTCCGCTTCGGCGGCAATCACGCCGAGCATATCCGCCAGATCGTCAATCTCCGACTTGGCATAATTGCCCAGCACATGACCGGTGACCCTGGCCTTGTGGCCGGGGTGGCCGATGCCGATGCGTACCCGGCGGAAATCGGGGCCAATATGGGCGATCATCGATCGTATGCCATTGTGACCCGCTGCACCGCCGCCGCGCTTGACCTTGACCCGGAACGGCTCGAGATCGAGCTCGTCATAGAAGACGGTGACGTCCTCCGGCTGCAATTTGTAGAAATCCAGTGCGGCCCGGACGCTGCGGCCGCTCTCGTTCATGAAGGTAGCCGGTTTGAGCAGGACCAGCTTTTCGCCGCCCAGCCGCGCTTCCATGGTCCAGCCCTTGAATTTCTGCTTGGGCGGCGGAAAGCCATGCACTTCTTCGAGCGCGTCAATCACCATGAAGCCGACATTGTGCCGGTGCATCGCATATTGCGCGCCCGGATTGCCAAGGCCGACCCATAGTTGCATATTTTAACGCGCTCCCTGCTCGTCGCAGACTTCTTGACAGACAAAAAAACCGTCCATGCTCTGATTGATCGGCATGGACGGTTTTTCGTTACATTGTTTTATAAAGAAAGGTCTAGTCTTCGGAATCGCCTTCTTCGCCTTCAGCTTCAGCTGCTTCTTCTGCTTCTTCGCTGGCTTCTGCTTCGTCATCAGAAGATTTCAGAGCAGATGGTGCGGTGACACCAGCAATGGTGAAGTCACGATCGGTGATCGTGCTTTCCGCGCCCTTGGGCAGGGTGATGCTGGAAATGTGGATCGAATCGCCAATTTCCAGACCGGTTACATCGATTTCGATCTGGTCAGGAATATGATCCGCATCGCACATCAAGTCGAGTTCATGACGCACAACGTTCATGACGCCGCCACGTTTCAGGCCCGGAGACTCTTCTTGGTTGATGAAGACAACAGGAATATCGACCTGAACCTTCGCGCCCTTTGCAAGGCGGAAGAAGTCAACATGCAGCGGACGGTCCGAGAGCGGATCAAAAGCAACATCTTTTGGCAGTGTCCGGGTTTTTACGCCGTTGAGTTCGACCTGAATCAGCGAGTTCATGAAATGGCCGGTGCCGAGCAATTTGTTCAATGCACGCGCTTCGACATGAATTGCTATGGCTTCTTTCTTGTCGCCGTAGATAACGGCGGGGACACGGCCTTCGCGACGCAGTGCACGGGAGGCTCCCTTGCCAGCCCGTTCGCGTGGCTCGGCTGAAATAGTCAGCTGGTCACTCATAATGTTGCTCCAAAATTAGTTTTTGTTAGATTTCCGCCACGCCTCCAGGGTGCTAATGGCCGGAAAGAGGGCGCTATAAGGTCGGATTGTTGCAAAAGCAAGGGATTTGCAGCCCAGAATCGACCTAGCAGAATCGGTCTAGCGGAAAAATCCGATCTGCGAGCTTGTCGCCAGCAATATGCCGCTTTGCGACCAGATTTCGGCGCGTCCGTCGGTAGCGCTGTTCCTGACCGTCGCGCCTGTCACTCGCAGCAGTAGAAAATCGCTGCCCGCAGCCGCCAGATCGTCATCGCTCGCATAGATATAGGTCGCCATGGATACGGTCGAGCCGGGACGGAATTGTTCGGTGACGAAAAATGTCCGGGGCATGGGCGTATCCAAAATCGAGAAAAGACTGACCCGGTCGACCGGACGGCCGTCTGCTTCCTTGATCCAGACGATCGCTTCCGGTGATTCGTTGACCGCGAAGGGCATGCCCTTGGCGATGCGCTGATCATAGTGAGTGACCCATTTGGGTGCCATCGGATTGACCGACGGCAAGGAAATGGAATCGACCGGCGATTTGGCCTTCGGCATCTCCACCTGATAGTCGATATCCGTCGGTCGGCGGGTGCTGGTGATGATATCGGCGGCGTTGGTCATTGCGCCATTTTGCGACAGCTCGACGCGCCAGAATTGGGTCGAGGCGCCCGCACGGAGCAATTTGACCGAGAGCTTGACCTCGCCCGGACCGACGCCGGTCATGAAAATAATTTGCTGCGAAACAAGCGGGCCACGGCGTTCGGGATGCATTTCCACGGCTTGGGCTGCAATGGCTGCCACCCATCCACCAAAGGCCATGCCGGTGGGATTGCGATAGATGTCGCTCGCCTCGATTGTGAATTGCCCGTCTTCCAGCGCGACAAGCGCGGTTTCGCGATCAAATATAAATGTCATGCGATGCCCTGATTATTGAATTTTTTCGATTTTGTAGCCGCGTTTCGCGAGCGTTTCCTGAACCGCGTCCGGTCCGACGAGATGGGCCGCGCCAACCGCTACCAGCGATGTGCCGGCTTTTTGCAAGCGCTTGTCCAGCTGCTCCGCCCAGTCCAGATTGCGCGCCACCAGCAGATATTGGCGGGTTTTGGCGTCGGTCAATATCCCGGTATCGGAAAGCGTCACGATCTCTTCGAGATCGCCGGTCATCCAGGCGTTGAACAATTTTTCAAAGGCTTTTTGGGCGTCGGCTGAATCCTCAACCACGCTGGCCAGCATCTTGCGCTGCTGCGCTTCGGGAAGCTTGTCGAAATAGCCCAATTGCAGCTCAATGGTTTCCAGTGCCTCAATCGGTTTTTCTGCCGCTTTGAACTGGGCGAGGAGTTTTTTCTCGACACTGCTGCTCGAATGCAGCCCCAGCCCCTTGGTCTGTGCGGATGCCAGCGACAGGGCCGCTGCCCAGGTTTCCATGCGGTTGAGCGTGCGCTCGGAAATATTGGAGGCGTCGATGATCCGGTCGAGGTCGTCGCGCAAGCAGGGATCGATGCGCGCGTCCAGCTTTTCTTGCCCGGGCGAAACCGCCAGTCGGGAAAATATCCTGGCGGCGTTCTGGGGGTCATCCAGTCCAAGCACTTCAATCACCAGCTGGTCCGAATCGGCAATCGCGGCCTCAAGCGTCGGCGTGCGCCATTGGACGTCGTTGGGCAGGATGTGAATTGTGCCGAACATATAGACCACACCGATCTGGCCGGGCTGGGTGCCGGTGACCTTCCACAGGGCAGGCGTGCCGGTCTTGACCGTGTTCAGGGTGACAGGATCGGGCGCATTGTTGCAGGCGCTGAGCAACAGGGCAGCCAGGAGGGAGAGGAAGGTGGATATGATTCGCATGGGACCTGTTTGGTGAGATTGCCGGGAAAAGAAAGCCCGGGGTTGAGAATAATCAATATTCAATCCGTTCTGCAACAAGCCCTTTTTTCGCGAGAACCGCCTGCAGGCTGCTGTCTCCGGCAAGATGGCCGGCGCCGACCGCCAGGAATATTGTTCCGGGCTGTTCCATACGCTGCTCAACCCATTCGGCCCAGTTGATATTGCGATTGACCAGTAAAGTCTCGTACAGGATCTTGTCGTCCAGTCCGGCATTCATCAATTCACCCAGCGCGTCGACATTGGCATTGGCCCATTCGATGACCATCTGTTCCATGCCATCGGCGGCATCGTCAATCGTATCGACGGTAAAATTGAGATAGCGGATCTGTACCTCCTCGGGCAAATTGTCGAAAAATCCGAGCTGCTGTTCCGGTGTTTCAAGGCCGGTAATCTTGATCGCCCGGGCCTTGGCCTGGGCCAGCAATTCATCCTCGACACCCTGATCAGCCGCATATCCGTTGCGCATCAGCGGGATCAGCGAAATATTGACGCTGGCGAACCAGGGGTCGAGCGGGTCGAACGAGGCGACCGGCAGGTTCAGCCGGGTCAGCACTGCTTCATATTTTGCCCGGTCTTCTGCGGTCAATTTGTTGCGCAGCGATATCCCGGTCTTGTCGATCGCCAGATCTTTGACAATATTAGCCATCACAGCTGGGTCGGGCTTGATCATTTCGACAATCAGCTCGTCCGACGCAGCAAAGCTTTTCTTCACCGCCTCATCGAACCAGGTCATACCGGGCTTCAGGATATGGACGGTACCGAACAGATAGATGGTCGTGTCTTCATCCCTGATCACCCAGAGCGCGGGATCCGCATCATCCGGCATTACGGCAGGCGCATCAGCGGTTGCCGCAACGGCATCGCTGCCGGAGCTGGCAATATCCTGTTCGGTCGCCGGACAGGCGGTGAGCGACAGGTAGAGCGGAAGAAGCAAGGCGTTGAAAAGCCAGTTACGCGGCATAAAATAGTTGCTCCGGCAGAGAGTGGGACGGGCTTCATTGAACAATTGACAACAAATGCCCAGCAAATTTTGACCGATGGTCTGGCGGCACTGGTGACGGCTGTATAAATCTGTTAACCGGATGATTAAATCAAGGAGTTTTTCGATGAGCACGATCCACGCCCGCACCTGTCATATATGTGAAGCCAATTGCGGCGTGCTTGTGGAGGTCGAGGGCCGCGAGATCCTCTCGATCAAGGGCAATCCCGATCATGTGCTGAGCCGGGGGCATATTTGCCCGAAGGCGACCGCGATCGCCGATCTGCAGGATGATCCAGACCGCTTGCACAAGCCGGTGAAAAAAGTCCATGGCCAGTGGCAGGAAATTGGCTGGCAACAGGCTTTTTCGGAAATTGCCGCGCGGCTGCTCGACCTCAAGGGGCAGGGCGCCAAGCCGGCCATGTATATGGGCAATCCCAGCGCCCATGATTATGGCATATCCACCCAGATCAGCACCTTGCGCCGGGCGATTGGCCTGAAAAATATCTATTCCGCCTCGACTCTCGACCAGATCCCGCATCATGTCGTGCAATATCATATGTACGGCCATGTCAGCCTCGCCGCCGTGCCGGATATCGACCGCAGCCAGTATTTGCTGATCATCGGCGGCAATCCGGCTGCGTCCAACGGCAGCATCTGGACCGTGCCCGATTTCAAGAAGCGCGTGAAGGAAATGCAGGCCCGCGATGGCAAGCTGGTCGTCGTCGATCCGCGCCGTACCGAGACCGCCAAACTCGCCGACGCGCATCATTTCGTCAAGCCGGGGACCGATACCGCCTTGTTGATCGGAATTTTGAAAAGCATTTTCGATGCCGGGCTGGCCTACACTTCCCGGCTTGATCCGATATTGGATGACAGCTGGAGCGCCATCGAACCGGCAATCGCCGGCTTTGATATGGATCAGCTCGCCGCCCATTGCGGCATAAAGGTCGAGACCATGCAGGACATGGCGGCGCAGCTGGCCGCTGACCAGCCCGCCGCGATCTATGGCCGGATGGGTGTCTCGGTCTGCGAATTTGGCACGCTCAACCAGTGGCTGATCCAGGTGATCAATATCGCCGCCGGCAATCTCGACCGGGTTGGCGGAACGATGGTGCCGGAACCGGCGCTCGACACGATCAATCTGGTTGGCAGGGGACCGGTGCGCACTGCCGACACCGTGCGCGGCCCGATGCCCTCGGTGATGAGAGAGCTGCCGATGGTGACCTTCGCCGACGAAATGCTGCGCGACAATGACGACAAGGAGCGCATTCGCTCGCTGTTCGTGGTCACCGGCAACCCGGTTTTGTCATCGCCCGATGGTGCCAAGCTCGACCGGGCGCTGGAAAGACTCGATCTGATGGTCTCGTTCGACATGTATGTCACCGCGACCAGCCGCCACGCCGACTATATATTGCCGCCCTGCGGACCGCTGGAAAAGGATCATTATCCGTTCTTCTTCGGACCATTGGCGATCCGGAACTATGCCAGCTACTCGCCGGCGATTTTCGAGCTGCAGGACGGCGAGAAGACCGACTGGGAAATCATCGCCGAACTGGCGCGGGAAATATTGGCGCAGGACGGGCAGGATGTGCCCAATATCCACGAACCGCGCGATGTGCTCGACGGCATGTTGCAAAGCTCACCCGCTGGCCTGACGCTGGCGGAAGTGGAAGCCGCGCCCAATGGCATCGATCTCGGTCCCTTGCGGCCGTGCATGGCCGAGCGGCTGCGCACCGAGGACAAGAAGATCCTCTGCGCCCACCCCGATTTTCTCGCCGAATTGCAGCGCTTTGCCGCGTCGCTTGATGATGAGCAACCGGACAGCCTGCGCCTGATTGGTCGCCGTCATGTCCGGCAGAACAACAGCTGGCTGCACAATAGCAAGCGGCTGCTGAAAGGCCCGGATCGCTGCACGTTGATGATTCATCCCGATGACGCCAGCGCGCGCGGCCTGCATGATGGTGGCATGGCGACGGTGACCAGCCGGGTGAACAGCGTCGATATCCCGGTCGAGGTCACCGATGACGTCATGCCCGGTGTGGTGTCAATACCGCATGGTTTCGGTCATGGACGCAAAGGCGTCGGCCTGTCGGTAGCGCGTGAAAAACCGGGGGTATCGATCAATGATCTGACCGATACCGAACGCTTTGACCCGCTGTCCGGCAATGCCGTCTTGAATGCGGTTTCGGTGACGGTGGCGAGAGTTGAGGAAATGGTCGCGGCGGAATGATCTGATAAAGCCCCTCCCTTTCAAGGGAGGTGTTGGGGGTGGGATAGGCGAGTAGCGGCTCGATGCCGCTGCTCGACTTGCAGTCTCGCCACCACCCCAACCCCTCCTCTGAAGAGGAGGGGCTTTTCTTCCTGCTGACCTCACCGATCCGATTCCTCCCTTGACCCTCTGCCGCCCTTTCGCCAAAGCAGCGCGTAAATATTGCACCTCCTTTTTTGGCATGCGAAGAAAGTCTTCATCTTGACCGATACGAAGCCGCTCAGCTTCCAGCAGATCATCCTGAAACTCCATGAATATTGGGGTGATCGCGGCTGTGCGATCCTGCAGCCCTATGACATGGAAATGGGCGCCGGGACGTTCCACACCGCGACCACCCTGCGCGCGCTCGGTCCCGATCCGTGGAAGGCCGCCTTTGCCCAGCCTTGCCGCCGTCCAACCGATGGCCGATACGGCGAAAATCCCAACCGTCTCCAGCATTATTACCAATATCAGGTGATCCTGAAGCCATCGCCGCCGGATATTCAGCAGCTCTATCTCGACAGCCTGTCGGTGATCGGCATCGATCCGATGCTGCACGATATCCGCTTTGTCGAGGATGACTGGGAAAGCCCGACACTCGGCGCCTGGGGCCTCGGCTGGGAAGTCTGGTGCGACGGCATGGAAGTCACCCAATTCACCTATTTCCAGCAAATGGGCGGTTTCGACTGCAAGCCGGTGTCCGGCGAACTGACCTACGGGCTGGAACGGCTGGCCATGTATATTCAGGGCGTCGATAGCATTTATGATCTGGATTATAATGGCGCTGGAATGACTTACGGCGATATCTTCCTGGAGAATGAGAAGCAGATGTCGGAGTGGAATTTCGAAGTTGCCAATACCGACACCCTGTTCGACTTGTTCAACAAGGCCGCCACCGAATGCGAAAATTGCCTCGACAGGAAACTGCCAATTCCGGCCTATGAGCAAGCGATCAAGGCCAGCCATGTATTCAACCTGCTGCAGGCGCGCGGCGTGATCAGCGTCCAGGAACGGGCCAGCTACATGGGCCGGGTCCGCGATCTCGCCAAGGGCAGCTGTGAAGCGCATATGATCAAGAACGGATGGGCAGCGTGATTGTTCGTCCGTCACTCGTCACCCCAGCGCAGGCTGGGGCCCAAACCAAGGTTAGTTGTCCCACGCTAGGCGGGTTGGATTCCAGCCTTCGCTGGAATGACGGTTTGCCATCATGACCGATTTCCTCCTCGAACTGCTCTCCGAAGAAATTCCCGCCCGCATGCAGACCAAGGCGCGCGTTGATCTGGAGCGGCTATTCACCGCGCAGATCGCCGAAGCCGGCCTGAAGGCCGGCGCGATCACCGTCTATTCGACGCCAAGACGACTGGCGCTCATCGCCAAAGACCTGCCAGCGCAGACCGAAGCGGTCAGCGAGGAAGCCAAGGGCCCACCGGAAGCGGCGCCCGATCAGGCGGTTGAAGGTTTCTGCCGCAAAAACGGCGTCACCCGCGACCAGCTGGAAGTGCGCGACGTCAAGGGGCGACCAACCTATTTCGCCGTGATCAGCAAGCCGGGCCGCGATACGAGCGACGTGCTGGCGGAAGCTATTCCGGCGATTATCCGTGCCTTCCCCTGGCCGAAATCGATGCGCTGGGGCGAAGCCAGCGTCTCGACCGAAAGCCTGCGCTGGGTGCGGCCTTTGAGCGGAATCGTCGCGATATTGGGCGATGACCTTGTCCCGTGCGAGATTGACGGCTTGACGTCAGGCTATGATACTGTCGGACATCGCTTTTATCATCAGACGGCCAATACCGTTAGTGGTGAGCCTGTCGAACCACGCCTCTCCTCCGAGAACCGCCCTTCGACAAGCTCAGGGCTAACGGGCATCACCATCGGCAATGCCGGTGATTATGCCGAAAAACTCCGCGCCTGCCATGTGCTCGTCGACCATGAGGAACGCCAGAACATCATCCGCGACGGTGCCGCCAAGGCTGCATCGGATGCCGGTCTGGACCTGGTCGAAGACGAAGGCCTGGTGATCGAAAATGCCGGCCTGACCGAATGGCCGGTGCCGTTGCTGGGCAGCTTTAATCCCGCCTTTCTCGATGTTCCGGAAGAGGTGATCCAGCTGACCGCCCGGGTGAACCAGAAATATTTCATCTGCCGGGACAAACAGGGCGCTCTCGCCCCGAATTTTGTCTGCACGGCGAATATCGACGCCAGCGATGGCGGCAAGGCAATTACGGCAGGGAATGAAAAAGTCCTCGCCGCACGGCTCTCCGACGCCAAATTTTTCTGGGAACTTGACCAGAAGACGAAGTTGGAGGATCATGCAAAGAAATTGGGCAACATCGTGTTCCACGAGAAATTGGGAACGGTTGCCGACAAGGTAGAGCGTGTAGTCAAGTTGGCTGAGTGGTTGGCGTCTTTAGAAGGGACTGGGTTACTCCGTGCCAACCCAGAACAGACTCAACTGGCTGCACGTCTCTGCAAAGCCGATCTCGTCACCGAAATGGTCGGCGAGTTCCCCGAGCTGCAAGGCTTGATGGGCGGTTATTATGCAGAGAAACAAGGGTTTCCGGTAGAAGTCTCATACGCAATCAGAGATCATTACAAGCCGGTCGGGCAGGGCGATGATGTGCCGACTGATCCGGTGACGGTGTGGGTGAGTCTGGCGGATAAGCTGGATACGCTTGTTGCGTTTTTTGCGGAAGACATGAAGCCTACGGGTTCCAAAGACCCATTTGCTCTTCGCCGAGCGGCATTGGGTATCCTTCAATTGATAATAGTCAACGGGCTTAAAATCAAACTGGGGGACCTTCTGTTGGAAAGTAGATTCACTTGGCTTGAACAATTGGGCGAAAAAGAAATCGAACGGCTTTGGCCGATGATCTTGGATGAGCAAGAAAAATCTCGAGGTTCACTTGCAGAGTTAGAAGCTTTGCAGCACGGGCCAGTAGAGCATATTTCTCAGATATGGGCGAAACACGAACAGCCTGGAAATATTTTCATAATCAACGAGAAAGGTGCGCGTGAAATCGCTAGTGTATATGCTGCGCGTTACACGTTCGTCGAGAACCAAAGAAACTGGTCTATAGTTGAAGAACTGCTCGAATTCTTCGCCGACCGCCTCAAAGTCCAGCAGCGCGAAGCCGGCGTCCGTCACGACCTGATCGATGCGGTTTTCGCGCTTGGCGGCGAAGATGATCTGGTGCGCTTGCTCGCCCGGGTGAAGGCCTTGCAGGCCTTTGTCGAGACTACGGACGGGGTGAACCTGCTCGCCGGTTACAAGCGGGCTTCGAATATCTTGAAGAAGGAGGGCGGCACCAGTTCCCCTGCGGAGGCAGGGGCCCATCTCCCGACCTCTGATCCTGACGCGGACACTCGTCATCCTGAACTTGTTTCAGGATCTCCCGGGGTCCTGAAACAAGTTCAGGATGACGAAATATCCGTAAAATCCCTTTCCTACACGCCCGAAAAAGCCGAAAAGACCCTGATAGACGCGCTCGATGCGGCGCAACCGCAAGTGACCGCTGCGATCGCCGACGAGCAGTTTGAAACCGCCATGACGGCACTCGCCGCGTTGCGCGGACCGATTGATGAATTTTTCGAGGATGTGACCGTGAATGATAGTGACGAAGCAAAGCGTGAAGCTCGGCTTGCCCTGCTGGCACGCTTTCGCAATGCCGTCCATCAAGTCGCTGATTTCTCCCAGATTGAGGGCTAGAAGAGTTTTGATTCATAACAGTGTAAAGTTTGTAAAGTTTGGCAGCGGTTTTTTTGCGGTAACGGGACTGAACTAAAAGCCCCTCTCCTTCAGGGGAGGGGTTGGGGTGGGGCCTGTCCCCATTCACAAATTCGGAGACTGGCATCGAGCCAGCCTCCTCATAAACCACCCCTTTCCCCTCCTTTAAAAAGGAGGGGCGGGACAGTGATGAGGCAATTGAATGACCCAATATGTATATCGTTTCGGTGGCGGCATGGACGCAGACGGCGCGCCCGCTGACTCCACAGACGCCCGCAACCTGCTCGGTGGCAAAGGGGCCAATCTTGCCGAAATGGCCAATATTGGCTTGCCCGTACCTCCCGGCTTTACGATTTCGACCGAAATGTGCACCCGATTCATGCAGGACGGCGGCAAATATCCCGACAGTCTGAACGCGGAAGTCGCGCAGGGCATTGCCCATATCCAGTCGGTGACCGGCAAGACATTTGGCGATGCTGCCGACCCGCTGCTGGTGTCGGTGCGCTCCGGCGCCCGCGCCTCGATGCCGGGCATGATGGATACCGTGCTCAATCTCGGTCTCAACGACGACACCGTCGAAGGTCTGGCCAGGACCTCCGGTGACGAACGCTTTGCCTGGGACAGCTATCGCCGCTTCATCCAGATGTATTCCGATGTCGTGCTCCAGCTCGATCATGACGCCTTTGAAGAAGCGCTTGAAATTATCAAGGAAGACAATGGCTTCTTCACTGATACTGAGATGGAGTCCAAGCATTGGAAGGCTCTGGTCGCGGAATATAAGACGCTGGTCGAGAAACTCTGGGGCAAGCCTTTCCCGCAGGATGTCAATGATCAGCTATGGGGCGCGGTCAGCGCCGTATTCGGCAGCTGGCAGGCGGACCGGGCGAAAGTCTACCGCCGTCTCAACGATATTCCCTCCGAATGGGGCACTGCGGTCAATGTCCAGGCGATGGTATTCGGCAATATGGGCGAAACCAGCGCCACCGGCGTCGCCTTCACCCGCAACCCCTCGACCGGCGACAGCGCTTATTATGGCGAATGGCTGATCAACGCGCAGGGTGAAGATGTCGTCGCCGGCATCCGTACGCCGCAATATCTCTCCAGGGCAGCGCGCGAACAGGCCAATGCCAAGCCGCTGTCGATGGAAGAGGCGATGCCGGAGACCTACAAGGAACTGACCACCGTTTTTGACCTGCTCGAACGCCATTATCGCGACATGCAGGATATCGAATTCACCGTGGAGCGCGGAAAATTGTGGATGCTGCAGACTCGCTCGGGCAAGCGCACCGCCAAGGCGGCGCTGAAAATCGCCGTCGATATGGCCCATGACGGCCTGATCACCGAGGAAGAAGCGGTGATGCGCGTCGATCCGATGGCGCTCGACCAGTTGCTCCACCCGACGCTCGATCCGGACGCCAAGCGCGATGTGCTGACCACCGGCCTGCCGGCCTCGCCCGGCGCCGCCAGTGGCCTGATCGTGTTTGACAGCGATACCGCCGAACGGCGCACCGAAATGGGCGATGACGTCATCCTGGTGCGGACCGAGACCTCGCCCGAGGATATCCACGGCATGCATGCCGCCAAGGGTATCTTGACGGCGCGTGGCGGCATGACGTCACATGCCGCCGTGGTCGCCAGAGGCATGGGAAGACCTTGTGTTTCCGGCGCCGGTACGGTGTCGATCAACAATGAAACCAAAGTCATGAAGGTCGGCGACCGCGAGCTCAAGGAAGGCGATATGCTGACCATCGATGGCAGCAATGGCCAGGTGATGGCCGGCCGTGTCGATACGATCCAGCCCGAACTGGTCGGCGATTTTGGCGTGCTGATGGTCTGGGCCGACAAGGTCCGCCGTCTCGGCGTCCGCACCAATGCGGAAACCCCGCTCGATTGTCAGGTGGCGCGCGATTTTGGTGCCGAGGGCATCGGCCTGTGCCGGACCGAGCATATGTTCTTTGATGCAGCCCGGATTACCGCGGTTCGCCAGATGATCCTCGCCCCCGACGAAAAGGGCCGGCGCGTCGCGCTGGCGAAACTGCTGCCCGAACAGCGCGATGATTTCCGCCAGATATTCGAGGTCATGGTCGGCTTGCCCGTGACCATCCGTCTGCTCGATCCGCCGCTGCACGAATTTTTGCCGCATCATCAGTCGGAATTTGAAGAAGTCGCGAAAGCCGCCGATGTTGGCGTCGACACGCTGAAGCAGCGGGCCAATGAATTGCACGAATTCAACCCGATGCTCGGCCATCGCGGTTGCCGTCTTGGCGTCACTTATCCCGAAATCTACGAAATGCAGGCGCGGGCGATCTTTGAAGCGGCCTGTGAAGTGGCGGAAAAGAGCGGCCAGGCACCGATTCCCGAAATCATGATCCCGCTGGTCGCCACCGCGCGCGAACTGGAATTGATGAAGGATGTGGTCGACCGGATGGCGAAAGAAGTATTCGCCGAAAAGGGCCGCGAGATTGAATATCTGGTCGGTACGATGATCGAATTGCCGCGCGCCGCCTTGATGGCCGGCGCGATTGCCGAACATGGGCAGTTTTTCAGCTTTGGCACCAATGATCTGACCCAGACCACTTTGGGCGTCTCGCGCGACGATGCCGGGCGCTTCCTGACCCAATATGTCGACAAGGGCATTTTCCCGCGCGATCCATTTGTCAGCCTCGATATCGAGGGCGTCGGCCAGTTGATCGAAATCGCCGCCGAACGGGGCAGGGCCGCTCGCCCCGACATCAAACTCGGCATTTGCGGCGAACATGGCGGCGATCCGGCTTCGATCGCCTTTTGCGAGAAAACCGGCCTCGATTATGTCAGCGCATCGCCCTATCGCGTGCCGATTGCCCGGTTAGCCGCGGCGCAGGCGGCGCTGTCGCAAAAATAATATGATCCATTGCGCGCCTGATGGGGAGCGCTGGTGGACAGTGAGTTTTTTGTGACATCGGGCTCCGCATCCAGTGCGGAGCCCGATGTCGATGGAATGTTCAGATTGTTGGACAGCAGGGCAAATTATGGGTTGCCAGCAGGTTATTCACCCCCTATCTGCACCCTCTAGTTAGCGCCCATAGCTCAGCTGGATAGAGTACTTGACTACGAATCAAGGGGTCGGGAGTTCGAATCTCTCTGGGCGCACCACTTTCCCTCTTCTGTCAGACCATGTCCCAAGGTGCACTTGCGCATGGGGCCTCGCTGGCGTAGTTTGTTGGCATTGCATGTGATGAAATGAAGGATCTGTCTTGGCCGATTATTCCAACTCCATTGTCGACGCGCTTGCCGAACGCGAAGCCCAGAAACTTCCGGTACCCGACGAGGTCCAGGAAGCGGTGCGGACGCTGCTACGCTGGGCCGGCGACGACCCGAAGCGCGAGGGCCTGGTCGACACCCCGAAACGGGTGGCGCGGGCGTGGAAGGAATATTGCGAGGGCTATGCCGAAAACCCGGCGATGCATCTGGCACGGACGTTCGAGGAAGTGGGCGGCTATGACGAGCTGGTGCTGCTCAAGGACATTCCGTTCCATTCCCATTGCGAACATCATATGGCACCGATTATCGGCAAGGCGAGCATCGCCTATATGCCGACCGACAAGGTCGTCGGCATTTCCAAACTGGCCCGCGTACTCCACGGATACGCCCGGCGACTGCAAGTGCAGGAACGGCTGACCGCCGAGGTTGCCGAATGTATCTGGGACAATCTCAAGCCGCATGGCGTTGCCGTGGTGATCGAGGCGAGCCATAGCTGCATGACCGCCCGCGGCGTCCGCACGCCCGGCGTCGGGATGATCACCAGCCGGCTGTTCGGCTGTTTTCTGGACGATGCCCGCAGCCGCAAGGAAGTCATGAGCCTGATGGGCTATTGACGGCAAGCCTGCTCAGCGCATCCATTTCCGCATCAGATTATATTGTACCGCCTGCAGGCGGGTGTAGTTCTCATGCGCCATGTTGAGACCCTCCAGCGCCGCCACTTCGTTCAGTTCGTAAAGCAGATTGCGCTTGATCACATCGGGGAGCTTGCTCTGGATGAAGGTAATCGCCACCATTCGTTCGCCCTCGGTAACCGGCTCCACCTCGTGTAGCGTGGAGGATGGATAGACGATCGCCGTGCCCGGGATGCCCTTGAACCGCATGCCCGCTTCGCCCTGTGTGACATGGAGTGCGCCACCCTTGCAGTCGTTCACGTCGCTCAGGAAAATGGTGCAGCTCACGTCGGAGCGGAGCGGACCGTCGGGCAGGGGAATGATCGCGCTGTCGGCGTGCAGCCCATAGTTCATGCCGGGCTTATATCGTGTGATCAGCGGCGGTGCGACTTTCTCCGGGAATGCGAAATCGACAAATTCGCGATTGGCCAACAGCGCGTCGTGCAGGATTTTTGAAGACTTCTGATAGCCTTCGACATCATGCAGTTGCAGATTATTCTTCACCTTGCTGTGCGGATTGCTGATCTTGCCGTCGACAAATTTTGCCTTGTCGGCAATTTGTTTCAGTTCATTGACCTGACTTTGGTCGAGTAAGCTGAGCTGTTTGAACATTATCGTCTCGTTTCCGCTATTGCCATCGCGGCGGCAACTTTCGGAAAGCGCCGCGCCAATTGATCGACCCATAGCAGTGTCTGCCTGATATCGTCAGCATGAATTTGCGCTGCCTCGGCCAGAAGCTCTTGCCGCAGCGATGCGCTGTAATCATATTCGGGCGCCTTGGAATAGCTGGTCATGATCGGGCTGGAAACCAGGCTCTGGGAATCTTCCGGGGAAAGCTCTTGTCCAAAATGTTTGGCTGCGACCTGCAATTGCTCGGCGGGCTGGCGCAGAAAATCATCGAAATCCATCCACGCGATGCTTGCTGCGGGACAATGATACTCGGCATCACAGAGTGTCACCATCTCGCAAAGCCATCCCAGCGCGGCGGTCTGGGCAAGCGATAGCGTATCTTTCCCGTCCAAAGACTGGCCGCAATGTTGCTCGATCCGGAACAGCCTGAGATCGGTCAATGCTGCCGCCTCCTGCTTTGAAGATTCCCCGGCCAAAATGGTTTGCAGATAGCGGTCGAGCGAGGCGAACAGGAAAAGCGCCGTGCCCTTGTTGGCCAAAAGAGGCCGGGCGAGCGGGCTGACAAAACTGCTCGCCTTGATCATCGCCCGCTGGTCGGCGTGAAATACGCGGGACAGCCAGTGTTCCACCTGTGCAAGTCGTTCGCTGTGCTCCTCGCTGGTCCAGCCAATATCCGCAGGTTCGTTGACCCGAACTTCGGCCAGCTGCCGCAATATTGCCGGTTCCCGCAGTGCGAGAACGCTGTCCATCTCGCCCAACAACCGCGAAATCAGAGTTGATCCGACATGGCCGACGTGGAAAATATATTGGGGTTTTGGGAGCGGCGGTAACGGCACCGCCGCGAAATCCGCCCAGGCAACGATCTGCCGTGGGAGATCGGGGGTAAAAAGACGCTGGTCGAGAAAGCTGGCTTGGCGGAAGGCCGTCTCGCTCATCGTCGATAGCAGGACTTGATCCTTCTGCAGATCAGCGAGATGCGGAAAGAGCGCAGCATTCTGTGCAAAAGCGGACTGCCAATCGTTGTTCAACCCAGCCTCCAATGAAAAAGCCCGGATCTGGTGAACCGTCTTGCGACGTTCCAGACCCGGGCTTTCCAAATCAAAGTCAGAATAGGACTATTCCTTGGTTTCGGTATCGTCCTGATCTGCTGTTTCGGTAGCTTCCGGAGCCGCTTCAGCAGCTTCTTCGCCGGCTTCTTGAGCGCCATCTTCGTCACCCAGGTCTTCGCTGTCGGGCGAAAGGGCCGCGGCGGCCAGTTCAGCCTGATCATCTTCAAACATCTGGGCGATCACGTCGACGCCGTCCTTCTGCATATCAGCTTCGTCATCCGAACGGGCGACATTGGCCTGAATGTTGACACTGACTTCCGGGTGGAGACGAACGCGGACATCGAAAACGCCGAGTGTCTTGATCGGTTTTTCCAGGATGACCATGCTCTTCTCGACCACGGTGCCTTTGCCGTCGGCGTTCAGCGCTTCGACAATGTCGCGAACCGACACGGAACCATAAAGCTGACCGCTGGCAGACGATGCGCGGATCAGTACGATCTGCTTGCCATCGATGCTACCGGATGTCGCTTCGGCTTCTGTGCGCTTCGTTTCATTGTCCGCTTCGATCTGCTGGCGGTTGGCGTCAAAAACCTTCTTGTTCGCCGCGTTGGCGCGCAAGGCTTTCTTGTTGGGCAGCAGGAAATTGCGGGCATAGCCGTTTTTGACAGTGACGATGTCGCCAATGTTTCCCAGTTTCTCTACTCGTTCGAGCAAAATAATATCCATTGTTTCGCTCCTACTTCACGAGATACGGCAGCAGGCCAAGATGGCGGGCGCGTTTAATGGCTCTGGAGAGCTCGCGTTGCTTCTTGGCGGAAACTGCGGTGATACGACTTGGTACGATCTTGCCGCGTTCGGAAATGAATCCCTGCAGCGTCTTCACGTCTTTATAGTCGATGGGCTTTGCGTTCTTGCCGGAAAAGGGGCAGCTTTTGCGGCGACGGAAAAATGGACGTCCCATGTTTTAACTCCTTCTCTGGCTTAATCTTTGTCGAAATCGCGGCGCGGTTTGCGTTCGCGTTCACGTTCCGGTTTGCGCATCATCACGGACGGGCCTTCTTCATGCTCGTCGACGCGGAGGGTCAGAAAACGGATGACATCTTCGTTGATCCGGGTCTGGCGCTCGAGTTCCAGGATAACGCTGCCTGGTGCATCGAGACGCAGCATGACATAATGTGCCTTGCGGTTCTTCTGGATCTTGTAGGCGAGCGTACGCAGGCCCCAGGTTTCGGTCAAAACGACCTTGCCTTCATTGGATTCTACAATTTTGGTGGCTTCCTGCGCAAGAGCATCAACCTGAGACTGGCTCAGATCCTGTCGCGCAAGGAAGACATGCTCATACATTGGCATGCAATCATTCCTTCATTTACCGCCGATCGCTGACGCCGCACCATGCTGACGCCCCTCCGGCTTTCTTCGTTTTCCGTGTGATTCGGACGGACCCAATCACGCGGAAGCGGCGCCTATGGCGGAATTGATAGCCGAATGCAAGGGCCGTGGATCGAACGCATGACGATCATTTGTGATGGGCGCGATGCAAATGTCGTTATTGTCTCATTCAAGTCGTCAGCCTGGGCCAACGGGACCATATATATCATGGTCAGCAAACCGGTCATGGTATAAGTTTTTGGTGCAGATTCATCCTGAAATTGCGCCGATATAGCATGGTAAAAAAGGGCGCTCTCCGGTCGGAAAGCGCCCTTCAAACGATGGAACCTGACGAACGGGTCGCAATTATCGCAAGTCTTCCACCGAAACCCATCCTTTCGTGCCGTAATTGTCGCTAACCTGGACAAACAGCCCGGCCTTGTTGCCGGTTGGTGTCAATTCTGTTTCTGCACGCAATGCGCGCACCGTGTCGGCATTGGCATCTGCGCTTGCATATAGATTCGTATTTACCACAACGGTATATGTTGCGCTCGCTTTGGCTGCAGGTGCTGCCGTCTCCACCGCTGACAATGCACCCGCCTGAGAGACGACGCTGTTATAAGCGATGATGAAGGCCTCGGTCAGCATCTTGCCATTGTTCGAAGCCGCATAGCCGGCAGCATCCGCCCCTCCGACCCAGGGCGAGCCACCAGCAAAGGACAAGGTCGATTTTTTGACTTCTCCGGTGCCTGCTACCAGGGTTTGGCCATTGGCCGGGCTGACCACGCGAATACCGGCAGCGACGACCTTTTTCTTGCCGCCAAGGCCACCGAACATGCCGATCAGCGCGCCGGCTCCCGGAACACTGCCCAACATCTGTCCCGCTGCGCCCGAACGGACGAAAGCGTCTGTCGCGAGGCCCTTGGCTGTCTGGATGCCCTGATCGACCTCTTCCTTGTCGCCGGCGATCACATTGACCAGAAAATTGGCCGGTGCTGCGCTCGCCGCACTATGAACCTCAAAACATCCCGATTCCCGGGCAATGGCTGCCACCAGTTCGCGGGGACTGCCCAGTCCGAATTTGCTCCAGCCCTGGGTGTCGCCATCGACCACGGCGATCGTGCCATAGCTTGAATCGTAATGGGTGAGTTCAACCGGAGCGCTCTTTGCCGCCTGGGCCGGTGTGCTGCTGGCGACTATCGCCGCAAAGGCGATGGTGGATGTTGAAACAAATATTGACCTGATCATGATATTCTTGCTCCCATTACGATTGAAACAGTTTTCCAAGCTAACAAAACATGGTTCCCCGATGAGGAACCGTGCGACTATCTATGTGCGGGGATAAAAGCCGTTTCATCATTCAAATGAATGAACGCCGGGAATATAATTGATCATCGGAACGCAGCGACAGCGGTTGTCGCTTGCCTTCACACCTGCGTCAGGCGCTTATCTGTCCTGGGTCTCGTCGCTTTGGCCAAGCGCGATATTGGCGAGCAGTCCGACCAGTTCCGCTTGCCGGCCACAACCAGTTTTTTCGAGGATGCTGCTGAACTGTGATCGCACGGTTGTGATCGACACGCCGCCGTCTGCGGCGATCTCGGTCAGCGTCTGGCCTTGCATCAGACCCTTGGCAATGCGGGTTTCAGCCATGGTCATGTCGAACAGGCCGCATCAAGTCAGTCGACGGTGCCCGTGTCTGGTCGAGCGGGGTAAAGAAGAGCAGCGCATAGCTATTGGCAAAAATATCATGGGCCGCCAGCTTTATCGGCATGACATGGCCAACGAAAGCCGCATTGCCATCTGTGTTGCGGATCGGAAAGGAAAGGCTGTCGGTGGCAGAAACGCCATCCAGTTTTTCCAGTGCGCTGGTCAAAAAAGCCCCCGCGCGACGATCCGAAAAAGCCACGCGCCGACCTGGCTGGTTGAATTTTACATGGTCGGTTACAGATTGTGCCCGGTCATTGGCTTCGACAAACTTGCCCTCGGCATCCAGAACCAGAGCCGGCAGACCAAATCTGGAGAGGGTTTCGCTGGCGCCCTGCGCGCGTTGCAGGCCCAGCCTTGCCGAGACAAAGGCGCTGCGCAACAAATGGGGACGCAGCGCATTCAGCCGGTCGACGTGATTTCGCTCGATCGGCCCCTGTTCCAGCTGGCGTTCGATGCTGAAGACAATATTGTCTCCCGTCGGCATTTGCAAAAGCGTTCCCGCCGACCAGCCCAGACCGCGCGGATGGAAAAAATCCCGGTAAAAGGGATTATTGGCCAGTTCCTCTTTGCTCCAGAAATCCTGCTCGACGAAAAATGTCGGCTGGGATTTTTCGATCATGCACATCCGGCGGGGACATTTTCCCAACCAGCCATCTTTGACATAGGTCTCAAACGCATCGAACACATTTTCTGAAGCGGTCCAGTTCACCGCTTTGCGGGCTGAGAAAAGCATGCCGCCGATGGAATCGGTCAATATCGCCAATTCATCCAGAACAGCAGGCCAAAGCTCCGGAACCACGGAACATTCATAAATACGGTCAATCAACTTTTCCTGCATTGTCTGAACTACCCGATTTTGTGAAATTCCCTGATCAAATATCGAATGGCCAATTTAACGATGCAACGTCAGATTGCCACTATTTCTTCTTGTTCAAAAAGCCGAACATATCGCCGCCAATCTTGCGCATCTGGATTTCTTCCGCGCCCTCGGTGATCCGGTAGCGGCGGTGATGCCGGTAGATATGCTCGAACGGTTTGTGCCGGGAATAGCCCATGCCGCCGTGGACCTGCATCGCCCGGTCAGCCGCATCACAGCACAGGCGGTTCGCGCGATAGTTGCACATCGAAACCTGGGCGGAGAGATATTTGGCGACATCTGTTTTGGGCATGGTGTCCATCTTCGCAGCCGTCGCGTAGATCAGCTGGCGCAGCATCGCCGCCTCGGTGTGCAGTTCGACCAGCGGGAATTGAATGCCCTGATTGACCGATAAGGGCTTGCCAAACGGTTTGCGTTCGCCGGCATATTTGACCGACTCATCAATACAATATTGCGCTGCGCCGAGCGATGAGGCGGCCTGGCGGATGCGGTTTTCATGGACGAAATGCTGGGCGCAGGCGAGGCCCATGTCGAGATCGCCGAGCACCGCATCGGCAGGAATCCATACATTGGTGTAGGAACATTTCGGATGATCGGTGGGCATGTTGAATGTCCACATATATTCGCCGACTTCAAAGCCTTCGGCATCAACCGGCACGATGAAACAGCCAATGCCGCGCGCGTCGCCATCCTTGCCGCTATGCCGGGCAAAGGTCATCACATGCGACGCCTTGTGCAGTCCGGTGGTCCACATCTTGTTGCCGTTGATCAGCCAGCCATCCACGCCATCGCGGGTTTCCGGCACCGCCGTCGTGTCCATCCAGGTCGCATCGGAGCCATGATGTTCTTCGGTAAGCCCGAAACACCAGCCCATCTTGCCCGCCAGCATTGCCGGGATATAATCGCGCTTCTGCTGCTCGGTGCCAAAGTCGCGCAGCATCAGCGGCTGCACCAGATTGCCGACGATCGAATTTTCATTCTGCAGGTCGTTGTGCAGGCCGAGTCCCTTGTGCGCGAGATGTTCGCGGATCCGTGCCATGCCGAGATTGGTGCCGTTCTGGCCGCCAAATTCCTCGGGCAAGGCGTAACGGAAATGACCGGCAGCATCGGCGATCTGCCGCATTTCCACCAGCAACGCTTCCCATTCCTCGGTTGGCAGACCCTGATTTTCCCAATTGGTCCGCGCATCTTCCCGCCGGTGATCGAAGAAACGGATATTGTCATCGCGCTGCTCCAACGGCTTGATCTCGGCCTCTATGAACGCATCGAGCACGTCCAGATAATCTTCAATGTCCTGCGGGATTTCAAAATTGGTCATGTTGAGCTCCATTTGTTGACTGCGACTTTCAGGCCGGCATATTTGGGTTGATCGATGGACAGCCGTTCCAGCGCGGACAGCCGCAAATGGTCCCAGACAGCTGCGGAGGTTATCGCGATGTCACCTTTTGAAAGTCCGCTGCAAAGCTGTCGATGATCATAACCGATAGCAGCGAGCCTGGCGCGGGCGGCATCCCGGAAACCGGGGCCCCATTCCACCTGCCGTCGCGCGATGCCGAGGGCATTGCCAGCGACGCGGGACTGGAATTTGTCATGACCTTGCAGACCGGGCAATACTTGCTTGGCGTTCCATTCGTCCAGCGCCGTCAGCAGCTCGCCATAGCCAGTCTCGCCGGTCACGCTTTCCGCTTCGGGCACCGACCAGTCCAGCGGGGCGGCTATGCTATCGGGCAAAATCTCTTCGAACAATAAGGCCAGATCAATCTCCACCTCGGACACGCGGCGGCCGATCACCGTGCGTTCCAGCGAGCGGTCGGCATGACTGCGCCAGATTTGGCCCATCACCATGCATGCGACACCCCACCAGAGGGCGGAATAGATCAGCCAGAAGCGAAAGCGGTCCGGATCAACCTCGGCGCCGCTGGCGGCGGCATAAGCGGCCAGGAAGGATTCGGCGCTGTCAAAGCCACCGGCGGCCTTTTCATAATGACCGAATCGCCAGCTCGGCGTGCACAGATAGGCCAGATCCTGCACCGGATCGCCCAGCCGGACCAGTTCCCAGTCGAGCACCGCCGACAGGCCCTGCTGGTCGATCATCAGATTGCCCATCCGGAAATCGCCGTGCACCAGATATTTGTCGCTGGCATCGGGCGCATTTTGTTCCAGCCAGTGAAAGGCATATTCGTAGATCGGCATGTGGCCGCCAATTTCCTGATATTTTTCTTTCTGAACCCGAATCAGGTCAGCGGGTGAAAAATATTCCAGCGATTGGAGCAGCGGGCCTATCTCGATCTGGTGAATTGCGGCCAATTCCCTGGCGCATTGTTCGGTCAACCGGCTTTCGGCTTCGGCGAAGGCCGGATTGCCGAGAATTTTATGCGGCAGGGTTTCTCCCTCCGCCTTGGTCATGATGAAGCCTTCGCCCAGAGCATCGTCAGGTTTCAGCCGACCGCGAACCTGGGGGGCGGTGACTCCGGCTGTCCGTGCCAGTTCGATGACATCCGCCTGCGTGGCGAGCGGGACTCCGCGCAACCCGTCATCATCCGGGGACAGGCCGCTGGGCAGACGGCGCAGGACATATTCCTCGCCACCATAGGAAAACGCCCAGCTTTCCATGCTCGCGCCGCCCGACAGCCGATGCACTTCTGTCAGTTCACCGCCGGCACCGAAGGTTTTGCCACAATATTCTGCAAGCTTTTGCTGGAACGTTTCATCGATCATGCAGGGGGTTTAATCAGACGATTAAAATTACGCAATGCTTTTACCACGCTACGGCGACGCTTGCATGACCGGTCAATCCTCCCTAATTCCGCATCATATTTTGCAATTGGGGGTCATCATGCGCGCATTTATTTTTCCGGGACAGGGCAGCCAGGCGGTTGGCATGGGCAAGGCGCTTGCCGAGGCGAGCAGCACCGCCCGTGAAGTTTTCGAAGAAGTCGATCATGCGCTGGAGCAAAATCTGTTTGAGCTGATGTGCGATGGCCCTCTGGATCAGCTCACCCTGACCGAGAATGCCCAGCCGGCGATCATGGCCAATGCCATCGCGACCCTGCGGGTGATGGAAAAGGATGGCGGCCAGTCGCTCGGGGATCTGTGCAGCTACGTCGCTGGCCACAGCCTTGGCGAATATAGCGCCCTGTGTGCAGCCGGCGCGCTGAACCTGACGACAACCGCAGAATTGTTGAAATTGCGCGGCCTGTCGATGCAGAAAGCCGTGCCGGTGGGCGAAGGCGGCATGGCGGCCTTGCTGGGTGCGGATATCAAAAAGGCATCGGCGCTGGCCAAGGCGTCGGCGCAGGGCGAAATTTGTACCGTGGCCAATGACAATGACCCGACTCAGGTGGTGATTTCAGGGCATATGGGCGCGATTGAGCGCGCCATTGCTGCGGCCAAGGATCATGGCATCAAGCGCGGTATATTGCTGCCGGTGTCGGCGCCGTTCCACTGTTCCCTGATGGCTCCGGCAGCCGAAGCCATGGAAGAAGCGCTGGCAGAAGCGAGCATATTCCCGCCGGTTGTGCCGGTTTTTGCCAATGTCACCGCAGCTCCGGTCTTCTACCTTGATGAAATTCGCAATCTACTCGTCCAGCAAGTGACCGGAACCGTGCGCTGGCGGGAATCGGTCGGCAATATGGCGGAAGCCGGGGTCGATCAATTTGTCGAATTTGGCGGCAAGGTCCTGACCGGAATGGTGGGGCGGATTGCGCCCGAAGCCGAAGCCGTCAGCCTTGTCTCATTGGCTGATATCGAGGCCTTTCTGAAAAGTCTGTAGCAGCAGCAATCGATCTCTTTTATCTGGCTCTTTTATCTGGAATTTTGAAGGAATTTGGAATGTTTGATCTAAGCGGAATGACCGCCCTGGTAACCGGAGCATCGGGGGGAATCGGATCGGCAATTGCCAAATCCCTCGCCGCGCAAGGCGCAACAATCGCACTTTCGGGCACGCGCATGCACGTGCTGATGGAGATGATTCCCGAAATGGCTGGCGAGGGCCATATTGTCATGCCGTGCGATCTGTCCAAAGCGGAAGAAGTCGATGCGCTAGTCCCGGATACGGTAGCAAAGCTCGGCAAGCTGGACATATTGGTCAACAATGCCGGTATCACGCGCGACGGACTGGTGATGCGCATGTCGGATGCAGATTTTTCCGACGTCATCCGGGTCAATCTGGAATCCGCCTTCCGCCTCATCCGCGCCGCTGCACGACCGATGATGAAGGCGCGTCATGGCCGGATTATCTCGGTCAGTTCGGTTGTCGGCGCGACCGGCAATCCGGGACAGGCCAATTATGTCGCGTCCAAGGCAGGCCTGGTCGGCATGTCCAAGGCTTTGGCGCAGGAACTGGCGTCGCGCGGCATCACCGTCAATTGCGTCGCGCCCGGATTCATTGAATCGCCGATGACCGATGCGCTGACCGATGCCCAGAAAGAAGAGATCAATCGCAAGATTCCGGCAGGCAAAATGGGCAGCGGCGACGATATCGGTGCCGCCGTGGTCTATTTGGCCAGCAAGGAGGCCGCTTATGTGACCGGCCAGACCTTGCACGTGAATGGCGGTATGGCGATGATTTCCTAGGCCTTTGCCTAAAAATTTGATCTCCTGTGCGATTTCGACTTCACGGACACTTGCAAGGCGCGCGCCACCGCACTAGGACGAAATTGAAATTCATTTGTAACAAAAAGGACCTCTCATGAGTGAGACTGCAGACCGCGTAAAAAAGATCGTTGTTGAGCATCTGGGCGTTGAAGCCGACAAAGTGACCGAAGAAGCTGCTTTCATCGATGATCTGGGCGCTGACAGCCTCGACATTGTTGAGCTGGTTATGGCGTTTGAAGAAGAATTCAGCGTCGAAATTCCTGATGATGCAGCCGAAAAAATTGGCACTGTCAAAGACGCCATCGATTTCATCGACAAAAACAAGGCTTAATTGATTTTGAGGTGTTGCCAAGGAATAGGGCACGCCTCGGGGCCAATGATCGCTGGAAGACAGTAAAGCGGCTCACCGGCCCGGGAGGAATGTCCTGAACCGGTGGCCGTTTTTGATTTCGGGCAGGGGAAGCCCGCAAGGAGAGGCATGATATGCGCCGTGTAGTTGTAACCGGAATGGGCCTGGTAACGCCGCTGGGCGGAGATGTGGAAACGACCTGGAGCAATATATTGGCTTCCAAGTCGGGCGCGGGAAAGATTACCCGTTTTGATGCATCAGATCAAAAATGCCATATCGCCTGCGAGGTCAAGCCGGCCGATCATGAATATGGGTTCGATCCAAATCTGCGCGTCGACCACAAGGTTCAGCGGCAGGTGGATCCGTTCATCATATACGGTATCGATGCGGCCGGTCAGGCGCTTGAAGATGCTGGCCTTACGGATATGCCAGAGGAAGAAAGGCTGCGCGCCGGCTGTTCGATCGGTTCCGGGATCGGTGGATTGCCGGGAATCGAAAAAGAATCGATCGTATTATATGAACGTGGACCAAGCCGGGTCAGCCCGCATTTTGTCCATGGACGTCTGATAAATCTCATTTCTGGCCAGGTTTCGATCAAATATGGTCTGATGGGGCCGAATCATGCGGTCGTGACAGCCTGTTCGACCGGTGCCCACAGTATTGGCGACGCCGCGCGAATGATTGCCCTGGATGACGCCGATGTGATGTTGGCCGGCGGCGCGGAAGCGACCATTTGTCCGATTGGAATCGCCGGTTTTGCGCAGGCAAAGGCACTGTCCACAAAGCGCAACGATGACCCGACGGCAGCCTCCCGGCCCTATGACAAGGACCGCGATGGATTTGTGATGGGTGAGGGCGCGGGCGTCGTTTGTCTGGAAGAATATGAACATGCCAAGGCCCGCGGTGCCAAAATCTATTGCGAAGTTATCGGCTATGGCATGTCCGGCGACGCCTATCATGTCACCGCACCGCATCCTGATGGCACCGGCGCCTATCGGTCGATGGAAATGGCCCTCAAACGCTCGTGGCTGACCACAGCTGATATCGATTATGTCAATGCGCACGGTACATCCACCATGGCCGATACGATCGAACTGGCTGCGGTCAAGCGCTTGTTTGGCGAAGACCTCAAGACAATGTCGATGAGCTCAACCAAGTCAGCAATCGGCCATTTGCTCGGTGGCGCGGGAGCCGTGGAAGCTATTTTCTGCGCCCTGGCCATTCGGGATCAGATCGTCCCGCCGACGCTTAATCTCGACGATCCGGATGAAGGTTGTGAAGGCGTCGACCTGGTTCCCCATTTTGCCAAAAAGCGCAAAGTGAACGCGGTGCTGAGCAACAGTTTCGGCTTTGGCGGCACCAATGCCAGTATCATAATGAAAGCCATCTAATATCATGCGCCGTCTCGGTTGCCTGATATTGGTAGCAGCGGCGATCATTGCAGTCCTGCTGGCGGGGAATTTCCTCTATGGCTGGAACGCCAGCGGACCGCTGGAAAATCAGCGCACGATCGTCATCAAATCTGGTTCGAGCCTGGCCATGGCCGCACAGGTCATGGAATCGGAAGGTGTGATCAAATCCGCCGATGCCTTTTTGACGCGGGCCAAAATTCTGGGCGGATCGGAACCGATCAAGGCCGGAGAATTCGAAATCCCGGCCGGCGCCAGTAACGCGCTGATTTTGGATATTCTGCAGGGCGGCAAAGCGGTGCTGCGCCTGCTGACCATTCCGGAAGGCACCCCGTCGATCATTGTGCACGAGAAATTGATGGCCGAGAAACTGCTCAAGGGCGATATTCCGGTGCCAGCGGAAGGGTCTATCCTACCGGACAGCTACAGTTTTGAACGCGGCGAACAGCGGGCGGCCGTGCTGCTGCGCATGCAAAAGGCGATGCAGGATACGATTGCAGAATTGTGGCCGAAGCGCTCTTCAAACACGATCGTCAAGACGCCCGAAGAAGCCGTTATATTGGCAGCGATCGTCGAGAAAGAAACGGCACTGGCACGCGAAAGGCCCACCGTCGCGGGTGTTTACAGCAACCGCATCCGCAAGAATATGATGCTGCAGGCAGATCCGACCATCATATATCCGATCACTCGCGGCAAACCGCTGGGCCGCCGGATCCGGCAATCGGAAATCGCACAGGTCAATGACTATAATACCTATGCGATGGTTGGCTTGCCCAAGGGTCCCATTGCAAATCCCGGTCGCGCATCAATCGAAGCCGTACTCAATCCGGCGGATACCAAAGCGCTTTATTTTGTCGCCGATGGCAAGGGCGGCCATGTGTTCGCCAATACGTTGGAAGAGCATAACCGCAACGTCGAAAAGTGGTTTGCGCTGCGGCGCGAGCGCGGAGAAATGTAACGAGCCATCGGTGCCGAAGGTAACATCGATAAAGAGATACAGGCTTGACCTGATCTGGTTTGAATTCGTTGTGCCTTTCCATCGCCTCGCTGGCGGAAGGGACCCAATATGTCGGCAAGGCTGGTTCAAATAATCGTACCCGACACGGAAGTCCCGCGGGCAAAGTCAGTCATTGAAAAACATTGCAGCCGCTATTGGCAGGAAGCTGTTCCGGGAGGTCTCGAAAAATTCTCCTGCGTTGTGCCAGGCCGGGCGATTGAAGCGTTGATCGCCGAACTGGACGCGAATTTCAAGGATAGTGAAGGTTTTTCGGTGCTTGTCCTGCAGGTCGAGGCGGTTTTGCCAGAAATCCCTGAATTGGAGGTGCTCGTCCCTGCCGGTTCCGGCGAGCAGAAACCACCGACCCGGTTGGAAGTTTTCTTCACCCGTGACCGGATCAGCACCAATGAGCTTTATGATGATATCGAAGCCAGTCTGGAACTGCGTCCCAATTATCTGCTGACGGTGATCCTTTCCGCGTTGATCGCGGCTTTGGGTATGCACAGCGGTCAGACAGCCGTGGTCATCGGCGCAATGATCATCGCCCCGCTGCTCGGTCCGACCATGGCCATGGCGATGGCCGCTACACTGGGGGATTTGGCGCTGGGTCGCCATGCGATTAGCACGCTGGTTGTCGGGATATTTGCCGCTCTGGCTTTCACATTCCTGCTTGGCATGTTCATCGAGGTCAATCCGCTGGTGCCAGAACTCAGAAACCGCACGATAGTGCATCCCGCCGATATCGCACTCGCGCTGGCCTGCGGTGCCGCCGGTGTGCTGGCGTTCAGTCGGGGTGCCTCGCTCTCGCTGGTTGGAGTCATGATCGCAGTCGCGCTGGTGCCGCCGATTGCCGCCGCCGGATTATTTTTTGGCAGCGGCGATCACATGCTGGGATTCAAGGCGCTGTTCTTGCTGGCAACAAATCTGGTGTGCATCAATGTGGCCGGCATTGTTACATTTCTCGTTCAGGGATTGCCGCCAAGAAACTGGCGGATCACCAGCGGCATATTCATGATCTGGCTGCTCATTCTATTCCTGTTCGTCGGCCTGGTCGGCGGCAGGATTGCTATTGGCAGCTATGGACCAATTAACGTCGCTGGCGATTCGGCCTCCGTTCAGCAAGCTTCTTCGAATCCGGATTGCTTGACTGACAGGATATCTCCGAATCCGGATTGATTGACTGTCAGGAAATATCCGAACGGATCCCGGCTCAATAGTTAAACCGCTTTTTCAGGCTCTCGCGCGCGTCCCGATATTCGCGGGTGAACTGGTCGACCATGTCCTGGACGCTCATCACGTCGTTGATCAGCCCAATGCCCTGACCGCAGCCCCAGATGTCTTTCCAGGCCTTTTTCTCGGTATTGCCACCAGAACCGAAGTTCATCGTCTTATAGTCGCCCTGCGGGAGATTGTCGGGGTCGAGGCCTGCATTTTCGATCGACTGGCGCAGATAATTGCCCTTCACGCCGGTAAACAGGTCGGAATAGACGATGTCGGCGGCTTTGCCTTCGACAATGCCTTCCTTGTAGCCCTGATCGGCATTGGCTTCTTTCGTCGCGATAAAGGCGGAGCCGGCATAGCCGAGATCGGCACCCATTGCCTGGGCCGCCAAAATCGATGCGCCATTGCCAATCGAACCTGACAGAGCGACCGGGCCATCGAACCACTCGCGGATTTCCTGCATCAATGCGAACGGCGACAAAGTGCCGGCATGGCCGCCGGCACCAGCGGCAACCGGAATAAGGCCAGTCGCACCTTTTTCGATCGCCTTGTGGGCAAAGCGGTTGTTGATGATGTCGTGAAGAATGATGCCGCCCCAGCCTTTTACCGCCGTATTGAGATCCTCAATTGCCCCGAGCGAGGTGATTACAATCGGCACTTTCCATTTCGCGCAGGTCGCCATGTCCTGATCCAGCCGGTCATTGGATTTGTGGACGATCTGGTTGACCGCAAATGGTGCCGCCGGTTTGTCCGGATTGTCCCGGTTCCACTCCGCCAGTTCTTCGGTGATCTGGTGCAGCCATTCATCGAGCATGCTCTGCGGACGGGCGTTGAGGGCAGGGAAGCTGCCGACGATGCCAGCCTTGCACTGGGCAATGACCAGCTCCGGCCCGGACACGATGAACAAGGGTGAGCCGATAAGCGGCAGGCGAAGATTGTCAAAAATGGCTGGTAAAGTCATGATAACCCCGATTTTGAAAAATATTGCCACCGCATTAGCCGATGCGGTGGCATATTCTACTGTTATTTTAATTGACCACTTAAATCCGGTTGACGGCGCTGAGCAAGGCCTCGACCGACGCGGTGGCGACATCGCTGTTGATACCGACACCATAGAATTCTTTGCCGTCACCGGTTTTGCATTCAATATAAGCGGCGGCCTGCGCATCCTTGCCCGAACCCAGCGCATGTTCGTTATAGTCGATGATTTCGAGGCTTATGCCAAGGGCGGTGGAAACCGCATCAACGACGCTGGAAATCAGACCATTGCCGCGCCCACTGACTGCTATTTCGCCTTCCGGCCCCCGGACCTTACCGACAAAAATCCGCTCGCCGCCGGTTGCCCGTTCGTCATAGTCGATCAGACTATAGGGGCCGCTGCCATCGAGATGATAGCGGGCCTGGAAAGCTTCCCAAATATCCGCTGATGACAGTTCGCGACTGGTTTCATCTGCCAGTTCCTGAACCGTGCGGCTGAAATTGGCTTGCAGGCGTTTTGGCAGCTTCAGCCCGTAATCCTGTTCCAGTATCCAGGCGATCCCGCCTTTGCCGGACTGGCTGTTGACCCGGATGACGGCTTCATAATCCCGGCCGAGATCACGCGGATCAATCGGCAGATAGGGGACGTTCCAAAACTCGTCATTGCGCTGTTCTTGCGCGGTAAAGCCTTTCTTGATCGCGTCCTGATGCGACCCGGAGAAAGCGGTAAAGACCAGTTCCCCGGCATAGGGATGGCGAGCCGGAACCGGCAGCTGATTGCAATATTCAACGGTCTTGACGATTTCATCCATGTTGGAAAAATCGAGTTCAGGATCAACGCCTTGGGTGTAGAGATTCAGACCCAATGTCACCAGATCGACATTGCCGGTGCGTTCGCCATTGCCGAACAGGCAGCCTTCAACCCGGTCCGCGCCGGCCATCAGGCCCAGTTCGGATGCGGCAATGCCCGATCCCCGGTCATTATGGGTGTGCAGGCTGATCACGACATGCTCGCGCTTGCTGATGTTGGTGCACATCCACTCGACCTGATCGGCGTAAATATTGGGGGTGGCCGCTTCCACCGTCGCCGGCAGGTTGAGAATAAGCGGTTTTTCGGTGGTCGGCTCGATGATCTCCATCACCGCTTCCACCACTTCCAGACTGAAATCCAGTTCGGCGGTCGAGAAAGTTTCTGGCGAATATTCGAAATGCCAGTCGGTATCGGGATATTTTTCGGCCTGTTCGCGCAAGATGGTTGCGCCTTCCCGGGCGATATCCTTCACGCCCTGCTTGTCGAGCCGGAACACGACGTCCCGCCAGGCAGGGGACACCGCATTGTAGAGATGGACAATCGCCGCCCGCGCGCCCTCGAGGCTGGCAAAGCTGGTTTCGATCAGGTCGCGGCGGGACTGGGTCAAGACCTGCACCATGACGTCATCGGGGATCTTGCCCGATTTGACGAGGCCGCTGATAAAATCAAAATCGGTGGCCCCGGCGGACGGGAAGCCAACCTCGATCTCCTTGATGCCGATCTTGACCAGCAGATCGAAGAAACGCTGCTTCTTCTGGGCATCCATCGGATCGATCAGCGCCTGATTGCCGTCACGCAGATCGGTGGACAGCCAGCGCGGCGCCTTGTCGATGGTGCGCGACGGCCATTGCCGGTTGGGCAGGTCGATTTGCGGGAACGGACGATATTTTTGCGACGGGTTCTGATGCATGGCTTCACTCTTATGCTGCTGGAAATTGCACGCAAGGCACAAATTCGCGGGTTTGCTTATATTTTCTGGAAAATCGTCCCTTAGGCGGGGTGCTGCGCATTTTTGGCAGCAGCAACGGTACGCCTAAGGGCGTATAAGTCGTAGCAGCGAGAGAGCTTTTAACCTCGTCATGAAAGGCTTTTTATCTGGACGGCCAGATAAAGCAACCTTGCTGGTGCAATTTTTTTGTCTCCCATGAAACCTTTTTGACCGGAGCAGCGAAGTCAGGCTGAGTTTAACGAGATGATGGCGGGCCAGCCCGCCTCGCAGAATTTGGAATTTGAGAAGGAAATCTAGATGAAAACATCCCTAGTCGCCATTGCCCTGTTGGCAACCAGCGTTGCCGCCTGTTCTGGCGAACCGGCATCAACCAATGAAACGGGAGAGGTTGCGGCCGCGTCCTCTGGTCTGATTGCTGATCAGGGCGGCGAATCCCGCGGCCCTGTCTATACGAAAAATCAGGGCGAGACGCTTGCGCTCTCCGGCTATGATGCCGTCAGCTATTTTAGCGGCGCAGCGCCGGTCAAGGGCAGCGATGATTTTAAAGTGCGCTATCAGGGCTTTGACTATCAGTTTGCCAATGCCGAAAATGCTGAAAAATTTCAGGATAATCCGATGAAATATGTACCGCAATATGGCGGCTATTGCGCCTGGGCGATCGGTGCCAATGATGCGCTCGCGCCGGGTGATCCCGAGGTGTACAAGATTGTCGACGACAAACTATATCTCAACTTCAGCAAGGATGTCGCCAAGCGGTGGCAGGTGGATATCCCGGGCTTCATCAAAAAAGGTGATAAAAATTATCCGACCCATGATGCAAGCGAACATTATACCAGCTGAAATCTAGCCAGTCTGAAAATCGCCAGGGGCGGTGGGAATTTTCCTGCCGCCCTTTTTCTGTCGAGTCGCAATATTTTAAGATTGTTGAGCTAAATACATATTGCACCATCAAAGGAATGACGGGAATGTATCGCCTGGTTTACATCAGCAGCCCAACCCGCGAGATGAATGACGACGAGGTCCATGACCTTTTACGTCGTGCCAAAATCAACAATGACCGGGATGGTATAACCGGAATATTGATCTATGATCGTCGCCGCTATCTTCAATATCTGGAAGGGGACGAAGCCAAGGTTGAGGCAACTTTCGCCCGGATTGCGATTGATCCGGGTCATCGGGCCATCATCCGTTTGCAAAGCGGAACAACCAGCCGCCGACAGTTTCCAGGATGGGCGATGGCCGCAAAAATGTCTGCCGATGACAGAAGTCTGAAAGACTCTGTCGAACGACTGGTGCAAAATTGTGATCGGGAAGTTGCGACTGAATTGCTGAAATTCGCCGAAGCGCGGGACCGGGTGGCCTCGCTTAAGGCCACCCGTCTAGACCGGATCTAGTTTTTTTCTTTGTCGACCAGCTTGTTAGCGCCAATCCACGGCATCATCGCCCGGAGCTGCGCGCCGGTTTCCTCGATCGGATGCGCGGCCGCTGCCTTGCGGGCGGCTTTCAGTTCCGGTTGTCCGGCCCGATTGTCGAGCACAAAATTCTTCACGAAACGACCGGATTGAATATCCGCCAATATCCGCTTCATCTCCGCCTTGGTTTCGGAGGTGATAACCCGCGGGCCACTGGTGATATCGCCATATTCTGCGGTATTGGAGATGGAATAGCGCATATTCGCAATCCCGCCTTCATAGAGCAGGTCGACGATCAGCTTGGTTTCATGCAGACATTCGAAATAGGCCATTTCCGGTGCATATCCGGCTTCGGTCAGGGTTTCGAAACCTGCCTGGATGAGATGAGTGATCCCGCCGCAGAGAACGGCTTGCTCCCCGAACAGATCGGTTTCGCATTCTTCGCGGAAATTGGTTTCGATAATACCCGAGCGTCCGCCGCCTACGCCTGAGGCATAAGCCAGCGCTACATCATGGGCATTGCCCGAAACATCACGTTCAATCGCGATCAGGCAGGGTACACCGCCGCCGCGCTGATATTCGCTGCGCACCGTATGGCCGGGGCCCTTGGGAGCGATCATGATGATGTCGAGATCTGCGCGCGCTTCGATCAGGCCAAAATGGATGTTGAGGCCATGGGCGAAAGCGAGGGCAGCGCCTTCTTTCATATTGGCGTGCAGGTCATCGGCATAAATCGCCGCCTGATGCTCATCGGGCGCGAGAACCATGACAATATCGGCCCATTTTGCCGCATCGGCATTGGTCATAACCTGGAATCCGGCCGCTTCGGCCTTTTTCGCGGTTGCAGAACCGGCACGCAGCGCAATGGCCACTTCCTTGACGCCGCTATCGCGCAGGTTCTGGGCGTGGGCATGGCCCTGGCTGCCATAGCCGACAATCGCGATTTTTTTTCCGGTGATCAGGCCGAGGTCAGCATCGGCGTCATAATAGACTTTCATATTCTCTTTTCTTTCCTTCTTTTTGTCATGCTGAACTTGTTTCAGCCTCCATAGCAAGGCCCGCGTGAGCCGTTGGGTAGATCCTGAAGCCAGTCCAGAATGACGGTTTGACTAAATTCGATATTAACCGGCGTTCGGTCCACGTCCGACCGCGACGACACCGGTTCGTCCGACCTCGACGAGGCCGACTTCCCGCATCAGCGCGACAAATGTTTCAATCTTCTCCGGGGCGCCGGTGATCTCGAAAATGAAGCTTTCGGTCGAGGCATCGACGATCCGCGCGCGATAGGCGTCGGCAAGCCGCATTGCCTCGATCCGGTTCTCGCCTTTGCCAGCAACCTTTACCAGCGCCAGTTCCCGCTGAACATGCGGCCCGGATTCGGTCAGGTCACGAACGCTGTGCACCGGCACCAACCGGTCGAGCTGGGAGATAATCTGCTCGATCACATGGGGCGGCCCGTTGGTGGCGATGGTGATCCGGCTGATCGCATGATCTTCGCTGATGTCAGCCACAGTCAAGCTCTCGATATTATAGCCGCGCGCGGTGAACATTCCGGCGATCCGCGCCAATATGCCAGCCTCATTGTCGACCAATACGGCAAGAACGTGCCGTTCTACGGCTTCTTCATGAATATGCATCATACGAGCGCCTTTGCTTGGTCGTCCATCGTACCTTTTACATCCGCTGCCGTTAGCAGCATCTCGGTATGGGCGGCGCCGGACGGGATCATCGGGTAACAATTTGCCAGTTTGGCAACGCGGCAATCGACCATGACCGGGCCGTCGGTTTCCAGCATTTTCTGGATCCCGGCGTCAAGATCAGCAGGGTCATCAATACGGATACCGGTCCAGTCATAGCTTTCCGCCAGCTTCACAAAGTCTGGCAAACTATCGCTGTAACTGTTTGAATAACGGCTTTCATAGGTCAGTTCCTGCCATTGGCGGACCATGCCCATATATTCATTGTTCAGGATGAATATCTTCACCGGCAGTCGATATTGGGTGGCTGTACCAAGTTCCTGGATATTCATCTGAATCGATGCTTCGCCAGCGATATCGATAACCAGCGCATCAGGATTGCCCAATTGCGCGCCAATGGCGGCGGGCAAGCCATAGCCCATCGTACCGAGACCACCGCTGGTTAGCCATTTATTGGGATTTTCAAAGTCAAAATGCTGGGCCGCCCACATCTGGTGCTGGCCGACTTCCGTGGTGATGATCGGTTCGCGTTCGTGGGTCGCTTCCCACAGCTTACGAATAGCCAGCTGCGGCATGATTTCCTCTTTGCTTTCAGGATAATCAAGGCAGTTGGTCGCCCGCCAGCCGGTGATCCGTGACCACCATTCGGCATGTTCCGGAGTGGCAAAGCGACGGCCCTTAAGCACCGCGATCAATTGTTCCATCACCCGGCCAACGTCGCCGACAACCGGCAGGTCGACTCTTACGGTCTTGTTGATCGACGAACGATCGATATCGACATGGATTTTCTTGCTGTTCGGCGAAAAGGCATCGAGCCGGCCGGTGATACGGTCGTCAAAGCGCGCGCCGAGGCACACCACAAGGTCGGCCTTGTTCATCGCCATATTGGCTTCAAACGTACCGTGCATGCCGAGCATGCCGAGCCATTTGTCCGATGACGCCGGAAAGGCACCCAGCCCCATCAGCGTCGAGGTCACCGGGCATCCGAGCAATTCGGCCAGTTCCCGCAGGGTTTCGCTGGCCTTTGGTCCGCTGTTGATGATCCCGCCGCCGGTATAGAGAATCGGCGCTTTCGCATTCATGATCATTTCGGCAGCGGCGTTGACCGCCTTGAAATCGCCCTCGGTCTGGGGCTGATAGCGGGAATGGCCAGTGGCGACATTGCGGCTGAATTCCGCCGCTGCGACCTGGACATTTTTGGGAATGTCGATGACCACTGGACCCGGGCGGCCCTTGGTCGCGATGTGAAAGGCTTCGCGCACGACATGCGCGAGATCAGACGGCTTTTTCACCAGATAATTATGCTTGGTGCAATGGCGCGTGATGCCGATCGTATCGGCTTCCTGAAACGCGTCTGTGCCGATCAGATTGGTAGCGACCTGGCCGGTGATGACGACCATCGGGATACTGTCCATCAGCGCATCGGTAATACCGGTGACGGCGTTGGTCGCGCCGGGGCCAGATGTCACCAGCACGACACCTGGTTTTCCGGTGGAACGGGCATAGCCTTCTGCAGCATGAGTCGCCGCTTGCTCGTGCCGGACCAATATATGCTTGATCTTGGGATGCTGATAAAGCGCATCATAAATCGGAAGCACAGCACCGCCCGGATAGCCGAAAACGGTATCCACTCCCAGGTCCAGCAAGGTTTCAACCAATATATCGGCGCCGCTTTTTTCGGCCACATCATGCTCCATTAACTGTCTATTTTGCGCTGTTTGCCCGCCATGATGCACTGCAACACAATAGGCAAGGCTTTGTTAATCCGGGGGCTGGCTACATATCGGAATATATTATGTCAAGGGCTAATGGCGTAATAATATTTCAATTATATCTTCATTATCGTTACATAATAACTGCTCTACCCGCTGCCATTCCGCCGGGCTCTGGTTGCGGAACCAGGTATATTGGCGCTTGGCATATTGCCGCGTTGCGGTTTGCGCCCGCTCCACTGCGACTTCCCGGCTTGTGTCACCGGCCAGCCAATCGGCGATCTCAGCAACTCCGATCGCCCGCATGACCGGCAGATTGGCCGGCAGATTGCGCGACAGCAGGCGCTCCACTTCTTCCCGCGCACCCTGTTCTATCATCTGGTGCAATCGCAAGTCACAGCGCTGGTACAACCATTCACGCGGCGGCAGCAGCACTAGGGGATGCAATTTGATTGTGTTGCCAATGCCGCCAACCTTGTTCTTTTGCCAGTGATCCAGCGGCTTGCCGGTTGACCGAACCACTTCCAGTGCCCGCTGGATGCGGGTGGTGTCCGCTGCATTGAGCCTTTCCGCCGAGACCGGATCGAGACCCTGCAGCGCCTGATATGCTTCCAATGTTTCCAGTTTTCTGATGTCCTGCCGGATTGCCGGATCGATTTCCGGAATCGGCGCGATGCCATCGAGCAATATCCGGACATACAGGCCGGTCCCGCCAACCAATATCGGCAATATGTCGCGCGCATGGGCTGCGGCAATTGCCGTCTTGGCGTCATCGGCCCAGCGCGCTGCAGAACAAGCCTCTTGGCCATCAATATAGCCGAAAAGCTGGTGTTCGATGCCGTCCATTTCCTCATCTGTCGGCCGCGCACTCAAAATAGTGAGGTCGCGATAGACCTGGGCGCTATCGGCGTTGATGATCACCGAGGGTTGCTTTTTGGCAATCTCCAATGCCAAGGCGGATTTACCGCTGGCCGTCGGGCCGACGACCAGCGCAACATTTCGGTCCTGTTTCGGAGAAATCATGTTCATCGCCACGCTCATAGCAAAATTATCCCTGAATGAGAGAGATATTCAATCGGCGATTGCCAGTCTCGACGCGTCCGGTGCCACGATCACCCGTCAGTCCGACCGGATCGACGGGCGGGCGCTGGATGTTTTCTTCGAGGGGGACCCTGTTACCGCGCGCGCCCATCTCGAAAATATGGCCGGGGAAATCGATATCGCGGTGCAGCCAGAAGCAAACCGCTTAAAGAAACTGCTGATTTCCGACATGGACAGCACGATGATCACCATCGAATGTATCGATGAACTGGCCGACTATGCGGGCATCAAGACGCAAATCGCTGCGATTACCGAACGCGCGATGCTCGGCGAGCTGGATTTTGAAGAAGCGCTCCGCGGCAGGGTGGCGCTGCTCAAGGGCCTGGATACAACGGCCATCCAGCAATGCCTGGATGAACGGGTCAAAATCATGCCCGGTGCAGAAATTCTCGTCCGGACCATGGCGCAGGGCGGTGCGGCGACGATTCTCGTATCAGGCGGATTCACAAGATTTGCCAAGCCTGTCGCGCAAGCCATTGGATTTGAATCTTTTCATGCCAATATTCTCGGAGAAGGCGAGGGCGTTCTGACCGGGGCTCTCGACGGACCGATAGTCGATTCGAGCCGCAAGGATGAATTGCTGCAATCGGGCGCGCAGGCGGCGGGGCTGCCCCTGGAATTATGCATGGCGGTCGGGGATGGTGCCAATGATATTCCGATGCTGCAACGGGCTGGCCTGGGCGTCGCCTATCATGCCAAGCCGAAGGCGGCACAAGCCGCCGACGTGGCAATCCGATATAATGATTTGACGGCGCTGCTATATATTCAGGGCATTGCCGCAGATCAGTGGATCGCCAAATAAGCGCGTCCTAGCGCCGTTTTGAAATGCAATCTTTACCAGCGGCTTTGACGCTGCTGCACATCGCTTCCGCTTGCGCCTGGGTTGCAAAAGGCCCTGCCTGCAATCGGGTGATTCCGCCAGCCTTGACCAGATAAGGCTGCAATCCGGCCAGCGCAGAAACGCTCTTTTCGAGGCTGTTCCAAAGGTTTTTGGCGTTATCCTCATCGCTAAACGCCCCCAGCTGGACGCGCCAGTCTCCGCTTGCCGCAGCGCGGACCAGAGCCTTCGTCGCAACCGGTGCTGCGGGCGCCGGTTTCGGAGTGGCTGCATAGGTTACGCCGGGAGCGATCGGGCCCGGTGTCGGAACTGGGGCGGGCGTCGGAGCTGGATCGGGCGTCGCCGGGCCAGAGGGTGGCAATTGCGCGGTTTGCACGACTCCAGTCGACTGTGCTGGCCGCAGGCCGCCAATTTGTGCGGTTCTGACGCGCTTCTCGTCCTGTTCCATCTGACCGGCCAGCTCGATGGCGCGCCGCCGGTCTTCAATCGGGATGAAGCGATCCATCTGGGCAAGATTGGTGGTCGCTTGCGGCAGTGGCTGCGCCGAAGCGCGGGTCATCAGCGCATAAGCCTTGATCCAGTCTTTTTCGACAAAATCGCCGTTAAAATAACCGGTACCCAGAACATATTGCGCCCGCGGTTCCCCGCGTTCGGAAGAGGCCTGCAAATAGGGCAAGGCTTCGCTGCGGCGGTTGGCCTGGAACAACACCAGACCATAATTGTCATTGGCTTGAAGATGTCCCTGATCCGCAGCCTTCTTGTACCATTTTTCCGCCTGTCCCAGATCCTGAGGAACGCCGCGGCCCAACTTATACGCTTGCCCGAGATTGAACTGTGCATCGGCATCGCCTTTGTCAGCCGGTCCGCGCCATTCGTTGATCGCTGTTTGAAAATCGCCACGCCCCCATGCATCGACGCCAGCCTTTACATCCGCCAAGGCCGGTGCCGACACCAGAATTAGCGCCATGCCGAGCAACGGAGCGATGGAATGATGGGCTTTTTTCATGGAATATTCCTTGGTAATCAATTTTCAAAAATCTGCGATATCAGCCGTTTGCATGTTGCTAAACTGCCGGGACTCTTCAAGTCTAGCAAAAACTGGAGACGCCGTTCAGGAATCCTGTGCCGAGATGGTGTAAATTATATTATCAACCGGGCAAAATTCGCCTCAAACTTGTTAACCCTATTTTAGACCTGTTCTGTCACAAAAGCAGCCGAATAGAAATTTTCGGGCAACTTCTGCCGTGATTGAACAAGGGGAATAGCGTGCGAGTTCTAGCGATGGCTTCGCAAAAGGGTGGCTCCGGCAAGACAACATTGTCGGGTCATCTGGCTGTACAGGCACAACTGGCCGGGGCTGGTCCTGTCGTATTGATTGATATCGATCCGCAGGGATCCTTGGCAGACTGGTGGAACGAGCGGGAAGCCGAATTACCGGCATTTGCGCAAACTACGGTTTCGCGGCTTGCCGCGGATCTGGCGATATTGCGCCAACAGGGTTTCAAGCTGGCGGTCATCGATACCCCGCCAGCCATCACCATGGCGATCCAGAGCGTGATCTCGGTTGCAGAACTGATCGTTATCCCGACCCGCCCGAGTCCGCATGACCTCAGAGCCGTCGGCGCCACCGTTGACCTGTGTGAACGGGCTGGCAAACCCCTGCTGTTTGTCGTCAATGGCGCTACCCCGAAAGCCAAGATTACTTCGGAAGCGGCTGTAGCCTTGTCTCAGCATGGCACTGTCGCACCGATCACCGTTCATCACCGTACCGATTTTGCCGGCTCGATGATCGACGGCCGTACCGTGATGGAAGTCAATCCCAACAGTCGGTCAGCGCAAGAGGTTGTCCAACTTTGGTCTTATATTTCTGACCGGCTTGAGAAAAATTTCCGCCGGACAATTTTCAGCGCTCCGACGATGGCACAGAATGTCAACGCCGGCATGCCCAGGTCAGGCGGCAATTTTGGCCGCCGCGTGGTTGGCTCGTGATGGCAGAGGCTGAAAAAATGAGCGAACCGAAACCATTTGAGTCTCTTTCATCGAGCTTGCTGGCCCGAAAAGGCGGAGCAAAGCCAGCGATGCGTCGCCAGGGATTCTCTAATTTCCCTGATCAATCGCCCGAGCAATTTGGTGAAACACATGAGGATCTGGGCTGGAATGACATGGGTTATGATGTCGATCCCGATCATGACGCGCATCCGATTGAACATCTTCACCATAATCCTCTGGCCGGAGCGATACCGAATCCCAATGCCGCTGTGCGCCAGCAACAAGAAGAAATTGCCGCAAAATTGGGCACCAAATCTGTTCTTGAAACAACCACCGAGGCAGAGGAAGAAGCGGCGATCACCGTGCCCGTGCCATTGTCGATTTCCCGCGAAGTTCAGCCACTGGTAGAAAACTCAACACTGGTGGAAGCGGACGTTATTCACGAGCGCGAAATCGAAAAACCACGCCCGGCGATCAAATCGAGGACCCGGAAGGCAAAAACGGCGTTCACTCTTCGTCTGGACCCGGAACGGCATTTGAAATTGCGGTTGGCAACAGCGGTAAAAAACGTCTCGGCGCAGCAATTGGTAACCAAGGCTGTGGACGAATATTTGAGGACTATCCCCGAACTAGATGATCTGGCCGAGCGCGTTCCATCGCGCGGAGCTGCCTGAACAAGGCTCGAAGAGAATTTTGCACGGAAAAGACTGACTTTTAATGCGAGGGCATAGAAATGAAACGCGATCTGATTTTGAAAATGGCTGCTTCCTCCATGGTGTTTGCCACCGTGTTGACCGGTTGCGGCCCCTTTGGCGGCGGCGCCGTCGCATCCATGTCGAGCAAACCGGCCACGGTTAAAGATGGCGCGAAATATGCCAAGAAAGCCGAAAAGGCATTGGCGAAAGGCGATCTTGAACAAGCGATTGCCTATGCCGAGCGTTCGGTAGCTGGCGTTGGTAGCGATCCTGAAACACGGGCGCTGCTGGGTCAGGCTTATTTGTCCGCCGGTCGTTTGGCCTCGGCGGAACGCAGTTTTCTGGATGCCATGGAACTGGGCAAGACCGATGCGCGCACGATCCTGAGCCTCAGCCTGGCGCAATTGGGTCAGGGCAAGGCGGACAAGGCGAAAGCGCTTGTCATCAATAATCGTCAATATATTCCGGCCGCTGACTATGGTCTTGCACTGGCGCTCACCGGCGACACCAAGACTGCGATTGAAGTTCTGGAGCAAGCAATCCGAGAATCCAATGTTACTGGCCGTACCCGCCAGAATCTCGGCCTCGCTTATGCTTTGGACGGTCGCTGGAAAGAGGCCAAGCTGATGGCGGTGCAGGATGTGGCACCGGCAGCGGTCAATGACCGGGTCATGCAATGGGCCCAGATGGCGCGGCCCGGCGCGTATGAAATGCGCGTTGCGACGGTGCTCAACGTGTCTCCGGTCGCAAATGATCCGGGTCAACCGGTTCAGCTGGCTCTCAAGCCCAGCTACGCACCGGCAAATGTCGCAGCAACTGCCGATGAAGATTATGGACGCGAAGTGGCCAGCTTTGATCGCAACAGCCCGCTGCCAGCGATTGGCCCTGCGCCAAAGGCCGGGAATGATGTGGATTTCCTGGCCAAGGAAAATAACGTCAAAGTGGCGTCTGTGGCCGTGCCCGCAAGCAATGCTACGGCACAGGCATCAGCCGATATTCCGGTAATCAAGGCACAGTCCGAACCGGCTCGCGTTGCGCCGCCAACAAAATTTGTTGTCGAAAGCAATATGTCGGCGTCGGCAAGAACCGCTGCTGTTGAGGATTCATCCGCGGCCAAAGCTGTGATGCAGAGAACGTCCTATCAGCCAGCTTTGAAAACCGTCACTTCGACATCGGGGACCCATTTGGTGCAACTCGGTGCTTTTTCTTCGGCCGAAGGCGCCAAGCGTGCCTGGGGGATATTGTCCGCCAAAAATAACGATCTGCGTGCTTTCGAATATGCAAGCTCGCGGGTCAACGTGAAGGGTCGCACTTTATACCGATTGGCTGCAATCGGCTTTGGCAATGCGCAAACAGCCGAAGCCATGTGTTCCGGTATCAAGGCCAAGGGCGGCAATTGTATCGTGTGCCATGCTACAAGCGTCAACAAAGCCGCGCCATCGCGCATGGCCAGTCAGGCAGTAAAAAAGCTGGCTTCACGCTAGTCCATATAAAATTGCGATAGAGGCGGCGCGCTAATAAGCTCTGCCGCCTTTATATATTGCCGTCACCCGGCCCTGCACAGGAAGCCCGTCAAACGGCGTATTGCCGGCGGCAGCAGCCATTTTGCGAGTATCGACCTGCCATGGGCTGTCCTCGTCGATCAGGATGAAATCTGCTTCATATCCCGGTTGCAGCAACCCTGCCTCGACCCCCAGGATTTTTGCAGGATTGGCGGACAAAAGCTCGAACAGGCGACCGAACGAAACAATATCATCGCGGACCAGTGTTAATGACAGAGCCAGCAATGTCTCCGCCCCAGCCATGCCCGGGGCAGATTCGGCATAGGGCAGGCGCTTGTCCTCGGGGCCTCGTGGATCATGACCCGAAGAAATTACATCAATTGTCCCGTCTTTCACCGCTTCGACACAGGCCAGACGATTTTCTTCGCTCCGCAGCGGCGGCGAAAGCCTGGCAAATGTACGGAAATCGCTGATTGCGATATCCGACAACAGCAGATGGGCAGGGGTGATACCGCAGGTCACCGGCAGCTTTTCAGCTTTTGCCGCGCGAATCAGCGTCAGGCCGTCCGCAGTGGTAACCTGACGAAAATGGACATGGGCACCGGTTTCGCGGACCAGCACGATATCACGGGCGATCGAAACAGCTTCGGCCGCAGCGGTCGCGCTGGCCAGACCGAGACGGGTTGCGGTTTCTCCATTGGTCGCGACAGCACCTGCGGTTAGACCGGCATCCTCACTGTGGACAATCAGCGGCAAATCCAGTGATTTGCAATATTGCAGCAGCTTCAGCATGATACCGCTATCGGCAATCCATTGTCGGCCGGTGGCAACCGCCTTGGCACCCGACCGCTTCATCAAGCCGATTTCTGCCAGCTGCGTACCCGCCAGCCCCTTGGTTGCGGCAGCGATTGGATGCGACCAGAGGTCCGGCTTGCCTTCGACGGCATTATGTTTGATCATCGCTGGCAGATCGAGAACGGGCGACTGATCGGGCATCAATGCGGCCCGGGTAATCCCGCCAAAGCGAAAGGCCGGCTTGTCGATCGCGAAAATGCCCAGATCGACGATTCCGGGCGCCAATATCCTGCCCTTGCAGTCGATTTCTTCGCGCGGTTCATCTTTCGTGACGTCATCCGCCGAAGCGATACGATCACCATCGATAATCAGGCTGCCCTCTTTAGGCTGTTTCTCATCCGGCAAAATCAGGCGTGCATTGGTGAAAATCTGTTTCATGACCAACCCTCCACGCTGCGGGACTTGCGGGTCAGGATATCGAGACAGGCCATCCGCACGGCGACCCCCATCTCAACCTGTTCGGTGATCGCGGAATGTTGCAGATCATCGGCAACGTCGCTGTCAATCTCGACTCCCCGGTTCATCGGCCCCGGATGCATCACCAGCGCATCTTTGTTGGCGAGCATCAGCCGTTCCCTCGTCAGACCGTAGAGATAATGATATTCGCGCGGGCTGGGTATGAAATCGCCGTTCATCCGCTCGTTCTGGAGCCGGAGCATCATCACCACATCGCTGCCTGGCAGCGCCTGGTCAAAATTCGTAAAGACCTCGACATTGAACCGGTCCAGTGCGGCGGGTAGCAGCGAAGGCGGCCCGCAAACCCTTACTTTTGCGCCAAGCGTGGTCAGGCAATAGATATTGGATCGCGCCACCCGGCTGTGCATCACATCGCCGCAGATGGTGACCGTCAAACCGCTGATCTCGCCCTTGCGGCGCTGGATCGTCAGCGCGTCGAGCAGCGCCTGGGTCGGATGTTCGTGGCTGCCATCGCCGGCGTTGAGCACCGGACAATCGACCTTGTCGGCGATCAGTTGCACCGCGCCGGAGCTGCCGTGGCGGATGACAATCGCATCGGCCTTCATCGCGTTCAGGGTAACCGCTGTATCGATCAGCGTTTCGCCCTTTTTGATACTCGATTGGGCCGCGTGCATATTGACGACATCTGCGCCCATGCGTTTCCCGGCAATCTCAAAGGACAGCAGCGTTCTGGTGCTATTTTCGAAAAACGCATTGATGACCGTCAGGCCATCCAGCTTGTCGGCATGTTTGCTGGATTTCTTGTTGAGATCGACCCATTGCTTGGCCTCCTCGAGCAGGAATAATATCTCCCAGGGCTGCAAGCCAGCGATGCCCAATAGGTGACGATGAGGGAAAGCATCCGATCCGGTGGGAAACTGATGCGGTGAACCTGTTTGCTGCGATGTCATTAAAGCGGGAGCTATAGAGGCATCATGCCAGTGCGGCAAGCCTGTCAATGGCACCTTGTAAAATATAGGCAGCGGCCATCTTGTCGACGACCTTGGCCCGTTTTTTCCGGCTGACATCTGACGCAATCAGATCACGGGTGACCGCTTGCGTGCTCCAGCGTTCGTCCCACAATAATATCGGTAGGCCCAGCGGCTTCAGATTTTGTGCAAATGACCGGGCCGCCTGGGTCTGCTGGCTCTGGCTGCCATCCAGATTAAGCGGTAGGCCAGCCACGATCCCGACGATATGCTGATCGGCAATCACCGTTTTGATTCGTTCGAGATCCTTGGAAAATTTGCGCCGCTCAATGGTCTCGGCAGCCGTGGCGAAGGTCCAGTGCGAATCGCACAGGGCCATTCCGACCGTTTTTGTGCCGATATCCAGACCGAGCAACCGACCGCCATCCGGCAGGGCCTCGGCGAAGGCCGCGATATCAGCAGAGATCAGCGAACCGGAAATGACGCCATCCTCCGGCGCGCATCGGCGCATATATTGGCCCAGAACAGGCTATAGTCATATACATGGTAATTGTTGCCGGGCAGGGCATAGGGACCGATTTCGGGTGGGTCGCCGATCAGCAGAAAGCCGCGCTTGTCGCATCTTGCCGGGACTGATCCAGCGACCAGTGTCACTTCGCTCAGATCCTCATTGGGGACCAGGGTTCCCAGATTGGTGGTGGCCAAGGCAGACGAATCAATATCACCATTGATCGGATTGCTGCACAGCAGCTTGCTATCTTTGCGGGGTTGGCCATTGAAACCGATTGTCATGTCATAGACTGTCAGGATTCGGCCATAATCGGCGGGTTCGGCAAAGCTCTGCCAGCTCAATATGCAGCGGGTCTGGTCCGGTGCTGCGCAGATATCGAGACCCATTTCCGGGATATCAGTGTCCACCGAAACCGGCCAGCCAGCGACATAAGCCGCTACAATGCGGTTGGCGAGCGGCGTGCCCGCGACCCGGTCCTTGAGCAAATTGGTCAGATGCAGGCTGCCCTGGCTGTGCCCGGCCAATATGATCGGCTGATCATCCGGGATTTGCGTGATAAAATAGTCAAACGCCGCCAGCACATCCTGATAGGCGGCATCGAGCGCTTGCTGGCCTTCCGGCTTTGTGGTGAGAAACGCACCCATGGTCGCCTGTCGGTAGCGTGGTGCCCAGACATCACCGATGGCGTTGAAGGCACTCGCCTGACCGCGCAGGAAGATCCGGGCACGGGCCTGTGATTCCTTGTCATCCAGCGGTGCATTCCAGCGGTCTTTGTCCAGAAAAGAGGTCGGATGAATGAAAAATACGGCGGCTTTCTTGCCCTCCGGCAATGCTGGTTCGGCATCTTCATATCCTTGCGGAAGCCAGAGCGCCGGGTTGCCCTTGACCAGTTCGGGGCGGGCCAGCCACATAAGTGGATCGGCGTAGACATTGGTTTCAAGCACTTCCTGGGCGGTAAATTCGGTATCGGGCACAAAGGCCACTTCCATCAGTTCGTCGCCATAGAGGCGAAAAACAAACGCGCCGGCGAGCACCAGGATGACCATGCTTGCGACAAAATAGAGAAACTTACGGGCCAAATGATACTCCAACCAGGTCGCTGCAGCTTCAATCCGCTTGAAGCCGCTCCGCGCCGGTGCTAGCGGCGCTCGGTACACAATTTAATTCCGAAATACCCGAAAAAAGATGAACTGAAAAAGAATGAGTCATGTCAATCGATAAGGAAACCGTCAAAAAGATCGCCAGCCTCTCGAGGATCGCGATCACCGAAGCCGAAGCGGATGCCTTTGTGCCGGAGCTCAACCAGATATTGGGTTGGGTCGAGCAACTGGGCGAAGTGGATTGTTCGAAGGTAGAACCGATGGCGGCGGTGATCCCGAACAAATTGCGGCTGCGCGAAGATGTCGTCACCGACGGCGAAATCCGCGACAAGATATTGGCCAATGCGCCGATGGCCGAACATGGCTTTTTTGCCGTTCCCAAGGTGATCGAATAATGACCGCAATATTTGAACTGGGTATCGCCGATATCCGCAGCGGCATCGTGGATGGTGATTTCACCGCAAAGGAAGTCGCAGAGACTTTTATCGCACGGGTCAGTGCTGCCAGGCCATTGAATGCGTTTCTGGTCGAGACACCGGAACACGCACTGGCGGCGGCGGAAGCAACCGACAAGGCCAAGGCTGCGGGCGAGACTCTCGGCAAGATGGCCGGCGTGCCGATCGGCATGAAGGACCTGTTCTGCACCCAGGGCGTGGCGACCACGGCTGCCAGCCTCATTCTCGAAGGCTTTGTGCCGCAATATGAATCGACGGTTTCCGCCAACCTGTTTCAGGCCGGCGCCGGCATGCTCGGCAAGCTTAACATGGACCAGTTCGCCATGGGCTCCTCCAACGAGACCAGCGCTTTCGGCAATGTGATTTCGCCCTGGCGGCGCAATGATGGCGGCAATAGCGACCTCACTCCTGGCGGTTCGTCGGGTGGTAGCGCGACGGTAGTTTCTGGACGCATCGCGCCCGCAGCAACCGGCACTGACACCGGCGGATCAATTCGTCAGCCCGCCGCCTTCACCGGCATTACCGGATTCAAGCCGACCTATGGCCGCTGCTCGCGCTGGGGCACGATTGCCTTTGCCAGCTCGCTCGATCAGGCGGGGCCAATGGCCCATGATGTCCGCGATTGCGCGATCATGCTCGGCGCCATGGCCGGTTTTGATGCCAAGGATTCGACTTCGCTGAACCTCCCCGTCCCCGATTGGGAAGCGGCGCTCAGCAGCAATCTGGCCGGCAAGAAAATCGGTATTCCCAAGGAATATCGCGTCGAGAATATGCCGGCCGAAATCGACGCGCTTTGGCAAAAGGGCATTGAGATGCTCAAGGATGCCGGAGCAACGATCGTCGATGTCTCGCTGCCGCATACCAAATATGCGCTGCCGGCTTATTACATCATCGCGCCAGCCGAAGCCTCATCCAATCTCTCGCGCTATGATGGCGTGCGCTATGGTCTGCGCGATCTGCCGGACGGGGCAGGGCTGCAGGACATGTATGCCGCGACCCGCGAAGCCGGTTTCGGACCGGAAGTGAAGCGCCGGATCATGATCGGCACCTATGTGCTGAGCGCCGGCTATTATGATGCTTATTATACCCAGGCGCAGAAAGTCCGGACCCTGATCTCGCAGGATTTCGACAAGGCCTGGAACAGCTGTGATCTGCTGCTGACCCCGACCGCGCCAAGCGCGGCCTTCGGCCTCGGCGAGAAAATGGACGACCCGCTCGCCATGTATCTCAATGACGTGTTCACCGTGCCCAGCTCGCTGGCCGGACTGCCCGCGATCTCGGTTCCGGGCGGACTGGACGGCAAGGGCCTGCCGCTGGGCCTGCAGATCATCGGCAAGGCGCTCGACGAACAGAGCGTGTTCAACGCGGGCCTGGCAATCGAAGAACGCGCTGGATTTTTCGCGAAACCGGAGCAGTGGTGGTAAAAATGACCGAATCAACATATCGTATCCAGGGCGGAACCGGCGAATGGGAGGTCGTAATTGGCCTCGAGGTTCACGCCCAGATCACCTCCGAATCGAAGCTCTTTTCCGGGGCTTCCACAGAATTTGGCGCGGAACCGAATACCCAGGTCAGTCTGGTTGACGCGGCGATGCCCGGCATGTTGCCGACGCTGAACGGCGAATGCGTCCGTCAGGCGGTACGCACCGGTCTTGCGATCAACGCCCAGATCAATAAATATTCGCGCTTCGACCGCAAGAATTATTTCTACGCCGATCTGCCGCAGGGCTATCAGATTTCCCAGCTTTACCATCCGATCGTCGGTGAGGGCGTGATCCAGATTTCGCTCGATGAAAAAGACCCGGATGCCCATGGCAAGGCGATTGGTGTCGAGCGCATCCATATCGAGCAGGATGCCGGTAAGCTGATGCACGACCAGCATCCAACCATGTCCTATGTCGATCTCAACCGCTGCGGCGTCGCGCTGATGGAAATTGTCTCCAAACCGGACATGACCTCGCCCAAGGAAGCCGCGGCCTATGTCCGCAAGCTTCGTTCGATCCTGCGCTATGTCGGGTCATGCGACGGCAATATGGAACAGGGATCGATGCGCGCCGACGTCAATGTCAGCGTTCGCAAGCCGGGCGGCGAGCTCGGCACCCGCACCGAGACCAAGAATGTCAATTCGATGCGTTTCATCCAGGCGGTGATCGAATATGAAGCCCAGCGTCAGGTTGATCTGATCGAGGATGGTGGCACCGTGGTCCAGGAAACCCGGCTGTTTGACCCCGACAAGAATGAAACGCGGTCGATGCGCTCGAAGGAAGATGCGCATGATTATCGCTATTTCCCCGATCCCGACCTTTTGCCGCTGGAACTGGAAGATGATTTCATCTTCGACTGCAAGGCCAGCCTGCCGGAACTGCCCGACGAAAAGCGCGCGCGTTATAAAAACGTCTTGGGCCTCAGCCCCTATAACGCAGCGGTCCTGACCGCAGAGCATGAAACCGCCCTGTGGTTCGAACAATTGCTCGAAACCACCGACAAGCCAGAGGAAATCGCCAGCAGCGCCGCCAACTGGGTAACATCGGAACTATTCGGTGCGCTCAACCGCATGGGCGTCGGCATCGAGAATAGCTCGGTTTCCCCGGCGCAGGGCGCCGAACTGCTTAGCCTGGTTGCCGATGGCACCATCTCTGGCAAAATTGCCAAGCAGGTATTCGAAATCATGCTCGAAACCGGTGAAGGCGCCAAGAAAATCGTCGAAGAACAGGGGCTGGTTCAGGAATCCGACACCGGCGCGATCGAGAAAGTCATAGCCGAAGTGATGGCGGCCAATGAAGACAAGGTCAGCCAATATCGCGGCGGCAAGGACAAATTGTTCGGTTTCTTCGTCGGTCAGACGATGAAGGCGATGCAGGGCAAGGCCAATCCGCAGGTGGTGAATGAATTGCTGAAGAAGCTGCTGGGTTAAGTCCTTCGCAAACCCCTCTTGCCCTTCACGCGCCTTTACGCTAGGCGCGCGGGTCAATCGTACTTCGATAGTATTTTGACGACGTAACTGGGCGGGCGTGGCGGAATTGGTAGACGCGCCAGATTTAGGTTCTGGTATCTTCGGGTGTGGGGGTTCGAGTCCCTTCGCCCGCACCAAGTTAGTTGCAAACTCTATCGAAAAAACACCGAATATGAAGGCACCAAAGGATAGTCATGCAGATTGTTGAAAAGCTGAACGAAGGTCTGAAGCGGGCCTATGAAATCAAGATTACCGGGAAAGATATTGAATCGCGGGTTGAAGCCGAAGTGCAGAAAATGGCGCCGCAGGTGAATATGCCCGGCTTCCGCAAAGGCAAGGTTCCGGCCAATCTTGTGCGCAAGATGCACAATGATGCGCTGATGCAGGACGCGCTCTCCAGCACGATCCAGGAAAGCATCGAAAAAACCATGACGGACAACAAGCTCCGTCCGGCGATGCAGCCCAATGTAAATCTCGACGAAGGCTATGCGCCTGGCAAGGACGCGACCGTCAAGCTGGATCTGGAAATCCTGCCGGATGTTCCGACACCGGATGTTGAAGGTCTGAAGCTGGAGCGGCTGCAAGTCGAAGCGGACAAGAAAACCGTTGATGAGGCGCTGCAGAAATTTGCCGAGAGCCAGAAGCAGTTTGAAACCGCAGCCAAGTCCTACAAAGCCCAGGTCGGCGACCAATGTCTGATCGATTTTGAAGGCAAGGTCGACGGCGTGCCGTTTGAAGGCGGCAAGGGCGAAGGCATGGCGATCGAATTGGGCTCCGGCCGTTTGATCCCGGGCTTCGAAGACCAGCTGATCGGCAAGAAAGCCAATGACGAAGTTCTCGTCAAAGTAACCTTCCCGGATGACTATAATGTCGAAGACCTGAAGGGCAAAGATGCCACGTTCGATGTTGTCATCGGCGAAGTACAGAAACCGAAGGTCGCCAAGGCCGACGACGAAATGGCCAAATCCATGGGTCTGGAAGGTATCGATCAGCTGTCCGAACTGCTCAAGGGGCAGATCGAGCAGGAGCTCAACGGCTTGACCCGTACCCACATGAAGCGCAAGCTGCTCGATCAGCTGGCAGCCAGCCATGATTTTGAAGTGCCACCGAGCATGGTCGAAGCCGAGTTCAGCCAGATTTGGCAGCAGCTTGAGCAGGAAGCCGCGCAGGAAGAAGATTCCGAAGCCGCTCGCAAGGAAATGGAAGACGAGAAGGACGAATATCGCGACATCGCGGTACGCCGTGTCCGTCTCGGATTGCTGCTTTCAGAAATCGGTCAGGCCAATGGCGTCGAAGTCAGTCAGCAGGAAATGTCGATGCTGATGCAGCAGGCGGCGCAGCAATATCGTCCGGAAGATCGCGACCGGTTCATCCAGTATATCCAGCAGGACCAGATGGCCGCTGCCCAGCTTCGTGCGCCAATGTATGAAGACAAGGTTGTCGACTTCCTGTTCGACAAGGCGGAAGTAACCGACCGCAAAGTCACCCGCGAAGAACTGGAAGCCGAGATTGAGGCAGAAGACGAAGCGGAAACCAAGCCAGCTGCGAAGAAAAAAGCGACGGCGAAGAAGGCTGCTGCCAAAAAGGCTCCAGCCAAAGCTGAAGCAGAAAAGGCGCCAGCCAAGAAAGCTCCGGCCAAGAAAGCTCCGGCAAAAGCTGCTGCTGACAAAGCTCCGGCGAAAAAACCTGCGGCTAAAAAGCCTGCAGCGAAGAAGCCAGCTGCCAAGAAATAATGAAAATATCTCGCCGGACGGGTTGTGCCCGCCCGGCGAGGAATATCAGAGGCTGACTTCGCTGGCTTTGTTGATCACCGTTCCCAATATGCCATATTCCTTGGCTTCTTTGGTCGACATCCAATAGTCGCGATCGATGTCCTTGAGGACGCGTTCCAGTGACTGTCCGGTTGCTTCGGCAATTTTATGGGCAATCCGTTCGCGCATTTTGACGATTTCTTCAGCCTGGATGGCAATATCGGAAGCCTTGCCGCCAGCGCCACCGGATGGCTGATGGATAAGAAAACGGGTATTGGGCAGGCAGAAACGCTGCTCCTTGGGAACGCCCAGAAAAATATGCGTCGCGATGCTTGCCACCCAACCAGTGCCAACCACGGCAACAGGAGATTCGATATAGTTGATCAGATCATGGAGCGTATCACCGGATTCGACGTGGCCGCCGGGTGAGTTGATCATCAGGCGAATCGGATCATGGCTGACATGATCAAGATAGAGAATTTGCGTGGTCACCCGTTCGGCCATTTTCTGATCGACGCCACCAAATATAAGCACGGTTCGGGTTTCGAGGAATTTGTTCATCATCATCGCGGTCGGATTCGGCCCGTCGCTCTCCTCCTCGTTAAAAGTTGGTGGAATAGATGGTGAAAATATGGACATGAAGTTCTCCTGAAAACGAGGGATATAGTGTTTGAAATCCTCTTAGACCGAGGATAAATCGCGCGCAATGTCATGTTGATGCAATCGGGGGTTGATTGCGCGGCTCAGAGTCCAGATATAGGCTGTCATTAGATAAAGGAAATTTCATGAACCCGTTTGATTTTGGCGAACGCAATCCCGTTGTGGACGCTCTTGTTCCGGTTGTTATCGAACAATCCAACCGTGGCGAACGCAGCTTCGACATTTTCTCGCGCTTGCTGCGTGAGCGGATCGTATTTGTCACCGGACAGGTCGAGGACGGGATGGCGTCGATCATTACCGCGCAATTGCTGTTTCTGGAGTCGGAAAATCCCAAGAAAGATATCTATCTGTATATCAACTCGCCCGGCGGCGTGGTGACTGCCGGCATGGCGATCCATGATACGATGCAATATATCCGGCCTCGCGTCGGTACGGTTTGCGTCGGCCAGGCGGCTTCCATGGGCAGCTTCCTGCTGGCCGCTGGCGAGCCAGGCATGCGGATGGCGACCACCAACGCCCGGGTCATGCTGCACCAGCCATCGGGCGGTGCCCAGGGCATGGCCTCGGACATAGAGATTCAGGCGAAGGAAATCCTGCGGATCCGTGCCAGCATGAATGCACTTTATGCCAAATATACCGGCAAATCGATCGAAGAGATTGAAAAGGCCATGGACCGGGACACGTTCCTGGAAGCCGACGAAGCCAAGGCATTCGGCATTGTTGACGAAGTATATAACAAGCGTCCGGTGCCCGCAGAAGATGCTAAATAAGCGGTTAGCGCGGCCCTAAATGAAATTTAAGCCATATTTGATAGACTTGCTTATTCGCTAGGAAAACCGTGAAAAAAGCGGTGGCAATTTGGAATTTGACGGTTAGATTACAATATTGGCCGGTTTAAAGGACTTTTTATGACGAAATTGACGGGATCTGATTCGAAGAGCACCTTATATTGCTCTTTCTGTGGCAAATCCCAACATGAAGTCCGCAAGCTGATTGCCGGACCCACAGTTTTCATCTGCGATGAATGTGTCGAGCTATGCAATGACATCATTCGCGAGGAAACCAAGGGTGCCGCAACCGGCCGCAAAGAGGGTGAAGTTCCGACGCCGCAGGAAATCTGCAATGTTTTGAACGACTATGTGATTGGACAGAAACGCGCGAAACGCGTGCTATCGGTGGCCGTTCACAATCATTACAAACGACTCAATCACGCGGCCAAATCCGGCGATATCGAACTGGCAAAATCCAATATCCTGCTGGTTGGTCCCACCGGCTGCGGTAAAACTTTGTTGGCGCAGACCTTGGCGAAGACATTTGATGTGCCGTTCACCATGGCCGATGCAACCACATTGACCGAAGCCGGCTATGTCGGAGAAGATGTCGAGAATATCATCCTCAAGCTGCTTCAGGCTTCCGACTATAACGTCGAGAAGGCGCAGCGCGGGATTGTCTATATCGACGAAATCGACAAGATCAGTCGCAAGGCGGAGAATCCGTCGATCACTCGCGATGTTTCCGGCGAAGGCGTCCAGCAGGCGCTGCTGAAGCTGATGGAGGGCACCACCGCCAGCGTTCCACCACAAGGTGGCCGCAAACATCCGCAGCAGGAATTTCTGCAGGTTGATACGACCAATATCCTGTTCATCTGCGGCGGTGCATTTGCTGGTCTGGAAAAGATCATCGGCGATCGTCTGGAAGGAAAATCCATCGGCTTCGGCGCCCATGTCGCCGCTCCGGAAGAGCGCCGTGTCGGCGAACTGCTCGCCCAGGGCGAGCCCGAGGATCTGCTGAAATTCGGCCTGATTCCTGAATTTGTCGGCCGTTTGCCGGTGATCGCCACGCTCGAGGATCTTGATATCGACGCTCTGGTGACGATTCTCCAGGAACCGAAAAACGCGCTGGTGAAGCAATATGCCAAATTGTTCGAACTGGAAGGCGTCGGCTTGACCTTCACCGATGACGCGCTGGTCGCTGTCGCCAAAAAGGCGATCGAACGGAAAACCGGCGCACGCGGCCTGCGGTCGATCGTCGAGAATATCCTGCTCGATACCATGTTCGACCTGCCCGATTTTGAAGGCGTGGACGAAATCGTGATCGACAAGGATGTCGTCGCCGGCACCAAAGAGCCGGTCAAGGTGATTGCAAAAAGCAGCAAGGCGAAAAAAGAAGACGCCGCCTGATTGTGCCCCGGCGAAGTCCGGGGTCCATCTCCCAATATCTCCGGAGTGAGCCAAGGTCAGTCTGAACCTGCCGGTTCCGCCACGTGTTTTCAAAAGATCGTGTTTTGTCAGTCAATTACGAGATGGACTCCTGCTTTCGCAGGAGCACGATCATTTATAGATGCAGCTATCCAGCTTCTCATTACGCACCACATTGATCCGGGCGGCAATCGTGTTGCCATAGCGCCGGGTAAAGCCGCTGGCACCATTGACCGCCCGTTTCTTCGGCAAGGGCAGGGCCGCTGCGATGCGCGCCGCCTCTATGCCGGTCAGGTCCTTCGCATCCTTGTGGAAATAGCGCTGCGCCCCGGCCTGCACGCCATAAGTCCCGATGCCGGTTTCCGCGATATTGAGATAGACTTCCATGATTCGCTGCTTGCTCCAGATCGTCTCGATCAGGAAGGTGAAATAGGCCTCCAGGCCCTTGCGGAAAAATCCGCCGCCTTGCCAGAGAAAGGCATTTTTTGCGACTTGCTGCGAAATGGTCGAGCCGCCTCTTATCCGCCCGCCCTGGGCGTTGCGCTGGATCGCTTTTTGAATCGCCTCGGTATCAAAACCGTCGTGGCTGCAGAATTTCCCATCCTCGGCCGCGATGACCGCGCGGACCATATTGGGGGAAATGTCGCTGAAGCTCGTCCAGTCCTTGGTGATGCCGTTTCCGTCCAGTAGCATGGTGGCGGTGACCGGCGGCGGCACAATGGCATAGATCCCGACCCACGCGACCGTGATCAATATGAAATAGATTACCAGTTTGAAAAGAAATTTAATTGCCCGCATCGCTGTAATCTAAATGCAAAACGCCCCGAAAACAAATCCTGTTTCGGGGCGTTTCGATTTATTCGTCATCCCGGCGAAGGCCGGGACCCAGTTCATTAAAAACGTCGCTTTGCGACCTTCTTATTTCCTGGTTTCCTACATTCGCGGGAATAACAGCCTGGAGCGTTAGCTCGCAGCGAGAAGCTTCTTTTCTCCAGCAATGCGCAGCATCGCCTTTTGCAGTTTCTCGAAGGCACGGACCTCAATTTGGCGAATGCGCTCGCGACTGACCTCATAGACCTTGCTCAAATCCTCGAGCGTCTTGGGATCTTCCGACAAGCGGCGTTCGGCCAATATATGCTGTTCGCGTTCATTTAGAGATTCCATCGCTTCGGACAGCATTTCGTGACGGAAATTGGCTTCCTGAGCGGCAGCAATGGCTTCATCATGCAGTGGGCCGTCGTCTTCCAAAATGTCCTGCCACTGACCACCATCGCCATCTTCGGAGGATAGCGAGACGTTCAGCGAGGCATCGCCGCCCATTGACATGCGGCGGTTCATATTGACCACTTCATGCTCGGCAACACCCAGATCGGTGGAGATTTTTTTGACATCTTCCGGCGACAGATCGCCATCTTCGAAGGCATCGAGATTATTCTTCATCCGGCGCAGGTTGAAGAAAAGTTTCTTCTGTGCGGCTGTCGTCCCCATCTTAACGAGGCTCCAGCTGCGCAGGACATATTCCTGAATAGAAGCGCGAATCCACCACATCGCGTAAGTCGCGAGGCGGAAACCGCGTTCCGGTTCAAATTTCTTGACGCCTTGCATCAGGCCAACATTGCCTTCGGAAATCAGGTCGGAGACAGGCAGGCCGTAACCACGAAAGCCCATCGCGATCTTCGCGACGAGTCGCAGGTGCGACGTGACCAGCTGAGCAGCGGCTTCCTGATCCTTATGTTCAGAATAGCGTTTTGCCAGCATATATTCTTGTTCAGGGGTCAAAATCGGAAATTTGCGGACTTCCGAAAGATATCGGTTCAGGCTCGCATCCCCCCCTAAGGCTGGGATTTTTGCCGGAACATTGCTACCATTAGCCATTTTCGTTCCTTCTTTTTTTATGCCTCTAGGCCTCATCAAGCACCCTTCGGTCAAAAGCTGATATAAGGATTATTACTTATACGCGCAACTTCATGAATAGTTCCTGCATATCGTCCGGAAAACCAATAGAAAACGTCAATTTTTCATCCGTTATGGGGTGAACAAAACCAAGACTAGCAGCATGTAGGGCCTGCCGTCCAAATTGAATATCTTTTCGCCGGGAAAGTAATGATTTTCGACGAGTGCCATATAGTGGGTCACCAATCAGGCTATGACCGATGTGAGCCATATGAACCCTTACCTGGTGGGTTCGTCCGGTTTCAAGCGTGCATTCGACCAAAGCAGCCCCGTCGAGCATTTCCTTGACCGTATAGTGAGTCATCGCCAACTTGCCTCGGTCGTCGCCGACAACCGCCATTTTCTTGCGGTTGACATTGCTTCGGCCAATACTGCCCTCGATCGTCGCGGAAGCCGGATTGGGTCTGCCGTTGACAATGGCCATATAGCGCCGTTCGATATCATGTTCGGCGAACAGGGCGCTCAGGCCCTTGTGCGCGGCATCGGTCTTGGCAGCGACCATCAATCCGGACGTGTCTTTGTCGATCCGGTGGACAATCCCGGGCCGTGTCACACCGCCAATGCCCGACAACTGGCCCCGGCAATGGTGCAGCAGGGCATTGACCAAAGTGCCGTCAGCATGGCCGGCCGCAGGATGAACGACCAGTCCTGCCGGCTTGTTGATAATGATCAGATGGGTGTCTTCGAAGACCACATCCAGCGGAATGTCCTGCGCCAGGGCCGGGCCGGCAATCGGTTCCGGGATGGTGAGTTCAAATGACTTGCCGCCCAGCTTCTTCGCCGACGGATCGGTGAATGGCGCGCCATCAATCACCAGGTTTCCGTCCGCAATAAGCGACTTCACCCGCTCGCGCGAAAGCCCGTCTACCGCTTCTGTCAAAGCTGCATCCAGGCGTTGTTTTTTCTGAGAAACCGGTAATATTCCGGATATTGTAGATTGCTCTGCATTCATCGCGTAGATGTGGGCCATGCAACTGTTTATATCAAGCGCGATGTTGGCGGAACTCCAGCAGTTGGCCCTTGCAGCAGTGCCGCAGGAAATCTGCGGCATGTTATTTGGCCGTGACGGCAGAGTTGTTTCCTATCGCGCGGCGAAAAATGTTGCTGACAATCCGCTTCGGCATTTCGAGATTGATCCGGCAATATTGATCGCGGCGGAGCGGGGTCAGCGAGACGGTGGCGAGCCTATCCTCGGCTATTATCATTCGCACCCTGGCGGCACGGTGGATCCTTCGCAGACCGACGCGGACAGCGCTGCGCCGGATGGTCGGCTCTGGCTAATTTTGAACGGGCAGGACGCGGCAGCGTGGCATGCTATCGAAAATGGGGAAGTTTATGGCCGTTTTCGAGCGATCCTGCTTGATTGCCCGGGTGCAAAAGGCCTAACAGCCGCGGAATACAAACCATAGTTAAGGGCGCGTTTATATGTCGAATAGTGAAGTTGACCTGGCATCTCTGCTTTGTTCGAAAATATGTCACGATTTGCTGAGTCCGATCGGGGCTCTTAATAATGGGCTCGAATTGCTGGAAGGCGAGACCGACCCGGTGATGCGCGATCGCTGCATGGATCTGTTGGCAGACAGCGCCAGAATATCGGCAGACAAGCTGAAATATTTCCGACTTGCCTTCGGTGCGGCGGGTGGCTTTGGCGACAATGTCGATCCTGCAGAGGCGCGGCAGTTGATCGAATCTTTGCTTGGCGATTCGGGTAAAATCACTCTGGGTTGGGCATTGCAGGGCGAAACATTGCCGAAAAAGGCGATAAAAATCCTGCTCAACCTCGCGCTGATTGCAAAAGAATCCCTGGTCCGGGGTGGCAGGCTGGATGTCGGAGCAGAGCAGGGTGATCTGGGCATCGAGGTCGTAATTAGAGCCACGGGCATAAAAATCGCGCTCGATGATGGAATCCGGACCGCGTTGGACGGGACAATAGCCCCGGCCGACCTCAGCGCAAGAACCGCCGCCGCCTGGATGACCCGTGAACTGGCACTGACAAATGGCGGGGATCTGAGAATTTCTCCTCCATCGACGACAGAATTGCTTTTGGGTGCTATCGTCACCGCCTGAGTCTGGAAAAGCCCGAATTCGAGAAGGAAGTCCTTCATGGATGTGATATCGACGCCGTCTCCCAATTTTGACGAACGCAGCCTGCCGATCAGCATTCTCGTTCTGCATTATACCGGCATGAAGGACGCGGCTTCGGCGATCAACTGGCTGGCCAATCCCGAGGCCAAGGTGTCGGCTCATTATGTCGTGACCGAAGACGGCCAGATCGTCCAGATGGTCGATGAAGAAAAGCGGGCCTGGCACGCAGGGCGCGGCTTTTGGCGCGGTATCACCGATGTAAATAGCGCGAGTATCGGCATCGAGATCGTCAATCCGGGGCATGAATGGGGCTATGTCCCGTTCCCGGAAGAGCAGATGGATGCGGTGACCCGGCTTGCCCATGCGATCGTCAAGCGCCACGATATCGCATCATCCAATGTGATCGGGCATAGTGATCTGGCTCCGGCCCGCAAGCAGGACCCGGGTGAGCTGTTTGACTGGGACCGATTGGCGCGTCACGGCATTGCGTTGCAGAAACCGTCCCTGAAACTGGGGGATCCGCCGTGGACCGATGGCGGTTTCATGCTGGCGCTGGAACGTTTCGGCTATGATATCACCGATCAGACCGCAGCCGTCGTCGCTTTTCAGCGGCGCTTTCGACCAAAAAGCATCGACGGCGTGATCGATGGCGAATGCCGTTCGCTGCTTTTGTCTTTAATGTTGGACAGAGAGCGCGGAATCACTAAATAGGGCGCACCAGAGGGTCGGCCAGCCGTCCGCCGAAGCTTTAGCGGAGGTGGAAGGAAAGTCCGGGCTCCACGATTAAAAGGTGCCGGATAATGTCCGGCGGGGGCAACCCTAGGGAAAGTGCAACAGAAAGCAGGTCGCGACGATTTCGATCACGTGACAATGAAAGGGTGCGGTAAGAGCGCACCGCGGGACTGGCAACAGGCCTGGCATGGTAAACCCCACCTGGAGCAAAACCAAATAGGGGCGGCATATGGCTTTTTCGGCTTGCTGCCCGGGTTGGTTGCTTGAGCCACGCAGCAATGCATGGCCTAGATGAATGGCTGGCTATTTCGCTTCGGCGGATGGACAGAACCCGGCTTACAGACCCTCTGGTATTATCTTAGCGGTGGAACTCGCTGGGTTCCTCTGTTAGAATAGGGACTATGCCAAAAGCCAAACGATCAGACAACTGGGGTTTCCCGAGATGGGGAAGCTACGAAAGTTCGCGAGAAACACAGCAGGTCAAGATTTGTGACCGGCACGGTTGCGACGAAGCGGGAAGCTGCCCGGCCCCGAAATCTCCCAATAGCCCCGAGCGCTGGTATTTTTGCCAGACTCACGCAGCGGAATATAATCGCGGTTGGGATTATTTCGAGGGACTCGACAAGGAAGAGCGCAAAAAGCGCGAAGCCGACGAGCAACGCGATGCCAATGCCTATCAGGAAGCGGCGCATTACAGCTGGATGGGTTCCGGCGATGGTAGCCGTTCACGCGACGAAATGACGGCGCTGGAAATTTTTGAGCTGACCCCCGATGTGGAATTTGATGCGGTCAAAAAGGCCTGGCGGTCGATGGCCAAGGAATATCATCCTGACGTCAATCCGGGCGATGCCGAAGCGGCCAAGAAATTTCAGACGGCGCAGGCGGCCTTTGATGTCTTGCGCATTGCCGAAGAACGGCGGGTCTGGAAGCCGATTTAGCTACTGTTTTCCCGCGAAGGCGGGAATCCATCTCCTGCCATCGCGACGATTACGGTCTTCGATATGCCACCGGACGATACACTCGAGTGCCCAGTCAAAAACTTCGTGATGGAAGATTGGGAGATGGACCCCTGCCTTCGCAGGGGTACTAATTGTTCTGAAGCCGTTCCGCCGTCTCTTGAATGAGCGCAATCATATTGGGAATGCCCTGGGTACGGTTTGAACTCAGCTGGTTTTTCAGGTCAAAAGGTTCCAGCACGGCGGCAATATCGGTGTTTGTGATTTGCTCGGCGGCCTGATCCTGCACGGTTTCCAGTACCAGCGCGATAATGCCTTTGGTGATTGCGGCATTGCTGTCGGCAAGAAAATGCAGGCACCCGTCATCCAGCTGGGTTGGATAGACCCAGACCGAGGCAGAGCAGCCCCTGACCAGCGTTGCATCGGTTTTCAGCGCGTCTGGCATCGCATCGAGTTGCTTGCCCAGATCGATCAGCAGCCGATAACGATCATCGGCCTCAAGAAATTCATATTCTTCAATCAAATCGTCAATTTTGCTCATGGGGAGGGCGGTTAGCAGGGTGAGGGAACAAGGTCACTCATTTTCACCGTTCGTGTCGAGCGAAGTCGAGAGGCTTGGGGGTGTCTTGACTTCGCTCGACACGAACGGATTTCTGGTCCGAACTGCTAAAGCTCCACGCCCGCGGCGATGGCTTCCAGTTTGCGAATCCGTTCTTTCAGGTCCGCAACCTCGATCCGCGATGTCGCGGTGGGCGGATTATCCTCGCGCCGCTGTTCGAGTTCACGGGACTTCAAGGAAATCCAGTCCCGCCATCCGCGCAGGGTTACCAACGCCACAACGGTCAGGCCGATCAATGAAAAGGCCGCAGTGATCATATAAAAAGCAGGTTCTTGCATCATGCTTGTCCTTCTACTTTCCGGACCGGCTTAGCGGTCGCGCAATTTTTCGATCTCATTTTCCAGTTCCCGGGCACCGCGATCATCAGTGGCAATTTTCTCGAGCACGGCGACGCGCTCCTTGAGATATTTGACTTCTTCCTGCAGGCGTTCGGACTGCGGGTCATTTCTGGCTTGGGATCCGATGGCGTTGCCCCTGCGATCCTCCAGGATGCCATGCTCGGCACGATATTTGGAACGCATCACCCGTCCGATGGTCACGATGATGATGATGGCAACTATAGCTTCGGGCCAACCCATGATTTGTCTCCTCCAAAGTGACCGAACTAGCGATCCCGCAATTGTTCAATTTCATTTTCGAGCTGTTTGGTGCTGTGACCGTCGGTGGTAATTTGCTCCAGCACTGCCACTCGCTCTTTCAAATATTTCATTTCTTCACGCATCCGGTCAGTATCGGCATCGGCGCCCTTTGGAAGATGGCCGTATTTTTCTGCCATTTTGCTCTGGTGACGGGTCCAGATTGCGAGGCCACCCAGTAAAAAAGGAGCGAGAGGGATGAGGACCCAGATTTCGTCAAACATCAGTTCAGTTCCTTTGTTTCAGCGGCGTCGCGCAAGTCTTCGATCTGCATCGAGACATCGAAACCCTTGTCGGTGACGATCCGTTCCAGCACCCTTACGCGCTGTTCGAGCTCATTGTTTCCGACTGCATATTGAGCTGCCTTTTCCGCCGATATCTTGGCCTGCGTGTCCATCATTTTCTGTTGATGGTTTGTCCAAATGGCAAAGACGCCAATCGCCATGCCGGCAAAGGGTATCATCAAGGCGATATATTCAATCGGCATCATTGCCCCCCTCAGTTGGCGCGCTTATCGCGCAGAGATTCAATCTCTTGAGTCAAACGATGACTATCATCGGTGACGATCCGTTCGACGTTGGCGAGCCGGTCTTTGACGGACCCCAGCTCCGCCCGCAGTTCGGCATTTTCATTGGTCAGCAATTTGACCCGCTCGACGGCTTCCTGATCGGTCTTGGGATAGACTGACTTGCCCCATTGGTTTTCCAGGGGATAGCCGTGCTTGATCCGCATCCAGGTTGTCGCAACCCAACCGATGGTGATCGCTGCACAGGCAAATCCTAGTGGCCAGAGGACGGAGGGGTTTGCTAGTATCGCGTCCATCAGTTCTTCTCCCTCAGCGCTTCAATTTCATCTGCAGTGCGTTTGGCAGGATCGGTGGCGATCCGTTCGAGTACCTGAAGCCGCTCTTGCAGCCGGTCGATTTTTCCAACCAACTGGGCATTTTCGTTGGACAGCAATTCGATCTTGCGATGCTCGTCCGGGCTGTTTTTTGCCGATTTACCGGTCTTTCCGCCCCATTCGTCTTCCAGTTCATAGCCATGTTTGGCTCGGATCCAGTTGTTCACGATCCATCCGACGGTGCTGATAGCGATAATCGCGATTACAAATCCGGGGCTTCCCCAATCCATTTCCATTCTCCCTGTTCAGGCGTCTAGCGCAGATTCTCAATCTCGTTCGACAGCGTCGTATTCTTGCTGGTGTAGTACAGTTCCATATCGGCCAGCTTGCGGTCAATTTCCCGGAACCGCGATTTGATATCGCGGGTGGTGCGGCGCGGTGACTGGCGCACACCCTGCCAGAATTTGGTGTCTTCCGGGTCGGACAGATACATGCCGATTGGCTTTGGCTCGGAAATTTTTGCCGCGATCCAATAAGCGATCAGCGTCCAGGGAAAGGCGAAGGTTACCGTCGCGATGATGGCGGCGAGTCGAACCCAGGCCACATTGATCCCGGTATAATCCGCAATCCCGGCGCAGACACCGCTCCATTTGCCACGTTTTTTGTCGAGATAGAATTTGGTGCGAGAGGAGCTCATGATGGGTGCCTTTCTTTTTTCAGCAGCTCGTCAAAATTTTCGAGCGAAGGGGCCGGGTCAGCTGACGGAGTAGGCAGTGCAGACTGACGCCAATCGGGGTTATCCGCTGCCATGATGCGCTCGATGGTTTCCATCCGGTCATCCAGGCGGCGCGCCATATGGTGCAATTCTTCCAGCAGATTTTCGTCTTCATTGGTAATGGTCGCGGCGGTTTTCCATTTTGTGACATAGTGGAAAATCAACCAGGGCAGACCGATGAACAAGGTTCCCATGACGATGGGAATGATGATGAGTTCTTCCTGCATTATGCGTCACCTTTTTTCATGGCCGCCTTCATGGCTTCCAGTTCTTCATCGACCTTGTCGCTGGATTCCAGCGCAGCAATCTGACTTTCCAGACTTTGCGGTTCTCCGCCCATGCCCAGTGCGTCGGCGCGGCCTTCGGCAAAATCGACCTGGCGTTCGAGATATTCAAACCGCGAGAAAGCATCATGTACCTTGTCGCCATTATACATTTCACGCAGTTTCACGCGGTTCTCGGCGCTTTCTAGGCGATTGACCAGACTGCTCTGACGCGAGCGGGCTTCCTGCAATTTCTTCTGCAATTTCGCGATGTCTCCCTCGGACGAGCGAAGCGCATCATCGAGAACCTGGATTTCTGCTTTCAACTGGTCGGCCATGTCGGCAGCCTTGCGCTTTTCAACCAATGCCGCCTTGGCGAGATCTTCACGATCCTTGGACAGCGCGAGCTGTGCTTTTTCGCTCCAGTCCTCGGTCAGATGATCGAGCTTGTCGATATGCCGACGCATTTCCTTCTGATCGGCAATCGTGCGAGCAGCAGAGGCGCGGACTTCAACCAGCGTTTCCTCCATCTCCAATATGATCATGCGGATCATCTTGGACGGGTCTTCGGCCTTGTCCAGCATGTCGGTAACGTTGGCGGCAATGATGTCGCGCGTTCTTGAAAAAATACCTGCCATGTGCATACTCCGGTTAGGTCTGTGGTTGTGTTGGAACTTGTTCGAGCCGTCGCTCCAGTCCTGCTCTACATCAACCTGGTGAATTTCAAAAGGTGGCCGGGACCTGACTTCGACAAGGGGGAAAGAAGGGGTCCCGGCCAATTTGTCTGTCATGCTCTGTAACCTAGGTTAACAAAGCGGACAGCGGGGGAATCGTCCTGGCTATTGACCATTGTGCCTTCGGCCTGTGCGGGTCCGACGGTGCTGATCAAGATCGTCACGCCAAACAGCAGGATCGAGATGATCGCGGATATATCGGTGCGGCTCATTTTGTTCAGTGCTGGCATGGCTTCCTCCAGAAGTTGGTGTGTTTCCTATATGAAACCAACATTGCAGAAGCCGTGCCAACTCTAGTAAAGCATTGAATAATATAGAATAATCATCTTTCTCCCGGCGATGAACATGGTATTAATTGCTATTTAATGGGAATTGACACTATAAATTGGCCATGGAACGCGAAAGTCAATTTGTCGGCGAATCGGGCGCCTTTCTCGACGCGGTGGAAAAAGCCAGCCGGGCGGCGCCACTCAATCGTCCGGTGCTTGTCGTCGGTGAACGCGGTACCGGCAAGGAGCTTATTGCCGAACGCCTGCACCGGCTCAGCCTGCGTTGGGATGGGCCGTTTATCACGCTCAATTGTGCGGCGATGCCGGAAACCCTGATCGAAGCGGAACTGTTCGGTCACGAAGCCGGTGCCTTCACCGGGGCGACCAAGGCGCGAGTAGGGCGATTCGAAGAAGCCGACGGCGGCACCCTGTTCCTCGATGAACTCGGAACCTTATCGACCGGCGCGCAGGAACGACTGCTGCGGGCGGTTGAATATGGCGAAATCACCCGGATCGGTTCCTCACGGCCACAGCGCGTCGATGTCCGGATCGTCGCGGCGACCAATGCCGACCTGCCGAAAATGGCGAAAGAGAACAGATTTCGCGCCGACTTGCTCGACCGTCTGTCATTCGAAGTCGTCACGCTGCCGCCACTGCGCGTGCGAGAAGGCGATATTCCGGTGCTGACCGACTATTTTGGCCGCCGGATGGCAGCAGAACTGGAATGGCCATCCTGGCCCGGCTTTGGCCGGCTCGCATCCGAGGCGCTGAACCGGCACGACTGGCCGGGCAATGTCCGGGAATTGCGCAACGTGATCGAACGCGCCGTCTATCAATGGAATGACCATAGCAGAACGGTTGACCATGTCGTGTTCGATCCGTTTGAATCGCCCTGGAAGCCGAGGGAGACGAAGGCCCGGCGCGAAGAGGAACCGGCTATACCGTCGACAGGAGAATCCCTCCCGGCCCGCGCCGAGACCGTTGCGATCGAAACTGCGTTTGACGGTGTCGACGATATGAAAGCGGCGGTGGAAGCCTATGAAAAACGGATATTGGAGGCCGCCCTTGCCAAATCCCGCTATAATCAGCGGCATACCGCCAAGGCGCTCAACCTGACCTATGACCAGTTGCGTCATTCGCTGAAGCGACATGATCTGCTGGGGACATAAAAAAGAGGGCCGCTAAGCCCTCTTTTATGCTTCCAATTGTTCCAGTCCTAGCCGCCGTTGAAGCTGACCATCGTGTAGAACATCGGCAGCGACAGCAGCACATTGGTGCGCGAGGCCATCAGTGCAATTTTTCCTGCCGCTGCTTTTTCGTCGGCTGAGGCTTCAACAATGCCCAGCACTCTTTTCTGTTTGGGCCAGATGATGAGCCAGACATTGGCGGCCATGATGATGGCGATCCACATGCCGACGCCGATCAGCCGGTAGGGGCCTTGCAGGACCATGGCCTGATGGACATAGCCGGACAGATAGGCGACCAGCAGTCCGGTGATCACCGTGAACAGGGCGGCCCAGCGGAAATAGAACAACACTTTCGGTGCGATATGCTTGCCGACAGCCGGTTTCAAATCGTCCGGAATGGCTGGCATCAGCGGCACCTGAACAAAGTTAAGATAGTAAAGCAGGCCGATCCACAGGACGCCAAAGAACAGATGCGCCCAGCGCATTACCGAATTGGCGGTCACTTCGCCGGGGTGCAGACCCAACATTACCGCGATCGTCAGCAACAGGCTGACAATCATCACTGCATTTAGATTTCCAAAAAATTTCGCCATTATTCATCCCCCCAGGATATATGTCGCAAATAGGCCGTAACGTTATGCCCGCATCTTCACTATGTCACGAAAAAATGGATATTGGCCGATCAACATGGCCGAAGTGACAATTGCCCTTGCAGCCAAATCCGCTATAGTGCGCTGACGCAAAATATCTCAAAAAATGGAGAAAAAACAATATGGCCTTTGAACTTCCCCCGCTCCCCTACGCAAAAACCGCATTTGGAGATTTGATCTCCGAGGAAACGTTCAACTATCATCATGGCAAGCATCATAATGCCTATGTCGGCAAGACCAATGACGCGATCAAAGGCACGGATCATGAAGGCAAAAAGCTTTCTCAGATCATTGCGGCGGCCGACGGTGGCTTGTTCAACAATGCGGCACAGGTCTGGAACCACAGCTTTTACTGGCTGTGTCTCTCGCCCGAGAAAAAGGAAATTTCCGGTGAATTGAAGGACCGTCTGGAAAAGACCTTCGGCTCCATCGAAGATTTCAAATCCAAATTCAAGGACGAAGCGGTCGGCCATTTCGCCAGTGGCTGGGCCTGGCTGGTTCTTGATGGAGACGAGCTGAAGATCACGTCCTATCATGATGCCGACACACCGGTCGCTCATGGTGTCAAACCGCTATTCACGCTCGATGTCTGGGAACATGCTTATTATCTGGATTATCAGAACGCACGTCCGGATTATGTTTCCGCCTTGCTCGACAATGCGATTGACTGGGACTTTGTTGCGCTGAACCTGGATGGAGACGGCGTCAGCCGCGCCGACCAGGGCTAAACAACGAAAAAGAAAAGCATTTAAGCCGCGTCCTGACCTTCAGGGCGCGGCTTTTCTTCGACCGAAAAGCCATGTTTCATCAGCATCGGAATATTGGCCATCGCGAACAGGAAAGAAACAGCGGGCACGCCCCACACCTTTACGGTCAGCCACCAGTCGAAACTCATGGTCGCGACCATCAGCTCGTTGATCACCGCCATTGCTGCGAAAAACAGCGCCCAGTTAAGGGATAATTTCAGCCAGCCTTCGTCGGTCAACCCTTCGAAAGCCGCTTGCAGCAGGTTTTTCAGCATCGCTTTGCCGCGCAACAATCCGCCAAATAATATCAGCGCAAATCCGGCATAGATGATCGTAGGCTTGTGCTGGATGAAGCGCGGGTCATTGAAATAGATAGTCAGCGCGCCAAATCCCAGGATCAGGATCGCCGACATCCACATCATCGGAGAAATCTTGCCCAGCTTCCATTTGGAAATGATCATCGCGACGACGATCGCCACCATGAAGGCAACCGTGCCATAGATGGCCGCAGTGATCGGATTGCCTTCCGGCGCGCCGAATTTGTACACCAGGAAAAAGATCAGCAGCGGTCCGAAATCGAGCGCGAAGCTCAACCCTCTATGTTCTTTTGGTATTTCTTCAATTGCTGTTGCTTCGGTCATTTTTCTATCCCGGCTATGGCTGCGGCTAAATCTTCTGCCTTGAACGGCCTCAAGTCTTCGACGGTTTCGCCGATTCCGATGGCGTGGATCGGCAAGCCAAATTGCTTCGCTGCCGCCACCAGCACCCCGCCACGCGCGGTACCATCCAATTTTGTCATGATCAGACCGGTGACCTTGGCCACGTCCCGAAACACTTCTATCTGGGACAAGGCATTCTGCCCGGTCGTCGCATCCAGCACCAGCACAACATTATGCGGTGCTGCCGGATTGAGGCGACCGAGCACCCGCCGGATCTTGTCCAGTTCATCCATCAACTCGCTGCGGTTCTGCAGCCGTCCGGCTGTATCGACGATTAACACATCGATCCCGGTCGCTGTGGCCTGCTTGACGCCTTCATAGGCAATGCTGGCGCTGTCGCCGCCCTGCGGCCCGCTGATGATCGGGACACCCAGCCGTTCGGCCCAGATCTTCAGCTGCTGGATGGCTGCCGCCCGGAACGTATCGCCCGCGGCCAGCATCACGCCATAATCCTGTTCGAGAAACAGATGGGCCAGCTTGGCAATGGTGGTGGTTTTGCCCGAGCCATTGACGCCGATCACCAAAATGACCTGCGGGCGGGGAAAGGCATCGATTTCCAGAGGAATAGCGACGGGTTGCAAAATCGCTGTGATCTCGCGTTTGATAATCTCTTTAACCGCATGTTCGGTCAGGCCTTTTTCGAACCGCTCGACCGCTAGTTTTTCCCGAATGGTCGCTGCGGTCGCTGGCCCAAGATCCGACAGGATCAGCGCATCTTCGATATCATCAAGCGTCGCCTCATCCAGCTTTGCCTTGGTTACAAGACCCGCGAGATTTTCGGTCAGTCGCGATGATGTCTTGCTGAAGCCGCCAAACAGGCGATCTTTCCAACTGTTTTTCTCGGTCACGCTGCCACCCTGCCAATCAATTTTTTATTCTGCATGCCGGTAATTTCAACCGGAACAATCTCGCCCTTGCTTGCCGGGCTATCCAGCTGGACGCGAACGAAATTCTCGGCATAGCCGGCGTCTCCGGACATTTCCGCGAGGATTTTCTGTCTGGACCCGACCAATGAGCGACGCCAGTTCAATGCGCGTCGCGTGACTGCCTCTCGCAATATTTTTGCTCTTTCCTTGATCACGTTTCCGTCAAGCTGCGGCATTTTCGCTGCCGGCGTGCCCTGTTTCGGCGAATAGGGAAAAATATGACCATGAACAACATCACATTGCTTGAGGATGGTCAGGCTGTTGGCAAACATGGTATCATCTTCGGTCGGAAAACCGGCGATGATATCCGCGCCGATAGCGATTTCCGGTCTTTTGGCTTTCAGCCGCTCGACCAGATCAATCGCCTGTTCGCGGCTGTGTCGCCGCTTCATCCGTTTCAGGATCATATTGTCGCCCGACTGGAGCGACAAATGGACATGCGGCATGAGCCGCTGCTCTCCCGTCAGCAAGTCAAACAGCCGGTCGTCAATCTCGATGCCATCCAGAGAGGAAAGCCTAAGTCTCGGCAAATCGGGGACATGTTTGATTATGCGTTCGACCAGCATGCCCAATGTCGGCTCTCCCGGCAGGTCCGGTCCATAGCTGGTCACATCCACGCCGGTCAGCACGACTTCCTGGAAGCCCTTGTCGACCAGAGCCTGCACCTGATCGACCACCATGCCGGCAGGCACCGACCGGCTATTGCCCCGGCCAAAAGGAATGATGCAGAAAGTGCAGCGATGGTCACAGCCATTCTGGATTTCGACAAAGGCGCGTGACCGGTCGGCAAAGGCGCTGACCATATGCGGAGCGGTTTCGGTGACCCGCATGATATCGGACACCCGGATATCCGGACGATTGCTGTGCAGGCCGAGCTTGAAATTGCCGGCATCATATTTGTCGAAATTGCCGACCACCGCGCTGGTTTCCGGCATGGCCGCGAACATCTCGGGATCAACCTGCGCAGCACAACCCGTGACGACGATATTCTTGTCCGGATTGGCTTTCTTGGCCCGGCGGATCGCTTGCCGGGTCTGCCGAACCGCTTCATTGGTCACGGCGCAGCTGTTGACGATGATCAGATTGTCACCATCAATATTATTGGCGACCAGGTTTTGCCGCAATGTCTCGCTTTCGGCGATATTGAGCCGACAGCCCATACTGATCATTTCCGGCGCGCTCATCCGAACTGGGTCCAGTCCGCTTCACCGGCAAAGACATAGGTCGTCGGTCCCTGCATCTGGATATGATCGCCATCTTGCCAGCTGATCACCAGCGACCCTCCGGGCAATTCCACTTGCACGGGACTGCGCGCCAGGCCGCGCTTGATCGCGGCAACGGCGGTCGCACAGGCACCGGTCCCACAGGCCCGGGTCAGCCCGACGCCGCGCTCCCAGACCCGCAAATGGACGATGCCGTCCCTGATATGCGCGATATTGACGTTCACTTTTTCCGGAAAAAGCGGATCAACCTCAATCATTGGACCCAGTCGATTCAGTTCCACGATAGAGCTATCGTCGACGAAAAATATCACATGCGGATTGCCGACATTGACCGCGACCGGATTTTGCAAATCCTCCCAGCCAACCGGCATGTTGAGCGTATCCATGGCATAGGCGAGGGGGATGGACTGCCACTCGAAGCGGGGCTTGCCCATGTCGACAATGGCGCCATCGGCAGTGGCATTGCCAATGATGATACCGCCATCGGTTTCAATCCGGGTTTCATTTCCGATCAGCTTGGCAACGCATCTGCTGGCATTGCCGCAGGATTCGACCTCGCCGCCGTCGGCGTTGAAAATCTGCATCCTGACATCGGCTTTGCTGGACGGGCGCAAGATGATCAGCTGATCGCAACCAATCCCGCTGTGCCGGTCTGCAATGGCTGCTACCTGCGCGCCAGACAGTGCCATTTCTTGCTCGCGCGCATCGATAATGACAAAATCATTGCCCAATCCATGCATTTTGTGAAAATGTCCCGTCGTCATGACTGGCGATTTAGGGATGCCGTTCCCGGGAGTCCAGCAATTCGGCTCGCTGTCCCTGTCGGCAAGCTGGCCTAGCCTGTTTTTAGCAGATCAATTTTTTCGATCGTGGAATGGCCCCTGTCCGCTTGCAGAGCCGGGACGTCGGCCAACTCCTCGACGGTTACCAAATTGCGTTCGGCCAAAATCTTCCGGGTCTCCGCCGCTGTCAGAGGGCGCCCGTAATGCCAGCCTTGACCTTGGGCACAGCCGATTTGGCGCAGCTCGTTTTCGATTTCCTTGTCCTCGATGCCTTCTGCCGTGATCGGCATGCCGAGGCTCTCGCCCAGACCATTGATCGCCTTCACAATGGCCTTGCTTTCCGGATTCCGCAGAATCGAGGATACAAAGCTGCGGTCGATCTTTATCCGGTCAAAAGGCAGTGCGCGCAGATGAGCGAGCGAACTATAGCCGGTACCAAAATCGTCCAGCGCGATTTTGATGCCCTGATTTTTCAAACTGCCGACGATCGATTGCGCTAGACTAAGATTTTCAAACAGCGCGCTTTCGGTAATTTCGATTTCCAGGCGGTTTGGCGGAAACCCGCTTTCGACAAGCAATTTGACAATTTTCTGGGCCAGCCATGGATCAAGCAGCTGGATCGGTGAAATATTGACCGATATCACCAGACCGGCATCCCAGTCTTTGGCATTATTAAACGCCTGTCGCATAATGCTGAGCGAGAGTTCGCCGATCATGCCGGTTTCTTCGGCGATCGGGATGAAGATTTCCGGAGAGATTAGCCCCTGGGTGGGGGATTCCCAGCGAGCAAGCACCTCAAAGCCGGTCAATTTACCGGTCATGAGATCTATCTGTTGTTCAAAATAGGGCACAAATTCGCCATTGGGGATACCCATGCGCATGCCCGTTTCCAGCAAACTGCGCGTTTGCAGTTCCTGTTCCATGTTCGCATCAAACCAGCAATGGCGGTTTCGTCCCTGCTTTTTAGAGCAGTACATGGCAATGTCGGCGCGGCGCATGAGCAGATCGACGCCTTCCGATTCTGAATCATAGCGCGACATGCCGATGGAAGTGGTCACAACAAGCTGGGTGCCATTTTCGATGATCGGCGCCGAGATAGCGTCTATCAGGTCGTGCGCAATCCGTTCGACCATTTTCGGCTGTTCGGGATCAAAAACAAAGGCGCAGGCAAATTCGTCCCCACCCAGACGTGCCAATAGATTATGGGGTGGAACGATTTTTGAAATGCGGGCTGCCACTTGTTTTAGCACGGCGTCGCCAGCGCTGTGGCCGTGCATATCGTTGATATTTTTGAAATTGTCGAGATCGAGCATCATGAATGTGATGCTCTTGTGTTTCCGTTGTGCGATGCTGATCATCTCTGCTGTTCTTTCGCCAATGGTGCGACGATTGAGCAAACCGGTGAGCGGATCGGTAACGGCAAGGGAGCGGGCCCGCTGTTCAGCAGCGGCTCGTTCTTCGACTTCTTTGGCTAGATCCTTGTAACGGCGCCAACCAAAGAGAATCAGGGCAATATTGAGCAAGAATGCAGATACCAGCAGATTGTCGCCGGCTTTTGCATTGCCGGAGAGGGCGTTGATGGCATCGCTCAGCACAGTGCCGCCAGTGCCGGCAAACAAGAGTATCGCCAAAATGACAATGGCGCCGGTCACCACATCGCGGCCGACGGATAAATTGTATCCGTGCTTCATCGACTTGAGATGTTGGTCGGCTGCTGGTCGAGCCATAGTTGTTTTTCCACTTTTGCAAAAAGTCCTTTGCACTCTTAGAGCCCGATTCGAAAGTTTTTCAATCGTAGCAATATCTTGCGGTTCGCCTTGTGAGCATACGGATGGAGGCGATCAACGCCCAGGCTGTTGATGAGGCGATGGACCGTTCCCAGTCTTT
>Ga0105050_10000252_pt1 | contig 77609 bp, 56 predicted proteins | sample FRY01_FD_78088 | JGI IMG/M metagenome (GOLD analysis project Ga0105050, IMG submission 78088) | Freshwater microbial communities from Lake Fryxell liftoff mats and glacier meltwater in Antarctica - FRY-01 | ecosystem: Environmental > Aquatic > Freshwater > Ice > Glacier meltwater ... | reverse complement strand
GTGCGTCCGACCCCACGACGCCAGCTCCGGGTACCACCCCGGCGGCCCCTCAATCCAGAGGCGGTGGCCGCTCCACGGCTCGCGCTCCACCTTGCCGATCGCCACGCCCAGCAGCGTCGACGCGATCTCTCTTACCACGTTGACCTTCGCGTTCTTGAAGCTCGGAAGGGTCATGTCGTCTCCTCTCCGGATCGTGCCGGCCCACACGGGCGCGAGCCCCTCCCGAGGGGGAGGGGCTGCTGTCACCGGCTAGACCTCGCTAGACCTCACGCCCCCGTCTCCACCCACGTCCCCGCCCCTGTCCACGTCGCCGTCCCCGTCCCCGTCCCCGTCCTCGTCCCCGTCCTCGTCCTCGTCCTCGTCGACAAAATCCTCATCTATCCCTTTTTCATCCGCGCCGGGGCCTTTCCATCCATCCAGCGCTGCCAGCAGGGCCGCGACGACGTGTTTACACTTAATGGAATAGGGACAAGTACAGCCGGCGTGGACGATCGCATCGCGGCGGAACTCAATGGTCTGCGTGTACAGGGCGCCGCCCTGCACCTTGGCCTTGAGCACACGGCCGGACTTTTCCAACCAAAGGCGCTTCACCGCCCCTTTTTGGTGCAGCTGAACCCCGCGGCCGCCAATCTCCGACAGCACCTCGCCGAGCAGGCACAGTGCCTCCTCCTCCTTCTCCTTGGTGAATTCCTGAAATGCCTTTGTTGCCATGTCCTGCCGTGCTCTCGATGTGACCTAGCCGGGACCGCGCGATTGTCGAGCGCTGACCAGAACGAGCCCAAAAAAACCGGGGTGGGGGCGGCCCCCAGCCGAACCTGGCAGCGGACGCGTTCCGGCTGGGGCGGCCCCGGCGATAAAAAACGCCGCGCGATCATGCGATTAAGGGACAGACACTTTGTGATGCGTGCGCCGGCGTCCATCGGCACCGGCCCGGCGGCGATGCTGGTTTCTGTACCGGCCGACTCCCCCTTGCCACGCGCCGGACCCCCGCCGACGCTGAGACTTGGCTTCCCCGAACGATCATCCCCTGCTCCGGCGACTGCCGGCCTCGCCTGGCGCGTCCGGAGGCGAGTTGCTCGACCGGTTTCTCGATTTTGTGACCGCACGGAAGCTGGAGCTGTATCCGGCGCAGGAAGAGGCGATCCTTGCGCTCTTTGAGGATCAGAACGTGATCCTCAACACGCCGACCGGGTCGGGGAAATCGCTGGTGGCCACGGCGCTGCATTTCCGGTCACTGGCGGCACGGCGGCGGTCGGCCTACACGTGTCCGATCAAGGCCCTGGTGAACGAGAAGTTCCTGGCGCTGTGCCGAGACTTCGGGCCGGAGAACGTTGGTTTGGCCACGGGGGACGCCACGGTCAACCGCGACGCCCCCATCCTCTGCTGCACGGCGGAGATCCTCGCGCAGGACGCGCTCCGCCACGGTGCCGGCACCCCGTTCCGCGAGGTCATCATGGATGAGTTCCACTATTATGCCGACCGCGACCGCGGGGTGGCGTGGCAGGTCCCCCTGCTGACCATGACCCGCGCGCGGTTTCTGCTGATGTCGGCCACCCTGGGGTCGACCGATTTTTTCGCGAAGGAGCTGACCCGGCTGACCGGGGCCGGGACGATTATCGTCGCCACGCGCGAGCGGCCGGTGCCGCTGGAATTTTCTTACGTGGAAACCCCGGTCGAACAGACGCTGCAGGACCTGCTCGCGCAGAGCAAGGCACCGGTCTATCTGGTCCATTTCACGCAGAACGACGCCGCCCAGGCCGCGCAGGATTTGATGAGCCTGAATTTCTGCACCACCGCGGAAAAGGCGGCGATCAAGGAGGAGCTGCAGGCCGCCGGGGCCAGCTTCACCAGCCCGTACGGCAAGGAGATGCGCAAATTCCTGCATCACGGCCTCGGCCTGCACCACGCCGGGCTGCTCCCGAAATACCGGGTGCTCGTCGAGCGCCTCGCCCAGCGCGGGCTGCTCAAGGTCATCTGCGGCACCGACACCCTCGGCGTGGGCGTGAACGTGCCGATCCGCACCGTGCTGCTCACCCGCCTGACAAAATACAGCGGCGACAAGGTGGCCACCTTGACCGCGCGCGATTTCCACCAGATCACCGGCCGCGCCGGCCGCAAGGGATTCGACAACATCGGCTTCGTCGTCGCCCAGGCCCCGGAGCACGTGGTCGAAAACGCGAAACTCGACGCCAAGGCGGCCGCCAATCCAGCCAAGGCCAAAAAACTCGTCCGCAAAAAACCGCCCGACGGATTTGTCGGGTGGAACGAGGAGACGTTCGCGCGCCTCCAGGCCGCCGCGCCCGAACCGCTCACGTCGCGCTTCCAGGTCAGCCACAGCATGCTGCTCAACGTGCTGAGCCGCAAAGGCGCGGCGGCCGGAACGGCTGCCGCGCCTTCGGCCTGCGAGGCGATGCACGATCTGATCGCCGACTGCCACGACGGCGCGGCGGCGAAGAAGGCGCACCACGAACGCGCGTGGCAGCTCTTCCGCTCGCTCGTCGAGCGGAAGATCATCGAGATGATCCCGACCGCACAACGCCCGCCTGACGGCACCAAGTTGCGGCTCAATGTCGAGCTGCAGGAAGATTTTTCGCTCAACCACGCGCTCTCGCTCTGGCTGCTCGACACGGTCAAGCTGATCGACCCGGCCACGCCCGCCTATGCCACCGACGTGCTGACGCTGTGCGAGTCGATCCTGGAGAATCCCGACCTCATTTTGCGCCGCCAGCTCAGCAAGGTGAAGGATGAGGCCATGGCGGCGATGAAGGCCGAGGGCGTACCCTACGAGGAGCGGATCGCCCGGCTGGAGGAGCTGGAATACCCGAAGCCGTGCCGCGATTTCATCTATAACACGTTCAACGCCTTTGCCGCCGCCCACCCGTGGGTCGGCCAGGACAACATCCGTCCGAAAAGCATCGCCCGCGAAATGTTCGAAAACTTCCGCGGCTTCGCCGACTACGTGAAGGACTACGACCTACACCGGGTCGAGGGGCTGCTGCTGCGCCATCTCAGCAGCGTGCACAAGGTGCTGGCCCAAACCGTACCCGATGCCGCCAAAACCGAGCCGGTTCAGGAAATGGAGGCGTGGCTGGCCGGGGTGGTGCGCGGGACCGACTCCAGCCTGCTGGATGAATGGGAGCGGCTGCGCGATCCGAATTACCAGCCCAGCCTCGAGACCGACGCGAAGCCGCCCGGGCCGCCCGACATCACCCGCAACCAGCGCGAATTCACCGCCCTCGTGCGCACGGAAATCTTCAAATTCCTCCGCCCGCTGGCGGCCGGGAGTCCGGGTGCCGCGCTGGCCGCCCTCGACCCGGAGAGCGCCGACCGGGCCGGGGACAGATGGACCCCGCAGACGCTGGCCGCGGCGATGGAGCCGTATCACGCCACCCACGAGCGCCTGCGCTTCGACCCCGACGCCCGCAACGGCCGCCACACCCAGGTCGCCCGCTCCGAAGACGGAAAAACCTGGCGCGTGTCGCAGGTGCTCGTCGATCCCGAGGGCCACAACGACTGGCACATGGAGTTCCAGATCGATCTGGCGCGGGCCCGCGAGGAAGGCCGTCCGACGCTGGTGCTGCTGGGCGTGGGGCCCGTCGGCATTCTCTGACGGCCGCGCTGCGGCCGATCCTCCGGCCCGATCGGCGCGCAGGAGCGACCGGGTGGAGGACGCGTCCCACCTTCATGCCCGTCCGGCCGGCGAAGCGGGCCATCCCTCACTGTCTGAGGCGAGGTCTGGCCACGGCACTCTCCTCGCCCACAGCCCGGAGCCGCCACCCAACAACATCCGCATCTGGAAGGACCACGACCCGACCGACGAACTCGCGCCCCAAGTGCTGCCGCAGGTGGCGTACCAGGACGAGGGCCGCGGCGCGTTTGGGCCGCTCAAGGAAAAACACGGTGCCATCACCGCCGAAACCATGATGGACCTCGCCTGCCGCATCCCGATCAAGGGAGGCAACGTGCTCAACGCCGTCTTCGACGCCACCGCCCTGCGCCTGTGGGTCACCTACGCCGGCAAGGAAGCCGAAGCCTACCAGCGTCCGTTCGTCTTCCTCGACCTCACCACCCTCGACGGCGACGGCGACGGACGACCCGACCTGGAGGAAATGGCGGCCGATGCCAATCGGAATGGCACGCCCGATTTCCTCGACGCGGCCGCGGCGGTCTCGGGGCGCTGACATGCGGATAGCCACCGGTCCAGCCGCATCCCCTCACCGCCACTCGTGCTTCGGGTATTTGCGAGCGAGCTCCTGTTTGAGTTTCGGGTAGTGATTCAGCCAGAACCCGGCGAGGTCGCGGGTGATTTGGAGCGGGCGCTGGTTGGGGCCGGAGATACTCAGGACGAGCGGGATGCGCCCGCCGGCGATGCGCGGTGTTTCCTGCCAGTTGTAGAGCTGCTGGATGCGGGCGGCGAGGGTCGGGTCGGCGGATTCGGAATACGTGATGCGGCCCATGCGGCCGTCGGCGAGGCGCAGGCGTTCGGGGACCTGTTTGTCCATCCACGCCGTTTGTTCCGGTCCGAGCCACGACCGCAGGCTGGGCCAGGGCGAGCGGTCCTTGATCTCTTTGTAGCTGGCGGCGCCGTGGCACATTTCGGCGATGACGAAGGCGCGGTCCTCGTTGGTGAGGGCGGGCACTTCCAGCTCCGGCATCCATTTGGCCAGGCAGTTGAGACGGGCGATCCACTGGTCCACCTCGTGGTCCCAGGCGGTGAGTTTGAGTTCGCCCGACATGACCTTTTCCGCGAGCAGGGCCGCGGCCTTTTCCCGGTCCGGCTCGCCGCTCTGGCGGGTGCTCAGCACGAGCTCGCGGAAACCCACCTGCTCCTTTTGCAGGACCCGGCGCTGCGTCTCATCCCACCTCGCTTCAGTCACGCGGTGGTAATCCTGCGGATACAGATCGGCCAGCCAGGTCTCCTCAACCGCGGTGCAGCCGCTGAGCACGACCTGCACATCGCGGCCCTCGATCTCGCGGATTTCGGCCGCGACCAGCAGCGGTGCCTGGCGCAGGAGCGACTCTTTGGGGATCTGCCCGCGGCGCCCGCCGACGACCTCGCACGCGAGCGAACCCGCGCTGGTGCGGCGCGCGACCTGGTCGGAGAAGCCGGCCAGGAGGATCTTCGCGAAGGTCTCCGCCAGTGACGGCGGGGCCGCCGTCTCACCGGTCCGCAGCGTCTTGGGCAGGCCGGCCGGCCGCGGCACCGCCCGGCCGTCCTCGCGCACGATGACCCGCAGGAGCTGCTGGGCGAGCTGGCCGGCTTCGCGCGCCGCCAGGCCGTTGACACCAAGGTGGACGCAGGCGTCACGCTCGAAGCCCGCGGCCCGGGCCGCGTCCCACGCGCGCAGGAGGGGCTGGAGGTCGGAGAATTCGTAACCATCGACAAACCGCGCCGGCGCCGCCGCACCGGCTTTGCCGAAAAACGGGCGCCCCTGGAGAATGGCCAGCAGCAGGGCAAAATCCTCGGCGCACCCCGCCTCGCGCGCCGCCTCCAGCACCCGGGCATGGCGCGGGTGCAGCGGATAATCGACCAGCGCCCGGCCCATCGCGGTCAGGCGGAAGCGTGGCGTGTCCGGCGCGGTGCCCGCGGGCCGGTCGGCCGCTGGCGCCTCATTCTCGACGGCCCCGAGCTGTCCAAGCAGATCCAGGGCGCGGGTCAGCGCCTTTGGGTCCGGGGATTCCAGCCAGCGGAAGGTGCCCAGGTCCCTCACCCCGCTGGCCAGCAGGGTGAGGGCGACCTCGGCGAGGTCCATGCGCAGGATTTCGGGCGGCGTCTGGGCCGGCCGGCGGGCGTGATCGGCCTCAGACCAGAGGCGCAGGCAGAGGCCGGGCGCGGTGCGGCCGGCCCGGCCGGCCCGCTGGTCCGCGCTGGCCTGCGAAATTTTCTCCACCGTCAGCGTGTTCAACCCGCGGGAGGCATCGAACTGCGCCAGGCGCGCCAACCCGCTGTCGATGACCGCGGTCACGCCGTCGATGGTCAGCGACGTCTCGGCCACATTGGTGGCGACGATGATCCTCCGGCGCGCGTCCGCCGACGGGTCCACCGCCCGGTCCTGCTCGGAGGGAGACAACTCGCCATGGAGCGGCAGGATGTCGAAGTCGCGCGCCCATTTTTCGCGCCGGAGCGCCTCGATGGTTTTGCGGATTTCATAACCTCCCGGCATGAAAACCAGGGCATGACCGCCGGTGCCGTCGCGGGCCAGCGGCGCGGATCGGATGATTTCGCCGCCGGCGCGGGCGAGGTGGTCCCACGGCTCCTCGGTCAGGCTGCGCGGGGCCGAATGGCGGATCTCGACGGGAAACGTGCGGCCCTGCGACTTGAGCACGGTGCAGGGATCGAGGTAATTCCGGAGCCGCCCGGCATCGAGCGTGGCCGACATCACGACGAGAGCGAGGTCCGGCCGGCTCGACGCCTGCACCTCAAGGGCCCGCGCCAGCGTGATGTCCCCATACAAATGCCGCTCGTGAAATTCGTCGAAGACGATCGCCCCAAGATGCCGCAACTGCGGGTCGTGGAGCAATTCGCGGAGCAGGATGCCTTCGGTGACGAATCGAATGCGGGTGCGCGCCGAGACCGCCTTTTCAAACCGAACTTGATACCCCACCTCCTCGCCCAGCCGCCCGCCCTGCTCCTGGGCGACTCGCCGGGCCAGCATGCGGGCCGCGATCCGGCGCGGCTGGAGGACGACGATCTGGCCCTGCGGGACCAGCCCGTGGTTGAGCAGCATCCGGGGGATCTGCGTCGATTTTCCCGAGCCGGTCGGGGCCTCGATAACCAGGCGCACGCCCTCGCGCGCCCGTCCGCCCGCCGGCTCCATCGCCAACGCCAGCGGATTCTTCAGCTCGTAAATCGGCAGATCGTTCATTCCATGGAGTCCAGTCGCTCGGGCGGCCGGCGTCCCATGCTGGAGGCGCGGCCCGCCCCCGCAACTGCCCATTCGCGCGGCCGGCGCGCCACGTTTTCACCGCCTGCGCGCCCGGAGGTCGCGCCCCACCCCAGTCGCGCCCCCAGCCCTCAGTGCGCCCCCTACGCCGACGGTGGGATGCGAGGCGGAAGTTTCCTTTGCGCGGCAGGTCGCCGGGCCGTAGTTTTACGCTAGACCAATCCATGCCCATGATCACGACCCCATTGCTTGCTTTCAGCCTCGGCGGCCCCGAGGTGGCCATTATTTTTGTCCTGATGCTGCTGCTTTTCGGAGCCAAGAAGCTGCCGGAGTTGGCTCGCGGCATGGGCAAGAGCCTTGGCGAGTTCAAGAAGGCGAAACAGGAATTTGAAGAGGAGATCAAATACGGTGATCTCCAGGCTCGCGATGAGAAAGCCGCCGCCACCGCCGCTGCCGCTGCCACGACCCCCGCTCCGGCGGTCAGCGAGGCCGCGGGCAAGCAGCAATACCCGGGCTGACCCCGGGCCCGTCCTTTTCCCTCCCCATGGCTCGCCCCCCAGAGCCGCAGCCGCTGGGTGCATGTTTAAGATGCCTGGCATGGCTGTGGTTGACCGCGCTGGACACCGGGGCCCAAGGGCCGCCGGCGCTGGCATCGGCTGACGCCCCCGCGGAAATTCGGGTTGTCGCCTATAATCTGAAAAATTGGCTCCGCATGGAGCGCCGGGTCGGAGGCGAGGTAGTGGCGGACGCCCCAAAACCGGAGCTGGAAAAAGTCGCCGCCATCAGGATCCTCGCCGGCTTGACGCCGGATGTACTGGGGGTGTGCGAAATCGGGACCGTGACGGATGTGGCCGACCTCCAGGCGCGCTTGCAGGCCGCGGGCGTGGACCTGCCCCATCGCGTGATCGCCCAAGGCGCGGATGAAACCCGCCGCCTGGCGCTGCTCTCGCGATTTCCCATTGCGGCCGACCGGTCAGCCGGCCCGCTGCCGTACACCATCGGCCGCCAGACGCTTCGCCTCCAGCGCGGCATCCTCGATGCGACGCTGCAGGTCAATCCCGGCTACCAGCTCCGCCTCCTGGGCAGCCATCTGAAGTCGCGTCGGGAGGTGGAGGCGGCGGACCAGGCGGCCATGCGCCGCCACGAAGCCGTGTTGCTCCGCGAACACGTGGAGAAAATCCTCGACGCCACCCCCCAGGCCAACCTCCTGCTCTACGGCGATTTCAACGACACCAAAAACGAGCAGCCGATCAAGGTGGTGCAGGGGCGGTTCGGCGACCCCCACCATCTGCGTGACTTATGGCTCGAGGATGCCGACGGGTATCGCTTTACCTATTACTGGAGCGTGGCCGACACGTACGACCGCATCGATTTCGCCTTCATCAACGAGGGCCTGTGGCCCGAAGTGGAGACCAAAAGATCCTTCATCGCCAAGGACCCGGACTGGATCAAAGCCAGCGACCACCGCGCGCTGGTGATCACGCTGCGGCCCCGGGAGACGGAGGCGCGGCGGCGGTGACCTGCCTCTGAAAAGGGAGGCGACGAGAGGCGGACGGGGCGCGGTCCGCCGAAGCGGCGGGTCCGGCGGCGTTCTCCCGGCAGCCCGCCTAGGGCGTAACCTTCTCCCAAACGAGCGAGCTCCCGCTGATCGCTGAGATGACCCCGCTCAGCAACTCATCGGTCTGCCCCTCCGAACGGAGCACCGGGTTGGTGGCGAGGGAGGCAGCGATCTCCGGCGCGAACAGATAATCGGTGTAGGAGCTGCCCAGCAGCACATAGGCCCAGCGCTGGTCGAAGCCGCCGAACAACCGGTCGCGCATGTCGGTCAGGGTGCGGTGGTAATGGTCGGCGGTGATGGTGTGGCTGCCCACGAACCAGTAATAAAACACATGCTGAAGGCGCACCGGCTTTCCGTCCGCCCCGAGGACGAAGCGACCGGTCTGCGGGTCCTTGATCTCGGTGTAGCAGCGGATGCGGGTCACGGGCACCTCCCCCCGGGCGGTTTTGATCGTCCGCGGCTCCAGCCGCAATTCCTTGAATCCTTGCGCGGGAAGACAGCGCTCGGGACGGTGGATGCTGTCGTTCAGGTCGTGGCCGGACAGCACGATGGACGCCTGGACCGCCAGCAGTTCGCCCAGTTGCCCGAGGCGCGGATCCTGAATGACCGACTTCTTCGTGTCCACGTCGGACAGGACATACCGCTTTTTGGCAAATTCGGTGTCTCCCGCGAGCATCCGATGCTCCTCCTCGCTGACCGGCATGGGCGCGCCATGCCAGTATTGGAAGACCTGGCCGCCATCGCCGTCGCGGGTCCAGAAGCTCAGGCTCTCCGGCAGCTCCATGCGGATCGCCGCTTCGCGCGCCACCTCGGACCGCGGCAGCACGAAGGCCAGCGAAAGCGAGCCGAGCAGCACCGCCAGGAGCACGACGAGGCGGCGGACGGGAGTGAACGATGCTGGAGCGTCGGGCATGGCGATCTCGTAGGGGGGAAAGGATGGGGCGCGGGCGTCAGGAGGTCGCGGAGGGGGCGACCGGCCCCTCCCCGTCGGCCGCGCTGGGGGCGCGGCGGATGATGACTTTGCGCTGGCCGCCGCGATTCAGCAGCCAGTCGACCGCGGCCAGGCCGGCCAGTCCGACGATGAGAAAGAAGAGGAAGCCGGAGCCTTCGTGGTACGTTTTGGCCGCAAAATCCGCGCTGAAGTACTCCGCCACCACCAGGATGCTAGTCACGCGCAGGCAGTTGCTGAGGATGGCGAGCGGAACCGAGCAGGCGAGCAGCACGACTTTTTTCCACAGCGTCTTCTGAGTCAGATGGGCATAAACGGCGCTGACCAGGGTCAGCGCCATCAGCGAGCGCACCCCGCTGCAGCCCTCGGCGATGTTGAACTTCCACTTGTCCATCGGGATGGAGAAGATGTCGTTGCCGGACAGGCTGGCATGAATGCCGAAGAGTTTGCTCAGGTGGTAGGCCGACTTGGTCGCCAGCAGCTGCAATCCATTGGTGGCCTGAATCATGCCCGGCACGGGAATCACAAAATAGAGCAGGAGAACCGGGAAGGCGACCAGCCGGGCCGCCCCCCACCCGCGCCACCAGGTGACCGCGCCCAGGACCACCAAGGGCAGGCCGCCCAGGGCCACTCGCGGCTGGAACGTCCTCACCGCCGCGACAAAAAACAACGCCCCCAGAATCACCATGGCCAGGCCCCAGAGGCTTGGGCGGACCGGCTCGGCCAGCAGTTGCGGCAGACGACGGGCGACCAGAAAGACAAAGAGAAATGGTACGATGAACCCGTGTTCATAGCCCGTCCTCGGGTTCCACGTGCTGACCAGCCAGGAAAAGGCCGAGTAGGCGTGGCCAGGGCCGAAACTGTGCACCCAGCCGTAAAAGAACGCGATGACCAGCACCACCGCGCCGCAGACGGCCGCCACCGCCGGCTGCCGCCGGGCCTCGCGGAGAAGCGTCTGCGCGGCGATCCTCACCGCCTGCGGCAGGCCGGGCGTGGGTGGAGCGGTCGGAGCCGGGGACGGCGAGGGTGCCATGCGTCGATCCTAGACCACACCCGGGGCCGACGCCACGGAAAAGCAGGGACGCGCGTCCGACCCCGTTCAGGTGCCCGCCGGAACCAGCCCGCCGGCGGTCCGGGGCGCGGCCAGGCGGCCGGTGCTGATGCGGTCGACCAGCCGCTCCCACGAATCCTGCCCGCTGAGGATCTGGATCTGCATTCGCAGGTAAAAAACCGGCAGATCGGTGTACGGCAGCCGGGGGAAACGCACGTAATCCTTCTCGGTGGTCACGATCAGGTCGCAGTCGCGCCGCTCGCAGTGCTCGATGAACCCGTAGACCTCGTCCTCCGTGAACCGGTGGTGGTCGGTGTAGCGGCGGGTGGCGTCGATCATCGCCCCCAGCCGGCGCAGCCCCTCCTCGAAGCTTTCCGGGCCGGCGATGCCGCTGATGGTGCCGACATATTTGCCGCGCAGCAGCTCCAGCGGCTTCTTCTGCTGGGTCACGGCATTGACCAGATACCGCGGCTGGTGGGCGCACTCGATGATTTCCGCCACGCGGTTGTGGCGGCGGAGGCGGGCGATCAACTCCGAATTGTCCGAGCCGTCGCAGCGGGTGATGAAGATGTAGCTGGCGCGCTTCAGGTGGCGCCGGGGCTCGCGCAGGGTGCCGCGGGGGATGAGATGGCCGTTGCCGAACGGCTTGGTGCAGTCGACCAGCACCAGGTCGAGGCGGTGCCGCAGGCGCAGGTACTGGAATCCGTCGTCGAGCAGCAGCGTGTCCGCGCCCAGTTCTCTGATCGCGTGGAGCCCGGCTTTGACCCGGTCCTTGTCCACCACCACTGAGACCCCCGGAAGGTTTTTGGCCAGCATGAACGGTTCGTCGCCGGCCAGGCGCGAATCGAGCAGCACGTTCCGTCCGTCCGAGACCACGCGCGGGCCGGGACGGGGCAGCGGGCGGCGCTTCCACCACGCCCCGAGCCGCTGGCGCAGGGTGAACCGCCGCTTTTTTGGGCGCGCGCTCTTGTATCCGCGGCTGAGAATGGCCACCTGGCGGCCCCGGTCGCGCAGGGCCCGGGCCAGCATTTCCACCACCGGCGTTTTGCCAGTGCCGCCCATGGTCAGGTTGCCCACACAAATGATGAGCGTCCCCAGATGATGGTCGCGCAGGATGAAACGCACCCGGTACAACAAGTGCCGCAGCCAGACCAGTCCGCGGAAAACCAGCGACAGCACCCAGAGCCCGGAGCGCAACAGCGCCGCCTTCAGGCCGCGCGCGCGGTCGAAGATCACCTCGACGGCGTATTGCTCGAGCTCCTCCAGCGTCTCCCGCCATGCGCCCTGGTCCTTGCGATGCGCCATAAATGCCGATGCTCAGGGGAAAACGGCCGCCGGGCAATGGGCAAAAATTATTTCCCCAGGCGGCCCCGGCCCGGCCGATGCGTGCTGGCGGCGGGCCCCGGGGCGTGCATGATGGGGCTCCGATTTTTTCCTGATGTCACCCACCACCACCCTCCGCCTCGCCCGCGCCGGCTTCGTGCTCTTCGCCTGCCTGCTGGGGGTGGCGCTGGCCCCGGCTTTTCAGGGCCAGTGGTGGCAGGGGGCCCTCGCGGGCACCGGTGCCGGCCTGGTCGTGGCCGTGATCGACATCCTGCTCAACAAGTTCACCATCAGTGTGTTTTCATCGGCCACGGCCGGACTGCTGATCGGGCTCTTCTGCGGCTGGCTGATCACCCGCATCGGCCTGAGTGACCTGCCCCTGTTTCAGGCCAGCGACCTCGAGGCGCAGCGGCAGCGGCAGCAGGTCTTCCAGATTGTGGTCTACTGCACCTTCGGCTTCCTCGGCATCACCCTGGCCCTGCGCTCAAACCGAGAGGAGTTCGCCCTGCTCATCCCCTACGTCCGCTTCCGCCAGGAAGGCGTGGAGGAGCAGCGCCTGCTGGTGGACACCAACATCCTCATCGATGGCCGCCTCCCGGGCATTTGCGAGACCGGGTTTCTCAAGGCCTCGCTCGTCGTCCCCCGCTTCGTCCTCGATGAACTGCACCTGCTGGCCGACTCCCAAGACTTGGTCAAACGCGAACGCGGCCGCCGCGGCCTGGAGTGCTTGGAAAACCTGCGCGCCCACCCGCTGGCCGAAGTGAAGGTCCATGAGGACCACCAGGTCGAGCAAGGCCCGGTGGACATGAAACTGGTCCGCCTGGCCCGCAGCCAGGGTGCCCGCCTGCTCACCAACGACGCCAACCTCGGCCGCGTCGCCACCCTCCAGGGCGTCTCCGTGCTCAACCTCAACAGCCTGGCCAAAGCCATGCGCCCGACCGTCATGCCCGGAGACGAAGTGGACCTCATGCTCATCAAGGAGGGCAAGGACCCGCATCAGGCCGTCGGATACCTGCCCGACGGCACCATGCTCGTGGTCAACCACGCCGCCCCCATGATGGGCCAGACGGTCACCGTCACCGTGAGCAGCTCGCTGCAAACGACCGCCGGCCGCCTCGTCTTCGCCGAGCTGAAACAGGCCGCCGCCCCCATCCGGCGCTAAGCCCCCCGGAAGCGCCCACGTCCGGACGCCGCGCCGGGGCGGCGGCCCGCTCCGGGGTCGGCCGTTGATGTTCGCAGATCCCCAGTCAGCGTGCGGATTTCGGACGGCGACGCTCCCGACGGCGATTGACCCGGGAGGATCCCCGGTCTGCGGGGGGATTTCACTCGGCGATCTCGATCAGGCGCGGGGGCCCGGTGCTGTCGACGAGGGGCACGCGCAGGCGGGTGCGGAGGTAGTCGGCGCGTTGTTCACACCAGGCCCGCACGTGCCAGCGGTTTCCGTCGTGGGCGAAGACACGCGGTTGCAGCCAGCGCCAGGCGTCGGTGCCGCTGTGGACCGAGGCGTACCGCACCCGGACCCGCAGGCGTTCGAGGACGGCCAGGAAGATGCGGCGCTCCACGACCGCGGCTGGCCGCAGCCACGGAAAAAGGCCACCGACGATTTGGCCGGCCTGCTCATTCGAGTGAGGCGGCCGAGCGTTGACCGTTGCGGGACGGGGGCGGGGGGATACGCTCGACTTTTTCCGCCGTTCCCAGATGCCCGCCCCCGATTTCACTCCCGCTGAACTGATGGACCTGACCGGCCAGCATTTCCCGCTGCTGGCGGGGCCGGACATGGAGATCTCACCCATTCTCAAGGGGGGGTCGGATCGCCGCTATTACCGGCTTAAAAAACACGGGCGGCCGCTCCACCTCATCCTGGTGCGGTACACGGACGCGCGCCCCGACAACGCCTGTTTTTTTCCCGCCACCACGATCCTCATGGCCCATGGGGTGCGCGTGCCCAAGGTCCACCATCACGACTGCGAGCGGAAGTTGGCGTGGATCGAGGACCTGGGGGCGCTCGATCTCTGGGCGCTGCAGGAAAGCCCCTGGCCGGAGCGCCGGCGGCTCTACGCCCGCACGCTCGAGGAGGCGGCCGTGCTGCACCGGATGCGGCCGGAAGACCTGGCCGACGAGGAGTTGGCGCAGCTCATGACTGGCTTCACCGAGGAGCTCTACCTCTGGGAGCAGAACTATTTCTTCGATCATTTTGCGGCCCACTTTTCCGCCGTGTCCGCGGCCAAAATGCAGGAGGTGCGCGCGTCGGCCGCGCTGGCCGGGCTGCGGCGCGAGCTCGGCGCGCTGCCCAGGACCTTTGTCCACCGGGACTTCCAGTCGCAAAACGTGATCATCCGGGAGGACCAGCCGTATTTCATCGACTACCAGGGCCTGCGTCCCGGCCGTCCGGAATACGACGTGGCCTCGCTGCTTTATGATCCCTACGTCTCCTTCACGCCCGCCCAGCGCGACGACCTGTGGGCCGGCTACCAAACCTTTCGCGCCGGCGACCCAGGGTGGGAAACGTCCGACCGGCGATACGCCCAGTGCGCGATCCAGCGGTTGATGCAGGCGCTCGGGGCCTACGCCAACCTGGCCCTGAACCTGGGCAAACCGGAATTCCTCGAGCACATCCCGCGCGCCGTGGAAAACCTGACCCACGTCATCACCCGCTCCGGCGTGGCCGTCGAACTGCTCCCGCTGCTCTCACTGCGCGCCGACGCGGTCGAGTGAGCGGCGGTCCGGCGGCTATTCCCCCCGCAGGTCGTAGCAGAGCAGGCGGGGGCCGGCACCGGTGAGCTTGTCGTCCTCGTTCTGGCAGACGTAGAGCAGGCCCTGGCTGAGGGCGGGCAGGGTCCAGGCCCCGCCGGGGGCGGTGAAGAGCTGGGCGGTCGCGCCTTTTTCCGCGCCCTTCGGCGACAGTGTGAGCCACGACAGGGTGCCCCATTCGCCGAGGGCGAGGAAGCTGCCGTCCACGCGCAGCAGGCTGCCGCGCTGGAAGCCGACCGGAAACGGCCGGCCGCCTTGTTCTGGCGGGAGCGTGATTTCGTGCTCGAGCCGGGTGCGCCAGACGCTTTCGCCGGTGGCGGCGCTGTGGCAGACGAGCTCGGCGGACCGGTCTTTTTCTCCCGAGAACGCGTACAGATGCTCCTCGTGGAAGACCGGGGTCATCCAGTGACACGCGAGCTTCTCGTTTTTCCAGAGCAGTTTAAGCGAGCCGTCGGGCCGGGCCTGGACCATGGCGGCACCGTTGGTTTCGCTGCCGCTGTCGATGTAGGCGTGGGTGACCAGGATGCGATCGGCCCCGCAGAGGACCGGGGAGGCGGCATTGACCGAGGTGTACCGGCTGGCGCGCCAGAAGAATTTCCCTAGCACCGCGCCATCGGCCGGATTCAGCGAGACCAGGCCGCCCTGCGAGTCGAGCGTCTCATCGCCCTCGCCGCCCTGGAAAATCAGCACGCGTTTCTGCCCGTGCAGCACCGCCGGGATGGGCGAGGAATAACTCTGGCTCCAGCCGGTTTTGGCGAACCATTTCACCGCCCCCGTGGCCGCGTCGAATCCCGCCGCGTCCTTGCCGCCGCGGCCGCCCAGATCGCAGACCAGCACGCCGTCGTGCACCAGCGGGGTCGCGCCCGAGCCGAAGAAATACTGGGGCACGCCGTCCTCCTTCGCGCAGTCGCGCCGCCAAAGGACGCGGCCACTGGCCAGGTCGAGGCACGTGAGCACCGAACTCACGCCAAAAGTGAACACGCGCCCGTCCGCGATCACCGGGCTGGCCCGCGGCCCGTCGCTGTAGCCGTAGCGATCGCGATAGGCGACCGCATAGTCGTGCGTCCAGAACCGCCTTCCGGTCTGCGGGTGCAGGCAGTCGATCGTCTCGCGGTCCGCCAGCCGGTGGAAAAGAACCAGCCGCCCGCCCGCGAGGGCGGGACTGGCGTATCCGGTGCCCTTGACGATTTCGAAGACCTTGGGCGGCCCGGCGGCGGGAAAGTCATGCCGCAGCTTCGTCTCGGCCGAGAGCGGGGCGTCCTGCGCGCCGAGCAGGCGCGGCCAGTCGGTCGTCACCGCCCCCGGCGGCAGCCGCCGCGGCGCGGCGTGGAAGGTCAGTGCCGGCCAGGCGTCGCCGCCGGCGTCCGCCGGCGGCTCCGCGGCCTGACCAAGGCAGACTGGCACCATCAGGACGAGCGGCCGCAGGAATCGGATCATCCCGCACCCAACCCACAAAGCGGGACCCATGCAAACACCCGTTTCCGGCGCGGCCGCGCGCCCGATGGATTTGCGGGTGCGGCGCGGCCGCTGCCGGCCACAGTCAGCCTCCATGAGGCAGTCACGCAAACGACTCCTGCGGCTCGGCCTGGCGCTGGGCGGGCTGGCACTGGCGGCGGCCGCGCCCGACCCCTTGTTGGGGGTGAGCGCGCAGGACGGCGTGGGCGACTCGCACCGGGCGGCGGTCGCGCGCTGGGCGGAGTGGCTGGGGCGGCCGCTGGCCGACATCGGACACATCCAGGACAACATTTTTGCCGGCGACTGGGCGGAGCTCGAGAGTGGCGCGGCGGCCTATTTCCAGCGGGAGGAGAACTGGCGGGGATTCGACGAGGCGTTCAAGGCGCGGTTCGAGTTGAACCTGCCGATGTTTCCCGGGGCCGCGGAGTATGGGCTAGCGAACGAGGCCAAGTGGGCGGACGGTGCGGCGGGGGAATTTGACGCGCACTTCACGCGCCTGGCGGAGAACCTGGTGGCCGCCGGGTTTGGGCGCGCGGCCCTACGGCTGGCGTGGGAGTTCAACGGTTCCGGCGGCCAGTTTCCATGGCATGTGGCCCACGGCGATGCGGCGGCGCAGGCGCGGCGGACCGGGCGCTTCAAGGCGTACTGGAGGCGCATCCATGCGGCAATGAGCCGCGCCGGCGGAGCGCGGTTCCGGTGGGTCTGGTGCCCGATGGTTTCGGAAAACCACGCGTTCGATCCAACCGCCGCCTGGCCCGGTGACGCCTTTGTCGACGTGGTCTCGGTCGATTTTTACGATACCCAGGGCGAGTATTATTGGGCCGATCCGGCGGAACTGGCGGCCGGGCGGGATGCGTTTCTGGAGCTGCGCGACGACCGGCGCGCGCTCCGCCGGCAATTCATGTGGGACAAGTGGGTGCGCGGCCGCGACTACGACATCGGGGCGGCCGCCTTCCGCGCGGAGCCGCCGAGCTACCGCGGCCTGGAGTGGCTGTACGATTTCGCCCGCCGGCGCGGGAAGCCATTCGCCCTCAGCGAATGGGGAATCTGGCCGCGGTACGTGCGGCTGGATGACGGTTCCGGGCCGTATTTCAGCACCGCGCCCCCGGGCCGGGGACCGGCCGTCTTCGGCTACGCCGACAGCCGGACCCAGACGGACAATCCCGACTTCATCGCCCGTGTGCATGCCTGGCTGAAGACGCACCCGGTCGCGTGGGCCTGCTACTTCGACGTGCGGCTGGCGAGCGACCTCCAGTCGCCCTTCATCGACCACAGCCTCTCGCCCCGCCCCGTCGGCGGCGTGACCGCCAGCCAGCACCCGCGCGCCGCCGCGGCCTACCGAAAGCTTTTCGGACGCTAGCCGGACGCCGCTTCACATGGCGGCCAGGGCCTCGAAGAGGGCGGCCAGTCCGGGGCCGACATCCCGGCCGTAGGGGCCGTCGTAGTTGTTGATCATGACGGAAAAAACATAACGCCGGCCGGTTCCGGTCTCGACGAGGCCAGTGTACGCCTTGACCCGCTCGATGCTGCCGCTTTTGGCGTGAATGGCGGCGTCGGCCGCCCCGGGGCGGGAGCGGCGGGTGCCCGGCACCTCCAGCAGCGGCAGGGAGGCGAGGAAATCCGCGCCGTGCGGGCCGGCGAGCACGGCGGCCGCGGCCCGGGTCAACACCTCGGGGGTGATCATGTTCGTCCGGGACAGGCCGGAGCCATCCGTCTGCCGGCAGCCGGCCAGCGGGATGTTTTTGGCGGCGAGCCAGTCCCGGATCGCCTGCAGGCCCGCCTGGGCGCTCCCGCCGCCGAGGGTGCGCAGGAGGCACTCGCAGTCGAGATTCAGCGACCGATGATTGATCGCAATGAGCAGGTCGCGCAGCGGTGCCGACCGGTGGACGGCCACCGGCGTCCCGGGCTCCGCAGTGAAGGGGGTTCCGGCCTCCGCCAGCCGCCGCGTCGTCGCGGGCGCCCCGTGCACGGGCACGCCGCGGCTCTGCAGGAAAAGCGTGAACTGCCGCGCGCAAAAAAGCGCTGGATCGGGCAGCGCGACCCGGATGAACTCCTTGCCGGCATCCTGCGCCAGGGTGCCCCGCACGGTGCAGCGGGCGGCCCCGGGGCCGCCGGAAGCGTAGGCCTCGTCCCCGGTGCCGGGAGCGCCAATTCTCAACTCATCGACAATCCGCAGCCCCCCGGGCCACGGCTCCGCGTCGCAGAGGCCGGCCGGATCGCCCGGCCGGCCCTCCAGCCGGAACCACAGGCGAAATTCATTGTCGTAAAAGGCCAGGGGGGTGAGCGGGGGCGCGTAATAGTTGCCGATGTCGAGCCAGGCCCAGCCATCGGGGATTTCCTGCGACTCCCAGGCGGTCTCATCCGCCAGCACCCGGCCCCGCACCTCGGTCACCCCGAGCGCCCGCAGGCCGTCGAGCCATTGGGTGAACAGGTCTTCCCATCCGCCGCGGCCCAGCGAGGGATCCCCCGCGCCGTGAATGACCAGGTCGCCGGTGGCCGGATGCCAGGTCACCCGGGTCTCGAAGGCAAAATCGGGTCCGAGGATCTCGAGCGCCGCCCCGGTGGTGACGGTCTTCATCGTGGAGGCGGTGATGAAGCTCTGGCGCGGGCTGCGCTGGACCAGCGGCCGCCCGGGCTCCTCAAGCGCAGCGAGGTAAAACCCCACAGTGCCGGTGGCCACGGTCGGCGCGGCGGCGAGTGCGGCCACCGCCTGGCGGACCGCGCCGAGGTCTTCGGAGGACACCGGCTCCCGGGCGCGACCCGCCGCCGCCAGGACGAGGCCGGCCAGCGCCGCCAGCGTGGCGGTGCGGGCCGCCCGGCGCGCGGCGTGCGCCGCCATGTACCGCGTCCTCACATGCTGCCAGCGGTGAAGCGCAGCAGCGCCGGGGCCGGGGCGGCCGCCCCATTCTCGATGTTGATCAACTGCCCCATGGTCACAAACTGAAAGCCCCGGGCCAGCAGCGTGTCCACCACCGCAGGCATGGCGGCCACGGTGGTCGGGTGAATGTCGTGCGCCAGCAGGATGCCGCCGCTGGAGGCACCGCGGATGAGCACGTTCGAGACATGGGCCGAATTGCGGATTTTCCAGTCGAGCGGGTCCACCGACCAGAGGATCGAGGGCAGCCCGAACTCCCGGTGCGCCCACTCCTTCTGGCGCGCGGTGAAGGCACCATAAGGCGGACGAAAAACCTGGGGTCGATGCCCGCCGAGGGCGTCGGCGATGGCATTCGAGCAGCCGTTGAGTTCGCGGGCCACGGCCGCATCGCCCAGTTTGCTGAGGGCGGGATGGGTCATGCTGTGGTTGGCCACCTCGTGACCTTCGGCATGGGTGCGTTCGACGATGCGCGGAAAGGCCCGGGCATTGCGGCCGATCAAGAAAAACGTCGCCTTCACGTTGCGCTCGCGCAGGATGTTCAGCAGACGCGGCGTGTCCTCGGGGTCCGGGCCGTCGTCAAAGGTCAGCGCCACCAACGGACCGGGCACCCGGCAGGTGTTGTACACCGCCCGGGTCGGTCCGCCGATGCGGGTCGGCACCGCCAGGCCCGCGCCCGGAGGCAGCGGAGCGGGTGGCGGCGGCGCGGCCGGCCGGGGCCACGGGGCGGCGGCCGCCGAGGAGCCATCCACCGGTTCGGCTCGTTTGACGAGGGAGCACGACGTCAGGCCCGAGGAGGCCAGCGTCGCCAAACCCAGCAGGGATGTGCGTCGGGTCATCATAATTAGTGAGGATTTGCAAACTATACCCGGTCCGCCCCCGGTGAAAGCGGCTTCTTGAGCCGAGCCGACGCTCACCGGGCCGCGGCCAGCACCGCGTTGAGGGCGCGGCGAAACGGGCTGGGCATCGGCAGGGCGGCCAGTTCGTCCTCGGGGATCCAGCGTTCTTCGGTGCGGGCGGCCGGGTGCCCGGCCGCGGCGTGCAGACGCAGCGTGACCCGGTGGTGGGTGATGCTGTAGCGGCCGTGCCAGAGCAGGGTGCCAGAGGTGCGGCCATGCACCACGGGCAGCTTCCAGAGGCCGCGGTGGCGGGAGCCCTGCTCCTGCTGCAGGAGGATTTTTCCCGCATGGCGCGCCACCAGCACGTCCTCCTCGACCTCCACGAGGGCGCGGCGTGGCCGCTTTCGCGGGAGGGCGGCCGGCACCGCCGCCTGGCACCAGCCGCTCACCGGACACCGCCGGCAGGCGGGGGCGGCCGGGGTGCACACCCGCTGCCCCAGTTCCATGAGCGCAGCATTGTAACTCCGCGCGTCCCGCTCCGGAAGCAGGTCCTCCGCCCATCGCCACAGCTGCCGCTGGCCGGCCGGGCTGTCGATTTCCTGGTGGCAATCCATCAACCGCGCCAGCACCCGCGCCACATTGCCGTCCACCAGCGGGGCGGGGCGGTCGAAGGCGAACGACGACACCGCCCCGGCGGTGTAGCGGCCGACTCCGGGCAGGGCGAGGATCTCCGGCAGCGTCGCGGGAAAAATCCCGCCGTGGCGATCCAGCACGGTCTGGGCGGCCTTGTGCAGGTTCCTCGCCCGATTGTAGTAGCCAAGGCCCTCCCACAGCACCAGCACCCGGGATTCCGGCGCGGCCGCCAGGGTAGCAAGGTCCGGAAAGGCCTCCATCCAGCGGACATAGTGCCCGCGCTCCAGCACCATCGCGAGCGTGGTCTGCTGAAGCATCATCTCCGAGACCAGCACCGCGTACGGGTCGGTGGTCCGCCGCCAGGGGTAGTCCCTCGCCTCTCGACGATACCACTCAATCAGCGCCTCTTGGAAGGCGCGGGCGTCGGCGGGGGCGGCGGGGCGGGCGGGCACGGGAACGTGGAGCGAGTGGCGGCTTGTTAGTTGCCCGGCATCGGCCACCCTGCAAGGGCCTCCCTCTCACCCACCACCGACCACCCAGCACCCTTCATGACCGGAGTCCTTTTCGACTGGGATGGCGTCGTCATCAACTGCCACGACGCCCTCCAGGCGGCCGGGGAGATCCTTGCCGGGATCGCGCTGACCGGGATCGGCCCGTGGTTTCAGGAAATCGCCGCGGCGGAGGACGTGGTCCGCGGCAAGCCCGAGCCCGACGTCTTCCTCAAGGCGGCGGCCACGATCGGCGATGGATCGCGGGCCTGCGTGCTCATCGAGGACGCCCACGTCAGCGTGCAGGCGACCCGGGCGGCGGCGTGCGCGGCGGCCGCGGTCGGCGTGACCCACCCGGCGGAGAGTTTTGCCGGCCAGGCGGACCTGATGGTCCGATCCCTGGAACACGTGACCGTGGAGCAGCTCCCGGCGCTTTTCCCCGCGCCGGCCCGATGAGCGGACCGCCGCCGCGCCGCTTCTTCTTTGCGACCCGCCTCGCAAGGTGTTCACTCTCGACCCAGTGCCGGACCCGACACCCTTGACCCCAGCCCCAGACCGTGTGCGCGCGCGTGGAAAGTTTTTCCATCTCGCGGAGGAGCCCTGGCTGCTCAAGGGGGTGGTCTACGGGCCGTTCGAGGGCGCGGACTCGCTGCCGCCGCCCGACCAGGTGGAGCACGACCTGCGGCAGATCGCTGACCTCGGGTGCAACACCCTGCGGCTGTACATTCCCCCGCCCCGCTGGTTCCTCGACGCCTGCACCGCCGCCGGGCTGCGCGTGCTCGTCGGCTGGCCCTGGCCCGAGCATACGGATTTCCTGCGCACGCGGCGCGGGGCGGCGGAAATCGTGCGCACCGCGCGCACCGTGGCGCGTTCGCTGCGCGGAGCCCCGGCCGTGCTCGGCTTTCTGGTGGGAAATGAAATCCCGGCCCAGCTGGTGCGCTGGATGGGCCCGGACCGCGTCCTCCGGTTCCTGGAGCGGCTCATCGCCGCCTGCCGCCGGGAGGCACCGGACGCCCTCTTCGCCTACGCCGCCTTTCCCAGCACCGAATACCTGAACCCTCGGAACGCCGACTTCGTCGTCTGCAACATTTACCTGGAGGATCGCACGGCCTTCGCGCGCTATCTGGCGCGGCTCCAGCACGTGGCGGGCGACCGCCCGCTGGTGGTCGGCGAGTTCGGCCTGGACGCCCGGAGCCACGGGGAAGCCCGGCAGGCGGAGGTGCTGGGCTGGGCCTGGGGTGCCGTCCTGCGCGCCGGCCTGGCGGGCCAGGTGATCTTCGGCTTCACCGACGAGTGGTTCAATGACGGACGGCACCTGGAGGAGGAATGGGCCTTCGGGGTGACCACCGTCGCGCGTCACCCGAAGCAGGCCACGGAGATGCTAGCCGCGCTGCTGCCCCCGCTGCGCCGGGCCGGCCAGGGCGTGCGGCTGCGCCGGATGCCGCGGTTTTCCATCATCATCTGCACCTTCAATGGGTCCCGCACACTGCGGGCGGCGCTCGATTCCGTGCAGGCCCTGCCGTATGCCGACTACGAGGTGGTGCTGGTCGACGACGGCTCGACTGATCCCGGCGTGGCCGCGATCGTGGCGGAATATCGCGAGGTGCGCGCCTTCCGCATCGCGCACGGCGGACTGAGCAGGGCGCGCAATTTCGGTGCCTGGCAGGCGAGCGGCGCGATCCTGGTCTATCTCGATGACGATGCCGCCGCCACCGGTGACTGGCTGACCTTTCTGGCGCTGTCCTTCGAGGACGAGCGCGTGGCCGCGGCCGGCGGGCCGAACATCCCGCCGCCGCCGCAGGGACTGCGGGAGGCCGCAATCGCGGCCGCGCCGGGCGGACCGGCCGCAGTCCTGCTCAACGATACCGACGCCGAGCATCTGCCCGGCTGCAACCTGGCCGTGACCCGGGCGGCGTGGGAGGAAGTCGGAGGCTTCGACGAGCGCCACTGTACGGCGGGTGATGACGTGGACTTCTGCTGGCGGCTCTTGGAGCACGGCTGCAAAATCGTCTATCACCCCGGGGCGATGGTCTGGCATGAGCGGCGCCACACCGTGCGGGCCTATTTCCGCCAGCAAGCCGGCTACGGCTGGGCGGAGGCGGCCCTCATCGCCCAGCACCGCCACCGCTTCGGCAAACTGGGTGGGGCGCGCTGGCGCGGGGCGATTTACGAACCCGCGGCGCGCGCCGCCGCGGGCCGCGGCATCATCTACGGCGGCGTCTTTGGGACGGCCCCGTATCAATTTTTGTACACCGGCTCCCGGCCGGCGGGCGCAGCGGCGGTCACCAGCGTGCCCTGGGCGCTGCTGGCCGGCGCGATCGGCCTGGCTGCCTGCTGGCAGCCGTGGCTTTCCCTGCTGGCCATCGCCTGGATGCTTCCGCCCGTCTGGCTGGCGGCGCGCGCGGCCGCCTCCGCGCCGCTCGCGGGCTGGCCGGGCCGCGGGCGGGCGGGCGGCCCGGCCGCGCGTCTGGTGGTTTTTTTCCTCGCCCTCGGCCAGCCGTTCGTCCGCGGCATGGCGCGCGGGCTGGGCTGCCTGCGCCAGCGGGTTTTCCCCGGCGGTCCGTGGCAGCTCTGGCCTCTGCTAAGGCTGTCCTGGCCACGCCGTCGCAAGACGGTGGCCGAACTCGCCCTCTGGAGCGAGCAGGGCCGCGACCGCGCCCTGCTCCTCGAAACGGTGCTGGCGGAACTCCACCGGGCCCGGTGGCCCGTGCGGGTCGGCAATGAATGGGCGGACTGGGACTTCGAGGTGACCCGCGGCCCGTGGTGGTCGGTGCGGGCGGTCACCGCCACCGAGTATCATCGGTCCGACCGGCGGCTGACCCGCGTGCGCCTGCACACCCGCGCCACCTGGCTGACGCTGGCCGTGGCCGTGACCACCACCACCGGGGCGCTCGCCCTGCTCTCCTGGCACGCGCCCTGGGGGCTGGGCGCCCTGGCCCTGACCTTTCTCCTCTGGCTGGCCTTGGAGCACCTTCATGGCGCGGCCGCCGCCCGCATCCTGCGACTGGTGCTGGCCACCGCCCGCGCCCTGGGCCTGGAGGTCCTGGACGATCGCCGGCCCCGGTGCCCGGTGCCGAAAAAACCGGCGGCCTAGCGCCGACGGAACTCGGTCGGCGTGCACCCGATCCACCGCCGAAACGCCCGCGCAAAAACCAGCCCGCTGTCGTAGCCCAGATCGCCGGCGATGGCATCCAGCTTGTCCGGCGTGGCCACCAGCAGGTGGCGCGCCTGCTGCATCCGCAGCGAGGTCAGATGCTCCATCGGACTGCGGCCGAATTCCCGCAGACACGCCTGCCTCAGCCTCTCCTTGCTGGAGCCGAAAAGCAGGCAGAGGCGCTCCAGATCCCAGCGCGCCCCGAGTTTGAGCCCGACTTTTTCCCAGTTGGCGGCAAAAACCGGATCGACGGGTGCCGGCTGCGCCAGGCGCCGGGCGGTGGCCTGGATCAACTCCAGCCAGTGACCGAGGCACTGCGGGTCACGCGACCCCTCCCACTCGGCGCGCAGCCCCTGTAACAGGCGCAGGAGGTTCTCCCCGGGAAAGGCCACCTGCTGGGGCGAGCAGGCCCCGACCATCGCCCGGCCGGGCGCAGGCTCGTCGTACCGGATCCACGCCAGCACCCAGGGGCCGCCCGGACAGGCTTCGAAGGCATTGAGCACCCGCGGCGGCGCCATGCAGACCGTGTCGCGCCCGACCGTCCTCCACGCACCATCCAGCAACATCCGTCCGCTCCCCGCACAAGTCGCCATCACGTAACTGCCCGAGGGCATGACCCGCACCCGGCGGTACCCCGCGGCTCCCCAGGTGATGCCGAGCCGCGCAATCCGCTGCGCCCCCAGCGCCGCCCAGTGCGCGCCTTCCAGCGCCCAGTGGCGCGTGTCCGGACCATCCTCGGTGATGTCCCCGCGGAGGCTGGACAGGCCGGGACGACGGACAGCGGGCTTCTCGGCGATGGTTTTCACGTGGACAGGGCGCCCCGGCGGTGCGGGCAGGGAACGGCCGCCATTCTCGCGACCGGACTGCACCCAAGCCGCTGGCTTCGGAAATACCCTGACGAGTATTGTGCGAAATCAGCCATCACCCCGCCGCCGGCATCCCGCGATCCGCGGGTGCCAGAAAATTCGCTGGCTCATGCCTTGACTTCGCTTTACCATGTAAACACACAACTCCCACCCCCTCACGCGCTATGAGCCCCATCACCGACGACGCCTTGGAGGTCCGTTTCCTGGTTTATCATGGCGACCGGCAGTCTGGTCCCCACAGTCAGGGGGAGTTACTGACTCTTCTGCAACAAGGCCAGATCGCGCGCAAGGATCTGGTTTATTACGAGGGATTGGGCGAATGGAAGCCGCTGGAAGACGTCTTCGAGATTGAAGAACAGCTCTCGCATTTCATGAACGAGGGGCAAGACGGGGACGTGGTCGCGGACATTTACCGGCACCTTGAGCCCATGCTGGGCCATGAGGAACAGGTCTATTACATCGGGCACCAGCGAAAAAAACTCATGCGGCAGCGCCCCGACGCCGCGGTGATCACGAACCGACGCCTCATCGTCATGCGGCATACCTTCACCGGCACCACCTTCGAGGACTGCCAGTGGCGGAATGTGCTCTCGGTGCACCTGAAGGAAGGCATGATGGGCACCGCCTTCTCGGTTCTCGATCGCAACGACCACTTGGTGGAAGTCGAGGACATCCCCAAGACGCAGACGGCCCGGCTCTGCCAGCTGGCCCAGGAAATGCGCGAATAAGCCTGAACGAGAGGATGAGACCGCGTGCGGTGCCTCCCATCCCGCACGCGCATCGCTTCCGAACTCAATTGTCCCAGCGGAGGGCGCCCTTTTTGAGCGCATACACGTAAGCCACTGTCAGGATGCCGACAAAACTGACCATGCCCCAAAAGACCATGGCGTTTTGGGCCACCAGATCGCGGAAAACGACCGCCCACGGGTACATGAAGACAACCTCGATGTCGAACAGCACAAACAACATGGCCACCAAGTAGAATTTCACGCTGAAGCGTGGCTGGCTGTCGCCGATGGGCAGCATGCCGCACTCGTAGGCCGAGTCTTTGACGGGGTTCCGCCGTCCGGCCCGGCCGACCAGGACGCTCAACCCGAGCATGGACCCGGCCAGCCCGATCACGAGCAGGAGCTGAAGCAGGACAGCGTGATAATTATCGATCTCGACCATGGCGCAGAAATGAGGAGGACGCGACCAGCCGCGCCCTCCCGAAGGGGTTCCGTAGCACCGGGTCGCCGCGCGCTCAAGGGGAAAGCGGCCCGGCCTGGCCCTCACAACCACCTCATCCAGCGGAAAAACCACAGCATGCCGGCGACAATGAGCGCACAGACGAACCAGAAAAACAGGTAGCCGTAGCGCCACGAGGTCTCGGGGAGCAGATCGAAGTTCATGCCGTAGACCCCGGCGAGGAAGGTGAGCGGGAGAAAGACAGCGGAGATGCAGGCGAGGACTTTCATGATCCCGTTCAGCCGGTTGTTGACCGAGGCGAGGAAGAAGTCGCGGACGCTGCTGCTCAGCTCGCGCAGGTCGTCGATCTGATCGATGGCGTGAATGGCGTGGTCGTAGAGGTCGCGGAAAAAAATGCGCGTGGGCTCGGTGAGCAGCGGGCTGTCGCTGTGGCTCAGCTGGCTCACGATTTCGCGCATCGGGCGGATTTTCCGGCCCAGGGCAATCACATCGGCGCGCGCGTGGTGAAGCTCATGGATCTCGACCTGGTCGGCTCCGTCCTCGAGGCTCTCGTCGATCTTTTCCAACCGGGCGTCGAGCGCGTCGATGAGCACGAAATAGTGGTCGGTCACGGCGTCGAGAAGCGACCACAGCAGGTAATCAACCGGCATGCCGCGGAGCCGGCCCGAACCCTCCCGGAGCCGCTGGAGCACGGGCGCAAACACCCCGGTGGGCGCCTCGCAAAACGTGAGAATGAGGTTCGGCGCGGCGTAGAGCGCCAGATGCTGATCCTCGATACGGCCGTCGGAGGGTTCGAGCCGCAACAGCCGCAGGGTCAGAAAAAGCCAGTCGGCGTCCTGGTCGAGTTTGGAGCGGCCGTTGCCGTTGAGCGCATCCTCGATCAACAGCGGATGCATCCCAAATCCCTGGCCGAGGGACGCGATCTTGTCGGTTTCGCGCAGACCGGTCACGTGCAGCCAGGTGGGACGGCCCGGATTTTGAAACCGCAGGCAGTCGCGGACCGAGTCCGTGGTGACGGTTTCGAACTGCCGGCTGTCGTAACTGAAGATGGAAATCCGGGTCGCCTCCTCCGGATGCAGTCCGACGTAGGTGGGCGTGCCGGGCTCCTGCGCGGGCGTTTTCGGCCCCGCGCGGCGGCGACGGTGGCGGCGTCCCGGCCGGTGGCGGGTGGACTTTTTCTCTGGATCGGGGTCAGCCATCGGCGGGGGAAGCAGGGCCATCATGCGCGGATTGCGGCCCAGGGCCACCACAACCAAGCGCGGGGCGCTCGGCCCGCCGAGCGCCTCAAGCGCCGGCGGTGCCGGCCCATTCGAACGGGCTCCTCACAGGAGCGGACCGGTTCCGGGGGCGGACTGGTTCCGCCAAAACGGTAAAGTGAGTGGCGGCCGCCCCGGCCGGTGAAGGCCGGGACGACGGGGATTGTCCGCCACTGTGACCAATTTGTCTCAAAACCGGTCCTTGCGGGCAAGGTTTTTTTCCGCCCCGGCGTCTTCGCCTCCGTGGGGCACCCTTCGGTCCATGGCCCACGGGAGGCCGCCCCACCCTTGACGGCTTTGCCTTCGCCCCTAGTCTCCGCCCGTCGCGAGTCGACCCATCCGCATGAACATCCACGAGTATCAGGCCAAGCAGTTGTTTGAAAAATTCAAGGTCCCCACCCCGCGCGGGCTGCCGGCGGCCACGGCGGCCGAGGCGGAGGCGGCGGCCCTGGAGCTCGGCGGTGCCGGCCTGGTGGTGAAGGCGCAGATCCACGCCGGCGGGCGCGGCAAGGGCACGTTCACCAACGGCTTCAAAGGCGGCGTGCACCTCGTCCAGTCGGCCGCCGAAGCCGGGGAGATCGCCGGCAAAATGCTCGGCCAGACGCTGGTCACCAAACAGACTGGCGACGCCGGCAAACTCGTCAGCAAGGTGCTCATCGCCGAATCGGTCGACATCACCCACGAGTACTACCTGGCGATCCTGCTCGACCGCGCCTCGTCCAAACCGGTCGTCGTCGCCAGCCGCGAAGGCGGTATGGACATCGAGGAGGTGGCCGAACGCTCGCCCGACAAAATCATCCGCGAAACCATCCATCCGCTGCTCGGCCTCCAGGCCTACCAAAGCCGCTCGCTGGCGAAAAAAATCGGCCTGCCGTCGACCCAGCTCAACGCCTTTCACAAGCTCCTCAACGCGCTCTCCACGCTCTACATCAAGAGCGACTGCTCAATGGTCGAGATCAACCCGCTGGTGGAAACGCCGGACGGACGCCTCCTCGCCCTCGATGCCAAATTCGGGTTCGATGACAACGCGCTCTACCGGCAGAAGGAAATTGCCGCCATGCGCGACCTCCGCGAGGAAGACCCCCGCGATGTCGAAGCGTCGAAATTCGGCCTGAACTACATCGGGCTCGACGGCAGCATCGCCTGCCTCGTCAACGGTGCCGGCCTCGCCATGGCCACCATGGACATCATCAAGCTCCACGGCGGCGAGCCGGCGAATTTCCTCGATGTCGGCGGTGGTGCCTCCAAGGACCAGGTCGTGGCCGCCTTCAAGCTCATCCTCTCGGATCCGAAAGTGAAGGCCATCCTCGTCAACATCTTCGGCGGCATCATGGACTGCAACGTCATCGCGGAGGGCATCGTCGCCGCGGCCAAGGAAGTTGGACTGTCGCTCCCGCTGGTCGTCCGGCTCCAGGGCAACAACTTCGAGGCCGGCAAACGCACGCTGGAAGCCAGCGGCCTGAAGATTGAATCGGCGGACGACCTGACCGTCGCTGCCAAGGCCGCTGTCGCCGCCGTCGCTTAATCTGCAATACTTTACAACAGTTTCTATATGGCTATTCTTGTTACCCCGCAGACGCGGGTCCTCGTTCAGGGCATCACGGGTGAGTTTGGCGGCCGCCATGCCCGGGCCAGCCTGGATTACGGCACGTCCATTGTCGCGGGCGTCACTCCCGGCAAGGGCGGGCAGACGTTTGAGCATGCCGGCGTGAAGGTGCCGATTTTCGACACCGTGGAGGAGGCCGCGAAGGAGACCGGGGCCACCGCCGCCGCGGTGTTTGTGCCGCCGGCCTTTGCGGCGGACGCGATTCTTGAGGGGATTGCGGCGCGGCTCGAACTCGTCGTCGCCATCACCGAGGGCATCCCGGTCAACGACATGATGCAGGTCAAGGAAATCCTGCGCGGCCAGAGCGCCACCCACCTGATCGGCCCGAACTGCCCCGGCATCGTCACCCCGGGCACCGGCGACAAATCCCACGGCGGCTGCCGCATCGGCATCGCCCCGGGCCACATTCACAAGAAGGGGCGCATCGGCGTGGTTTCGCGCTCCGGCACGCTGACGTACGAGGCGGTCTGGCAGCTGACCAGCCGCGGCCACGGCCAGAGCACCTGCATCGGCATCGGCGGCGACCCGATCCACGGGCTTTCCCACACCGACGTCCTCAGCCTGTTCAATGACGATCCGGAGACCGACGCCATCATCATGATCGGCGAAATCGGCGGCAGCGGCGAAGTCGATGCCGGCAAATGGGCGCAGGCGCACTGCCAGAAGCCGATCGCCGCCTTCATCGCCGGGGCCACCGCTCCTCCCGGACGCCGGATGGGCCACGCCGGTGCCATCGTCGGCGGCGAGGACGACACCGCCGCCGCCAAGAAGGCCGCCCTGCGTGCCTGCGGCATCGCCGTGTCGGACAGCCCGTCCGACATGGCCGAGACCCTGCTCGCGGCCATGAAGTAGGTTCCGGGAACTCCCGGATCAGCGGATCACGACCTCGGTGCCCTCGGGCACGAGGTCGAACAACTCGATCACCGCGTCATTGGCGAGGCGCACGCAGCCGTGGCTGTGCGGGGTGCCGAGCAGGTGTTCCTGGTTGGTGCCGTGCAGGTAGATGTAGCGCCCGTAGGTGTTGGCGTTTTGTTTTTCCCGTCCTTCGAGCCAGAGAATGCGGCTGGTGATCAGGTCGTCGGGCCGCACCGGGCGGCCCGGATGCCAGCGACCGACCGGCTGCCGGCTCTTGAAGATGGTGCCGCGAGGAGCCCCGTGGCCGTGTTTTTCCGCCACGCGAAACCGCCCGACCGGCGTGCGCTGGCTGCCCGGATCCGAGCCGAGGCCCCATTTCGAGGTGGAAATGGCGCAACACATGAGCACCTTGTCCTCCCGCCAGAGCCGGAGCCGCTGCTCACCGACCAAAATCTCGACTCGCAGCGGCCCCGTCAGCACCCCCGGTTTACCGGAGGGCCGACGGTTCGCGACCGTCCGCGACCGCTCCTTCCCCGTCGGGATGATCATTTTTCCCATACCTGAACCAAACCACACGCATGAGTGATCGACAACTGCACGTCGCCATCGTCGGCGCCACGGGAGCCGTGGGCGTCGAGATGATCCGCTGCCTGGAACAACGCGGGTTCCCCGTGGGCCGGCTGACCCTGCTCGCGAGCAGCCGTTCAGCCGGAAAAAAGGCCCTATTCAAGGGCGCGGAAGTGACCGTGCAGGAGCTGACGCCCGCATCATTCGCGGGTGTCGACATCGCGCTGTTCAGCGCGGGCGGCGGCATTTCCACGGAATTCGCCCCGCACGCGACCGCCGCCGGGGCCTGGGTGGTGGACAATTCCTCCGCCTTCCGCCTCGACCCCGACGTCCCGCTGGTGGTCCCTGAAATCAACCCAGACGATGCCCGGCAGGCCCCCAAGCGCCTCATCGCCAACCCCAACTGCTCGACGGCGATCGCGCTGATGGCGCTCTGGCCGCTGCATCAGGCGTTCGGCGTGAAGCGCGTCTTCGCCAGCACCTACCAAGCGGTCAGCGGCACCGGGGCGCAGGCGATCGAGGAACTGGCCGCCCAGTCGCGCCAGTGGGCCGCGGAAACCGGAGGGGCCTGGGACGACGCCCGCGTCCGCACCCTGCCCGCCGTCTACCCGCACCAAATCGCCTTCAATGTGCTCCCGCACGTCGATGCCTTTCTGGACAACGGGTACACCAAGGAGGAGATGAAACTGGAGAACGAGGGGCGCAAAATCATGCACCACCCGGCCTTCCGCGCGTCGGTCACCTGCGTGCGGGTCCCCGTCTTCCGCGCCCACAGCATCGCGATCAGCGCGGAATTTGAAAAGCCCGTCACCCCCGAGGCCGCCCGCGCCGTGCTCGCGCTGGCCCCAGGCCTGCAGGTCGCCGACGACCCGGCCGCCCAACACTACCCGATGCCGCTGGATCTCGCCGGCCAGGACGACTGCGCCGTGGGCCGCCTGCGCCAGGACTGCGCGCTCGACAACGGCCTCGCGTTCTGGGTCGTCGGCGATCAACTGCTCAAAGGTGCCGCCCTCAATGCCGTGCAGATCGCCGAACTGCTGATCTGAGCCGGCCGCCGCGGGCGCTGGTGCCCTCTCGGCGCGGGTGAAGCGCCCCGGAGGCAGACCGGGGCCGCGCGTCGGCGCGCGGAACGGGTCCACCGGGCCGCGGGCGGTGCCTGCTTTTATTGCCTGCGACCCCGGGCCCGCCGGACCTCTCCCATTGCGCGATTGACACGCCGCCGCCGTTGCGGCGAGGCTGGCCCATGACCCGCCGACATTTCTCCACGCTCCTGGCCGCGGTGCCCGTGCTCACGACGGCGACCGCAACCGCCCCCCCCGCCCCCCCCGCCGCCCTGCGCGTGCGCGTGCTTTCCTTCAACCTGCGGTACCAGAACACCAACGACACCGGTCCCAAATCGTGGGAATCCCGGCGCGGACCGGCCGTCGACCTCATCCGGCGCGAAGCCGCCGACTTCATCGGCGTGCAAGAGGCCCTGCGCTCCCAGCTCGACGACCTTCACGAACGCGTGGGCGGCGAGTACCTCGAAATCGGCGTCGGCCGCGAGGACGGCAAGACCCGCGGGGAATACTCCGCCCTGCTCATCCGGCGCGAGCGCTGGACAGTCGAGGAATCAGGCACGTTTTGGCTGTCCGACACTCCCGAGACGCCGAACTCCATGACCTGGGGCAACCGCATCACCCGCGTCTGCACCTGGGCGCGTCTGCGCGAGGTGCCCGGCGGCCGGATCGTCCATTTCTTTAACACCCACTTCGACCACGAATCCCAGCCGTCCCGCGAAAAAAGCGCCGCGCTGCTCGCCGAGCGCATCGCCGCCCGCCAGCCGGCTGGACCGTTCGTGCTCACCGGCGATTTCAACGCCACTCCGGAAAACCCCGCCATCACCGCCCTGACCGGCGGATCGCTCAAGCTGGTTGATGCCTGGAAGGTGGCCAACCCGGACGTGCCCGCCGCCGAGAGCGGCACCTGGCAGGCGTTTATCGGCAATCGTGACGGCGGCCGTATTGACTTCGTCCTGGCGCCCCCCGGCACCCGGATCATCGACGCCGCCATCCTCCACGACGCCCCGGACGGCGTGCTCCCGTCCGACCATTTTCCCGTGCGTGCGACGGTGGAATTCGACGGCTGAACGGGACCGCCCAGCGGGCGCGCGCAGAGCCCGGGATCCTTTCGCACCCCAGGAGCCGCGGCTGGAAGCGCCGCCGGCGCGCCGGCCCCGGCGGGCGTCGCCAACCCGGCAGGGTTTTGCTCCCTCCGCCGATATTCGGTTCCGGTGGGCGCGACTACGCGGTCACCTGCCGCAAAAAGGCGAGGCTGTCGCGGGCGATGGTGTCGGCGTCGGGGGTGTAATCGAAGACCTCCACGGAGAGCCAGCCGTCGTATCCGACCTCGCGGAGGGCGTCGATGATCGGTTCGTAGCGGACCTCGCCCATGCCCGGGCCGCGGAGGTTGGGGTCGTTGGCGTGGAAATGGATGAAGCGGTCGCGGCTGGCGCGGACGATGTCGGCGATGGGGGTCGGCTCGTCGCTCATGGCTTTGACATCGAGGTGCAGCCGGCAGGCCGGGTGCCCGACCTGTTCGATGAGCCGGATGGTTTCGGCCGCGGTGGTGAGGAAGTTGGTTTCCTTGCGGCCGAGCGGTTCGAGGGCGAGCTGCACCCCGAGCGGTCCGGCCGTTTCGCAGACGGTGCGAAAAACGTCCGCGGCGCGGGCGGCGGCCTCGTCGTCGTTCCAGCCGGATTCCAGGCTGCGCTGTTTGGGACTGCCCCAAACCATGATCGTGCCGCCCATGGCGGCGCAGAGCCGGGCGAGGTGGCTGGCAAAGTCCGCGGTGGCGCGCCGCACGGCGTCGTCGGGCGTGGTCAAATGCAGGCCCGGCGGCTGGACCAGCAGCCAGTGCAGCCCGATGACGTCGAGACCGGCGGCCCGGGCGATGGCGCCGCAGCGCGCGGCCCCGTCCTCGGTCAGCTCCCGCGGGTCATCGATCAGCGTGAAGGGCGCGACTTCCACACCCGTGTAGCCGGCCGCCGCAATGGCATCGCAGGTCCGGGCGAATTCCTCCGCGCGCAGGCCGGGGTGGGCGGGCCGGAACGCCCCCGGCTGCTGCCAGGTTTCATTGCAGATGGCAAACTTCATGGTGAATGGACGATGGGTGGCGAGTGAGTGGCGGGTGCGTGGCGGGCGGCCGGGGGAGCTGCGCCAGGCGGCGACTCAGAGCCGGCCGGATTCAAGGCCGGTTAGAAATTCCCGCAGGCCCGCGAGCTTGTCGGTATTGATGAGATCGACACCGGCGTCGTGCAGTTCCTTCCAGGCGAACGGCAGGTCCGGCACGCCCCAGAAGCGAAGGCGGCGGCCCTGGGCGCGGGTCAGGGCGGCGACTTCGCGGAGCTTGGTGCGGTCGGCCTCCGGCAGCACGCCGTCCTCGCACTCAGGGAACGTCGGGGACCAGCTCTGGCTGACGAGCGGCATGAGGTGGACGCTGGGCGACGGATCAGCGGTCAGATCGGCAAGGCGCCCGTCGATCGCGCACCACCGGATGCCCTCGGCGGCCACGGTGGCGGTGGGGCGACTGCCCGAGAGGATGACCGTGACCGCTCCGGGCGTGGTGGCGGCGGGGGTGAAGCGCGTGAGCAGGGAGGAATAACCGGCGAGCACTTCGCGCAGCGCCCGGTAGGTGGCTTCGGCCTCGGATTTCAGATCGACGAGCAGAGTGAATCCCGGGCCGCCCTGGTGCACGGTGCCGCCGTTCAGGCGCACCCGTTCGCGAAGGGGATCAAGATAGAGCGCCTGCAGCGTGCGCTCCGGCTTCACCTGGTCCCGGTCGTGGGCCACCACAAGCGCGCCCTCGACCAGCCAGATGTCCGCCTCGACCGAGCAAAACCCCTGGTCCAAGGCGTCGAGCAGCGGGCGCGGATGCTCGTAATCATTGTGTGCATGAGCGCGGAGCAGGGGGGACGCTGGAGATTCGGCGTGGCCGGCAGCCAGCAAGAGGCACCATGAGGCCAGAGCGGCGAGCAGGCGGCAGAGGGTGAGGGATCGGCCCATGGGTCGATCCTGCCACGGGGCAGACCAGGCACAAGTCGATCTCCGGGCGGGACCGGCACCTTGAGGGCACCCGTTTGCGTGGCGGGGGCAGGACCAGGCGGGCGCCGCAGGCCCCGGGTTGGCCGGCTCCGGGGCGGGACCCTGGCCGAGGGCGGGGCCCGCTCTTGCCGGGTCAGGGCACCCAGACACGCAGGCGGATGTATTCCGGGTCGGTGGCGGACTGGGGAGTGGTCGAGCGCCATGTCTGGACGCTGGTATTGTCCGGGCCGGGCTCCTCGCTGGCGAGCACGACCCGGGAAGCGCCGGAGTGCCAGAGAATCAGGCTGGGGCTGGTTTCCACGGTATGGGCGGCGAGCGAACCGGCGCGTTTGACGAACGTGAGGGTCAGGTACTCCGCGGCGGTGCCTTCGGGGCTGAACGTCTGCAGCCGCGTGGTCACGGTTCCCGGACCGCTCGCGGGATTGGTGTCGCTGGTGCCAAGCGCATGCTCAAGGAACGCCGCTAAACCATCCCCGTCCTCATCCGCCGCGGGATCGGCACCAGTGAAGCCGCCGTTGCCGCCTTCGTTCGCTCCCGGGCCGCCCCCGGGCAGGGCGCTGGCGGTCCAGTTTTCCCCCTGGGCGTGGTCAGGATTGGTCTCGGGATCGACCAGCACCAGGCTCGGGCCGGTGCCGTCAGCGGCGACGGGCCAGGGGGTAGCATCGCTGTAGATGAAGCTGCGAATGGTCCCCTCGGTGGCGCTGGTGAGGATGATCTCTTCCGTGGCGTTGCTCAGGCTTCCTTCGAATGGGCCCAGCACCACGCCGGGGGCGGCCGGATAGCGGGCCTGGAAATCCGCCAGGCTGGCGGCGACGACCAGGCGGGCGGCGGGGGCCAGCCTGGTATTGGCGGGGAACTCAAAGGTCACGGCACCGGTGAGGCGCACGCCGGTCAGGTCGATAGTGGCCGATCCGATGTTGAGGAGCTCAAGGAATTCGGTCAGGCCGGCGTCGGCCGGATGGTAATGAAATTCCGAGATGACGAGATTTTCCGCGGAGGCGGGCACGCCGCCGACCGTGAAAAGCGCCTCGTTGAGCGCGCTCCAGGCGGTGCCGGTGGAGACGCGCGCGCGGACCCGCATGGTGCCGGCGAGGGCGACCGGCGCGGTGTAGGTGAGGGCGGCGGGCGAGACCGCGCCGCCGATCAGGCGCGGGTCCGATCCGTCCAGCGTGTAGTGGATGGTCCCGGCCGGCGCGGTCACGCCGAGGGTGAACCCCGGATCGACGGAGCCGCCATGGCGGGGCGCGCCATTGGCGGCATTGACGAACGCCGGAGCGACGGTTTGCGGGTAGAGGCCGTTCCTCGCGGCCTTGAGCTGATTGAGCACCGTCGTCGTGCGGTTGGGAAGGGTGGTGTTGACGACCGAATTGATGGCCGCGTGCCAGTCAGCCACGGTGTAGTATCTGGCATGTCCGGCGGGCAGGCCCGAGAGCGACTGGGTGTTGCCCCAGCGGGCTGATTCGGCGGTCATGCCTTTTTCCACCTGGGCGGCGCGGCGTTTGAAGCGGGCGATATTCTGCTCGCGGGTCAGGGCTCCGCCGTTGAAGAAGCGCCGGTGGACCCGGTCCGCGAACCGCAGCTTGTACTCCGCATTCTTCATCAGGTCCTGGTGCATCCACTGCGGGTTGGAATAGTTGAAGCTGTTCTGGTTGCTTCCGGTCCACGGGCCGGTCTGGTCGGACACCCAGCTCGGCGCGCCCATGCTGTGCTCGGAGTCGCGGATGAAAAACCGGAAGCCGTTCTCGCCATTCCGGCGGCGCGACCCCCACCAGTTGTTCGGCTGGTTGTGCCCGAGGAAATTTGAAAGCACGGCATCGCCGTCACCGACAAAAAAGATGACCAGCATCTCGTCGATCAGGTTGTCGATGTCGAGCAGCACCGGCAGGGCGGGGTCGCGCGCGCCCTGGGCGTTGCGGCCTTCCAGTTCGAAATACTTTTCGTTGGTGGCGGTGGTCGTGCCGATCGAGCGGACCTTCTGCCAGAGCGTGCGCCAGGCGAGCAGATCGCCGTCCGTCACTTCGGTCTGGAACCCGCCGACGTGGTTGCCGCATTTGACCACGTCGTAGTCGTCAGCCTGGCCGCCGAGGTAGCTGGCGGCGTATTCGGCCTCGGCGCGTTCCTCGATGTAGTGCACGCCCCAGTACACGCCGTTGAGATAGACGTGGACGTAGCGGGTGCGGGTGTGCGGCTGGCCGAGCGCGCCCTGGGTGTCGCGGCTGAACGGGTCGCGGCACATGGTGTTGAAGCGGCCGTTGCTGTAGCTCGACTCCCGGAACCATCCGTAGTTCGAGCCGATGGCCAGCTCCAGCTTGCCGAATTCCTTCGCGCCTTCCGGGCCATAGATCGGCTCGCGCAGTTTGCCCTCGTATTTGCCGGAGAAATACATGCGCAGCCCGTGCTTTTGAAAGCCGTCGTTGCGGCTGTAGCCACCGCGGATGCGGAGGCCGGCGTTGATGTGGAACGGACGGACCGGGCCGGGGAAGCCGGTCCAGCCTGGAGGATAAAACATTTCGACCGACACCGGCCGCTCCCAGGCCGGGCCGTGCTGGTCGGCATTGACGTAAATGCCGGTGGCGGGCGCGGTCAGATGGGCCTGGTCGGTGACGAGCGAAACGACCGGCAGCGCCTCCAGGCTGGCGATGACGGCGGCGTCGGTGTAATCGTTCACCGCGGTCGCGTTCATTCCGTATTTGAAGGCCTGCCCGTTGACCGACGAGGCGGGCCAACCGCGGTTGCGGGCATCCAGCACGGTCTGCCGCGCGACGACGGAACTGAACAAATAGGTGTGAGTCTCGACCCGGGTTGGCGCAAAGCCTTCTTTGAAAACGGCGGCGCGCACCGTGGCCGTGCCGCCGATGGAGGCCACGCCGGTCCCGGGTGCCTCGGCAGGCACGGCTCCCGGATAAATGGTGAACGCCAGCGTCGGCGGAGTCGAGGTGTTGGGGGCCGGCACGACGGTGCCGTTGGCCGCGGTCGGCGTTGAGCCGTTGGTGGTGTAGACGAGGCTCGCGCCGGGGGTGTCGGCCGTGATGGTCTCGTTGACCGGCGCGGTGAAAAAACCGCGGCCCACCGCAAAGGACACGGCGTCGGTGTCATCGAGGAAACCCGCGGCCCCCTGCGCGGCGTTGGCCGCACCCGGGGTGGGCGGGCTCAGCGGCGCGCCGAAATACCCGGGCTGCGGCGGGTCGCCCCACAGGCCGTACGACCGGTCCTCGCCCTGCACCGGATAGGCCGGAGCAAATTCGCCCAGCACCGCGCCATCAGCCACCCGCACCAGACCGAGGTATTCGCCCGCCTTGTTCAGCGCAAAATTGGTGTGTAGCGCCGCGGCCGGATTGCTCCGGTTTTTCGCGGAGGCGAAGACCAGGCGGAAGCCGCCGGCCTCTATGACCGAGCCGGCGGGAAAATCCCACTGATCGCTCGCATCGCGCAGCCGCAGGCCCGCCAGATCGACGGCAAAGGGATTGGGGTTGAAGAGTTCGATCCAGTCGGAGGCATCGCCATCCTCGTCCTGGAGGGTGTCCTTGTTTTCAGCCATGAATTCGTTGATCCGGACCGGGACGGGGGCCGCGCCGACATGGATGGTGAGTGACTTGCTGACCAGACCCTGGGCGTTGGTTGCGGTCAGGGTGTAGGTGGTGGTGGCCGCGGCCGCGGCGCTGGCGCTGCCGCCGGGCTCGGCCGAAGACGCGAGCACCCCCTGATCAATCGACACGGAATCCGCGTTTTCGACATTCCAGGCGAGGGCAAACGGCTGTCCCGGGGCCGAGAGCAGGCCGGCGGCGGAGATCACGGCTCCCTGAGCCGCGGTGAACGAGCGCACGAACGGCTTGGGGGGAAGCAGCGTGGTCGGCAGCGCGTATTTGTTCTGCAGATACCAGCCCACGCTGCCCAGCCCCTCGGCGGTCAGCACGCCGTCGTAGACAATCATTTCCGCCACGCTGCCCCGCCAGAACCCACCGATCGTGGTGCCGGGGTTGCCGAGCCAGAGGGCGGAATAGTTTTTCACCGCGCCCGCCGTTGCGACCAGCAGGTGGGGCGTGTTGGCGACGAACCCGCCGCTCGCCACGGTGTTGACGGTCAGGGTGCCGGCGGGAGAGCCGCCCACGAAATCGAAAATCTCGAGCCCCTTGCCCGGCGAGCGGTAGGCGAAGGTGGAGGCATTGCGGCGAATGTGCAGGTCGTCGCCGCCATTTGAAAGCAGGCAGGCGTTGGCCGTGGCCCCTGAATCAAGCACCACTGCGGCAATGACCGTGCGCGCGTTCAAATCCGCCTCCGACCACGTCATGTAATCGGAGGAGCCGTCGAACTTGACCGCCGGGCGGCCGTTGAAGCGAGTGTCGGCCGCGGTGAACGAAGGGGCCGCCGTGCCCGCCGAACTCAGCGGCCCCCAGGCCGTCACTGGGGCCGCATGGTCGAGAACCAGCTCATCCGCCTTCAAATGCAGCACCACATGGCCGTAATCGGACGGGCGGATCGTCTGCGCAGAAAGGCCAGAAAGAAGGCCGAAACCGGCGAGGGCGGAAAAAAGAGCACGGCGAATACACATGGCGGGGACGTCATGGTATCGTCCCGCGGCCAGCGCGGGAAGGGAATTTTGCATGAGGAGTGGGCCGGCAGGGCGTCGACTCGACTTCGGAGAGTCGGGCGAGGAAGGCTTCACCGCGTCATGGCGGGGCGGGGCCGGTGTTTGGCGGCGGGCGGCGGGCCGGAGGCGAAGCGGCTGCGCTGGTCCGGACGCACCGCCTGGAGGCCCGGACTGTCGAGCCGGTCGGACGGGCGGCCGGTGACGATTTCCTCAGTCAGGTCGGCCACGCTGTGAAGGATGCGGGTCGGCTGGTACACGTAATCCTGCACTGATTCCAGGGAGCTTGAACCGCTGAGCACGAGGAACGACCGCAGGCCCGCCTCCATGGCGCCGCGGATGTCGGTTTCCATGGTGTCGCCGATCATGACCACCTCCTCGGGTTCGGTCAGGGCGAGCTGGGCGAGTTTGCGGCGGGCGCGGTGGAACATGTAGCCGTTCGGTTTGCCGAGAAAGTAGGCGCGGCGGCCGGTGCTGGCCTCAAGAAAGGCGGCGGTGGCTCCGGCTCCGGGCCGGGTTTGGTCAGCGGCGACCGGACACCAGTTGTCCGGATTGGTGACCAGGAGCCGTGCGCCGCGTTCCAGGCATTCGTGGGCTTTGATGAGCTTTTCCATCGTCGTCGTGCCCTCGCCCACCACCACGTAGCGCGGGTGGATGGCGTCGCTCGGGATTTTGCGTTCGTGCAAGGCAGAGAGCAAGCCCCCCTCGCCGATGACATAGACGGTGCAGTTCGGGTCGGTCTCGCTGAGAAAGTCCGCCGTGTTCATCGCCGAGGTGTAAAAGTGCCGCGCGCCCAAACCCCGGATGCCCAGATGGCCGAGCCTCACGGCCAGGTCCTCCGGGGTGGGGGCTGAGTTGTTGGTGAGAAAGAGGAAGGGGACGCTGTTTTCCAGCATCGCCTGCACCAGCTCCACCGCCCCGGGAATGGGATGGTTTTCGCGATAAATCACCCCGTCCATGTCGATCAAGTATCCTGTCTTCATAAAGCTGCGGCATCTGCTCAGCCCGTTTTCGAGACGGGGGATGCCAGTGGTCAGCGGGGATTGGCCGGCACGGGGGAGCCCAGACGATAAACCTTCAGAGCAGGATCACTGCCATGATCGCGCCGCATCGCGCCCGACGCGAAAACCATCCGGAGGGCGCGCCCTCCGGCTTTCTAGCCCAGGCCGCGCCACCACCCTCGCGGCGGAGCCGCCGTGCGACTGCGCGGGTGCAGGACAAAAAAGTGAAACGAGTCGGGTGGTGGAGACGGAGCGGGAGATGCAGGCCCACGCCGTTGGGGCGGTGGACGTGGAGGAGCGCTCGGCTGGTGAGTCTTGGCCTTCCAATTTGAAGTCGTTCACTTTCTTGTCCGGCACCCCGGCTGCGCGCGGACTCTGAATGGCGCTGGTCGGCCGGCTGGCCGAGGGGTAGGCTGATGGATGAGGTGCTGGCCCCCCGACCGGCTCACGGCTTCTGCGCGCTTTTTCGGCCTGCTGCTGGCCGGGGCGTGGTTGTGTCCGGCGGCGGCGCAGGTGCGGCTGACCGAGGTGGTGGCGGCTAATGACGACTCGTTGCTCGATGAGGACGGGGAGGCACCGGACTGGGTGGAGGTGCACAATGCCGGCGCGGAGGCGGTGTCGCTGGAAGGATGGGGGTTGAGCGACCGGCCGGCGCAGCCCTTCAAGTGGGCCTTTCCCGCGCGCCCGCTGCCCGCAGGGGCGCGCCTGGTAGTGTTTGCTTCGGGAAAAGACCGCGCCCCGGCCACCGGACGGCTGCACACGAATTTCGCGCTCGCGGCCGGGGGTGAGGAAGTCGTGTTGACCGCTCCGGACCGCACGCACGCGGACACGGTGCCGCCCGTGTCGGCCCCCGCAGGCATGAGCCTGGCCCGCGTCGAGGGCGGAGATGGCGCATGGCGGTTTTTTGCCCGGCCGACCCCAGGCCTGCCCAACGCCGGCGCTTCCTTTGGCTCGCTGCTGCGGACGCCTCCGTCCTTTTCCACCCCGGGCGGGTTTTACGACGATCCGGTGGCGCTGACCATCGCCGCCGAGCCCGGCACGGTGGTGCGCCACACCCTCGACGGATCGGAGCCGACCGAAGCCTCACCCGTCTTTCCCGCAAGCCTGGCCCTCGTCAGCCGCGCGGGTCAGGCCAACGTACTCTCGATGATCCCCGGCACCTCGGCCGCCAACCAGCATACCGACGGCTGGAAACCGCCGCTCGGCGAGGTGCGCCAGGCGACGGTGGTGCGGGCCCGCGCCTTCAAACCCGATGCGCGCCCCTCCCCGGTCGCGACCCACACCTATTTCATCGGCGTGGCGGCGCGGCACGCCGACGGCCTGCCGGTGGTCAGCCTGGCGACCGATCCGGCGGGATTGTTCGATCACACCCGCGGCATTTACATGCTGGGGAAGGTCTTTGCCGACTACGTGGCGTCCCACCCTGCCGAGCCGCTGACCGGCCACACGCCGGCGAATTACACCCAGCGCGGGGCGGACTGGAACCGGGACGCCAGCGTGGAGTTTTTCGAGCCCGGCGGCGGGCGCGCGTTTGCGCAGGCCGCGCGCCTCGACATCAAAGGCCAGTCGACCCGTTCGTTCCGGCAAAAATCGTTTGGGCTCGATGCGCGCGATGACGAAGGCGGGCGCGGGCGGTTTGCCCACGCACTGTTCCCTGGGCTGGCACGGCTGGGTGACGGCGGGCCGCTTGAGCGGTTCCGCACCCTGCGGCTGCGCAACATGGGCAATGACTGGGCCTACGCGGCGATGCGCGATGGTTTTTGCCACCGCCTCGCCCAGGGGTTGGGGCTGGCGCGCATGGCGTGGCGGCCGGTCTCGGTGTATCTGGATGGCGAATACTGGGGGGTGCTGGAGATGCGGGAGGACCTGGATGCGGACTATTTCGAGGCGCACTACGGCGTGCCCCGCGGCGAGGTGGTGATCGTCAACGCCCCCGGCAGCGTGCTGGAAGGCCGGGCCGGCGACGAAGCTTCGTTCGTGGCGCTGCGGACGTATGCGGAGACCCATGATCTCGCCGTGGCCAGCCACTACGCCCACGTCGCCGCGCGCATGGACGTGGACAATTTCCTGCTCTACCAGCTGATGGAAATCTGGTGCGGCAATGCCGACTGGCCGCACAACAACACGCGGGCCTGGCGTCGTCGGCTGGCGGAGCCGCTCGCCGATCCGGCCGGCGTGCCGCCGGGCCATGACGGGCGGTGGCGCTGGATGTTGTTCGATCTCGACCTCGCCGTGGCCCACCCCTGGGCGGGCGGAGCCGGCGAAAACACCCTCGCTTTCGCCCTCTCGCCCACCGGCCGCCCGCCGACCAATGCCCCCTGGGGCACCGCGCTGCTGCGGGCGCTGATGGGTAACCCGGACGTCAAGCGGCGCTTCGCCAGCCTGGCGGCGGACCTGCTCAATTCACACTTCAAGGAGAGCCGCACGACTGCGCTGGTCGACGCCATGCGGGCGACCCTCCAGCCGGCCATGCCCGAGCACATCCGCCGCTGGCAAAGCAATGGGAACAGCGCCGCGACCTGGTCCGGCACCCACGTTCAGAGCATCCGCAACTTCGTCTCGCAGCGGACCATCAACGTCCGCCAGCACTTCACCACCCAGCTCTCACTCGGCGGCTACGCCACGCTCACCGCCGACGTCGCCCCGGGCGGTGGCGGCACCGTGAGGGTCAACCGCCGGCTGTCCATCGAGGACGCGCTGCCCGGGGCGGCCGCGCCGGTGTATCCGTGGCGTGGCACCTATTTCCGCAGCGTGCCGGTGCGCCTCGAGGCGCAGCCCGCGCCGGGATTCCTGTTCGCCGGCTGGAGCACCCCGGCCGGAGTGACCCCGGGTCGGGAGATCGAACTGACCCTGGGCGGAGCGACCACCGTGACCGCGCGCTTTGTGCCGGCTCCGGCGGACGCTCCCCTGGACCTGCGGGTGGCCGAGATCCTGCCCGACGGGCCGCCCCGGCTCGTGTTTCAAGGCCTCGCGGGCGCGGCCTACACGCTGGAGCGGTCGGAGAATCTGCTGAACTGGGTCGAGGAAACGGCCTTTTTCGCCGACGGCGAGGGGCGTTGGGGATTCACTCCGTCGGCTGCGCCCGCCCGGGCCGGCTCGTATTATCGCGTGGCCGTCCCATGAACCCCGGCCCTTCGCCTCTTTGCGGGGCCCCGCTCCCCGAGGGCGTGCGGCTCCGAGGCTGAAGCGGCCGCAGCCGGCGCTCGCGGGAGAGGGGAAACCCGCGGAGGAACGCGTGGGGGGTATTTATGGCCAAATAACCGTTGGATCGGGTCGGCTTCCCGGCTAATTTCCAACCATCCCCGCCATGAAAATCCCCGCTTTGCTCGCGCCGGTCGCGAGCCTGTTCGTCGTGCTCATGCCCGACGCGTCCCTTCGGGCGCAGACCGGGCCGTTTCCACCCGACGCCTGGCCTCCGATCGTCGATGGCTCCGCCACCGTCCACTACGCCGTGGTCAACGACTCGTTCGGCCCGCCCGCCGACGCCACCGGCTGGAGCCCGACCCTGCAAATCCTCTCCGGAGGCGATCAGGAGACGGGCGCCGCCACCCTCGCCGGCCTCGCCGGCGTGCGCACCATCCAAACTTATTTCAATGTCGCCGACGCCGAGTACACCGCCTGGGCCGAGGAGCCGGAACTCGACATCCTGCTCCAGGTCTATGGCGACGCCGCCGTGCTCGGCGGCGACGGCGCTCCGCGCAACTTCAACTTCCTACTCGGTGCCCTGCCGGCGCTGACCGCGCCGGTCGGCGGGCAAATCCCGCTCGATGGCCGCAACTTCAAATGGAACTGGGTTCTCTTCCGCGTGCCGAACGACGCCCGCGGGGACGGCGGCCGCTTCGTCGGCACGCTGCCGCCCGATGTGATCGGGGCCTCCCAGAACGGCGGCGTCAACGGCGGCACCATCCGCCTGGAAGGTGTGCCCAATCTGGCCGTGCGCGCGGTCGCGTTCGGCCCCTCCGGCACCTTCGGAGAGCAGGCCGACATCAACAAATTCGCCCCGCCTGACGTCTGCGATCCCGAACCCGCGACCAACTACGCCTTTTTCGACGTGGCCGCGGGGACTAGCCAGGAACTCACCCTGCTGAGCGATGGCGACCAGGCCAGCACCGTGGAAATGGACATCGGTCCGGCCGGCCAGAAGCGGACCGCGGCCCGGCCGCTCGGGGCCTACCTGAATTTCGGCATCACCAACAACTACTTCGGCCAGCCCTGCAATCCGCCCGCGACGATGAAGATCTGCGTGGAGTATTTTGACGATGCGGCGGCGGCGGGGTTCAGCTTTGGACCCGAGGCCTTCGCCACCGACGCGGCCGGGACCCCGGGCTTCGCGCCCGCCGCCAACTACGCCACCCTGGCCGGCACCAACCGCTGGGTGCGCCAGTCGTGGGTCGTCCCCAGCGTGAACCTGAAAGGCATCAACACCGGAGCCCTGACCGGCGGCGCGCGCTTCGCCTTCGTCGGCGGACCGGTCTCGATCTCCCGCTTCGATCTCGCCGTGCTGCGCGAAGGCACCCACCCGCTCGCCGGCCAGGACCCACTGGCCAACTGCTTCCGCGACCCCGCCGTCTGCGAGGGGACCTACGGCAGCTACGCGGAAATGGATCTCGCCGAGGGACTCTTCGACGGCCTCGCGCCCGGCAGTTCCGGCGGCGACCAGGAAATGATCCAGGAGGAGGCCGGGCCGGCCGAAGACCGCCGGTTCGCCGTCCGCGCCGCGCTCACTGACGGCACTCCCGGATCCACCCACAACTACCTGAACTTCGCCATCACCGACACCCGGTTCGGCCCGACCACCCAGCCAAACGCCCGCCTCGCCGTCGGCCTGACCTATTACGACGATCCCGCGCTCGCCGGCCGCACGTTCCGGCCGGAAGTCTACATTCGCGAAAACCCCAACGCCAGCACCTCGTTCGCCTTCTCACCCGCCTCCCAAGGCACCACCCTCCAGGGCTCCGGGCGCTGGCTCGACTCCTACGTGGAAATCCCCGACGTCAAATTCGCCGGCGTCAACCAGGGGCCGCAAGCCGCGGCCCGGTTTGTCGTCGACGGCAAGATCGCCATCAGCCGCGTCCGTTATGCGGTCATCCGCGCATGCGGTCCGCAAACCGGAGCCAACGCGCTCGAATCGTCCAAACCACCGCTCGGTGCCGGCCGCACCGCGGCCGGCGGCATCCGGTTCAACTGGGTCGCCGGGCACAATTGGAACCTGCAGTTCACCGACGCGTTCGCTCCCGGCTCCTGGCAGCCGGTGGTCGAGGCCCCGGTTGTGGAGAATTTCGAGAACGTGCTCGAGCTGCCCGCCGGCGAGCCCGCCGACCGGTTTTACCGCCTGGTGAAATGACGCCGGCGGCGCGGCGGCCCGACCGGGTCGCGCCGCGGCTGCCAGTGCCGGCGCGGACCGCACTCCGGCCGCCATGCGGGCCGGCGCGCTGGCGACGATTGCTTTACGCCGCTCCTGTGCGATTGCTGCGGCGACCAGACGCCATGGTGCCGGAGCGACCGCGCCCGGCCGGCCGTGTCATCCTCATCCTGATCCATCCGCCTCATCCCCATGGCCTCGAAACCGTCGAAGAAAAAACCCACCCCCGCCAGGCCCCCCAAGACCGCCGCCCCCGCGAAGCAGGACGGACCGGTCTCGCAATTTGTGCGGCACCATTACCGCCATTTCAATGCCGCCGTGGTGATTGATGCCGCCGAGGGCTACAAGGCGCACCTCGCGAAGGGGGGCAGCATGTTTGTCACCCTCGCCGGGGCCATGTCCACCGCCGAGATGGGCCTTTCGCTCGCCGAAATGATCCGCCAGGGCAAGATCCATGGCATCTGCTGCACCGGGGCCAACCTCGAGGAGGACATCTACAACCTGGTGGCCCACACCCACTACGAACGCGTCCCCAACTACCGCGACCTCACCCCCAAGGACGAGGTCAAACTGCTCAAACGGCACCTCAACCGCGTCACCGACACCTGCATCCCCGAAGGGGAGGCCATCCGGCGCATCGAAAAACACCTCGTCGCCCTCTGGCATGCCGCCGAAAAAAACGGCCAGCGGTTTTTCCCCCATGAGTTCGCCTATCAGCTGCTGAACTCGGGCGTGCTGACGCAATATTACGAGATCGATCCGAAGAATTCCTGGCTCCTGGCTGCCGCCGAGCGCGACCTGCCCCTCTTCGTGCCGGGCTGGGAGGACAGCACCTGCGGCAACATCTTCGCGGCCCACTGCATCGAGGGCGATGTGGAAGACCCGCGCACCATGCGGGGCGGCATCGAATACATGATGCGCCTCGCTGAATGGTACACCGAATTCACCAAAACTTCGAAGCTCGGCTTCTTCCAGATCGGTGGCGGCATCGCCGGCGATTTCCCCATCTGCGTGGTCCCGATGCTGCACCAGGACCTGGGCCGGCGGAAAATCCCCCTCTGGGATTATTTCTGCCAGATCAGCGACTCGACCACCAGCTTCGGGAGCTACTCCGGCGCGGTGCCGAATGAAAAAATCACCTGGGGCAAACTCGACGCGACCGGACCCAAATACGTGATCGAAAGCGACGCCACCATCGTCGCCCCGCTGGTCTTCGCCCAGGTCCTCGGCTGGTAGGCCGCCCTGGCATCACCCGCGGGCCAGAGTCAGGGCCACCACCCGTTTCGCGCCGCCGAACTTCCGCAGCACCCGCGCACATTCGTGGGTGGTGGCCCCGGTGGTGAACACGTCGTCGAGCAGCAGCACGCTCCGGCCCGCGACGGCCGCCCGCCCGCCGCTCCGCCAGGGCCAGGCCCGCTGCAGCCGGAAGGCACCGCGCAGGTTGTCGAGCCGGTCTTTCCGCGTCAGGGACGCCTGCCCGGTCGTGTAGCGCGTGCGCCGCAGCACATCGGCGACCGGATGCCCGGTCAGGCGCCCGGCCACGGCGGCCAGCTCAAGCGCCTGGTTAAATTCCCGCTCGCGGAGCCGCCGCGGATGCAGCGGAACGGGTACCAGCAGCCAGCCGCCGTCCGCGGCCAGCCGGGGGTCGGCCCGCGGGCCGCGCAGGGCTTCCGCCAGCAGGGCTCCCAGGGTTTCGCTGAGCCACAGCTGGCGCTGGTATTTGAACCGATGGACCAGTTCCCGCACTCCCGCGCGCGCTTTGAAGGGAGCGATCGCGAAGTCGAAGGCAAAGCGCCGCCCCGCGCAGTTGGTGCAGCGGAACGGCCCCGGAATGGTGCCCACGAACCACTCCCCGCAGAGGCCGCACCGCGGTTCCTCCAGCCGCGGCAGCGCCTTGGCGCAGCTCCCGCACAGCGCTGGAAGGACGCCGGCGACGCCCGGCACCTGACACAGCGCGCAGGCGTCGTCAAAAATCACCCCGGCCGCGGCCGCCCGTGCCTCGCTCCACAGGTCTCGCAGCAGGGAGGGCATCGGTCGAGGATCACGAGTTCGAACGCCGCGCCCCGGAGGCGGGCGTGGTGGGAGCCGGTCCGGCCAGGACCAGGAAATCCCGATAGTGGATGACCTCCAGTCGCCGGTCGAGATGTTCGACAATGCAGGTGAGGGACTCGACCCAGTCGCCGGAATTCAGGTAATGCACCGGGCCCACCAGCTTGTCGGCCGGGGTGTGGATATGGCCGCAGATGATGCCGCGGCAGTTCTTTTCCGTGGCCAGCGCCTGCAGCTGCTCCTCGTACCGGCCGGTGAAGCTGATGGCCTGCTTGACCCGCGCCTTGATCGCCTTGCTGAGCGAGAAATATTCCTTCCCGCGCAGCCGCCGCCACCAGTTGTAGAGGCGGTTGAGGCGGAGGAGCTGGTCGTAGCCGATCGCGCCGAGATGGGCGATCCACTTGTGATTGGTGGTCACCTGGTCGAAGCCGTCGCCGTGGACCACGAGGTAATCGCCCTGCGGCGTCTGGTGCACGTGCTCGTTGACGATGGAGAGCCCGGCGAGGCGCATCGGGAGGAAGCGGTGGAGCAGGTCGTCATGATTTCCGCGCAGATAGACGACCTCGGTGTTTTCTTTTTCCAGCTTGCGGAGGACGAGGCGGATGAAGCGGGTGTGGGCCGTGTTCCAGTGGTGGCGGCGGCGGGACAGGTGCCAGGCATCGATGATGTCGCCGTTCAGGACGAGTTTTTCGCAGCGGCTTCGGCGCAGCAAGTCATTGACCTCATGAACTTTGCAATCCGGAGTGCCGAGGTGCACATCGGAAAGAAAGAGCGTCTTGAACCGGACAAAACGGTCGGCAGTCGGACGGGGATCGTGGGTCATGCGGCGGGCAGGTGGGTTGATGATGGCGAGGAAATGGCGTTTGGCGAGGACGAGGCGCTGGTCAGGAGTTCCTCGAGTCGCTTCCGCAGACGGTCCCTCGTCAACGAAACACCGTTGGGATCAGGAGGAAACGTGTCCGTCACATGGGCGACCTGCACGGAATGGGCGCTGGGGGGCCTTCTGGCTCCCGCTCGCAGCTTCCCTAGGCGGAGGCGCGCGCGCCATTCGTTCCGTGGGCCGCTTTCGTCGCCTCCCGGGCGGCAGCCAGCGGGCGGGCCGGGAGCCGCCGCCGGTCAGCGGCCAGCCCCCTCACGGCGGCCGCAGCCGGTCCTCGCAAATGGCGGTGGAGGCGGCAGGGTCCAACCTCCGCTCCCGCTCCACCGCTCCATGATTCCCGCCCTGCTGGCCACCTTTTGTTTCGCCTGTTCCGCAGTGTGCGGACAGCGGTTGAGCCAGCTCATGGGCAGCATCCGGGGCAACTTCTGGAGGCTGGCGCTGGCCACGGGCATCCTCTGGCTGATCACCCTGGCCTTTTTCGCGGGATCGGTCCGGTCGGAAACGGCGGGCTGGTATGTGCTGAGCGGGGTGATCGGCTTCGGGCTCGGCGATGTGGCCTTGTTTCTTGCCTACCCGCATCTCGGGTCGCGGCTCACGGTGCTGGTGCTGATGAGTTTCGGTGTTTTCTTCGGGGCGCTCGGCGACTGGTGGCTGCTGGGGGCGGCCCTGCGGTGGGAACTGGCCAGCAGCATCGCGGTCATCCTGGCCGGCCTGGTCCTGGCGCTCCACCGGCCGGGCGAGCCGCTGCGTTGGGGCCGCGGCCTGGTCTTTGCCATCATCGCCGGCTGGGGCCAGGGGTTTGGCGCGGTGCTGAGCCGTATCGCGCAGGAGACCGCGGCGCACGCCGGTTGTGCGGTCCCCGCCATCTCGCAGACCGCGCAACGGGCGGTCGGCGGCCTGGGCGTCGCCGCGCTGGCCTTCGCGATCGTGCGGCTGGGCGTGGCGCGGCGGGCGCGGAAGTCGCTGCCGGCCGGGCCCGGCCCCGATGGCCGAACCCCCGTCGTCCCGGCCGGTGCGCCCGACCGGCCCGCGCGCCATCGCCAGAACCTTCCCTTCTGGCTCCTCGGCAGCGCGCTCTTCGGGCCGGTCATCGGCGTGAGCGCGATGCAGTGGTCCTTGCAGGCGCTGCAGAGCAGCGCCCTGGTCGTCGCCATCACCGCCACCGCGCCGCTCATGATCGTGCCGCTGGCCCGCTGGCTGGAGCGGGAAAAAACGTCGCCGCGGGCGCTGCTGGGCACCGCCATCGCCGTCGGCGGCGTGGTCCTGACCGCCTTTTTCCGCTGATGGCGGGATCGCTTTCGCAGTTGAAAATCCCCGGCCCTCCCGCGTAGGTCCCGCTCCCCAGATGAAAGACGCCCCGGTCATCGAAGCGACCAACCTCCGCAAAGCCTTCGGTGAGACCGTGGCGCTGGAGGACCTGTCGCTGACGCTCTGGCGCAACGAAATCCTCGGGCTGCTCGGCGTGAATGGCGCAGGCAAAACGACGGCGCTGAACATCCTGCTCGGGCTGACCACCCCCAGCAGCGGCACCCTCCGCGTCTTCGGTCAGGAACTGCTGCCGAACCGGGTGGAAATCCTGCGCCGGTGCAATTTCGCCTCCGCCTACGTCTCGCTGCCGGGCAATCTGACCGTGGGCCAGAACCTGTGGACCTTCGCGCAGATATATGGCGTGAAGAACCATCGGGCGAAAATCACCGAGCTTCTCGAACTCCTGGAAATCCCGCATCTGCGCACCCGCGTCACCGGGCAGCTGTCCGCCGGCGAGGCCACCCGTGTGCAGCTCTGCAAAGCGTTTCTCAACGATCCGGAGCTGCTGCTGCTCGACGAGCCGACGGCCAGCCTCGACCCCGACATCTCGGACAAAGTGCGCAAATTCATCCGCCGCCGGCAGCGGGCGCAGGGCACCGCGATCATCTACACCTCCCACAACATGCGGGACATCGAGGAAGTATGCGATCGTCTTCTGTTCATTCACAAGGGCCGGGTGGTGGCCGGAGGCACCCCCGCCGAAGTGATGACCCTCTTTCAGCAGGAGTCCCTGGAGGACGTCTTCATCCAGATCGCCCGCAGCGAGGCCGGAGACGTCTTCGGCGCCGGGCCCAAGGCGAAGTGACCGGGAACCAGGAAATCCGCCCCACGCATGAACTTCCGCATCGTTTTCGCCCTGGTCTGCCGGTACCTGTTCCTTTACACGCGGAACTGGGTCCGCCTGGCCGAGGTCGTTTTCTGGCCGATGATGGAGTTGGTGACGTGGGGATTTCTCACCCGGTATCTGGAGGGCAGAATGGGCGGGGGCGAGTCGGGGCCGTTCACCTGGATGCTGGGCGGCGTGATTTTTTGGGACGTGATGTTCCGCTCCCAGCAGGGGGTGGCGATCTCGTTTCTGGAGGATGTGTGGACGCGCAATCTGCTCAACATCTTCGTGGCCCCGGTGCGACCGGTGGAATACCTGGCCTCGGCCTTCGGCGTGGGCCTGGTGCGCATTGCGGTCACCGTGCTGATCCTGTGGGCGCTCTCGTGGTCGTTCTTCCGTTTCAATCTGCTGGATATCGGCCCGGCGCTGGTGCCGTTTTTCGCGTCGCTCCTCCTGTTTGGCTGGGCCATCGGGATCTTTGCCACGGCCCTGATCATGCGGTTCGGCCAGGCGGCGGAGAGCCTGGCCTGGGCCGTGCCGTTCCTGATCCAGCCGCTCACGGCGGTGTATTACCCGGTCTCCATCATGCCCGGCTGGCTGCAATGGGTGGCGCTGGCGCTGCCCAGCACCCATGTCTTTGAGGGCATGCGCGGCGTGATGGCGGGCGCGGGCTTTTCCTGGTCGCATTTCGGCTGGGCGATGGCCCTCAACGGCGTCTGCCTGGTTCTGGCCGGCTTTTTCTACAGCTGGACCCTGGCCACCGTGCGGGCCAAAGGCCTGCTGACCAAGGTCGCCACCAACTGACCACGCGCCCTCAGGGAGCCGGCTTGAGAGGAGCCGGCAGCGGTGAAAGTTCGGTCTCGAACTCCGGAATGCCGCCCAGCCCGGCCAGCTGCCAGCAGACCAGATCCGCCAGCACCACCCGGGGTTCCGGCCCGGTTTTCCGGTCCCAGGCGAGCTGCACGGTGGCGTACACGGGCAGGCCCCAGCGCAGCTGCTCGTCAATCCGCGCATACAGCGCGGTGCGCGGACTGACCTCCGCCACCCGGGAAAGGAGCACCCCGGAGGGCGTGCGCAGCTTCAGCCCCAGTGGCTCCTCGCCGGCCCGCGGCACCCCGGTCTCATCGAAGACATGCACCCGCTCCACGGCGAGCCGGAAGACCGTGCGCGGGGCGTCGGGATCGCGGAAAAATTTTTCGACCAGGCCGTCCCTTTCCTGAATGTACGTCTCCCAATCCAACCGGAACCGGGGTGGCAGCGCCGCACCTTCCGCCGGATCACCGGTGGACGGGAGGACCGCTCTGAGGAAAAGAATCAAGGGGGGGGCCCCTGGCGATGGGGGGGCGCATCCCAGGGCCATCACCCCGCGCCGCCGGTCGTCGGCCGTGCCGGCCAGCGGCTCGAAGGCAAGCGCCTCCCATGGAGCGTCGGCGTTCGAGCTCCCGGCGTAGAAGGCGCGCAGGGCAGGAGCCACCCGCTCGGGATCGAGCACCTGGGCCAGCTTTTCCTCCGTCGTAGTCGCCCGGGCGAAGGCCAGCCACGTCTCGCGGGCGGCTGCCGCCCATCCGTCCGGGATGGACTGGCGGACCGGGGTGCCCGCCGACGGTGCCGGATCCCGGGGGGCCGGCAGCGGCGCGGAGGGCCGCGCCAAAAACCACACCGTGCCGCCCGCCAGGCCCAGCACGGCCAGCAGCCCGAGCCCCCACCACCGCGCCCGGCCACCGCCCGGCGGCGGCGACGGCGACCACTCATCCTCCGCCGCCGGCCGACCCCTGCCGGCCCACCCGGAGCCCTCCCGCCCGCCCGGCCCGGCCGGTTCCTCTAGATAAGAAACGCCCAGAGTGCCAGAGCGCAGGAGTTTGGTCCGCATCGGCGGAGGCGTGCGATCCGCCGCCTCATTGACGGCCGCCGCCCAGTCGAAGCCAGCGGGCTCAGGCACCGATTCGATGCGGCCGTGACAGAAAACCAGCGTCCAGCCGCACATCGGACAGGGCCCGGTCACCACCTGCCCCAAAAAGGCGGACGGAAGGGTCAACTGCACCCGGCAGGAGGGACAGCTGAGCCCGATATCGACCACCAGGCACACCGGCTGCCTCCCCGCTGGGGCGGGCTCTCGGGAGGCGGGCTGCTGAGGGGGAATGCTCATCCGCGGAACAAAAGTATTGGAGTTGTCGGGACGAGAAACCGTCAGAACAGTGAAAATACTTAAGTTTTTCTGAAGGTCAATGAATGCTAATTCAGAGGGACGGGAGCGTGTGGTCCAGTCTGGCCAGATCGAGCAGGAGCGGTTCGAGGCGGCGGTAGTAGTCCTCTTCGGGGAGTTTCGCTTTCTCTTCCCGGAGCGCGGCGATCGCGGCTTCGAGGGTGTCGCGGCGGGCCCGCCAGGCCGGCGACTGGGCGGCACCGGCGGCATCGGGGGAGAGCTGCCATTGGTGGGAGCGCAGCCCGTCGAGGGCGGCGGCGTCCCGCGGTTTTTTGACGGCGCGCAGACCGCGAAACCACGCGGCCGGGGTGCCCAGTCCATCGCCGTTGTCATCGATCAGGGCGTGTTCGGTGGCCAGCCGGCCCTCGGTGCGGTAAAACTCGCTGACCTTCGCGGAGGCGGCCAGGAAGACCTCAAGCAGCGAGACCTGTCCATCCTGGTCAAGGTCGCTGGCCGGTTCGCCCAGGGCGGCGGCGAGGAAGGTGCCGAAACGCGCGTAATTCTGCTCGGTCCCGCTGCGGGTGGCGGTCACGATCACCCGCCCGGGAGCGGAAAGAGCGCCCAGAAACGGCGCGCTGGAGGAGGTCGTGTTGAGCACGGCCACCGGCCGCCGGAACGGCTGCAGCCACCCGGCCAGCTCGGACGCTGAGACGTCCTCGCCACGCAGATTGAAGCGGGCCTCTTTTTTATCGAAGGTGCCGTGGCCGATCAGGACCAGCCAGAGCGGCTCGGTACCGCCCTTGGCCTCGGCGGCCAGCGCCTGCTCCAGCAGCGCCCGATCCGGGGTCGAGGACGGGGCCTCCCGGCCGATGAGAAGCGGACGGGTGCCGGCGGTGGCGGCGGCCTTTTCCCAGGCTGCCGCCTGAGCGGCGAAGGCCGTGCCATAGGCCTCCTCGCCGGGCGCGCCGTTAACGATCAGGAACACGGGCGCGGCCGCGGGCCCGTCGGCCGTCCCGGGCGCACCATTGGCCGAAGGCGCTGACGCCCATGCGGCCGCGAGCAAAGGAAAAATGAGTCGGGCGTTCATGGCAGTCCCTGGGTACGTCGCCATCCCCACTCGGCCAAGAAGCAGGCCAGGGCCAGAAGGAAAACCCAGGGCGTGTGCCAGACCGGCTGGGACGACAGTTCGGTGACCGGGGCCTTCCCGGCGGGCAGGCCCCGGACAAAGGACTCCAGCTCATCGGCCGGGACCACCGCGCCGCCGCTGCGCCGGGCCAGATCCGCGAGCAGGGTGGTGTTCGGCGTCAGCGAGCGGAATTCATCGGCCGCCGGATCGGCGCTCCAGCCGGTCTCTGCGCGCCCCTCCTCGGCACCCGCCCCATTGCGCGCCACCGCCCGGGCCCGATACCCGCCAGTCCGGCGCGGCACATGGCTGGCCTCGAACAATCCGGGTTCGGTCAGCGACGGCTCGGCGGTCAGGGTGAGCGCCGCGGCGTCGCCCGGCGCCCCGCCAAAGACCACCGGTTCGATCTCGATCTTGACCGTAGCCGTGTCCAGCGGCTCGAATTTCGGGTCGCGCACCCGGACCTGCAACCGCACCGCCCCGGCCGGGTCCGCGGGCACCGGAGCGGCGGTCATCTCGACCCGGTCCGGCACATCCGCCACCAGCCAGCGAACCAGCTGCCGCCACGCCTTGTTGAAATCGGCGCGCGCCTCCGCGTTGCGCATGCCCCAGCGCCAGAAGTCCCCGACCGCCAGCGCCCCCGAGCGCCCGCGGCCGAACCGCTGGACCATTAGGGCCGGCGCCGCCTGCCCGGCGGCGTCGGTGGCGGTGGCGATCACACTCGCGCCCGGCTTCACGCCGCGCACGCGGTTCAGCACCTGAAAGGGAGGCATGGCATCAAGCCGCGTCCGCTCGTCCACTTCGGTCTGGCGCAACCGCGCCCACCCCTGGAGCCAGCCATCGCGGTCAAGATCAAATTTAAGCGGGCCCGGAGGCGTTGCCGCCTCCGCTTCATCCCCGCGGTCGAGATAGGCCGGAAGCAGGTCGCCGATGGGCGTGCGGTGGTAGCCGCCTTCGCGAAACGACTCCGTCCCGCCGAGCATGAGCAGCCCGCCGCCGCGCTCGGAGACATACCGCTGCACCAGAGCTGCCTGGCCCGGCCTGAAAAAAGCGGCTTCGAGGTCGTCGAGAATGACCGCGTGAAATCCGAACAGTTCCTCCGCGGTGGCGGGAAACCCGGTCGTGAGCTCCAGTTCGTCCCGGGTGTTCAGTCGCACCAGCACCGGTTGGTCATAACTGCCCGCCGCCTCACGCGCCTGATTGTCGAAGCCGCGAAACAGCGGATTGCCCGACTCCCCGGCCCGCCCGCGGAAATCGAATTTCGGCTCGCGCTTGGCCACCCGCACCAGCCCCACCAGATCCACCTCGCGGTCGGGCCGCACCGCCCGCTGGAGGAACTTGTACTCCCAGTTCGGGCGGCCCGAGACGTAAAGCACCCGATAGGGCCCCCGGCCGCGCTTCACCACCACCACCCGCTGGTTGTTGGCCAGCGTGGCCTCGTTTGTTTTCGCCGCGGGATCGGCCAGTTCCGAGGCCAGCCGCACGTCAAGCCGGTAGAAGGAAAGACCGGCCTGCTCGGGCTTGAGTTGAAACCGCGCACCCACCGGCCCATCCCGCGGTCCGTCCAGCTCCTGCCGCTCGACCTGGCGGCCCGCCGTGTCGGTGAGCGAGACCACCAGCCGCTGACCGGCCACCCCCGACCCCGCGATCTCCGCCACCACCGTCACCGGCGCGTCCTCAAAGGAAGTCTGGGCGACCGAGACCTTTTGTACCGAGAGGTCGCATGCCGGGCCGGTGCCCCCCGCCACCACCGGGTAGATTGGCGGGAGCGTCGGCAGGTCGGCCGGCAGCGCGGGCCAGTCGGTGGCGTTGCCATCGGTAAACAGAAGCACCCCGGCCAGCGGCCGTCCGCGAAAACGCGCGCTGAGCGTCTCCAGGGCGGAGCCGAGCGAGGAGGCGCGGCCATCGTACGCCAGCGCGCCGAAGTCCTCCAGCGTCTGCAGCCGGGTGTCGAAGGCATGGCGCCGCACGTCAAAGGTGCCGGCCAGCGCCTGCGGCCACGCCCGCCGCTCGGGATCCAGCCAGCCCGCGAGCTCCGCGGCCCGCGTCTGCGCGGCTCCGGCATCGGTGACCTGGAGTCCCTCGCTGTTGTCGACCACCACCGCGAACAGGTTTGCTCCCGGCTTGACCCGCGGGCTGGTCCACTGCGGCTCCAGGACGCACAGGGAAAGCAGGATCAGGCCGGCCAGCTTCAGCCCCGCACACCCCCAGCGCCGGGTCCCCGGGCCCGCCACCCGGTAGCTCCAGACGACGGCCAGCACCCCGAGAGCTAGCGCCACCGCCACCGGCACCCGCCACCCGTCCCCCGAAAATGTCAGCGCGCCGAACATCATGGCGCGTCCCTCCCCAGTTCTTCGTAATACCGGCGCACCAGCTCCGTAAACCGCTCGGGCACCGGATCGCGGTCGATGGGCGCGAGACGCTCGTCCGCCGCCCGCCGCCGCAACTCATCCCGCACCAGCTGCCGCACCTCGACCAGCGGCTTCAAGATTTCCAGCTCGACCACCGCCCAGTCCGGCTTCTTCAAATCGCGCTTCGCCTCCTGCCGCAGCACCCGCGCCCGCTCCCGCGCCGTGGCGACTTCATTGCGCAGGTCGGGAAATTCAATCATCTCCTCGACCTCACGCAGGCGGTCCGACCAGTTCGTGAAACCCTCCCCCTCGATCGGGGCGGCCGCGCCGCCGCGACCGCTGGAGGAGGCGCCACCTCCGGCAAAAAGCCGCGAAACGCGCTCGTTGGCAGCGGTGTCCGCACCCCCGCCCGGACCACCCGGTCCTGCCTGCTGGCCAGACCGCCGGCCGCCAGCCGGCCGGCCGGCCGCGGCATCCGCATCCGGGGAGGCCGCGGCCGGATCCCCCGGCTCCCGCCCTTGACCCGCCCCCGGCCCTGGAGCGCCTTCAGCCCCGCCCTCCCCCGGCCCCTGGCGCGCCAGCCCGCCCGCCTCACCCGCCTCACCCGCCTCACCCGCCTCACCCGCTGGGTCGCCCGGTGCCTGTCCCTCGCCCCGCGGCGCACCGGCCACGGCCGCCGTTTCTCCAGCCGCTTGTCCAGCCGTCTCTCCAGCCGTCTCTCTGGCCTGCCCGGCGGTGGCGGCGGCTTGAGCGGGCGAGGGGGCCTGCGCCTCGGCCGACTCGCTGGCGAGCTCCCTGGCCAGGGCTTCGAGTTCTTTTTCGGCCAACTCCAGCGCGGCGGTGTCGTCCCCCAACACTTTTTCGGCGGCTTTTTCCACACCGCCCTTGAGTTGCTCCAGTCCGGCCTGGGCCTGCTGGGCGGCGCGCCGGGCCGGGGCGTCGAGTTCCGAGCGCAGCAACTCGGAGGTCAGCGAAAGCGCCTGGCCGGGTTGCGGCGTCTCCTGCATCTGCTGGAGCTGATCATACAGCGCCTGAGTCATCGCGCCCTCGCGGATGAGGTCCTGCTGCGCCTGCTTGACGCTGGCCGAATCGGTCTGGTTGAACTGCCGGAGGGTCTCGTACAGCTGCCGCGAGACCAGCGGCTCCGCGGCCTCCGCCTCCTGCGACAGCTCGGTGGCGCGCTCGACGAGGCGGGCGGCCCGCTCGCGCTGTCCGGCGAGTTCTTTGAGCGTTTCCTCGTCCTCCGGCGTCTCGCTGAGCACCTGGCGCCGGACCGGCTGCTCCCGGCCGAGGATGTCGGAAATCTCCTGCTGCTGGCGGGCGAGGTCGCGCGCCTCGGAGCGCATCTGGCGCAGTTCCTCCGCGAACTGGCCGGCCCCCTTCTTGCGCAGCTGGTCGCGCATTTCCTGCAGCTGCCGCTGGGCGCGGGTGCCGGCGGCAAGCGCCTGCGGCACCTCGCCCTGCGCGGCGGCCTCGGCAGCCCGCTGCGCGTCCTGGCGCGTCTGCTCCAATTGCTTCCGCTGCTCGCTCATCTGCGACTGGTTTTCCGGCCGGTCCATGCGCTGGCGGAGCTCGTCCATGTCGGCGAGCATCTGGCGCTGCTCCTCCTCCAGTCGTTTCAGCTGCCGGCGGAGTTCCTCGCGCTGCTCGTCCTCCTGCGCCGCCTGGAGCGCGGTCTGCAGTTCCTTGAGCTTTTCGTTCACATCCTCCTGGCGCTGGGCCAGCTCCTGGAGGCGGTTCTGCACCTGCAGTTGCGCCCGGCGTTCCGCGCTCTGCGGCGGCTGGGCCTGAGTCTGCGTTTCATACCGATTCTCCGCCTGCTCCATCTCCAGCTCATCGAGCTGCTCCTGTCGCTGCTGCTCCCCGGAGGACGCCTGGCCCGGCGGCCGGCGGCTGCGGTTCACCTCGGTCTCACGCTCCCGCAGTTTGAGCAGCGCTTGGTACGCCGACTGTTCCGCCACCAGGGCACCGGCCAGCGCCGCCGGGGCGGACGGCGCTTCGCCGAGCTGGTCCAGCGCCTTGTTCATCTCGCCGGTAACCGCCTTCCAGAGGGCGGCGCGCATCGGCTCCTCGACCTCCCCGGCCGCCTCCTCCGCCTGTCCGATCGCCTCCTGCTGCGAGTCCCGCACCACGACGGAGTCCTTCGCGTAATTTTCGCCCGGAGGCTGGCTGCGCTGAAGCTTCCAGGTCGCATTGATGATCTGCTTCTGCAGCTCGGCCAGTTTGGTGGCCGGGCTGCCCGGCCCGCCCGGCGGTTGTTCTCCGGGCGGCGGCTCCCCGCCCTGCGCGCCCGCGCCTTCACGAAAGATTTCCTCAAACGGCCGGACTTCCGCGAAGAACAAATCCCCCTGGGTCCGCCGCCGCTGGCCGTCCGGGCCGATGTCGTCCGCCCACACAAACCAGGAGAACAGCTCATCGGCTTTCGCGCCCAGCGCCTCCAACCGCAGCCGATGCTGAAAAGCCGCCTTTTCCTTCGCCGGCACGTCCTGACCCAGCTGGATGATCTCGGGAGGCTGGCCGCCGCGAGACACCCCCAGCCCATGGGCCAGCACCCCGAAGTCATCCCACGCGGTGCCCTCAAAGCCGACCTCCTCCAGCGCCGAAGGCCGCAGGTCGCCACGGGGCGCGGCGAGCTTCAATTCGGGCGGACGATTCGGGAAGGCCTCGAAGACAAAAAGATCAGGAGTCTTGTTCGCCCGGCCCTCAGCGTCCACGAGCCGCAGCTCGTACGACTGGCTGGCGGCCAGCGTGAAGTCGGCCACCCGCGCCACCGCGCGCCCGCCATCGACCGCGAGCGCGACCGGCGGCGACTTTTTGTCCTTCGGCACCAGGGCCGCGCTTGCGACCGGCTTGTTGAGCTGCAGCGAGAGGGTGAGCCGGGTGCCCTCGACCGCACTGACCCGCCGGGTGTCCTCGATCCGCTGCACCGGCAGCCCGGTGTAGGCCGGAAATGTCAGCTCAACATCCGAACGCTCGAGGCGCGGGAAATCGAAGACGCGGACCTGGAAGTCGCGCGTGCGCTTTCCGCCGTGCTCAATCCGGTAGGAAAAGCCGTCGGTCACCTCCGCCACCGTGCCTCCGAAAACCGGATCGCCCAGACTCCGGACCAGCGGCACCCGGCGCTCGGAGGCCGCCGATTCGCCGATCACCAGGTCCGCCGAGGCCGGCGCCACCCGCTCGAAGCGGACCATCACGGTGAAACTGCTGCCGCGTTCGAGGGTGGCATCGCCAGGTGTGACGGTCACGCCATCGGCGGTCGTGGCCCCTCCGCGCATCAAGGCCCGCGGCGTCTCCTGCGGCAGCGAACCGAAGGCAAAAAGCGAGGCGATGAACGCGGCGGCCGCGACCCCCGAAGCCGCCTGCACCGCGGGCACCCGCCAGGCGGGCACCAGGGCGGACCAGTCGTGGCCGAGGCTGTGGCGCACGGCGTCTTCAAACAGACGCTCCTGCAGAAAACTGTAGTCGCCTTTTTTATCCGGCACCTGCTGGATGGCCGTGAGCAGGCGGCCGTCGAGGTCGCGGTGGCGCGATTCAAGCAGGTGCGCGACCTTGCGCAGGTCCGGCTGGTGCAGCCGGAAGTGCAGCCAGCAGAGGCCGCCCGCCGCCAGCGCCCCGAGCACCAGCCAGGCCGGCACCCCCCGCGGAATGGCGGCCCCCTGGCTCTGGAGCGAGGCCAGCGACCAGCCGGCCAGGGCGGCCGCCACCCCGACGAACGCCAGGGTGCGCCAGAGCGCGAGCCGCCGGCGCCGGTCGATCAGCGGCTGCAGCCGGGCATGGAGAAGCGTGTCGATCATGGGGCGGCCTCCGCGGGGATGGGCGCGCGCCGGGCGGTGCGGCCGGCGAGCACGGTTTCCAGAAAGAGCACGGCCAGCGCGGCCAGGAGGAACCAGCGCCACAACTTTTGGCGGCCTTCGTTCTCGGCCGCGGCCGCCAGCGTCTCCGCCTTTGCGGCGTCGCGCACCGGCTCCGCGGCCCGCGCCAGCGGCACCCCCAGCCGCTCGAAATCGTCCGCGGTCATCGGTGTGGTGCGTGATTCGGAAGGATCGAGATTGACCGGCAGGAGGCGGGTGGCGGTGCCGCTGCCGGCAGCGTACAGGCCTGGCTCCCGGGTTTCGGTGAAGGAGGCGGACTCTGGGGCCAGGGTGAAGGTGGTGCCGTCCGGCGTCCGCACCGCCACCGGCACCCCCTCGGAAACCCCCAGCGTCGTGCGCGACAACGGGTCGCCGACGACCCCGGACGAGGCCGCCACCGCCGACGCGCCGCTCCATTCAAGCAGCGAGGCGAGCAGCGCCGGGAATTTCGACGAGACCGCCAGCTGGCTGTCGGCCGCCACCCATGCCGACGTCAGCACCACCAGGCGGCCGCGCCCGATGTCCGTTTCCAGCAGCGCCGGATCGCCTGAATCGAACCGCGCCGGGACGCGCACCCCGGGCATCGCCGCCGGATCGAGCTTCCGGTAGCGATGAAACCGGATCTTCGTGAAATCGCTGAACCGCGGGTCCGCAAAAGGCGCAAACAAGGGGTGCCGGAAATCGATCTCGCCGAGCATGGCGTAGGTCTGAGGTTTCATTTCTTCCAGAAGCATGCTTCCGACCCCGGCCAGAGCGGATACCGTAGCCGCCATGTTCGGGCCAGTGAGCACGAGAAGCACGCTGGCCCCGGCCTCCATCCGCTTCCGCACGCCGGCGGCCACGCCCGGATCCAGCGGCTCGGTGATGACCACGAAACCGGCCCGCGCCATGGCCTCCGGAGGCACCGGCCCGGCGGCCGGCACCGTGACAAGATCGGTCGCCCGCCGCCGTGATTGCGGCAGCGCCTTTTGCAGAAAAAACAGCGGCTGGCGCGCATCGTCCGGGGCGTTCTGGCCGAGGTGGAGCACGTTGACGCGGATTTGCGCCAGCGGGGCCGTGGACACGAGGTTGTCGAACGCCTCCGCATCGCCGGTCAGCAGGAGCCGGCCGGCCGCCGGCCCCGCCGGCGGCCACGGCACCGTGGCGAGGCGGCTCTGGCCGGGCGGCACATACACGTCGACCGCGTCACCCGCAAAGGCCCGGCCGGCTTCGTCCGCCCAGCCGACCTGAAACATCTCGGTCGGGCTGTCGACGGCATTGGCAATCCGCACCCGCGCGCCCGCCTCAGGCGCCGCGGGGGCGTCGGTTTTTTCGGCGGCGAGTTGCAGACCCGCGTTGCCGGGGTTTTCCGGGGCCACGGAGGCCAGCGTGAACTCAACGCCCTTCGGCCATTCGTACGACTGGATGGCCTCGAGCCGCGAGCCTTCCTGCACGTCGCTGACGAGGACGATGCGGCGGAGGGCGCTGGCGGAGAGCGTGTCCCCTCCGGCCAGTGTTTCCGCGGCCGTCATCAGCGCGGAGGCCAGGTCGGTGCCAAACCACGACGGCGCGAGAGCCTCCAGCCGGGCCCGCGCTTCGTCCTCGCGGCCCGCCGGATCCATCGCGCGCCAGTCCTCGAAGGTCAGCACCACGCGCGTCGCGCGATCAAACGCCATCAAGGACAAGTCCGTTCCCGGCGCCGCCTCGCGGACCGCCGTGTCCGCCCGGGCCACCGCCGCCAGCCACAATCCGTCGCGACGCAGGCTGGCGCTCACATCCAGCAGCACCACCGTCCGGCCGCCCGCGGCGCTGACGGGAGGAAGCGTCGCGGGGTTTTTCCAAAACGGACGGGCGAAAGCCAGCGCCAGCAGCGCCAGCGCAAGCACGCGCAGCAGCAGCAGCAGCCAGTTTTCAATCCGGCTCCGCTGGGTGAGCCGCGGCGGCGTCGGCTGCAGAAACATCAGCGAACTGAAGGGCACGCAATCGCGCGTGGTCCGCCGAATGAGATGAAAGAGCACCGGCCCGATGACCGCGAGCGCCCCCAGCAAAAACAAGGGAGCCAGGAAACTCATGACCCCGTCCCTCCCCCGCTCGAACGCACCTGGCGCGCGCCGCGCTGCCGTCGTTCGCGCTCCTGCAAAAACGAAAACAAAGCCAGCTCCAGCGGCTGGTCGGTCGTCAGCGCATGAAAGCCAAGGCCCAGCTTCTGGCACAACCCGCGCAACGCAGCGCGGTGCGCCTCCAGCCGTTCCACATACCCGGCCCGCGCCGCGGCCGGATCGAGAAACAGCGTCCGGCCCGACTCCGCATCCTCAAACACCGCCGGCGCCTGAAAATCGAAGGCCAGCTCCGCCGGATCCAGCACCTGAAACACCTCCACTTCGTGACCGCACGCGCGCAGCAGCGAGAGGCCTTTTTCCAGCCGCTCAAGCGGGGCCAGAAAGTCCGAGATCAAGACCATCACCCCGCGTTTGCGAACCAACGCGGCCATGCGCTCGAGCGGCGCGGCCAGATCGGTGGCCGTGCCGCCGGCCGGCTTCTCCAGCGCCAGCATCAACTGCCGCAAATGCCCCGCCCGGTGCCGGGCCGGCAGATACTCCCGCACCCGCTCGTCAAAACTCAGCAACCCCACCGCATCTCCCTGCTGATGCAAAAACCACGCAAGCGTGGAGGCCAGCGTCGCCGCATACTGCGCCTTCGTCCACGCCCTGGAACCGTAAGCCATGGAGCGGCTCTGGTCGACCAGGAGATGCGCGCGCAGATTCGTTTCGTCCTCGAATTTCTTGATGAAATACCGGTCACTGCGCGCCAGCACCCGCCAGTCGAGATGCCGCGTGTCGTCGCCCGTGGTGTAGGGCCGGTATTCGGTGAACTCGACGGAAAACCCGTGGTACGGACTGCGGTGCAGCCCGTGCCAGAACCCCTCGACGACCATGCGCGCGCGCAGCTCCAGGCTGCGCACCGCCATCAGCGCTTGCGGGTCGATCAGACCCGAGGTGAAGGCGGAAGAGAAAACGGGGGCGGCGATCATGGCGGTGGGAGGCAAGAGCCCGGCTTTATGGGCTTATGGCGCGGCCTCGACGAGGCGCCGGATCACGTCCTCGACGCGCACGCCCTCGGCCTCGGCGCGGTAGTTGAGGAGGATGCGGTGGCGCAGGACGGGGACGGCCAGGGCCTGGATGTCCTCGCGGGTGACGTGGGCACGGCCCTTGAGCAGGGCGCGCGCCTTGCCGCCGATGACCAAGGCCTGGCCGGCGCGGGTGCCGGCACCCCAGTTGACCCAGTCGTTCACAAACGCCGGAGCGCCGGGCTGGCGCGGGCGCGACGAGGCACCGAGGCGCACGGCATACGCCACCACCTCCTCGGCCACCGGCACCTGCCGGACCAGCGAGTGAAAGTCGAGTACATCGCCGCCGGAAAAGACCGGCTCCAACCGCGGCGGCGGCCCGGCGGTGGTCCGCTGGACGACGCGGATCTCGTCGGCTTCCGGCAGATAGTCGATGACCACGTTGAAGAGGAAGCGGTCGAGCTGCGCCTCGGGCAGCGCGTAGGTCCCCTCCATCTCGATCGGGTTCTGGGTGGCGAGCACAAAAAACGGCTCGGGCAGGGCATGGCGCGTGCCGGCGGCGGTGACCTGGTGCTCCTGCATGGCTTCCAGCAGCGCCGCCTGAGTCTTGGGCGGCGTGCGATTGATCTCGTCCGCGAGCACGATATTCGCAAAAATCGGGCCGGGTACGAAGGCGAGGCGGCGGCCGGTCTCGGAATCCTGGAGGATCTCGGTGCCCGTGATGTCGGCCGGCATCAGGTCCGGGGTGAACTGGATGCGCTGGAAGTGGAGGTCGAAAATCTGCGCGATCGATTTCACCAGCAGCGTCTTGGCCAAGCCCGGGGCGCCGGTGATCAGGCAGTGGCCGCCGGCGAGCAGGGCCAGCAGCAGCTGTTCGATGACCTCGTCCTGGCCGACGATGACCCGGGCCAGCTCGCTGGTGAGTTTTTCGCGGCCCTCCAGCAGGCGGGCCAGGGTGTCCGGTCCGGGGGACGGCGGCGCGGGGGGGATGATATGGTCGCTCATTCAGTGGGTCATGACGTAAAAGATGATGTTGATGCCCAACGGGTAGGCGATCTTTTCGGAAAAGTTGTGGAAGTAATAATCGCTCTCGCCCTCGCGCTCCCAGCCATCGCCGTTGTCGGTATTGTGGCAGGCGATGACCATGAGCCGCTGCTCGTCGTCGGAAATGCCGCGGTGGTGCACCTCCTGGGCATCGAACTGCTCCCAGGTGACCCCGCTCATTTCGCTTTCGATGCCCTGATTGACCGCGGGCACCTGGCCCTTGGCCTTGATCGAAAATGGTTTTTGGTAGAGCGGGTGGTCGAGCGCCAGCTCGGTGAACGGCCGGTCGGGAAAGACGCGCTTCATTTCCTCCTCGAGATTCGCCCATTCGTTCTCGCCCCAGAAGTCGTCGAACATGACGAAGCCGCCGTTGAGCAGGTACGCCCGCAGCGCGGCGGCCTCATCGTCGCTGAACGAGAGCGAGCCGGGCTCGACGATGTAAATGAAGGGGAAATCGGCCAGCTCCGGGTCGGTCAGGCGGAGGATGCGCCCATCCGGATCGACGCGCATCGAGGTCATCTGCTGGAGGCGGAAGGAGAGGTTGAGGTCGCTGTCGGGCAGGTCGGTGGCCCAGCCGCCGCCGCGCCCCCAGCCGCCGCGGTCGTAGCGGATGCGGGCGAAGGTGAAGACGTCGTTTTTGAAGGCGGGCGGGTTTTCCCACGTCGGATTGCCGGTGCTGTGCGACGGCATTTCGCGCGCGGTTCGGATGTTCTCGTCGTCGCCGCGGCCGCCGCGCCAGCGCCGCTGAGCCAGGGCGGCCGCGGTGACGGAAACGAGCAGCAGCGGAATGAGCAGGCGGCGGGTCATGATCATCGGGCGGGCGGCGGGCTGGGCGGGCCGGCGGCGGCGGTGCCGTCGATTTCCAGGAGCAGGCGCAGGGCGGCGCGGTGGCGCGGTGCCTCCTCGAGCGCCATCAGGACCTGGCGGAGGGCCGCCGGGTCGCCGGCGCGGTGGAGCCAGCGGGCGAGCTGGAAATGGGCCTCGGCGGGATTGGGCGGGTCGAGGGCGAGCAGCGTGCGCCAGGCGGCGACGCCGACGGCGGCCGCCCCCGTGGCATCGGCCGCGGCGGCGAGGGCGCGGTGGGGAGCGGGCACCAGGGGATTGACCGCGAGCGACCGCCGGGCCTGGCGGGCCACCTCCTCCCAGTCCCGGGCGGCGGTGGCGAGTTCGATGAGCCGTTGATAGACGTCCGGCGCGGCGGCGTCGAGGTCGGCCAGGGCGCGGAGCTGGATCCTTTCCGCCTCCTGCTCACCCCGTTCCCGGTGGACGCGAGCCAGCAGGGCCCGCCCGCTCTCACCGCCGGTCTGACGGGGGAAAAGCGCGATCAGCCGCTGCAGCGGCTCCACCGCCGCCGCCCACTGCCGGTCGTCGATGGCGCGGGCGGCCCGGCGCTGGAGCGCGTAGTAGTTGTCCGGCCGCGCGGCGGCCCAGGCGTCGAGTTTTTCCTCCCCGCCCGGGAGCAGGAGTTCGGGTTCCGGCGCGGTCCAGTCGAGGCCCGGCGACAGGGCTGCCGCCAGTTCCGCGGCATGGGCGGCGAAGTCTTTTTCCAGCGAGTCCAGCGGCGCGACGCGGCGCGCGAGCGAGTCGTTGATCGGCATGCCCTCGCGCAGGTCGGCGAGCACGGCCTGGAGGGTGCCGAATCCATGGCGCGCGATGATGAACTCGACGACCAGCGACGACTGGAAATAGGCGAACTGGAGGTGCAGCGGGCTCCGGGGCGAGAGGAAGGCGCCGCTGAGCTCGCCGACCGCGGTCATCTCGCCGCCGGTGATCATGTCGCGGTAGCGCGGGATCATGTGTTCGCCCCAGGATGGATCGGCCTGGCGTTCCTCGTACACCGAGATGCCTTCGCTGAGCCAGCGCGGCATGCGGTGGCGCGTCGCCTGCAGGGTCACGGTGTGACAGAACTCGTGCCAGAGCACCGCCTCCCAGTTGACCGCCTGGCCCTTGTTCGCCGCCGGGCTGTTGGCCGTGACCACGCGGCCGAAACACACCCCGAGATACCCCGGGTTGTCCGGCATGCCGAACGTGCGCACCCCGAAGTCTTTTTGCTCGGGAAAAATTTCCACGATCGTCGGGCGGGTGACCTCGACGCCATATTTCGCCCCGAGCGTCTTCCGCGCGTGCTCGAGCAGCTCGAGCACGCGCTGGCCGTACACTGGGGCCTCGGTGGCAGCCATGCGCACGGTAAAATTCTCGCTCTTCAGCGTGGCGAAGCGCGCCTCCATCGTGTCGCGCAGGGTCATCAGATTGAAGGCCGCGACGTCGTAGCCGTCCTCCGCGTGCACCTGCCCGGCCAGTCTCCAGCCTTCGTCCTCCTCGCCCAGCCGCAGCAGGTCGCTGGCGAGCTGCGCCTTCGCCGGCAGGTGGGCCGGATCAAACTCAAGCGCCTGCCGCTGGCGGGCCGCGCCCTCGGCAAAGCGGTACTTTTGCGAGAGTTTGCGCCCGATGAGGTGGTCGACGCGCGGGTTGTTTTTCCAGAACGCGAGCGCCTGCGCCCGCGCCTCGGATTCCGCGCGCTCGTCGTACCGCAGGTGCGCGAGCACGGCCCGGTAGGCCCAGGCCTCGGGGTGGTGCGGGTTGACCTCGAGCACGCGGTCGAGCCGTTCCGCCGCGCCCGCGTAGTCCTCGGCGTCGATCTGGTGATCGGCCCAGCGGAGCAGGCTGGGCGGGTGGCGCGGATTGATCGCCAGCGCAGCCTCGAGGCTGGCTCCCATGGCCTCGCGGTCGCTGGAGGCGTACGCTTCCGCTAGGCCGTGGTGGAGGTCGGCGTCGCCGGGCAGGAGCTTCAGCCCCTCCTGGAATGCCCTGGCGGCGAGGGCGGCGTCATTTTTTTCCAAGGCCAGCCGGCCGCGGGCGAGATACGGCTCGCGCGACGCCGGATCGGCCTGCTGCGCGGCGGTCAAAACCTTGTCGAGGATCAGTTTGGGATCCGTGCCGCGCAGCAGCATGGCCTGTCCGAAGATGACAATGCTGGCAGCGTCGCGGTAGGCCCAGCTGCGGGTCGACATCAGCTGCTCGATGGTTTCGGGCACAATGGCGGCGTCCTCGACCTGGCCGTTGGCGAGCGCAGCGCTCCGGGCGGCCCAGTGCAGGCGCAGGCTGACCGGATCGTGTTCGAGCGCGGCGGCGGCGGCGGTGAGCGCCTCCGCGTACGCGCCGGTGGTCAGGAGGCCCTCGATTTTCAGCAGGTGCCATTCCCCGGCGGCGGTGTCCAACTCGCGGAGGCCTTCCTCCGCCGCTTGCAGGGCGGCCGGGGCGTCGCCCTGGCGCAGCGCGGCCCAGGCCTCCTCCGGCTCCATGCCTGCGGCGGGCCCGCCAGCCAACGCCCCGACTCCGCACCCCGCCACGCCCATGATCGCCGCACGCCGGCGGAAGGTCGCAATGGTGGTGCGGAACAGGCGCATACCCGCATCATGGGCAGCCTCCCCATCCCGCACAAGTCGGGTTTCCACTGATCCTGAGGCGGGCTGGCTACGGGATCGCCGGCCCCTGAATCGTCACCAGGAGGATGGCCGGCGCCTCGGGCTGGACGCGGGTCAGTTTGATCGTCACTTGGCGGGAGCCGGCGGCATCCGTGGCCTCGATCCGCTCGCTGCTGACGGTGCCGGCGGCCTCGGACTGGCGGCTGATGGTGAATCCAAGCGTGTCCAGTTCATCGGTATAAAAGATGACGATGGCCTCGGTGGGGGCGGCCGAGGTCGCGGCCAGCTCGAATGATGCCCGCGCGCCAGTCGTCTTGCGGATCCCTCCGGGAGCCAGGGCCAGGCCGTCCATCATCGGAAACCATGCGGGAGGCTGGAGGGAGCCGCCGATCTGGGTGGTGGTGACCCCATCCGCCGTCTCCACGCGCCGGGTCGCCCCCGCGGTGGCGTCGAGGACGACGGTTTCCTCCCCGGCCGGCCCGGATTTTTTCACCTTCAAATGGCCCTGGGCCGCCTCCGCGTACGAAATGGTCGTGCTCTCGCCCGTGGCTTTGTTGCGAAAGGTCAGCTCGCCTTTGGTCTCGTCAGAGGTGACCACCTCGAGATTCGGGTCGGCCTTGACGATCATTTCGGCAGCGAATTTTTCCGGATTCGCCTGCACCTCCGCGATCACGCCACCGACTTTTTTGACTCCCCAGCCGATGCCGAACACCGCCGCGACGATGGCCAGCACGGTGAGCGCGGCGCAGCCGAGCCCCAGATACGCCAGGACGCTGAGTCCCTGCTTTTCCGTGGCAAACTGGGATTCGGCCGGCGGCACGGGCCGGAACGGCGGGGGCTGGTCCATCGTCAGGTCCGGGGGCGACAGCGGCGGCGGCCCGGGCGGCGGTGCCGGCGGCGGCGGCGGTGGGTCCGATGGGGGCGGCGACGGGGCATCGTTCATGAGGCGCATGCTAGCGCGCAACCAGAGCCGGGCAGCCGGAAATTTCCCCGCAAGGGCGATGGACACTCCCGCCCGCAGCAGGCTACTCTGAGCCCCGATGAAGCATTGGTTGACCCTTCTCTCCTGCATGCTGGCGTCCTCGATCCACTCGGGTGCCAGCCCGTATTTTTAAGAGCCTTTTGCCTATGCAGCGGGCGAGGATGCGCTGACCGCGGCGGAGCGCTGGGCCACGGTGCGCAATGCCGGCTCCGAGGCGGATGTGGCCGAGGGCAGCCTGTCCTACGAGGATGCGGCCGGCCGGGAGTTGCGCACGGCCGGGGGCAGCGTGCTTGTCGACACAGGGGACGAGGCGGCGGGGTGGTCGTTTTTCAACCGCTCGCAGAACAACGGGCGACAGGTCTCGCTGAGCGCGGTCCCGACCAGCGAAACCGCCCTGCTCCTGGCGCGGGTGGAGCCGAATGTCGACGGCGGCGAGGCCGAACGCTACACGTTCTGGGTCAACCCTCCGCTGGGCGCGCCCCCGCCGGAGGAGGCCGGACTGTCGTTTGACTCGGCGGATGCCGGCAGCTCTCCGGCCAGCGATTTCAACGAGTGGAGCGACCTGATCGCCATCCGCCTCGGCGCCGGCACAGCCCGGGGCCTCTCGCCCGCCGCCAGCTGGCTGGCGGATGAAATCCGTATCGGGGCCGGCTGGGCCGACGTCCTGCCGTGGTCGCCTCCCCTCGAGCTGCTCGCGCCCCTGCCCGAACCCCGGCCGGACGGCTTTGCGGTGACCTGGCGGCCGGCCCCGGGGCGCACCGACGTGGTGGAGGCATCCGCCACCCTGCTGGACTGGACCCCCTACGAAGCCAGCCGCCGCACCGGCGTGGAGGGGGAGACCAGCACCCGCTTTGTGTGCCCCGCGCCACCGCCGGGATCGCAGGAATGGTACGTGCGGGTGCGTCGGGAACCCTGAGCGGGCCCCGGCCCGTCCGCCCCATGTCCGAGCCCCCTCATCCTCCCGCAGAGCCATCCGACGCCGCCAGGGCCGCCCAGCCGCTGCTGGCCGGACTGGATGCCCGGCGGCTGGTGGCGGGCATGCTGGAGGACAGCGGTTCGTTGTCGTTCGCCGTCGATTGGGACGCCCCCGCCCCCGGGGAGTTGGGCCGCCTGCTAACCGGCTGCGACGTGCACCGGATGCTCGGCCGCGGGGGTATGGGGGCGGTGTATCTGGCCACCGAGACGCGGCTCGGCCGCCAGGTGGCGATCAAACTGCTGCCTCCCGAACTGGGCCGGCGCCAGGAGTTCAGGCAGCGCTTCGAACGGGAGGCGTGGATCCTCGCCCAGCTCGACCACCCGCACATCGTGCGGCTGCATGGCCTGGGGGAAAGCGAGCACGGCCACCTCTATCTGGTCATGGAATACATCGAGGGCACCAACTTGGCCGACCTGCTGCGCGAGGCTCGGGCCCACGGGCGGGCGGGAGCCCCCCTGGTGCCGTGGCCGCGGATTGTCGAAATCATCGGCCAGCTCTGCGAGGCGCTCGGGCATGCGCACGCCCAGGGCCTCATCCACCGCGACCTGAAGCCGGCCAACGTCCTTCTGACCAGCGAAGGCTCGATCAAACTGGCCGATTTCGGACTGGCCCGCCCGATGGTCGGCGCGGCCGGGCAGCCGGAAAACCGGGCGATGATGACCCAGACCGGCCAGGTGATGGGAACCTACGACTACATGGCCCCGGAGCAGCGCGACGGCATGCCGGGCGACCACCGGGTGGATCTCTACGGGGTGGGGGTGCTGCTCTACCAGCTGCTCACCGGCACCCTGCCGCGCGGCGCCTTCGCCCCGCCCTCGGCCCTTGCCGGCGTGGGACCGGCGGTCGACCGGCTGGTGTTGCGGGCGCTGGCCAACGACCCCGACGCCCGCCCGCCCAGCGCAGCGGCGCTGCGGGACGCGCTGCGCGCCTGCCCGCCCGACGGCCGCCGCCCCGCGTGGGATTCTCCGGCCGTCCGGGTCGCGGCGGCGGTGCTGGCCGCGGGCGGCCTGGCCGCGCTGGGCTGGGCCGCCTCCGCCCGGCCCCCGGGAGGATCGGGTGGGCGACCCGCTCTCAGCCGTCCTCAGCTGGGAGTCTCCGGGCCGGGCGACGACCGACCTTGAGCCGGTGGTCTGCGTCAGCTGGCAGGACGCGCATGATTTCTGCCACTGGATGACGCGCAGAGCCCGGGCTGCCGGAGAGGTGCAGGACGGCCAGGAATACCGTCTGCCCACGGACCCCGACTGGATGTGGGCGGTGCGGGCCACCGATCCCTCCCAGCCCGGCGCGCCGGGATCAAGGGTGGAGGAATGGATCAGCGAACACCTCGCTTTCAACCGTCCCTGGCACGCCGCCCGCGGCGAGGCGGCCGCCGCCCTCGCTGCGCCCGCTCCTCGACCAGCGCCGGCTCTCGCTGCTGTCGTGGCGCTGCCAGTCCGACGGACCCGACGTGGCCCTGCGGGAATTCCCCCTCCTCAAGGTGTTCTCCGCCTGGGACTGCAGGCTGGAGACGCTGGAATTCCTCCAGGGGGCCGCCCTCGAGAAACTGTACATCGAGCGCTCCGAAGTCGATTTCCTGGCCGGCTGGCAGCACCTCGGCCAGGTGCAGGAGATTGATCGCATGGAGCAACCGATGGCGGAGGCGGATCGGCTGGCCCGGGCCGGCGATTTTGACGGCGCCCAGGACGCCCTGGCCGCGCTGCTGGATAAGCTGACCCGCGAACCGTGGTTTGACTCGGACTGGCGGGCCTCCCTGTCCCGGCGGACCCGGCGGTGGGCCGACTGGAAGGCGCTGGGGCTGGGCCCGTGGCTGCGGGAGGGCGCGGCCGGCCCGCCGCCCGGCAGCGTGGAATGGCGCGGCCGGTGGTTTTATTTTCTGCCGGGCGAGATGACCCGGGCGGAGGCCGAGCAGTACGCCGCCCAGTGGGGCGGGTACCTGGCGACGCTGGCGGATCCGGAGGAGGAGGCGTTGGTGCGCGCCGCCGTGGTGCCCCCAGAACCGCCCGACCTCCGAGCCCACCTGGGCGCGTGGCGGCCCTCGGCGGCGGGGCCGTGGCACTGGCACACCGGCGAGCCGTGGACCGCCTGCGCCGGGATTTTCGCGCGCAGCTGACCTCGCTGGTCGCCCGCACCCTCGATCACCCGACCCCCGAAGCCATCCGCGAGGAAATCCGGGACCTGCTCAACTGCCTCTGAGACCGCCCGGCCGCGCTGCCTTGCCAAATCCCCCGCCCCGGGCGATGAACCGCGTTCGGGCCCCCGCCCGTCCGCCGCATGAACCTGCATCTTTACGACACCCTCAGCCGCTCCATCCGCTCCGTGCTGCCCCTCGATGGCAAAACGCTGCGGTTCTACTGCTGCGGGCCCACGGTCTATGGGCCGGCCCACATCGGCAATTTCCGAACCTTCGTCCTGCAGGACGTCTTCCGCCGCGTGGCCGAAGGCACCGGATTGGCCACCCGGCATGTCCGCAACCTGACCGATGTCGACGACAAGACGATCCGCGGAGCGCAGGCCGAGGGCCGGACACTCGGCGAATTCACCGCCGTCTGGCGCGACAAATTTCACGCCGACTGCGCCGCCCTCGGCTGCCGGCCACCGCACGTCGAACCAAGCGCGGTCGACCACCTGCCCCAGCAGATCTCCATGATCCAGACGCTGATGGCCAAGGGCCACGCCTATGCCGCCGACGATGGTTCGGTGTATTTCAAGCTCGCCAGTTTTCCCGGCTACGGGCGGCTCTCCCATCTCGACACCCGCGAGCTGCGCCACGGGGCAACCGTGGCCAGCGACGAATACGAAAGCGACAAGGAAAGCGTGGCCGATTTCGCCCTCTGGAAGGCGCGCAAGTCGGAGGACGGTGCCAATTTCTGGCCCAGCCCATGGGGCGAGGGGCGGCCGGGCTGGCATCTGGAGTGCTCGGCGATGGCCCTCGAATACCTGGGCGAGACGTTCGACCTGCATTCAGGCGGCGTGGACCTCGTCTTCCCGCACCACGAAAACGAGATCGCCCAAAGCGAATGCTGCACCGGGCATCCGCTGTGCGCGCACTGGTTCCACATCACCCACCTCTTGGTCGACGGACGCAAGATGTCCAAGTCGCTCGGCAACCTCTACACCCTCGACCAGCTTGCGGGCATCGGCCACCACGCCATGGCCGTACGCTGGGTGCTGCTCAACGGCCACTACCGCCAGCCGCTCAACTTCACCCTGGAAAACCTCGCCGGTGCCCGCTCGGCGCTGGCTCGGCTGGGCAAATGGGTCGCAGCCCTGACCAGACAGGGCGCCGGCACCGGGGACACCGGCCCGCGCCTCACCCCGCCGGTCCAGCCGGCCTGGGAGGCGCTGCGGGACGACCTGAACGTGCCCCGGGCCCTGGGCCAGCTCTTCACCCTCCTCAACGAAACCACGCCCGCCTCGCTCTCCCCGGCCACCGCCGCGGAAATGCTCGCCGGCGTGCGCTTCATTCTCGAATCCGCGCTCGGCCTGCGCCTGCCGCCGGCGGAGGAGGAAACCACCGCCGACGCACCCGCCGAGGTCCGCGCCCTGGCCGAAAAACGCTGGGCCGCCCGCACCGCCAAAGACTGGGCCGCCGCCGACGCCCTGCGCGCCGAACTGGCCGCCCACGGATGGACGATGAAGGATGGCAAGGAGACGTACACCCTCGCTCCCGCCTGACTTCGAAAATCCTTTACCGGCCAGCACCAATGGCATAAAAGCCGCGGCATGAGCTTCCCCCACATTCATCCCCGCCGCTCCCGGATTGTCATCATACTGTGCGCGCTGCTGTGGGTGGGGCCGGCAGGCTGGGCGGTGCCGACCTTCAAGCTGGTCGCAAGTCTTGGGGATCCGGAGCGCAGCGGAGCCGAGGCGAGCGGCCCGCTGACCGAGGGCCCGGACGGGCGGTTGTACGGGCTGACCGCGGCCGGTGGCCGCCACGGCGGGGGCACGCTGTACGTGATCGGCCGTGATGGATCAGGATACCGGGCGGTGCATCACTTCGCCGGCCCGGGCGCGGCCGGCACCCCCTCGGGTCCGCTCATTTTCGGGACCGACGGCCGGATTTACGGCACCACCGAGCGAAGCCCCGGCGCCCCTGCCGCCGGGGCGATTTTCCGATACACGCTGTCGGAGCAAAAGTTCGAAATCGTCAAAGGCCTCGACGACGAGACGTCACCCGGATTCTGGACCCGCGTCTGCCTGGGCGGGGTGATCGAAGGGAGCGATGGGGCGCTGTATGGAGTGGCCGGGGGCGGCCGGGAGTTTGCCAGCACCACCAGCCCCACCGTCGTGTTTCGCGTAGACAAGGATGGCCGCAGCCATCGGATCATTCACACCTTCGCGCAGGGACGGCGCCATCATCCGGGAAGCCAGGGCCCCCTGATCGAGGGCAGCGACGGCCTGCTCTACGGTGCCTGTTTTAACACGCCCGCAGGAGGCAACGACGGCGGATTTCTGTACCGGCTGTCCAAGACGGGCACCGACTTTCAGGTCGTCTTCGACTTCAGCCTTCAACCCGGCGAACCGTCGCGGCCGGTCGGCGGGGTGATTGAGGGGAGCGATGGATTCCTCTACGGGCAGTTGCGGTATGGGACCGGCCAACAGCGGCCAGAAACCGGCGCGGTCTACCGGATCGCCCGCAGCGGGGCCGAATACCAGGTGCTGCATGAGTTCAACACCGAGAGCCTGTATGCGCCGGTCGGAGAGCTGTTCGAGGGATCCGACGGCCGGTTGTATGGAGGCACGATCCGAGGGAAGTCCGCCATCCCTTCCTTCATCGTCTCCGGCGGCTATTTTGCCCTGAACAAGGATGGCTCCGGGTTCACGGTGCTGTCCCGCGATTCCACCCGCGAGCCGCCTTCAACCTCCCTGATCCAGGCGTCGGACGGAAAGCTCTACGGCGCGGGCCTGCGCCCCGACAGCAAAAACGGCGTGGTTTACAGCTTGGCCACTTCGGGTGACGGCTTTGCGGAAGTGCGGGAGTTCAGCCCCACCGGCGGCTCCCCCGTCCATCCCACCAGCCTCTTCGAGGCGGACGATGCCTGGCTGTATGGCCTGGCCGGCGGCGGGCTGGCGCAGGCCGCCTTCTACAAAATCCGGCGCGACGGCTCCGAACTCACCCCCCTGAGGTTTTTTGGGCTGGAGGCGGAGCGGGAGCTGCCCGAGGGACTGTACGCCGAGGATGCCGGAGGCAATATCCTGGCCACGGCCCGGTACGCGGGGACCAAGGGGGGCGGCGCTGTGACCCGGTTGTCCCCGGCCGGGAAATACGACTTTTTCCGGGAGTTTGACGCTCCCATCCCGGACGCCGATCCGCCCGCATCCTCCCTGGCCAGGCTGCCGGATGGATCTTTTGTCGGAGTGCTTTCCAGCATCGGCGGGCTCTATCATGGCATGATGTTCCGCCTGTCCGCGGATGGCACCGACCTCACCCCGCTGCACACGTTCGAAGCCGAACCGGACGGCGGCCCGGAACCCTTTCATCCCCCGGTACTGGCCAGCGATGGACGGTTTTATGGGGTGACGCAGTTCGGGATGTACCGCCTGGATGCCGATGGCACGGGCTACACCTTTCGACGGCTTTTTCAGTCGAACCTCCTCGGGCCGGAGTCGTTTCACTCCGTGGTGGCCAACATCATGGAAGGAGCCGACGGAGCGTTGTACGGGGTTGCCGGTGGCGGCGGGGCCTTTGGCCGGGGGGGCGTTTTTCGAGTGGATCCGGCGAACTTTGACCTGACGGTGGTTCACGCTTTCAAGGCTGACGGATCGGAAGGTCAGGGTGCCCGGCGGGCCTTAGTGCAGACGCGCGATGGATTCCTGTATGGAATCCACCCGCTGGGCGGGGCAGTGCATAACAACGGCGTCCTGTTCCGGGTCCAGCCCAACGGGCAGGCCTTTCAGGTGCTCCATGAGTTTGGCCACTTTGAGAACACGCCCGAGAATGGCCAGGACCCGGAGGACCTCATCCTCGGGCGGGACGAGGTGCTGTACGGCACCCTCAAAAGGGGGGGAGCGAATGGCTACGGCGCGCTGTTCCGGTTCGGCGAAGCGCCGGAAATCTCCGTCGAAAGGGAGAACGGGGAGGCCCTGGCCACGGAGCGCGGGGTGATCGATTTTGGGGAGACGGAATGGGGCGCGGCGGCGGCGACCCTGGCCGTGCGGGTGCGCAACGACGGCGAGTTGCCCTTGGCGGTTTCGGACTTTGAGATCGCGGGGCCCCAGGCCGCCGACTATGTGGTAGTGCCGCCCGCCCAGGCTTCCTTGGCCCCGGGGGCCTCCACGCTGGTTGAAGTCCGGTTTACGCCAAAAGGTGCCGGCGTCAGGAAGGCGACGCTCCAATGGCACAACACTGATTTCGACGAAGGGGTGTTTCGACTCTCGCTGACCGCTCTGGTGCCATCACCCGACATTGCGGTCTGGGCGGGGGAGGATCCGGGCACCGACGCGATTGAAAGCGAGCAGGAGCCGCCCATCAGTCTCGGTGAAGCGCGGCGCGGCGCAGCCTTGAGCGTCACCCTGCGGATCGCCAACGAGGGGGCGGCACCGCTGACCATCAGCCAGGTGGCCGTCCCGGCCGGCCACAGCCCTTCCCTCGCGCCGCCGGTCGTGGTGGCGCCGGGGGAGTCGCTCCAGCTCGTCGTGGCGCGGGACACGTCCATTGTGGGCGTGTTGAGCGGCGGCGTGGGGATAACCAGCGACGACCCTGACGAGCCCATGTTTCGCTTTCCCATCGTCAGCACGATCGTCGATCCGGAAATCGCCGTGTGGCACGAAACCGAACCGCCGACGCGCGAACTGACCAGCGCTCAAGCCGACCCGGTGGCTTTTGGACGGAACATCCAGGGCACACCGGGCGTCCGCACCTTCTCCATCGTCAACACCGGCACGGCGCCGCTGGCAGTGGCCTCGATCGCGGTGCCCCCGGGATATGAGCTGGCGGGTCCGCCCGCGCTCCCGGTTGCGATCGTGCCGGGCGGGGCTGCCACCTGGGAAGTCCGCCTGGTGTCACTGCAGGTGGGCCTGCATGAGGGTTCGGTGATCATCACCAGCGACGATTGGGATGAGCCGGATTTTCAGTTTCCCGTCACTGGCGAGGTCTTCATTCCGGTGCCGGTCGCCACCTTCGCCGATCTCGAGACCGGAATGAACCCGGTCCTCAAGCGTCAAACGGGCCTGCGCGAACAAGTCATCCGACTTTCCAATGACACCACCGCCACAGTGCCGGGCTCCCGCCTGCTGATCCTCGGCCTGCCCGACGGGGTGAGCGTGGCCAACGCCAGCGAGGTGCGGGCGGACGGCACGGCGGTCGTGCCCGTGCGGCAGCCGCTCGGGCCGTTTTCCGCCTTCGATCTGGTGCTGGAATACGCATCCGCCGACCGCCGCGCGACGGCAATCTCCCCGCTGATCACCGTCGAGGTGGTGCTGGCCCCTCCTGGCGACCCGGCGGCGGAAGACGCCGCGACGTTTGCCATTGAGAGAGTGCTCAGGCTGCCCGACGCCGGCGGCGTGCTGCTGGAGTTCGGCTCGGCAGCGGGCCGGCTGTACATCGTGCAGTATTCCGAGGACGGAGCCGATTGGCAGAGCAGTCCGGTCCAGCTGCGGGGAGCCGGCAGCCGCACCCAATGGATCGACCGGGGCCCGCCGCGAACCGCCTCGCCGCCGGCAGCGGACCGCCTCCGCTTTTATCGCGTGCTCCTGATCGTCGAATAACCCGCCGCCTCAGAACTCCGCCACGCTCTGCCCGCTCCACCCCAGACGCAGCACCGCGGCTCAGTCTTTGGCTTGTCGATCATTCTCGTCTACGGAGATGCAGCGTTTTTAGAGATTCGGGCACTTCGAAAATTGTTAAGAGGAAGGAATTCTTATTATTTTTTTAATGGTTTCCGCTGCGAACGAATAGAGAGCTTCAGCCATGGGGGTGCAATCAATGTAGCGGAAGAAATCGATGGTTTGATTGGTCACCGTCATTTGGCCTATCTCGTTCAAGTTAAATTCAGTACGATCTAGTAGTGGTTTTGAAAGGACTTCGAGGCTGGCATCATAATCTGCCTGGCGATTGAGGATGATGGCTGAGACCGGCAAAAGCACTCCGTCGGGGGTGTCAGCGGTCACTCAAAGTGCACCACCGGGGAGGGCAAAGTGACCGCCGGGTCTCGGAGTTTGTGCGCTCCGCATGCCGGTGTCATTGACGCGATGGTGGCGGAGGGACTGACGGCGCAGCGGATCTGGCAGGATTTGCGAGTGAGGCATGGATTTAGCGGCTCGTATGAAGCGGTTAAACGC
>Ga0105050_10000251_pt1 | contig 77740 bp, 71 predicted proteins | sample FRY01_FD_78088 | JGI IMG/M metagenome (GOLD analysis project Ga0105050, IMG submission 78088) | Freshwater microbial communities from Lake Fryxell liftoff mats and glacier meltwater in Antarctica - FRY-01 | ecosystem: Environmental > Aquatic > Freshwater > Ice > Glacier meltwater ... | reverse complement strand
GTTAGTGGGGCGCAAACAACCGAACAGTTGAATGTTGCTCTTGTCACTCAAAATTTTCGGAGATTTCTTAAATGAAAAAGACTCTGCTTGCTGCCGCCCTGTTAGCTGGCTTCGCCGGCGCCGCTTCGGCACAATCATCAGTTACCTTGTACGGTGTGGTCGATCTCGGCTACTCGTATCAGACAATCAAGTCGCCCATAGAAAAGCGAAGCCAGTTTGCCATGGCCTCTGGTCAGCAAAGTTCTTCGCGTTGGGGCCTGAAAGGCGTTGAAGATTTGGGCAATGGCTTGAAAGCAAACTTTGTGTACGAAAGCGGAATTACTGCAAACACAGGTTCATCAACAAATTTCACACGTCAGTCAACACTCGGTTTGACAAGCACGTCATGGGGTTCGATTGATTTGGGTCGCCGCTCAAGCCCAGGTACCTGGGCCTTCTCAGGTATTGATCCTTTCTCTGCAAGCTTCGGTTCATCAGCATTGGACGCTTCGATGGGTGCACAGTTCATCCGCCTCTCAAATATGGTCATGTACACAACACCTAACATGTCTGGTTTCGGCGCTGCAGTCGGTTACTCAAACGACACCGGTTTGAAATCACGTGGCAACTCAGCATTGCCAGCACCGACATTCAGCACTTCTAATAAAATGCGTGCAGTTTCTGTTGGCTTGCGCTATGCCAATGGTCCATTGTTGGTTTCCGGCATGTACGATACTTACATGCCAGCATCAACTTCTGCGAGAAACAAAGTTAATGCCGTTCAGTGGAACATAGGTGCAACTTATGACCTTAAGGTTGTCAAGATTGCTGCGGCATACGGTCAGAACATAAATGGTTTGGTTGAAGGTCAGAGTACCATTAACAATGCTGCAACTTCTGGTGGCGATTCAAACACTGGCGGTGGCATTTTGTTTAATGATGGTGCTAAAACCAATTCTTGGATGTTAGGTTTGACAGCGCCAGTTGGTGCTGCTGGTAAGGTTTTTGCAAGTATCCAGCAAATGATTCCTGGTGGTAACTTTAAAGTTACTTCTGGTGCAAATAGCTCTGCCACGCAGACAACGGCTTCCATTGGTTACACCTACAGCATGTCAAAGCGCACCAACTTGTACGCTTTTTACTCGTACACAAACAACGTCTTGATGGTCGAGTCTATCTCTGCCAACCAAGTCGGTGTCGGTGTCCGTCACCTCTTCTAATATTTAGCCAGACTTGTTCTGGCTGAATTTAGTGGTTCAGAAAAGCCCCCTTTGGGGCTTTTCTTTATCTAAAGACAGTTGCATGCAACTCAACCGAAGGTCAGTTCAGTGCTTGGGTTTTGTTGTTTGTTATTTTTATTTGCTGTTCTACGGAGTCGTTTAAAAGGGATTGTCCTCAGACTTTAATGTCGTTCAGCCTTGAAAAAAGGCTATCCCTGGTCCAAAAGTCGTCTGGTTGTACTGTAGGTGTTGGTTTTAGAAGATATCGCTACCCTGTTTGCATTTGCTTGTTCAGAAAATGATGGCATGTTTCGCCTGGCTGATCTGCCCGTTGGCGACAACACGGATCTTTTTTATCAATTGTTAATTTCAGCCGCTCAGCCTAGAAATGACTGTGGGTTTTCAAGTGGGCGATATGGGTTGCAGTGCTACAATGGCGGGGTTTGTACCAATACTGAGTCTGGCAAATGAATTTAGAACAATATTTCCCGGTATTACTGTTCATTATCGTGGGATCCCTGATGGGGTTTGCACTGATTGCGGCTGGATCACTGCTCGGGCCGAATCGGCCTGATGAGCAAAAGCTCTCTCCCTACGAGTGTGGATTTGAAGCTTTTGGTGATTCTCGGATGAAATTTGATGTTCGCTACTACTTGGTAGCGATTCTGTTTATTCTTTTTGACCTTGAAATTGCATTTCTATTTCCGTGGGCCATGGCCAATGAGTCCTTGGGTCTGGTTGGTTTCACCACTGCGATGATATTTTTGGCAATTTTAACGGTTGGTTTTGTCTACGAATGGAAAAAAGGAGCGTTGGACTGGGAGTGATCCAGCAGCGTTTTATTTGGTGCGGACCGATTGTCCGCTGAGCAAAAAACGGTTAAGAAGACATGGCAATTGACGGTATTCTCAAACAAGGATTTGTAACGACCAATGCGGATAAGGTCATCAATTGGGCGAAGACCGGTTCGATGTGGCCCATGACCTTTGGGTTGGCTTGTTGTGCCGTTGAAATGATGCACGCTGGCGCAGCCCGCTATGATTTAGACCAATTCGGCATTATTTTTCGTCCCAGTCCACGCCAATCAGATTTGATGATTGTGGCTGGCACGCTCTGCAACAAAATGGCGCCTGCTTTGCGCAAGGTGTATGACCAAATGCCAGAGCCCCGTTGGGTGCTTTCGATGGGGTCCTGCGCCAATGGTGGTGGTTACTACCACTACTCGTATTCCGTTGTGCGGGGTTGCGATCGAATCGTGCCGGTAGATGTTTACGTGCCAGGTTGTCCGCCAACGGCTGAAGCCTTGGTTTACGGCTTACTGCAAATGCAAAACAAAATTCGCTTAACCAATACCATTGCCCGTTGATGGGGTAATGGTGGTGCCAATGTATTGCGTTCAACGAATCTCTGTTGCGCCATTTGGAGGCAGTCCAATTCGGTTGTAACAAAAAATTTCAGGTTAATGTCATGTCAAGACTTACAAATTTGCAGCAGACCTTAATAGAGATGTTTGGCCAAGAAGCTGAGTTGCTTTTGGCGTATGACGAACTAACACTGACGGTGTCAATGGATCAGTGGGTGTCGGCTTGCGAAACTTTGCGCGATACGCCAAGCCTTCGCTTTGAGCAGTGCTTGGATTTGTGTGGTGTTGACTATTCGACATACGCCGTGGGTAAAGAAGGACAACCCGAAGCCAATCGTCCTGAGTTTCCAGCGCGCTTTGCCGTGGTGGTTCATTTGATGTCAATCAAACACAACTGGCGCCTACGTGTCCGCGTTTGGGTGCCCGACAACGAGTTTCCTGTTTTGCCGTCGCTGACTAATGTCTGGCCAAGCGCCAATTGGTATGAGCGTGAGGCGTTTGATTTGTTTGGAATTGTGTTTGAAGGGCATCCTGACCTCAGACGAATCCTGACTGATTATGGTTTTATCGGTCACCCGTTTCGCAAAGATTTCCCAGTCTACGGTAACGTTGAAATGCGCTACGACCCTGAGCAGGGTCGCGTGGTGTATCAACCAGTCACCATCGATCCTAGAGAAGTCATTCCCCGTGTGGTTCGAGAAGATGGATATGGAGTGGGGCGTTAATTATGGCTGAAATCAAAAACTACACCCTGAATTTTGGACCTCAACACCCTGCCGCCCACGGCGTTCTTCGCCTGGTGCTCGAGCTTGATGGCGAAGTGATCCAGCGCGCTGATCCGCATATCGGTCTTTTGCACCGAGCCACTGAAAAGCTGGCAGAGCAGCGCACATACCTCCAAGCACTACCGTACATGGATCGTCTCGATTACGTCTCGATGATGTGTAACGAGCATGCCTATGTGATGGCCATAGAAAAACTCATGGATGTCACGCCGCCAGTGCGTGCGCAGTATATCCGGGTGATGTTTGACGAAATTACCCGAATTTTGAACCACCTGATGTCTTTGGGTTCACACGCGTTAGACGTGGGCGCTATGGCTGTGTTTTTGTATGCTTTCCGCGAGCGTGAAGACCTCATGGACTGCTACGAAGCGGTTTCTGGCGCTCGCTTGCACGCGGCCTACTACCGCCCCGGTGGTGTTTATCGCGATTTGCCCAACCACATGCCACAGTTTGGCAAAACCAGCGAATATCGTGGCACCAAAGAAGTCAACAAGATGAACGAGGCGCGCGCAGGTTCGCTGTTGGACTTTATTGAAGACTTTACCAATCGTTTTCCAACTTGCGTTGATGAGTACGAGACGTTACTGACCGACAACCGGATTTGGAAGCAACGCTTGGTGGGTGTGGGCGTCGTTGACCCTGAACGCGCTAAAGCACTTGGCATGACAGGGCCGATGTTGCGCGGTTCAGGTGTCGCTTGGGATTTGCGTAAGATGCAACCCTACGAGGTTTATGACCGATTGTCGTTTGATATTCCAGTGGGCGTAAACGGTGACTCGTACGACCGTTACCTTGTCCGCGTTGCAGAAATGCGCGAAAGCAACCGGATCATTCGTCAGTGCGTGGAGTGGTTGCGTAACAATCCGGGCCCTGTGATGCTGAGCAATCATAAGGTCACGCCACCGCACCGCACAGACATGAAGTCCAACATGGAAGAGCTGATTCACCACTTTAAGCTCTTCACTGAAGGTTTCCACGTGCCGGAAGGCCAGGTCTACAGCGCTATTGAGCATCCCAAAGGGGAGTTCGGCATCTATTTGGTGTCAGATGGTGCGAATAAGCCTTATCGGTTAAAAATTCGAGCGCCTGGTTTTGCTCATTTGCAGACGCTTGACGAAATGACTCGCGGTCACATGCTCGCGGATGCTGTCACGATTATTGGAACCCAGGATATTGTGTTTGGCGAAATTGATCGCTAACGACTCGCACGACATCAAACGGACACACGCAGATTATGTTGCTTTCAGAACTAGCCTACAGAAAGATTGACAAGGAAGTGGCCAAGTACCCGGCCGAGCATCAGCAGTCGGCCATTATGGCTGCTTTGGCCATTGCCCAAGACGAAAAGGGCTGGGTTTCAACAGATGTTATCGAAGACGTGGCTCAGTACTTGGCGCAACCACCGATTTTGGTGCAAGAAGTGGCAACCTTCTACAACATGTTTGATGTCAAGCCGATTGGTCGCTTCAAACTCACGGTCTGTACCAACTTGCCTTGTGCCTTGCGCGATGGCGAGAAGACAGCCGATTACTTAAAGCAAAAACTCGGTATTGGTTTTGGGCAAACCACGGCCGATGGTCAGTTCAGTTTGGTCGAGGGCGAGTGTATGGGTGCCTGTGGTGACTCGCCAGTGTTATTGGTAAACAACAAACACATGTGTGTGCGTATGGATACGCCACGCATTGACGAAATGTTGTCCGATTTGTCTTCAATCAAGGGGGTTTGAGCATGTCATTGTCTGCCGTCCTAGAAAAGTATTCGCAAGGCCTAGATTTCAACCCAGGTCTTGATTTGCAAACATCCACGTGTTTGCATGACCGTCACTTGATACCACAAATTGTGGCTGGGCTTGATGGTAATAATTGGCGCTTGGATGAGTACGTGAAGCGAGGTGGGTACGATGCGCTTAAGAAAATTCTGTCGGCGGGCATGTCTCAAGAAGGTGTTATTGCCGAGCTCAAAGCATCAGGTCTGCGTGGCCGTGGTGGCGCGGGATTTCCCACGGGACTGAAGTGGAGTTTTATGCCCCGTTCTTTCCCGGGTCAAAAGTATCTGGTTTGTAACTCAGACGAAGGTGAGCCGGGTACTTTTAAAGACCGTGATATCTTGCGTTTGAATCCGCATATCGTGATCGAGGGCATGGCCATTGCGGCCTACGCCATGGGTATATCAGTGGGTTACAACTATATCCACGGTGAGATTTTTGAGGTTTACGATCGCTTCGAAGAGGCACTCGAAGAGGCGCGCGCAGCGGGCCTGTTGGGTGACCATATTCTTGGCTCAACATTCAGTTTTCAGCTGCATGCCTTTCATGGGTATGGTGCCTATATCTGTGGTGAAGAGACCGCGTTGCTAGAGTCGCTAGAGGGTAAAAAAGGCCAGCCACGTTTTAAGCCACCTTTCCCTGCGAGTTTCGGTTTGTTCGGTAAGCCCACGACGATCAACAACACCGAGACATTTGCGGCTGTGCCTTGGATCATTCTTAATGGTGGCCAAGCCTACTTAGACATTGGCATTCCAAACAACGGTGGAACCAAACTTTTTTCGGTGTCTGGCGATGTTGCCCGACCTGGAAACTACGAAGTGCCACTTGGCACACCGTTCTCTAAGTTGTTGGAATTGGCTGGTGGCATGCGCGATGGCAGTACGCTTAAAGCCGTCATCCCTGGTGGTTCAAGTGCGCCCGTGATTCCGGGTCACATCATGATGGACACCACCATGGATTATGATGCGATCGCAAAAGCCGGTTCAATGCTGGGTTCTGGTGCTGTCATCGTGATGAACGACACCCGTTGCATGGTCAAGTCGTTGCTTCGCTTGTCTTATTTTTACTACGAAGAAAGTTGTGGTCAATGCACACCTTGCCGTGAGGGCACCGGTTGGCTTTATCGGATGGTCGATCGCATTGAGCATGGTAAGGGTCGGCCCGATGACTTGGACTTGTTAGACTCTGTCGCCGGTAACATCATGGGTCGTACCATTTGTGCCCTTGGTGATGCAGCGGCGATGCCAGTGCGTGGATTTTTAAAACACTACCGCGATGAATTTGCGTATCACATCGAAAATAAACGATGTGTTGTTGCTCCTTACCTCTGATTTTGGATTCAATATGGTTGAACTAACCATCGACGGCAAGACGGTCGAAGTGCCCGAGGGCAGCATGGTAATGCATGCGGCGCACAAGCTCGGGGTCTATGTGCCGCATTTTTGCTATCACAAGAAATTGTCTATCGCGGCCAATTGCCGCATGTGTTTGGTTGAAGTCGAGAAAGCGCCCAAGGCGCTTCCTGCCTGTGCAACGCCAGCCACCAATGGCATGGTTGTTTTTACCTGTTCAGAGAAAGCGGTGGCCGCTCAAAAAGCAGTCATGGAGTTCCTGTTGATTAACCACCCACTGGATTGCCCAATTTGCGATCAAGGTGGTGAGTGTCAGTTGCAAGACTTGGCTGTGGGTTACGGTGGTTCTGCCTCGCGTTACGAAGAGGAAAAGCGCGTTGTGTTTCATAAAGACATGGGTCCACTGGTGTCGGCCGAAGAGATGTCGCGTTGTATTCACTGCACCCGTTGTGTTCGTTTCGGTCAAGAAATTGCTGGCGTGATGGAGCTCGGCATGCTCAATCGGGGTGAGCACTCGGAGATCACCACGTTTGTGGGGCGTTCGATCGACTCCGAGCTTTCTGGCAACATGATCGACATCTGCCCCGTGGGCGCACTCACGTCTAAGCCGTTTCGTTATCAGGCCCGTACTTGGGAGCTCGCGCGCCGCAAGACCGTCTCCCCACACGACAGTCTTGGTGCCAACCTTGTTGTACAAGTCAAAAATAATGAAGTGATGCGAACGGTTCCGTTTGAGAATGACGACGTCAACGAATGCTGGATCAGTGATCGCGATCGTTTCTCTTATGAGGGTCTGCACGTTGATCGGCTAACCGAACCCATGATCAAGGGTGACGATGGCCAATGGCGTACAGCCAGTTGGTCAGACGCTTTGCAAGCCGTTGCGCACGGTCTAAAGCGCATCAAAAACGAAGAGGGCGCTGACAAAATCGGCGGCCTAGCCACTGAGGGTGCGACGCTTGAAGAGTTGTCTCTTTTAGAGCGAGTCCTGCGTGGCTTGGGTTCGCCCAACATTGATGCACGCGCCCGCATGCTTGACCCCGAATGGGACAAAGCCGTGACGGGCACACCTTGGCTGGGTATGCCAGTGGCGCAAATGGGCAGTTGTGATCGCGTCTTGGTGGTTGGCGCTTATCTGCGGGCTGATCATCCTTTGATGACTCAGCGGCTTCGCCAAGCCGCCAAGCAGGGCACCCAGATCAGTGCCATAGATACCGCCGCCGATGACCCACTGATGCCTTTGAAGGCTCGGATGACGGTTGCACCCTCGCGCTTGGCTGACAGCTTGGCGCAAGTGGCTGTGGCGATTGCAGCGATCAAATCAGTGGCTGTGCCGCTTGAATTTGAAGGCATCGTACCGACAGAAACCTCACAAAAAATCGCCCAAAGTTTGACTTCAGGAGAGAAGGTTGCTGTGTGGTTGGGCAATGCCGCTGTTCACGCACCCGACGCCAGTACCATTGCGGCCAACGCCCAATGGATTGCCTCTCATTGCAATGCCACCTTCGGTTTTTTCACCGCAGGCGCCAACACACTCGGTGCTTATCTGGCTCGTGCGATTCCAGGCTCAAAGGGTCTAAATACGGCACAGATGTTGACGCAAGGGTTGTCGGCCTATGTCACGGTTCATTTAGAGCCCGCTTTGGATTCGAGCTTTGGATATGATGCAGTCAAAACGCTTCAGTCTGCCAAGTTCAATGTGGCTCTAACAGCTTATAAAGGCGCTGCCCAAGAATGGGCCACGGTGTTGTTGCCGATTGGCCCTTACACAGAAACATCAGGTACTTTTGTTAATGCCCAGGGACTGGCGCAGAGCTTTAAGGGCACTGTAGCGGCCCACGGCCAAAGCCGTCCCGGCTGGAAAGTGCTAAGGGTGTTGGGTAACTTGTTGAACCTAGCGGATTTTGAGGAAGAGTCCTCTGAGGCGGTGCGTGACGCTGTTTTGGCGGGTGGCGTTTCATCCAGACTAAGCAATCAAGTCAACGCCAGCCTTGGGCGCTCAGTTGTTAAAGCAGACTCGGATCACGGTCTAGAGCGAGTGGCAGATGTGCCGATTTATCGTTCAGATGCCATCGTGCGTCGGGCGGCGTCGTTGCAACTGGCCAAGGCATCAAAGCCACCAGTGGCGCGTTTGCATCCTGACACGATGGCTAAGCACGGTTTGCAAGCTGCGCAATCGATACGATTGACGTCTGCCAGTGGTGAAGTCACTTTGCTGGTACAAACCGATGAGACACTGGCACGCGACTGCGTGCGCGTGCCAGTGGGCTTTGAGCAGACCGCAGCGCTTGGTGCGGCTCATCAAATTCTGCAGTTGGAGCGAGGCTGATGTCGTTTTTAGATACTATCGAAAGCCATGGGGTCGCGCTTTTGGGTCCAACCATTTGGCTTGTGGTTTGGACACTCATTAAAATCATTGCCATTGCCGTGCCGATCATGTTGTGTGTTGCCCAGTTGACGTATTGGGAGCGCAAAATGATTGGTGCCATGCACGTGCGTCGTGGGCCTAACCGGGTTGGGTTCGGACACTTGCAGCCGTATGCCGACGCCATCAAGCTTTTGACCAAAGAAGTCATTATTCCCAGTCAAGCCAATAAGATTTTGTTTATTTTGGCCCCAGTGGTGACGCTTATGCCTGCTTTGGCCGCATGGGCTGTTATTCCATTCGGGCCCGAGCATGTATTGGCCAACGTTAACGCAGGCCTGCTGTACGTGATGGCCATTACTTCGATCGGTGTTTATGGTGTCATCGTTGCGGGTTGGGCGTCAAACTCTAAGTATGCCTTTCTGGCAGCCATGCGTGCCTCAGCGCAGATGATTTCTTACGAACTGGCCATCGGATTCGTTTTGGTGTCGGTGGTTTTGGTGTCTGGCAGCATGAACATGTCTGAAATCGTGAATGTGCAAAATCGGGGCTGGTTTGCCGACATGGGCCTGACGTTCATGTCGTGGAATTGGTTGCCACTCTTGCCACTTTTTGTGATCTACGTGATTTCTGCTGTTGCCGAGACGAACCGCCATCCTTTTGACGTGGTTGAGGGTGAGTCAGAGATTGTGGCTGGGCACATGGTCGAATACTCGGGCATGGCGTTTGCACTTTTCTTTTTGGGCGAATACGCCAACATGATTTTGTTGTCATGTTTGGCTGCAATCATGTTCTTGGGTGGTTGGGCACCCCCTGTGGATATCGCCATCCTTCATTGGATTCCCGGTTGGTTATGGTTGGGCATCAAGACTTTCTTGGTGGTGTCTTTATTTATCTGGTTCCGGGCCTCATTCCCACGTTATCGCTACGATCAGATCATGCGTTTGGGTTGGAAGATTTTTATCCCCCTCACGGGTGTTTGGTTGGTGGTGTTAGCCATTTGGATGCAGACCCCTTGGAATATTTGGAACTGAGCGCTAACTGACAGCAACACAGTCAAACGAGGCAAGTGATGGAAGCGATCAAGGATTTTTTGGGTAGTTTGATGCTGATTGAGTTACTCAAGGGCATGAAATTGACCGGTAAGTATTTCTTTAAGCGCAAAGTGACATTGCGATATCCGCATGAAAAGACACCCATGTCGCCACGGTTTCGAGGGTTGCATGCCCTGCGTCGCTACCCCAATGGCGAAGAGCGTTGCATTGCGTGCAAGCTCTGTGAGGCTGTCTGTCCTGCCATGGCAATCACCATTGAGTCGGAGTTGCGAGACGATGGCACTCGTCGCACCACCCGTTATGACATTGACCTGACCAAGTGTATTTTTTGTGGTTTCTGTGAGGAAAGCTGTCCAGTTGATTCAATTGTAGAAACACATATCCATGAGTACCATGGCGAAAAGCGTGGTGATTTGTACTTCACCAAAGATATGTTATTGGCTGTCGGCGATAAATACGAAGAAGAAATTGCTCGCAGTCGAGCTGCTGACGCACCGTTCCGCTAAAACCTGTAGTAATCACCAAAAGACCGATATGACCTTTACTGCCATCCTCTTCTATGTTTTAGCGACCGTACTGGTGGTTGCTGCTTTTAGAGTTATCACTGCTAAGAGCCCTGTTACCGCCGTCCTTTTTTTGATCTTGGCCTTTGCCAATGCGTCGATGATTTGGATGTTGCTCGGCGCTGAGTTTTTGGCTCTATTGCTGGTATTGGTCTACGTTGGTGCGGTAATGGTGCTGTTCCTTTTTGTGGTGATGATGCTAGATGTCAAAATGGAAGCGCTGCGAGCAGGCTTACGCACTTACCTTCCCTTGGGCCTCGCCATCGGTCTGGTGATGGTGGTTCAAATGTCTTTCGTTTTGATGCAGTCATGGGGTGAAGTAGGACCCGCCGCCCGCACCGGTGATGATGACAACAATACCAAAGTACTGGGCGAACTCATGTATCGCGACTATGCCTTTGCGGTCGAAGTGGGTGCTGTGCTTTTGTTGGTTGGCATGATTACTGCCATCGCGTTGACCATGCGCAACCGCAAAGACGTTCGTTACAACAATGCAGGTGAGGCTGTGCGAGTCAAAGCCCGTGATCGGGTGAGAATTCTTGATCTGCCATCGCAGGCACCTGTAAACCAAAAAACAGACGAGCAGTCATAATGGAACTCACTCTCCCGCATTTCTTGGTGCTAGGCGCTATTTTGTTTGCGATCGGTATTTTCGGTATCTTCTTGAACCGACGCAATCTCATCGTGTTATTGATGTCGATTGAGTTGATGCTGCTTGCGGTCAATATGAATTTTGTGGCTTTCTCAACGTGGTCGGGCGATGCCGCCGGGCAGGTGTTTGTTTTCTTTATCCTCACGGTCGCCGCGGCTGAAGCTGCTATTGGCCTGGCGATTCTGGTGCTCCTGTTCCGTAACATCAGCTCCATTAACGTTGAAGATCTTGACCGCCTCAAAGGCTGACCGGAAGACTGAGAATGATGCCTACTAATGTACCCTTAATCTATCTTGTCATCGCCTTTGCGCCACTTTTGGGCGCCGTCCTTGTTGGTTTGTTTGGCACCGGCTTCTTGGGTCGACCCATTAGCCGATTTATGGCCCATCGCATCACGATTGTTTTGGTTGCGCTATCAGCCGTCTGTTCGATTTATGTTTTGTTTGACGTTGTCCAAGGCAATACCTTCGATGGCACCTTTTACGTCTGGAGCATGATAGGCAGCGTTGTCTTCGAAATTGGTTTCCTGATCGACCCGCTCTCCGCTTTGATGATGACCGTGGTGACGCTGGTGTCATTGATGGTGCACATCTACAGCATTGGCTATATGTCAGAGGATGAGGGTTACGAGCGCTTTTTCTCGTACCTTTCTTTATTTACCTTTTCGATGTTGATGTTGGTGATGGCCAACAACATGCTGCAGTTGTTCTTTGGCTGGGAAGCGGTTGGTTTGGTGTCTTACCTCTTGATCGGTTTCTACTACACACGCCCAACGGCAGTGTTTGCCAACTTGAAGGCGTTTTTGATCAATCGAGTGGGTGACTTTGGTTTTGTGCTGGGCATTGGCTTGCTGTTTGCATACACCAACAGCATGAATTTCGGCGAAGTATTGGGCCAAGCCGATCAGCTTTCGACACTGACACTTCCGGGCACAGACTGGTTGCTATTGACGGTGGCTTGTGTCTGCTTATTCATCGGCGCCATGAGTAAGTCAGCTCAAGCACCCTTGCATTCTTGGTTGCCAGATTCAATGGAAGGCCCCACACCCATTTCGGCGCTGATCCACGCTGCGACCATGGTGACAGCTGGTATTTACATGGTGGCACGCTTTTCACCGCTTTTTGAGTTTTCAGACGTTGCCCTTTCGCTCATGATTGTGGTGGGTGGTTTTGGTGCCTTATTTTTGGGCATCTTGGGTGTGGTGCAAAACGATATCAAACGGGTGATCGCCTATTCGACGCTGTCTCAGTTGGGTTACATGACGGTGGCCCTGGGTGCGTCGGCCTATTCTGTTGGTATCTTCCACATGATGACGCACGCCTTTTTTAAGTCGCTTTTATTTTTGGCGGCGGGCTCAGTCATCATGGCCGTGCACCACAATCAAGACATTCGTTATATGGGTGGCTTGCGTAAATACATGCCTATCACTTACATCACATTCTTAATTGGTGGCTTGGCCTTATCGGCATTTCCGTTTACAGCGGGCTTTTACTCAAAAGAGCACATCATTGAAGCGGCTGGCTTTGCAACAGTCTGGGGATCGAGCTTTGCTTACTTCTGCGTGGTGGTCGGCGCCTTTGTCACTTCCCTCTACACTTTCAGGGTCTTTTTTGTCGTCTTTCATGGCACAGAGCGCTACGACCAAGCGCCTGTTGAAGAAGGCCATGAAGCCCACCATGGCAAACCTCACGAATCGCCTTGGGTGGTGACTTTCCCATTGGTATTTCTGGCGGTTCCATCGCTCGTCGCGGGTGCTATTTTTGTGAACCCACTGCTATTTGGTGATTTCTTTACTTACCTTAATTCAGTCCAGCACGAAGGCCATGATGCCATGCGTGAGCTGGCGGCCAATTGGGATGGTTGGTGGGAATATGGCTTGCACGCCGTTGTGACCGTGCCTTTCTATGCTGCTTTGGGTGGGGGTGTGGTTGCTTGGTACTGCTACGTGCACAACACGGCCATGCCAGCAAAAATCAAAAAGGCTTTGTCTTTCTTGCAACCCATGCTTGACCACAAGTACTACTTTGATTGGGTCAACGAGTCTGTGATTGCACCAGCAGCCCGAAATTTAGGACGGTTTCTGTGGATTAAAGGTGATGAGGGGATCATTGATGGGATTGGCGTGAATGGTTCAGCCAAGGTTGTTGGGGCCTTTGCCGCATTGGCCCGTCGGGCTCAGTCCGGCTTCATTTATCACTACGCTTTTGCAATGATCATCGGTTTGATGGCATTGATTTCTTACATTATTTTGGTACATAAATGATGGCTGGCGAGATTTTTTCCTCTTCTATTCCATGGCTCACGCTAGCCATCTTCTTACCGATTGTGTCTGGACTGCTTTTGTTGTTGTTGGGTCGTGACGACCGGCCAGAACGATCCCGTTGGCTGGCCTTGGGCGCAGCGCTTTTGGGTCTTTTGGTCACCATACCGATTTATGCCGGGTTTGATATCAGTACGGCAAGTTATCAGTTCGTTGAAAAAAGCGTTTGGATTGCAGCACTGGGTTCAAACTACCATTTGGGCATCGACGGCATATCACTTTGGTTTGTGATTCTGACGGCTTTCATCACGGTAATTGTGGTGATTGCGGGCTGGCAAGTGATCACCTTCCGTGTGGCACAGTACATGGCGGCTTTCTTGATCATGTCTGGTCTACTGATTGGGGTGTTCTCGACCTTAGATGGTCTGCTTTTCTACGTCTTTTTTGAAGCAACCCTGATACCGATGTACATCATCATTGGTGTTTGGGGCGGCCCTAATCGTGTCTACGCTGCCTTCAAGTTCTTCCTTTACACCTTGCTGGGCTCTCTGTTGACCTTGGTGGCGTTTATCTACCTTTGGCGCGCTTCGGGCAGTTTCAGTATCTTGGATTGGCATCAGCTTCAGATGGGTTACGAAGCACAGGTGCTTGTCTTCTTGGCCCTACTGGCAGCGTTTGCGGTGAAAATTCCGATGTGGCCTGTGCACACTTGGTTGCCTGATGCTCACCCAGAAGCCCCGACGGGTGGCTCAGTGGTGTTAGCCGCCATCATGCTCAAGCTCGGTGCTTACGGGTTTTTACGGTTTTCATTGCCAATCACGCCTGATGCCTCGCAAGGCTTGGCTTGGCTAATGATCACATTGTCTCTGATTGCGGTGATCTACATCGGCTTTGTGGCGATGATGCAAAAAGACATGAAAAAGTTGGTGGCGTACTCTTCGATCGCTCACATGGGTTTTGTGTCGTTGGGGTTCTTTATCTTCAATTTCATCGGACTTGAGGGCGGCATTGTGCAAATGATCTCGCACGGTTTCGTTGCTGCTGCTATGTTCCTTTGTATTGGGGTGTTGTATGACCGGATGCACACCCATGAGATTGCCTCTTTCGGCGGCGTGATCAACCGCATGCCTAAGTTTGCAACCTTCTTCGTGTTGTTCGCCATGGCCAATGCTGGCCTACCAGGCACCAGCGGGTTCGTGGGCGAGTTCATGGTGATTATGGGTGCTGTTCAGTACAACTTTTGGATTGGCCTGCTGGCCGCAACGGCTTTGATTCTCGGTGCGTCATACACCCTTTGGATGATCAAACGGGTGCTGTTCGGACCCGTTGCAAACGACGAGGTCAACAAGCTTAAAGACATCAATGGGCGAGAGTTTCTTGTGCTGGGGTTGATGGCTGTTATGGTGCTCTTCATGGGCATTTATCCGAAACCCTTTACCGATGTGATGCACGTGTCTGTTCAGGCACTGTTAGACCACATCGCTATCTCAAAACTGTAAGTTGCCATGATGGATTCACAATATAACTTTTCTTTGATACTGCCCGAGATCGTTCTTCTGATTGCGGGCATTGCCATTTTATTGCTCGATGCGTTCAGTAAAGATCCAAAGCGAACGATGACGTATGTGTTGTCCATTGCGACATTGCTTGTGCTAACCGCGCTCTCATGGTGGCAGTGGTCGGCAGGTGTCAATGGCACGAGCTTCTTTGGCCTGATGGTGGCAGATAGCTTTTCTCATTTTCTAAAAATTGTTTCGTATCTTGCTGTGCTGTTAACTTTGGTTTACGGGCGCGAATACATCCAAAGCCGAGATATGCTGCGCGGTGGTGAAATTTATGTGTTGATTTTGTTTGCCTTGCTTGGACAAATGGTCATGATTTCAGCGGGTAATTTGCTGACCATTTATCTTGGGCTTGAGCTGATGTCTTTGGCCCTCTATGCCTTGGTCGCCATCCGTCGTGATCACGCGCCAGCGACAGAGGCCGCCATGAAGTTTTTTGTCCTCGGGTCATTGGCTTCAGGTTTCCTGCTATACGGCATGTCAATGGTGTACGGCGCGACAGGATCCTTGGATCTGGCCATTATCAGCGAGCGAATTGCCGCTGGGACTGATATGAAGATGGCCTTGGTATTTGGTCTGGTGTTTTTGGTGTCTGGCCTGGCGTTCAAGCTTGGTGCGGTGCCTTTTCATATGTGGATACCCGATGTTTACGTGGGCGCACCAACGGCTGTCACCCTGGTCTTGTCAGCAGCCCCAAAGATTGCTGCGTTCGCGATCACCATGCGGCTTTTGGTGACAGCCCTGGGCGACTTGACGTTTGATTGGCAGCCCATGTTGATGATTTTGGGTGTCCTCTCGCTTATTGTTGGCAATCTGACAGCCATTATGCAGACGAACTTCAAACGGATGTTGGCTTATTCAACCATCGGTCACATGGGGTTTGTGTTCCTAGGGTTGGCATCGGGTTCCGTGGATGGTGTGGTGGCGGTAGACGAAGCAGCCTACGGGGCCTCATTGTTCTACATCATCACTTACGTGCTGACCTCTCTGGGCACCTTCGGTATTATTTTGTTGCTTTCGCATGAGGGTTTTGAATGTGAAAACATTGAGGATCTCAAAGGCTTGAACAAGCGCAATCCTGTTGTTGCTGGAGTTTTACTGGTTTTGATGTTTTCATTGGCAGGGATCCCACCGCTCGTGGGCTTTTATGCCAAGCTGATGGTTTTACAAGCCGTGATTGATGCTGGCATGATTTGGCTGGCTGTATTGGCAGTGATGTTTGCACTCATTGGTGCTTTTTACTACCTGCGAGTTGTGAAGGTTGTGTACTTCGATGAACCTTCACCCGATAGAGTGGTCAATGATCTATCGGTTGGTTCAGCGACAGTGTTGTCTCTGAACGTGGGGCTCATTATCGTGCTCGGCTTGCTACCTGGTGGCCTCATTGCACTTTGCTTGAGCGTGATACGAAGCTCTTTTCTGTAGAGAGTAGGGCAGATGTTTAATCAGAGTGTTGCGGTTTGGTTGTTGATCGCTTTGGCCTTTGCCATGGCGAACCTACCGTTTTTAAATGAACGCTTGATGGCATTGGTACCCTTAAAGCGCGTCATTAAGAAACCGCCTTTTATGATTGTGGGCGAGCTTTTTGCCTGGTACGTCATCGTCGGCTTAGTGGGGTATGCTTTTGAGACGGCATTGGTTAATCCCTTTCCTCGCGGTTGGGAGTTTTATGTCGTCAATCTTTGCATTTTCTTGGTGCTAGGATTCCCTGGTTTCGTTTATCGTTACCTGCTCAAAAACTAAGCGCCACGTAACGGGTCTAAATATTCGTTAAACGTCGCCGAACCAGTTCAAAATCCCATCAAGCGGGCTGACATTCAATGCAAAGTTAGCCTGTGTTCTGACCACGGGTTTCGCACGGTAAGCCACACTGTAATGAGCCATTGCCATCATTTTTAAGTCATTGGCGCCGTCGCCAACAGCGATGATTTGATCCGCACTGGCGCCATGTGTGGCTGCAAACTCAGCCAAGATGTCTGCTTTACCCTGTGCATCAATGATGCGTCCCGAGACTTGGCCGGTCAAGTTTCCGTGAGCGTCAATGTCAAGTGTATTGCCATGGGCGGCATCCAAATCCAGTTTTTCTTTTAAGCGTTCGGTAAAAAAAGTGAAACCGCCCGAAACCAGTAAGGTCTTAAGGCCAGCTTGTTTGGCGGTATTGATCAGCTTTTCTGCGCCTGGATTAAGCGCTAAGCGCTCGCAGAAAACCGCCTCCAATACGCGACTTGAAAGGCCTTGCAAGTAGCCCACGCGTTGTTTCAGGCTATCTGAAAACTCAGTGATTTCACCGCGCATGGATCGTTCAGTAATCGCTGCCACTTCAGACTTGAGTCCCGCATAGGCGGCGATTTCATCAATGCATTCGATGTTAATGAGCGTCGAATCCATGTCCATGACCAAGACCTTGCATGCATCTAGACGCGCCTGGGCTTGAACAAAAGCCACATCAAGGTGCTTCTTTTCTGCCCATGCCGCTATCGTTGCTTGGGTATCCGGGTCAGATTGCACATCCATCAATCGGGCAGCTGACTTGCTGATCCACTGGGTGCCATTGGCTTCGCAGAGCGCAGCGGTTTGGTCAATCAAAGCCAAATCAAGTCCTGGCGATTGCAAGATCAGGTGAGTGGTCATGCGGTACCTTTCGAGGTTTGTTTGCTGGGGCTGAGCTCTTTTAGCACAACGCGTATGGCATCTGTGCGCGCCTTGATGTCAGCATGTTTGATATCAATACGGATTTTATCTGGCCCAGAGAACCGAACATTTTTACGCGATTGCACCAGGTCGATCAGCTGCAAGGGTTCTACCGTGGTGGAGGCCTTGAAGTGAATCAAGGTTTGTTCGTCGGTTGCGTCAATTTTCTGGATACCAAGCGGTGCGGCGTTGATGCGCAAACGGTGAGTCGCCAGTAACGCTTGTGCGGCTGGCGGTAACTTACCAAAGCGGTCTACAAGTTCTTCTTGAATAATGATCAAGTCATCAATTTCAAGGGTGTTTGATAAGCGTTTGTAGATGCCCAAACGGGCATTGATGTCAGGGCAGTATTCGCTGGGTAACAACGCAGGTGTGTGCAGGTTGACCTCGCAGCCGATTGCAAACGGTGCTTCTAGGTCTGGTTCCTCACCCGCTTTTAGTGCCCGCACAGCCTCATTGAGCATGTCGTTGTACATCGAAAAGCCGATTTCTTGGATGTTGCCAGACTGGGACTCGCCTAAGACTTCACCAGTGCCTCGGATTTCAAGGTCGTGCATGGCCAAAAAGAAACCAGAACCCAGTTCTTCCATCGCTTGAATCGCTTCCAGCCGTTTTTTGGCTTGTTTGGTAATGGCATCCTCACCTGGCGTTAACAAGTACGCATAAGCCTGGTGATGAGAGCGGCCGACGCGACCGCGCAGTTGATGCAGTTGAGCCAATCCAAACTTATCGGCGCGGTGAATGATGATGGTGTTGGCACTTGAAACATCGATGCCTGTCTCAATGATCGTTGTACACAGCAGTACGTTAAAGCGCTGCTGATAAAAGTCTTTCATGACCTGTTCAAGTTCACGTTCACCCATTTGGCCGTGGGCCACAGCAATTCTCGCTTCAGGCACCAGTTCTTCAAGGCGTGCGCGCCGGTTTTGAATGGTTTGTACTTCATTGTGTAAGAAATACACCTGTCCGCCACGTTTGAGTTCGCGTAACAACGCCTCCCGAATGGAGCTGTTGTCTTCGCGTCGCACAAAGGTCTTGATGGCCAAGCGCTTTTGAGGGGCAGTCGCGATGATAGAAAAATCGCGTAGACCTTCGAGGGACAAACCCAGCGTACGTGGAATGGGTGTGGCCGTTAGCGTTAAAACATCGACCTCTGCTCGCAAAGCTTTTAAGGCCTCTTTTTGGCGAACGCCAAAGCGGTGTTCCTCATCAATCACGACCAAGCCGATGCGCTTGAACTTCACATCTTTTGACAACACTTTGTGCGTACCAATCACAATATCGACGGTGCCATCGTTGATGCCCGCCAGGGCTTTTGTGATTTCTTTGCCTGATTGAAAGCGAGACAATTCGGCAATTTTGACAGGCCAATCGGCAAACCGATCGGCAAAGGTTTGGGCGTGCTGTTCGGCCAGCAACGTCGTGGGGCAAAGCAAAGCGACTTGCTTTCCGTTCGAGACGGCCATGAAAGCCGCCCGCAGGGCGACCTCTGTTTTACCGAATCCCACGTCACCGCAAACCAGACGGTCCATGGGTCGTCCAGCGGTCATGTCTTCAATCACAGCGGCAATGGCGGCAGCCTGATCGGGGGTTTCTTCAAAGCCAAACCCCTCACAAAACAGCTCATAGTCACCGATGGGTAATTTAAAGGCATGCCCCTGTCTGGCCGCACGTTTGGCGTATAAGTCCAGCAATTCGGCTGCGGTGTCCCTGACTTGCTTGGCGGCTTTTTTGCGCGCCTTTTCCCATTGTCCAGACCCGAGTTGGTGTAACGGTGCTGTTTCATGGTCGGCACCGCTATATCGGCCAATGACGTGCAGTTGCGAGACGGGTACGTAGAGTTTGCTGTGACCGGCGTACTCGAGATGTAAAAACTCCATCTCACCATCACCGAGGTCCATGTTCAATAGACCCAAGTAACGCCCGACACCATGTTGCGCATGCACGATGGCGTCGCCCGCCCGTAACTCTGCCAAATCACGCACCATGGCGTGAACGTCACTGGTGCGCCCCTTTTCCTTTTGACTGCGCCGCGAAGGCCCTGCGTGACCGGGGTAAAGGTCGCCCTCGGTTAGCAAGATCAAGCGGTCATTAACGGATACAAACCCCGCATCAAAGGGCGCGACGACAACAGAAAAAAGGGAGTCTGATGCTAAAAAGTCTTGAAGTGATTCGATTGGACTGTCTGGGTGGATATCGTGCTCGGCCAACATTTGCGTGATCGTCTCACGCCTGCCATGCGAGTCAGCACAAAGTGCCACCCGTTGCTTGGGTGCCCGTTGAGCTAAGCATTCGCGTAGCTTCTGAAGGGGGTCGTCGGCTCGACGATTAACGCCAACATCGGGTACCGTTTGGTAAGCCACTGCCTGCTTGTCAGACGCAACGGTGGCTTCGCTTGGTGTCGTGAGCGCCAAGCGGGCAAACCCTTTGATGTGTTCAAACAACTGCTCGGTTGGTAAAAACAAGGCTTCTGGGGGTAGCACGGGCCGTTCGGCATCGCTTTTGAGGAATTGATAGCGACTTTTGGTGTCATCCCAAAACCGACCGATGGCAGATTCTAAGTCACCGTCGGTGACGCATATCGCTTGCGATGGCAAGTAGTCAAACAGTGTGGCAGTCTCGTCAAAGAACAGTGGCAAGTAGTACTCAACGCCGGCAAAAGCAATGCCGTTGCCCATGTCGCGATACGGCAGGGCGCGCGAAGGATCACCTTCAAAGCGGTCTCGAAATGTTGATCTGAAACGATTTCGAGCGGACTCATCCATTGGAAACTCGCGCCCAGGCAGTAACTGAACCTCGGGTACGGGATATAGGCTGCGTTGGGTGTCGACATCAAAGGTCTTAATGGATTCGATTTCGTCGTCAAACAGGTCAAGCCGATACGGCAATACTGAGCCCATGGGAAAGAGATCAATCAACCCACCCCTGATACAGAACTCGCCTGGAACAGTGACTTGTGTCACGTGGGTGTAGTTGGCCAGCACCAACTGATCGCGCAGAGCGGCCTCGTTGAGCTTGTCTTTTTGTTTAAAAGAGAAGGTATAGGCAGCCAGGAAAGATGGTGGTGCCAAGCGATAGAGTGCTGTTGTGACCGGCACGGTCAGCACGTCAACCTCGTCGAGCTGCAAGGCATGAAGCGTGCGTAGCCGTTCTGAAATCAGGTCTTGGTGGGGTGAGAAACCGTCATAGGGCAGGGTTTCCCAGTCGGGCAACATTCTCACTCGAAGGCTCGGATTAACCAACCCTATTTCATGGGCCAAGCGCTGGGCTTGCAAGGGATCGGCTGTCAGAATCAACACCAACTGCTTGGCTTGTATCGCGAGATCAGCCAGTAACCAGGCAGCCGCCGACCCAGGTGGGTAAGGCTGAGCGTGTCGCTGGCCGGGTTTCAGGCGAGATATGAGCAATTTGGCATCAGGATTTGCAACAGAGGACATAAGATTAGGCATGAAGTAAACGATGATTATAAAATCTTGAGATGATATCTGTTGCCCAAACCCTAAAAACCGAACAAATGATCCCTAATATTACCGCTGGGCGTCGATTAATTGCCCTCGTGCCGGCTGGTGGGGTTGGGGCTCGCGCCCTTAGTGATGAAGATCAAGCACCGAAACAGTATCGGCTGATCAAATCACAGCCGATGATTGTCTGGACCGTGCAGCGCCTCCTGGCAGACTCACGTATTGAGCGGGTAGTGGTTGGCGTGCAACACGATGACACACAGGCGTGCGCTTTATTTGAAAAGGATCATCGGGTGCTCGTGACGCCAAGCGCGGGTGCCACGCGTGCGCAGACCGTCTTGCAAACATTGGCACATGAACTCTTTAGGGCGCAAGACTGGGTGCTTGTCCACGATGCTGCACGCCCTGGCTTACCCATAGCCGCACTCAGCCGTTTGATTGACACTTGCTTAAGCGCCAATCGGGGCGGACTCTTGGCGTTGACGGCAACAGACACTGTCAAACTGGCGCACGAGGGTGGGATTAGCCCGCGCGTGCAGCAAACGCTTGCTCGAGAGCGGGTTTGGCTGGCACAGACACCGCAAATGTTCCAGGTGGCTCTTTTGCGCCAAGCCCTTGCAGGCGCCATTGCGGCTGGGCATCCGGTCACTGACGAGGCCAGTGCCATGGAGTGGGCGGGCGATGAACCATTGCTTGTTAATGGCGCCCTAAGTAACCAAAAGATCACTTGGCCTGAAGATTTTGAAGGGGTTCAAAGATGGCTATAAACACGTTAGCAATCCGAGTGGGTCAAGGGTTTGATGTTCATCAGTTGGTGCCAGATCGTCCTTTGATTTTGGGTGGTGTCACGATTGCACACACGCATGGTTTGCTGGGGCACTCTGATGCTGATGCTTTGTTGCATGCCATCACAGACGCTTTGCTGGGTGCGGCAGGTTTGGGTGATATTGGCCGGCATTTTCCAGACACGGACCCTCTTTTTGTGGGCGCTGACAGTCGGGTGTTGCTTCGCCACGCGAACGCCTTGGTGCAAAAGGCGAACTGGGCTGTGGTGAATCTCGATGCGACGATCCATGCGCAAGCGCCAAAGATTTCACCGCACGTGGCAGCGATGATCGACAACATTGCCCACGATTTGGGCGTGCCTCAAGCGGTGATCAACATCAAAAGCAAAACCAATGAGTCGCTTGGCTTTTTGGGGCGTCAAGAAGGGATCGCGGTGACGGCAGTGGTTCTGCTGCAGGGCGTCTCAGGTGTTGCCTGAGGTCAGCTTGATTTGTTTAGGGGCGCGTCTTGCGCGCGGCAAATCCAGGCGCGCCGTTAGCCCACCGCCCTCGCGCTGCAGTAGCCGCAGCCGCCCACCGGCAGGGCTAACCAGTCGTTCGACAATGGAAAGCCCAAGCCCGGCGCCTGTGCCGCCGGTACGCGCGGCGTCGCCCCTAGAAAAGGGTCGCATTAAGCGCGCAATATCCTCAGGTGCAATGCCTGGTCCACGGTCACGCACGTCGACGTAGAGTCGATTGTTGCGCGTTTGTACCACCACGTCGATGACGCTATCTCGTTGTTTGGTCACGCCATAACGCCGGGCGTTTTCAATCAAGTTCAGTAGGCAGCGCGCAAAATCCTGTTGATCAATCAAACACGCTGTCCCACCACGCGTTTTGACGCTGAATGTCAAGCTGACTTGGCTTTGGTGGGACTGCTCTTGGTGCAGAATGTCTTGCGTTACATCAGCCACGTTGATGGGGCGGCTTGGTGGTTTTCTAGCAGGTCGAGCATATTCCAACAATTGGCCGATGGTTCGATCAACCTGAGATAGGTCCTGGTCGATCGCTCGTCGTTGCTCATCGGTCATGGTGCTCATTTCGATTTCAAGGCGCATGCGGGCCAGCGGCGTTCGCAAGTCATGAGAGATACCGGCAAGCATTAAATTTCGGTCGTTTTGGGCGTTTTCGAGTTCGGTGACCATGCGGTTAAAGCTGGCGTTCAGTTCTCTTATTTCAATGGCACCGGTCTCAGGCAACGGATCTGGCGTCTGACCTCTAGACAGTTGTTGTGCCGCTCTGGCCAGTCGAGCCAAGGGTCGGTTCATGTAGCCCACGGCGACAGCAGCGCCAATCAATGAAAGGAGGGCGGCGGCGGCCACCCAACTGACCCATTCGGGCCCAGTGGCTAGATTGGCTCGATCAATGTCCAAGCCTAACCAGTAATCTTCCTCATTGGCCTGAAACCGGACCCAAAGACCAGTCTCTTGTTCCAGCGTCGCAGCAACTTGCGTTTGGTCACCAAGCTTCAGGCGAATTTGCGAAAGCACAGCTTGCCAGTACTGTTCTTTGGGCAGTTCGGTGACGGTGTTCTTGGCGTCAGCCAAACGCAGGCGAACATCGGGTTGGTCGTCTAGGGCACGGATCAGGGCACCACGTTGATCGTTTGATATGGTCGTTAATGCAGCACGGCTGAGCTCGACCGAGCGAATCACTTGGGTGGCGGCGCGTTCGGCCCGAGGTTCGAGTTCAAGGGTGTAAAAAACGTGTAGCCATGCACCAAGGCTGGCAAGCATTAGCAATGCCAGCAGCAAAAAGGTCCGTGCAAATAGACCTAACCGAGGTTCAGGCGTCGTCATCCGGCACAAAAACGTAGCCCAGACCCCAAACCGTTTGGATATAAATGGGTTTGGCAGGATTGGGTTCAATCAGTTTACGTAACCGAGAGATCTGGACATCCAAGCTGCGGTCAAAAGCCTCGTACTCTCGGCCTCGTGCCAATTCCATCAATTTGTCGCGTGACAACGGCACGCGAGGTTGCCGAGCAAATACCTTCAGCACCGCGAATTCGCCGGTGGTGATCGGCACATCTTGCCTATCGCGTTGAAGCGTGCGCTTAGATAAGTTCAGAACATAGGGGCCAAAGGCAACAATTTCGCTTTCGTGGCTGGGCCCCGCAGGGTGTTCGATGGTCTTGTTACGCCGCAAAACCGCATTAACCCTAGCAAGTAGTTCGCGCGGGTTAAAGGGTTTGGCCACGTAGTCATCGGCGCCAAGCTCTAGGCCACGGATACGATCCGTGTCTTCGGTTTTGGCAGTCAACATGATGATGGGTGTCTGGTCATGGGCTTGTCGCAAGCGCCGACAGATACTCATGCCGTCTTCGCCAGGCATCATCACATCAAGCACGATCAAGTCTAGGCGTTCAACGGCCCGAACACGGTCCATGGACGCAGCGTCCTCAGCCGCAAAAACCTGAAAGCCTTGTTCGGTCAAATAACGTCGCAGAAGGTCCCGTAGTCTTGGGTCATCATCGACCACCAAAATGTTGGCACCCGAGCGGCGTTTGGCACTGGATTGTGTTTGCAACATCATTTCAATAACGTTCAATTAATGAGGACAGTACCGATATGACGACGGGCCTGGTGGAAGGTTCATTACAATCAGAACATGAAACCAATTTTGGCCATCGAGACTTCCACCCCAGTCTGTAGCATTGCACTGGCACAACCCGCTGAAACACCGGCTTTAATTCACGAGCAGTGCGTTCAAGGAACGCCAGGGCATGCGCAGAGTGTACTTCCGTTGATCGATGCTGTCTTGGCAAAGGCCAACATCTCGCGCCATGACCTCGGATTAGTGGCCTTTGGACAGGGGCCAGGGGCATTCACAGGGATTCGTTTGGGCTGCAGCATGGCTCAGTCGATTGCCTACGCGTTAGATTTGCCGCTGGTACCTGTCAACTCACTTTTGGCGGTAGCCGCTGGTTTTGCGCGTGAACAACCCTGCCTGACGCTGGTTGCTCTAGATGCCCGAATGGACGAGATTTATTTTGCGGTTTACGGGCCTGGCTTAAAAGAGCTGCAGTCACCGATTTTGATTGGCGCGGCTGATATTGACCGTTTTATTGCGCCACGGTTGTACTACTGGCGCCGCGCTGTCGGCGTCAAGGTTGCGGCCGAGCTTGTCGGCCAAGGTTGGCAGGTGGTTTCACGTTGCCTGCCAAGTGAGAACTTAGCCGCTTTTAAAGCCATGCCGATCACCTGGCGCGATGAAGAGGCGCTTCCGACAGCGCGTCACATTGCGTCAGTGGCGCTTAGCCGTTGGCAAGCAGGACAAACGGTCGCACCTGAGCGCGCGTTGCCCCTCTACTTGCGCGACAAGGTGGCTTTTACGACAGCAGAAAGAAAACAAGGCTCAGGCGGGAATCCCAAAGTGGGGACTGTGGCTACAGACCTTGTTTTGCCCATGTCAACACAGGACTTGTCAGCAGTCGTTGAGCTTGAGTTGCAATCACAAGCCTTTCCATGGAGCCAGCGTAATTTTGAGGATGCACTGTCGGCAAATTACCCCGCTTGGGTTGTCCGACGTGAGGGCCAGTTGATTGGCTTTTGTGTGGCGATGCCAGCGCTTGAGGAAGTGCACGTTTTGGTGATTGCGGTGGCTAGCGATGCGCGTCGCGGTGGCGTGGGTTCAATGCTATTAAGTCAGGTCGAGCGCCATGCCGAAATGTGGGCCTTGGGAAGAGTGCTGTTAGAAGTCAGGCCTTCCAATAAGCATGCGTTGGCGTTTTACGCTCAGCAATCATTCACTGAGATCGGTCGGCGTAAAGGGTATTACCCAGCCGCCCGGGGCCAGCGAGAGGATGCTATTGTGATGTCTCGACGGATTGGCGAGACTTGAAAGGCCCTATGGTTAAACCCACCACCCCAATGGCTGTAACGCGCAAACCCATATTGCAGGTGCCAGTGTCCGCCCTGCAACACGCATGGCTATCGGCCATGGGCGTTAATGTGCCGTGGATCGTGACAGAAAAGGCAGCAAAACCTGAACCGATGCCATCGACTGAGCACGCGGATGTTGTCCAGGCCGAGGCCGTGTCGGCGGCAGTTTCTGCAAACCCGTCAGCAATGAGCGACCAGGTGCCAGTGGCGCCACCGCCAGAGGCGTTAAAAGCAGCCCTAGAGGCGCTCAAAAATCCCAAGGGACGTCGTGGGTCGCAGACACCCTTACCGATCATTGAACGACAGCTTAGTCAAACGGGCCTGTCCGTCAAACAACAAAACTTAGAACAATTGCAGGCGATGATCCGAGAATGCCAAGCCTGCAGCCTGTGCGAGCAACGCACCCATGCGGTTGCTGGCGAAGGTTCTGCTAGGCCGAGCGTACTGATTATTGGTGAAGCACCTGGCGAACAAGAGGACATCGAAGGACGTCCTTTTGTTGGGCGTTCGGGACAATTGCTTGACAACATGTTGCAGGCGATTCAGTTGGATCGGTTTGAACAAGTGTTCATCACCAATGTGGTTAAGTGCCGCCCCCCCGCCAATCGCAATCCGCGCGAAGACGAAATCGCGGCTTGCTCGCCGTATTTGTTAAGACAAATTGAATTGTTGCGTCCAACTGTCGTGTTGGCGATGGGTCGCTTTGCCGCTCACGCTTTGCTTAACACCAAAGAACCACTGCAGAAATTGCGTCAAGAGACACAAGCGGTGACTGCGGGTGAGAACCCCACACCGGTGGTCGTGACCTATCACCCCGCCTATTTGCTAAGACGCCCAACGGACAAGCGACTCGCCTGGGAAGACCTCAAACGGGTGCGTGCGCTATTGGCTCCTAAGGGCTAATGCATCGTTGCACCAATACCAGTACAAATGAACTAGCCCAAGATCGAACCGTTTACATTGGAACCCAACGACTTGTTGATTCATGGCTTCAACGGCCTATTGTTCAACCCAACAGTTTATGTTGCGCTGGCTTGTCCCCGCGTCTAGACTAAAGTGGATGTATTGGCAAAGCTTCAGTAAAGAATTTAACGACTACCTTTGTAACGACTTTCGGATATCGCTCAACAAGTGACACTCACCATTGCAGAGAACTTCAGGGGAATTTTTTATATCCCCTTTTATGTTTTGCGGGAGCTGGCGTTGGTCCAAGACGAAGGGCTGTCAGTGGAGTGGTTGCCTCCTGGGTCGCCTGGAGGCGCTATAAACGAGGTAAAAGCTGGGCGCATCGATCTGACGTGGGGTGGGCCTATGCGGGTCATGATAGATCACGATCTAACGCCAGACAATACCGAAAGACTGGTTAGTGTTTCACAGGCCGTCGGGCGAGATCCGTTTTGTTTACTAGCCAATCGATCCGGCATCGCTTTGAAAGATCTCACGGATCAACGCGTCGCAATTGTTCATGAAGTGCCCACACCTTGGTTGTGTCTTCAGGCTGATTTGGCTGACTTGGGTATTGCTCTGCCCAAGAGATTACGAACGGACCTTGGCATGCAAGCCCAATTGGAAGCATTGGCTCGCGCAGAAGTCGACGTTATTCAAGCCTTTGAGCCCTTCGTTAGCCAAGCGCTACGTGATGGCAAAGCCAGTTTGGTGTATGAAGCCAGTTCTCGAGGGCCTACCGTCTACACGACTTTCATTGCTTCACGCCAGACGTTGGTTAACCGAGCATTAGAAATTGGCCGCCTTGACCGGGCATTAGGCCGTGCGTTGACATGGATGCGTACCAACGATCCGGTCGCAACCACTGAACTGGTTCAGTCCTATTTTCCCGATCTGGCGCCAGCTGACTTAAACGACTCAGTGATCCGTTACCTAGGCAATCGGGTTTGGTCCGACACTACCCGGGTGGATAAAGTCGGCTTTGATCGACTCAGCGATAGTTTTTTTCGTGGTGGTGCTATCAGTGCCCCTGCTAACTTTGCGAATTGTGTTTTCAACTTTGGAGATCTTTAGCATGTTTTTCACTCACTCATCGATTAAGCAAGTCTGTCATATCCGTCGTCGGTCTGTTCAACTGGTAGCCGCTGCGATCGCCTCTATCACCTGTTTGGGTGCGCCGGCACTGGCCAACAGCGAATACCCAGACCGTCCAATAAAAATGGTCATCCCTTTCCCAGCTGGTGGCCCTGCGGACTTTGTGGGCCGTCTCTATGCCCAATACCTCGGCAAGCTAGCCGGTCAACCCGTCGTGATCGCCAATATCGCAGGCGCTGCTGGCTCCATTGGTACCAACACCGTCGCGCGTGCAGATCCAGATGGTTACTCCATTTTATTCGGTACAACCAGCACGATGGCAATCAATCAGGTCCTAAGAGATAACCTGCCGTACGAGTTTCAAAAGGATTTTGCACAGATCGGCTTGATCGCCAATGCGCCTCACGTTCTTGCCGTTAGTGCCGGCGTTCCGGCGAATAACTTGGCTGAGTTCATTGCCTTAGCCAAAGCAAAACCAGGCGCACTCACATTTGGCTCATCTGGTATTGGGTCGATTGTTCAAATGGGGTCTGAGCTGGTGAAAGTCGGCACAGGTATTGATGTCTTGCATGTCCCTTACAAAGGCGGCGGCCCTGCCACCATGGCCTTGCTTAGTGGCGAAGTTGACATGACCGTTAATGACTTGACAACGTTAAAGACCCAGATTGCGGCTGGTAAAGTGCGTGCGCTGGCCGTTGCTAACAGCACTCGACTCGCACCATTACCAGATGTGCCAACGTTTGCTGAACTCGGTTTTCCACAAATCATATCGAGCACTTGGTGGGGCATTGCAGTGCCGGTGAAGACGCCTGCCGCTATTCAGCAAAAGCTTCAGGCATGGAACGATCAGATTATTCGCGACCCAAACTACGTTGCCAAACTAGCAGAGGTGGCCATTGATCCGATTCTGATGACACCGGCACAAGCCACTGCATTTATCGAGGCGGAAACAGCCAAGTGGCGTGAGGTGGCAACCAAAGCCAATATCCAGCTCACAAAATGAACGTATTGATTGCAGGTGGTATGGGCTTTGTTGGGCTGAACATTGCTGAACAAGTCCTCTTGCAAGGTGGGCGAGTGACACTATTTGGACCTGACTCAGCCCCACCTGCTTTCATTGACGTCCTCAAGGCGCTGCCAGGACACCTAGAAGTCGTCTCAGGCGACGTTACGCGTCGAGACGATCTCGACAGTGTGCTGGCAGGGCTCAAGCCAGAGTTCGTGATCAATGCAGCGGCCATCACGGCGGGACCGGAACGTGAGGTCAACGCCGCGCACGATATTTTCCGGGTAAATTTATTAGGTACTCTTGAGCTTTTAGAGGCATGCCTGCGGCACCCAGTTAAACGTCTCGTGCAACTCGGCACAGGTTCTGTTTTTGGCCAAGCGGGACAGTGGTCCGAGACGCTTGACGAGCAACGGAGTGCCGTTTTTCCAGATTCTCTCTATGGCATTAGCAAGTTTGCCGCTGAGCGCACTTGCATCCGCTATGCCATCCGACGCAACGTCGATGTCACGGTGATGCGCCTAGGCACCGTATTTGGTCGCTGGGAGTACAGCACTGGTGTTCGAGATAACTTAAGTATTCCCCTGCAACTGTTACAAGCGGCTTATCGCGGCGAGCAGGTGGTTCTATTGCACGAATGTGCTGATGACTGGATTTACTCAGTCGATGTTGCCCATGGCGTTCTGGCTGCCCTAGATGTCAAGAACCGACTGCAACCGCTCTACCACTTATCAGCAGGTGGGCGCTGGGACGTCGATCAATGGTGTCAAAAATTAGCCACTGCCTTTCCTGCATTTGCTTATCAACGCGTCGATGATCCCTTTCTTTGCACCGTTGGACGTCATGCCAGTGCACGACGATCGCCAATGGGCATTGAGCGTATTACCAAAGACATTGGCTTTAAGCCCCAGTATTTGGCAGATCGGGCCTTTGAGGACTTTGTGCAGTGGGGCAACAAGCATTTGGCCAAGGTACCCAAGCGAGCAAATGAGTAGCAAAGTTTCACATCGATAAACTCCCACACGATCGAATCGGCGGCAAGGAATTTATTGATGCACTTGTAAACCATCGGTCTACCCAATCAAAATCATGGCGCGCTGAACTTCTCCGATTGGTACCGTTGTTGAATCAGCAATTTGAGCGAGCATGCGACGTCTCCGTCTGACAATGTTAAGGGGGCGCGACTGGTCATACCAGCCAGGATGAGTTTCACTTGGAAAACTATAACGTATCGCAATCATTACGCCACATTACTCAACGATATTGACGTAACGATGCACCTATTGGCCCACCTTACTTAGCTCGCCAATGCCCCTTCAATCGCACTTTTGAGCTTGTTGACGACTTCGTCAATTTGCTCGTCTTCGATGATGAAAGGGGGCGCCAAGAGAATGTGATCGCCACGCTGTCCGTCAATGGTGCCGCCCATGGGATAGCAAAGCAGGCCGTGGTTCATGGCTTGCGCTTTAATCTTGGCATGCAACTTTAAGGCGGGGTCAAACGGTGTTTTACTGTCGCGATCGGCAACCAGCTCGATGCCACGGAAAAGGCCACGGCCGCGAATATCACCAATATTTGGGTGCTCACCCAGCGACACGCGAAGAGCAGCGTCAAGTTTGTCACCTTTTTCGCGGACCTTAGCCAAAAGATTTTTTTCTAGCAAAACATCCAACACAGCGTTGGCGGCAGCCGCAGCGACGGGGTGCCCGAGGTAGGTGTGGCCGTGTTGAAAGAAGCCAGTGCCAGCGGCAACCGCATCGTAGATTTTTTTGCTGGTCAGCAACGCACCGATGGGTTGGTAGCCCGCGCCTAGGCCCTTCGCAATGGTGATCATATCGGCGGTAATACCATCGGCTTCGATACTAAACAGATGGCCTGTGCGACCCATACCGCACATGACTTCGTCCAAAATCAGCAGCACACCGTATTGGTCACAGATTTCACGGATGCGTTTGTAGTAGCCCGGTACGGCAGCCACAGCGCCAGTTGTGGCACCAACAACAGGCTCGGCAATGAAAGCCATGACAGAGTCGGGGCCGAGCCTTAGGATTTCTTGCTCAAGCTCATTGGCAACCCGCTGACCATAGTCATGTTGACTTTCGTCATCGTGTTTGCCACGGTACTCAAAGCACGGCGAGATGTGTGTGGTGCCAACCAAAAGCGGTGAAAACTGGGCGCGGCGCCATTCGTTCCCGCCAGCGGCCAAGGCCCCTAACGTATTGCCGTGATAGCTCTGGCGCCGTGCAATCACACGATGGCGCGATGGTTCGCCAATCTCTAAAAAATACTGACGTGCCAACTTTATAGCAGCCTCAACCGCTTCTGAGCCGCCGGACACCAGATACACACGATCGATTCCGGCTGGTGCGCGTTCAATCAGCCGATCGGCGAGCCGCTCAGCGGGTTCAGTGGTGAAAAAACCTGTGTGTGCAAAGTCCAGTTGCTCGATTTGATCGTGAATGGCTTGGCGCACGTGGGGGTCTGAGTGCCCCAAGCAAGAAACCGCTGCGCCACCTGAGCCATCAAAGTACCGTTTGCCGTTGCTGTCAATCAAGTAGCAGCCGTCACCTTTGACAGCGGTGGGTAGTGTCCCACGTGTAGAGCGCCCAAAAATATGGTGTGACATGTCAATTAATTCCTAACGACGTAGACGGATTGCTTGGCGTGGCGAACGATTCGAGCAGCGTTTGGACCCAAAAAGTAATCTTTAAACGCCGGGCGGTGGGCTGACAAAACAATCACGTCCACCGCTAATTTATCGGCTGCCATTAAGACTTCATGATATACCGTGCCGTGCAAAACGTGGGGCCGAGCGTCAATGGATTCGGGTACTTTTTCTAGGGCCCACTGCTTAAGCGCATGCCCAAAGTCTAAAAGAGCTTTCTTTTCAAAGTCCTTGCTTAAAGCGCCCGTTGCCATGGCCAAACCAAACGGTGGCAGCACGGAAACAACGTGCAAGGTGTCTGTGTCATCAAGCAAGCTTAAGGCGCCCTTGAGCGCTTGATTGCTACTTTCAGGATCAGACAAATCGATCGACAATAAGATACTTTTTGTCATGAGGGGTCTCCCTAAAACGCTGGCTTGGTTTGCCGGCGGCGCTGCAAAACAATCACAATCAAAAACAGAAAGATGGCTGGCAAGTAAAAAATCTGTTTGGGCAAACGGTCTGCCGCCACCATAACCTCGGTGATTTCAACGCGATTGTCTAAGTAGAAATCAAAGTTTTTGAGTTGCTCTTGAAACTGAGAGCCAAACACGGGCTCTTCCAAAAACAAGCGATCTTGTTCAGGCAGCATGATGAGCCCATCGCCTTTCAAGCGATTCGTGCTGGGGTCGTTTGGCCCAGCCACGTGCGAGATTGTTAGGCTGGTCGGCTCGCCAGTGGTGAAAGAAGGCCCCTGAACCACAAACCGCAGTCGCGCGCCCGGTTCAAGCTGATCCACCATTTGCGCCAGCATGACCGGTGGTTTCTGTTCAAAAGGGGCTTGTACGCGGTCAAGCCAAAAGCTTGGAATAAAAAGGGTGAAAGCCACGAGCAGCAATGCCGCACTTTCCCACAAGCGAGAAGGCGCCAAGAAGTAGCCTTGGGTGGCCGCCGCAAACAACAGCATGGCAAAGGTGGCGATGACAAACACCGTGCTGGCTTGAAAGATGCCTGGCCAGGTGCCCAAATCGATACCGTAGAGAATGAGGGTAGGATCGTAGATGAATAAAAAGGGCAGTGCCACGGTGCGCAGCGAATAAAAGAAGGCGATAAAGCCCGTACGGATCGGGTCGCCACCTGAGACCGCAGCGGCAGCAAAGCTCGCAAGACCGACAGGTGGGGTGACATCTGCCATGATGCCAAAATAGAAAACAAACAAGTGAGCGGCGATTAGCGGGACGATCAAACCTTCTTGCGCGCCAAGTGTGACCACCACTGAAGCCATCAGAGAAGAAACCACGATGTAGTTGGCCGTGGTGGGCAAACCCATGCCGAGAATCAACGAAAAGGCACCGATAAGCAACAACATGAGCATCAGGTTGCCAGCGGCTAAAGTGTCAACCAAGCCAGCCAGTTCAGTGCCTATCGGGGTGCGAGTGACGATGGCGACAATGATGCCGGCCGCTGCCGTGGCCACACCGATGCCAATCATATTGCGCGCACCAGCGATCATGCCGTCTACCAAGTCGTTCACCCCGAGGCGCGCAGCCGCAAGGAGGCTGGTTTTGCGAAATAGGGCTTTTAAGGGACGTTGTGTGAGCACGATCATGATCATGGTCAGAACCGCATAAAAAGCGGATTTCGCTGGTGATTGCATTTCAACCATGAGAAACCAGACCAACACCACAATGGGGAGCAGGTAATGCAGACCCGTTGGAAAGACTTTGCCAATGCTGGGCAATTTGATCTCACCAGTCAGTGTTTGATCGGGACTCAGGTCTTCGCGCTGGGCCGCGACTCGAACCGCCAAAACGTAAAGTGCCAGAACCAACAAGACAATGATGGGATCTGCAATGCTCGGGGCCACGCCTTGAAGGCCGCGCACGCCGTAAATCAAGCCGGTGAACAGCGTGCCCGCTACCACAAAGCCGGCGAGGGTTTTAAGAAACATACTGGTTAAGCTTTTTGCCGGTCCGAGTGCTGGCATGTCTTGCTTAAGTGCTTCTAAGTGAACGATGTACACCAACGCAATGTATGAAATCACAGCGGGAATAAAAGCGTGTTTGATTACTTCCAAATAAGAGATGCCCACGAATTCGACCATCAAAAAGGCCGCAGCCCCCATCACAGGCGGCATGATCTGTCCATTGACCGAGCTCGCCACCTCGACGGCACCCGCTTTTTCAGCGGTGAAGCCGACCTTGCGCATCAAGGGGATGGTAAAGGTGCCGGTGGTCACCACGTTGGCGATAGACGAGCCCGAAATCAACCCCGTCATGGCTGAACCCACCACGGCCGCCTTGGCGGGGCCGCCTCTTAGGCTGCCGAGCCCGGCGAAAGCCAGTTGAATAAAATAGTTGCCTGCCCCAGCCTTATCGAGCATAGAGCCAAATAAGACGAATAAAAACACGAAGGCGGTCGAGACACCGAGCGGAATGCCAAATACGCCCCCGGTGTCTAACCACTGGGCGTTGATCAAAACGGTCAGAGAGAGCCCGCTGTGCGCGATGATGTCAGGAATTAACCAGCCTTGACCCATATAGGCGTATGCCAAAAAGAGTGCGGCGACTACCGTTAACGCGGGTCCGAGTGCGCGTCGCGATGCTTCTAACAAGAGCAAAACCCCAATAGCGCCAACCACCAACTGCTGCTCATTGGGCAGTCCCGAACGCGCGGTCAGGGCCAGTTCACGAGAGAAATAAAAAACATACAGAGAACAGCCCGCGCCGGCTACGCCCAATAACCAGTCTGTGACGGGAATGCGTTGTCTTGATGATGACTTCAGCGCTGGGTAAACCAAGAAAGCCAGCATCATCGCAAACGCCAGGTGCACGGGTCGCGTTTGTGAAGAATTTAAAACGGGGAAGTGCTGGGCAAACCAAAGCTGCGGTTGCGCAATCCACAACTGAAACAATGACCAAGCAAAAGCCAGAGCCGCAATGAGCAACACCACTTTTGGGTTTTGGGGTTGCCGTGCGCCAGTGTCGGTGCTCGCGACCAAGTCTTGCAACTCATCATCATTGAACTGGCGTTGGGCGGCGCTAGTGTCAGCGGGGACGTCAGGGGTGGTCAATGGCTGGTTCATGGTGAGCGACTAATTCAGTGGGTCGTGTGCCGACTTGGGACGACAAAACCTGGCTTTAAAAGATGTACTGGTAGCTTGGGTCTTGATTTTGTTTGAATTTTGCCGGCAACAAAAAATTAGGGCAAGGCTCAGGGTGTCCCTCTGATCCTTGCCCTTGCGCGAAGTGGTAACTCGCTTACTTCAGCAGGCCAGCCTCACGGTAGTACTTTTCTGCACCAGGATGCAATGGTGCTGAAAGACCGTCAGTGACCATTTGCTGCGGATCTAACTTTGCAAAAGCAGGGTGCAAACCACGGAACTGGTCCATGTTGGTGAACACGCTTTTGACCAAAGCATAGACCACATCATCAGGCACGGTAGCGCTGGTAATCAGGGTGGCGCCAACACCAAAGGTGGTGGTGTCGCCATCGGTGCCGCGATACATGCCACCAGGAATGACGGCTGTCCGATAGTAAGGATTCTCTTCTACCAAAGCGGTCACGCTGCCGTTGCTAACGTTCACGAGTACTGAATCGCAAGCCGTTGTGGCTTCCTTGATCGAACCCGCTGGGTGACCGACCGTGTAGACCATGGCGTCAATGTTGTTGTCACAAAGGGCCTGCGACTGCTCGGCTGCTTGCAACTCAGAGGCTAGGGCGAAGTCACCCATTGTCCAACCCATTTTTTTCATTAACACTTCCATGGTGTCGCGCTGGCCCGAGCCAGGGTTACCCACGTTGACACGCTTGCCTTTGATGTCTTCAAAAGAGGTGATGCCCGAGTCTTTGCGTGCAACAACGGTGAAGGGTTCAGGGTGAATCGAAAACACTGAACGCAGGTTCGGGTTAGCGCCTTGGGCTGCGAAGCTGTCGACACCATTTAGCGCTTTGAATTGCACGTCTGACTGGGCCACACCGAACTCCAACTCACCGGCACGCACAGCATTGACGTTGTAGACCGATCCACCGGTCGACTCAGCGCCGCAGCGGATGCCATGGTCGGCACGCGTGCGCGCCATCATTCGACAAATAGCACCGCCAGTGGGGTAGTAGACGCCTGTGACGCCACCGGTGCCGATGGTGATGAACTGTGTTTGTTGTGCCGTGGCGGGCAGTGCAGATAGGCCCATTGCTAAAGCGGCAGCAGTGATAAGAAGTCTCATGGTTGTCTCCTAAACATGATTGACATACCGGAAGATGGGTTCACACAGCTGTTGAATCTGGCCAAAAACCCAATCTTGGTTTATTCAGTATAAGTCGGTTTGTGAAATTTGCAATCGATGCGTCCCGCGTCCTTAAGTTAGGACTTTTCAGTCAGACCATTGAAATGCTTACAGGGCTGTGCCGTGTCCGTGCTTTCCGATTTCGTCTAGCAAGCCAGGGTGTTTTTTTAGGTTGCGCCGACTAAACACAATGATTAAGAACATCAATACGGCGACCAAAACACCGAAGATGACAATGATCGTGTTGATGGGTAGGTTAAGGCTTAGCATCAGGGTATAGGTGCCGAGCATTAACAAAATATTCAATTGTTCGTTGAAGTTTTGAACAGCAATGGAATGCCCAGCAGACAACAACAGGTGGCCGCGGTGCTGCAGCAACGCATTCATGGGGACGACGAAATAACCCGATAGTCCACCAATCAGTAACAACAGGCTATAGACCTCCCATTTGTCGCTGACCAAAGGCATCACCAAAACAATCAGCCCCATAAAAACACCCATTGGCAGAACGCTTAACGCTTTGCGCAGTGGCACACGGCTGGCAAACACAGCCCCGAAGATCGTGCCAAAGGCCGTCACCCCCATCAAGATGGAGGCCTGATCCAGCCGGTAGCCGAGGTGACTTCGACCCCATTCAATGACAATGAGCTGTAGGGTGGCGCCAGCACCCCAAAAAAGGGTCGTGACGGCCAGCGAAATTTGACCCAACCGGTCGTGCCACAAAATGCGCACATAACCAGCAAACGATTTGACCAAGCGAAAGGGGTTGGTGTGTTGTTTGGGGTACTGAACGCCGGTGGCTGGAATGAGCAGATTGCAGGCCGCCGCTGCGGCGTAAATAAAGGCAATACAAAGGATGGCCGCTTCTGCTGGCGTTTGCACGTATTTCGATAGGGTTTGATGGTTGAGTAAGAAATCGGATGCAAGGGGTGAAATCAAAAAGCCGCCAAGAACCGTGCCCAAAATAATGGAGGTGACAGTGAGCCCCTCGATCCAACTGTTGCCTTTGACAAGATCTGTGGGTTGCAACATTTCGGTCACGATGCCGTATTTGGCAGGCGAGTAGGCGGCAGCACCCACACCAACCAAGGCAAAAGCGGCAACCACCAAATAAGTTTGACCGGTCTCAGACAGACCAAAAATGCCGTACCAAAACATGATGAGACAGCCAAGGATTTTAACGGCGTTTGTGATGAACATCACACGCCCCTTGGGGAAAGCGTCCGAGAAGGCCCCAACAAAGGCGGCCAAGAGGACATAGGTGGCCGCGAACCACCATTTCATCATCGGCGCCATCCAATCTGGGCCGTGTAATTCTTGGAGTAGCGCAATGGCAGCGATAAACAAAGCGTTGTCAGCCAGAGAAGACAACGCTTGTGCTGCCATGACCAAATAAAAGCCCCGTGTCACTAAAGATCCCCAAGTTCAATAGCGGCTGAGTATAGCCGTAAGACTTTTCATGTGTGCGTTATTATTCATTGATAAGTGATTGTCACTGAGAGCAAAAGTGCGCCTGACACAAATAAAACTTGCTGGGTTTAAGTCCTTCGTTGATCCCACTGTTATTCCGACCCCCAGTCAGCTGGTGGGCATTGTGGGGCCCAATGGCTGCGGTAAGTCCAACATCATTGACGCTGTCAAATGGGTGTTGGGTGAAACACGTGCCACCGAGCTGCGTGGTGAATCGATGCAAGACGTGATCTTTAGCGGCTCTAGCGACAGAAAGCCGTCTGGTCGGGCATCGGTCGAGTTGGTTTTCGACAACAGTGACGGTCGGGCAGCGGGCCAGTGGAGTACATATAGCGAAATCTCCGTGCGGCGAGTGCTGACCCGTGACGGCACGAGCAGCTACTTGGTGAACAACCAGCAGGTCCGTCGGCGCGACGTGCATGATATTTTCTTGGGTACGGGGTTGGGCACGCGCGGGTACGCCATCATTGGCCAAGGCATGATCAGTCGTTTGATTGAGGCTCGGCCCGAAGAGCTGCGGGTTTACCTAGAGGAGGCTGCTGGTGTGTCGCGTTACAAGGAACGGCGCCGAGAGACTGAAAACAGGTTACACGACACGCGAGAAAACTTGGTTCGTGTCGAAGATATTTTGCAGGAATTGACCTCGCAACTCGTCAAATTAGAGACCCAAGCCCAAGTGGCGGCCCAATACCGCCAGTTGCAAGAAGAAGGGCAGTTCAAGCAGCACGCCCTTTGGTATTGGCGTGAAAAAGCCGCGCACGACGACAAAGCGCGCTTGTTTCTAAAAACAGAGCAAGCACAGAGCGCCCTAGAAGAAGCCACAGCAAAATTACGGCAACTCGAGTCTGAACTTGAAACTCGCCGTCAAGCACACTACGCAGCTAGTGATGCGGTTCATTCTGCGCAAGGCGCCTTGTATGAGGTTAACGCCAGGGTTAGCAGTCTTGAGGCCGAGATCCGGCATCTGATTGATGCCAGCCAGCGCCTGCAATCGCGCCAAACCCAATTGCAAGCCCAAGAGCAAGAGTGGCGCGCCCAAATTGTTCACTGCACGGAACAGCTTGAAGTTGAGCGCGCTGCGCTTGAGACACAAGCCATGGCACTTGAACGGGCGCAACAGTCTGCCCAAGCGGTGCAAGAACAATTGCCCGCCGCCGAGCAAAGGGTTCGTGAGGCGGCTGCGAAGCGTGACCAAATGCGCAGTGCATTGGCAAAACTAGAACAAAACATGGCGCTCGTCTCACAGCGTCTCGGTGATGCACAGCGCCAAATTCAGTCCCTTGAACAGCGCCAAGAGCGCTTGCAAGAGCAGCGCAAAGCGCTCGTTGAGCCCGATCCTCACGCCCTCGAGCGGCTAACAGGCGACAAGCAAGCCGCCGATCAATTGCTTGAAGAGGCGCAGGCCGTCTTGTCGGATTTAGAAGCTGCTTTGCCACAGGCTGACGAGCAGCGCAGCCTCGCACGCGATCAAGCCCAAGCCCAAGCCGCAGCGCTGTCTCAGTTTGAGGCTCGCTGTTCAGCGCTGGTGCGCTTACAAGAGGATGTCCAGAAATCGGGCACTCTTGAGCCTTGGTTAGCCAGTCATGAGTTGGGTCAGTTGCCGCGCTTGTGGCAAAAGTTAAATGTGGCTCAAGGCTGGGAGTCAGCACTTGAAGCCGTTCTCAATGAGCGCATGACAGGCGTGGAAGTCAGTCGCCTATCTTGGGCGCAAGCCTTTGCAGAAGACACCCCACCGGCGCGAATGGCTTTTTTCCAGTTGCCCGTGCCGGCGCCAGCACCGACAGGGATGACAGGCTTGACCTCGCTGGCCTCTTTGGTGCAAACCAATGAACCAGCGCTGAAAACATTGATGCAGGGTTGGTTGAGTCAGGTTTTTATTGCTGAAAGCTTAGCCGATGCAATGGCCAAGCGTGACCAATTGCCTGCGGGCAGCGCCTGGGTCGTGCCTGCGGGCCACTTGGTTGATGCTTACTCAGTGCGTTTTTATGCGCCTGATACAGAGCAAGCGGGGATGTTGGCACGTCAGCAGGAAATCGAAAACCTGCAGCGCGAAATCAAAGCCAATCAACTGATTGCCGACCAAGCCAAAGCCGACGCAACACGCGCTGAAGTGGCATGGCAACAAGCCTCAGCAGCCGTTGTGCCCGCGCGTCAACGCGTCTCGGAATTGACGCAGCGCGCCCATGGTTTGCAGTTGACCTTCACCAAATTGCAGCAGGAAACGCTGCAACGCACACAACGCTCGGCGCAACTCGATCAAGAACTCATTGAATTGCGTGGTCAGCAAGAGGCACTCACTGCGCAGCGTGATGAGGCAGAGCAGGCCTTCGCGACGCTTGATGAGCAGCTGGCTGAACAACAAGGGGCATTTGCTGAGGCAGAAATGGCGGGTGAGCAACTGGCCGACCTAGCCAATCAAGTTCGTGATCAACTGCGTGAGCGTGAGCGTGCCGAACAGGAAGGCGTCTTTGCGCAGCGCGGCACCCAAGCGAGGATTTCCGAGCTCGAACGGAACTTGCAATTGGCCCGCGAGCAAAAGACCCGCGCATCAACCGAGTCTGCGGCGTTGGTTGACGAACTGAGCGCATTAGACGCACAGACCCCGGAGAATGGTTTGCAAGAGGCGCTTATCATGCGCACAGCAAAAGAAGAGGTGCTGGCACGTTTGCGTATCGAAATGGATGTGCTTGCGGCCCAGCTTCGTGAGGCCGATGAGGCGCGCTTGTCGCTTGAGCGCTCTTTGCAGCCTCAGCGTGAGGCGATCACTGAATTACAGCTCCAAGAGCAGGCCGCTCGACTGTCTGCTGAGCAATTTGCCCAGCAGCTTGATGAGCAGGCCGTGGATCGATTTGCTTTGGCCAAAGCCATCGAAGAGCAAGATAACGAAGACCTGAGTAAGATTGGTTGGTTACAAGCCGAGGTGCAGCGCACCAATCGACAAATTGAAGCCCTGGGTGCCGTTAACTTGGCCGCGCTTGATGAGCTTGCTGCAGCACGTGAGAGACAGGTCTTCTTGCAATCTCAGTATGATGATCTTCAAAGTGCGATCCAAACGCTCGAAGACGCCATCAACAAGATCGATCTGGAAACACGCGACCTATTGCAAACCACGTTCGATGAGGTCAATGGCCACTTTGGTCGTCTATTTCCCAAGCTTTTCGGTGGTGGCGATGCCAAGCTGGTGATGACTGGCGAAGAGATCTTAGATGCGGGCGTTCAAGTCATGGCGCAGCCGCCAGGTAAGCGAAATTCGACCATTCACTTGCTTTCTGGCGGTGAAAAAGCACTCACAGCGACGGCCTTGGTTTTTGCGTTGTTTAAACTGAATCCTGCACCTTTTTGTTTGTTAGACGAGGTGGATGCGCCACTCGATGATGCCAACACTGAGCGTTACGCCAATTTGGTCAGTGGCATGAGCGATCAAACACAGTTTCTTTTCATTTCACACAACAAAATTGCGATGCAAATGGCCCGCCATTTGATTGGTGTGACAATGCAAGAGCAGGGTGTTTCACGTATTGTGGCGGTGGATATCGATTCAGCGCTGCAGTTATCGGCTGAAGTGGCTTAAAACAAGGTTTTTTATCAAGGGGAAGGCATGAGCGAGTTGCAGATCAGCCTGATCGTGCTTGGGGTTATCGTTATTGCCGCCATTGTTGGGTTCAATTGGTGGCAAGACCGCCGCACACGGCTCAAGATGCAAGACCATTTACCGGTGCTTGACGAAGATCCTTTGTTGCGAGAGTCCGGTGGTGATCGATCACGTAAAGAACCTGGGTTTGGATTGGGCCATTTGGGTTTGGAACCAGCCACGCCTGCCGCGCCACAATCAGGATCAGTTTCGGCGCCAATCGGTGAGCTTCCCGCGAGCGCTCTCATTTTAGAACCTGATGCTGTGACCGAAGTGGTGATTGAATTGCATCTGCCGGCCCCAATGACAGGGCTAGCACTGATGCCACATTTACAAGCGTTTCGCGGCGCTGGTTCTCGAGCGATTCGTTTGTTCCTACAGACCGCGGAAGGTTCGCTGGTGACCCAATTGGGTGAGAACACTGAATATGTGGCCATCCAGTTGGCTGTTTTGATGGCAAATCGCAGTGGCGCCATCACAGCCATTGAATGGTCTCAGCTTTGGGGCAGCGCTCAGGCATTGGCAGAAAAGCTTGACGCCAGCGTCGAGGGGCCTGAGCAACACGAGGTACTGGATCGTGCAGCGCGCCTTGACAGCACCTGTGCAACCCTTGATACGCAAGTGGGTTTGACGCTTTTACTATCCGTGCAACGCCCCATTGAAGACGTGGTGGATGCTGCCAAAGCGATGTGCTTTATTGAACAAGAAGGGCGTCTGGCCTGGATCGGTGATCACGGCCTTGAGTGCTTTACTCTTTCGCGCGCTGATAATGAGGCGTTTGATGCCGGTATGGCGGGTATTGATCGGTTGACCCTGTTGCTTGATGTGCCTCGCAGTCCGGCCAACCCCATGGCCTTTGGCCGAATGTTGGAAATTGGTCTTGAGTTATCCAGACGAGTGGGTGCCGAATTGGTGGATGATCAGGGCAATGCCTTGGCACCTGGGGCTGATGTTGCCATTGATCTTCAGCTTCAGACGCTGTACGGTCAGCTCGAAGCCGCGGGATTGCCTGCGGGTAGTCAACGGGCGCGGCGGGTATTTGCCTGATGTTGGGCCCGCACGGCGAAGCGCCTGAGGACGTGTTGGTACGGGTAGCGTATCTGCGTGCTGAGATTGAACAGCACAATCAGGCCTACCATGTGCACGACCAACCCACTATCGGTGACGCTCAGTATGACGCGTTAGTGCGTGAGTTGGAGGCTTTAGAGCAACGTTTTCCAGCGGTTTTGACCAGCGATTCACCCACCCGACGGGTCGGAGCAGCACCGCTGACTGCGTTTTCTGCAGTGACACACGCAGTTGCCATGTTGTCGCTTGGCAATGCCTTTGAAGAAGAAGAGGTGCTGGCTTTTGACAAACGAGTTGCTGACACCTTGGTGCAAGCCGGTGTCATCAAACCGGGTGAGCCCGTTGCGTACGCCTGCGAACTTAAGCTTGACGGTCTGGCCATTAGTTTGCGCTACGAGTCAGGTTGTCTGGTGCAAGCTGCTACGCGCGGCGATGGCCAAACGGGTGAAGACGTCACGGCCAACATTCGAACCATCCGATCGATACCGCTACGCCTAAACAATCCTGCCCCTGCTGTCTTAGAGGTGCGCGGCGAAGTGCTCATGAACCATGCTGACTTTGAGCGCTTAAACATCATGCAGGCGCAGCGGCAAGAAAAAATATTTGTTAATCCCCGCAACGCAGCGGCGGGCAGCTTGCGCCAACTCGACTCAAAAATCACGGCGCAACGACCTTTACGCTTCTTTGCATACGGCTGGGGTGAGGTCAGTGATGCGCTGCCTGCCACCCATGATGCGGTATTGACGTGGTTCGCAAAACTTGGGCTACCGGTGAATCGCCAGGAACATGCCACGGTGTTGGGGTCGCTTGGTTTGCTTGACTATTACCGCACTGTGGGCGAGCGTCGCAGTGCCTTACCCTACGACATTGATGGTGTGGTCTACAAAGTCAATTCGCGGCAAGCGCAACGTGTTTTGGGATTTGTAGCGCGTGCGCCGCGCTTTGCACTCGCGCACAAATTTCCTGCGCAAGAGGCCATGACTGAGCTTTTGGGGATTGACCTGCAGGTTGGTCGAACGGGCGCGATCACGCCGGTGGCACGTTTGGCACCGGTTTTTGTGGGTGGTGTGACGGTGACCAATGCGACTTTGCACAATGAAGACGAGATTACGCGCAAGGACGTGAGAGTTGGCGACACCGTGGTGGTCCGTCGAGCCGGTGATGTTATTCCTGAGGTGGTGGGGCCGGTGTTGTCGGCGCGTCCCGCGTACGCACAAGTCTTTCAAATGGTCAGCGCCTGCCCAGTGTGTGGCTCTGCCATTGAGAAGCCAGAGGGTGAAGCGGTCGCGCGATGCACGGGTGGGTTGTTTTGTGGGGCTCAACGCAAACAAAGCTTGATTCACGCGGTCGGGCGTAAAGCGTTAGATATTGAAGGCTTGGGTGATAAGTTGGTCGAACAACTCGTGGATCGCGCCCGTGTGAAGTCTTTGGCCGATCTCTTCACATTAACAGTCAGTGAGCTCGCTGAATTCGATCGAATGGGTCTTAAGTCGGCGCAAAATTTGGTTCAAGCCATTGAGGCTGCACGTGCGCCAGCGCTTGATCGTTTTATTTTTGCACTCGGTATTCGCCATGTGGGTCAGGCCACGGCCAGTGATCTCGCCCGTCACTTTGGCTCGATTGAGGGCCTGATGCGAGCGGGCGAAGACGAATTGTTGACGGTCTCTGATGTTGGACCAGTGGTTGCCCAATCGATCGGTCATTTCTTTTCTGAGCCGCACAACCGAGAAGTTGTTGCGGCTTTACTGGATCAAGGGATCAAACCGCAGCCTTTGGCAACACGGCCCCAGCAGTCGGGGTTATCTGGGCTGACCTTTGTGCTCACCGGCACCTTGCCCACATGGACACGGGAACAGGCGGCTGAGGCGATTTTGTCGGCTGGTGGCAAAGTAAGTGGCTCCGTATCAAAAAAAACCGCCTATGTGGTGGCTGGCGAAGACGCTGGCAGCAAGCTCGCCAAGGCGCAGTCTTTGGGTGTGTCAGTCATCGATGAGAGTGGTTTGAAGGCCTTGCTCGGTGACGCTTAAAACAAAGGGGCTAGCCTTGAGATAGGTAGCCCCCTTTGATGTCTTCAATAGCGCTTTTGGGGCGCTATCGAAGCGATCAGTTACTGAATTTTTGCTTGGTCACGTAGCTTTTTCTGGAAATCGACCAGTGCTTGTTGGCGCACCATCTCTTCAAGTTGCTCTTTGACTTGCGCCAGTGGTGGGAAGGCCACGGGGCGCTCGTCAACCACTTCAATCACGTGCCAGCCAAATTGAGTCTTAACGGGTTTAGGGGCCATTTGGCCTTTTGGTGTGGCTTGCACAGCCTTTGCAAAGGGCTCGACATAGTTGTCGGCTTGTGCCCAACCCAAACTACCACCTTGTGCCGCGCTACCAGGATCTTTGGACTGCGCTGTGGCCAACGCTTCAAAGGTGGCTGACTTGTCCATCAATTTCTTTTGAATGTCATTGGCGGCGGCCTCTTCTTCTACCAAAATATGGCGCACGCTGAACTCCATGACTTCGCCTTGTTCTTTCTTCATCTTGTTGTATTCAGTTTCAAGAACAGCATCGGTGACGGGGTTCTTCTCTAAGTAGTCGGCCATCAGTGCACGCACCAAAATGCCTTGGCGAGCAAGCTCGAGCTCTGTTTCAATAGCGCCATTTTTGCTGATGCCGGCTTTTTCAGCGGCTTGGACCATGATCACACGGTTGATCATTTCTTCTTTGACCTGCTGACGTAATTGAGGTGTGTCGGGTGCGCCTTGGGCCACCAGCAACTCAATGAATTGATCATAGTTTTTTTGTGTGATTGCTTGACCATTAACGGTGGCAATGTTTTGTGCATAAAGAGGGGCTGACAAGGAAATGGCAGCCAAAAGTAGGGTCAAACGTTTCATGAGTTTCCTTTTGAAGGGGCAGAAGTATGTAGAGCCAGCGCGTGTATTGGAAATGGCATTAGGTCAGTGACAAGATCGTACACCATACGATGCTGGGCCAGCGTCCGTTTGCCATCGAAACAATTGGCTTGGATGTGGACTCGGAAGTGGCTTGCACCGCCTTTGCTGCCGGCGTGGCCGGCGTGCAAGTGCGATTCATTTTCGATCTCAAGGTGGGTTGGGCTTAGCGCCAAGAGGCGCTCGTGTAGTAGAGATTCGTGGGTGTTAGTCATGATGGGCGGCTTTTATTGGGGTCATCGGGCAATTCAGACTCAGTCATGTGTTTGCTCAGCCACAAGGACTGTGCGATGACAAACAACACCAACATACCCATCAACCCGAAGACTTTGAAGTTCACCCATTGTGACTCGTTAAAGTAACCAGAAAAGGCAACAAACAGGTTAACGGCCCCTGCAAACACAAAAAATGAGGACCAACTGAGGTTTAAAACGCGCCAGCCTTGATCAGTGAGTGTGACCTTTGAGCCCAGTAACTTTTGCAGCAGGTTACGCCCCAGAAAGACTTGGCTGCCCACAAGGATCACGGCAAACATCCAGTAAAGCACCGTGGGCTTCCACTTAATAAAAGCATCGTTTTGTAGCCAAAGGGTGGCACCACCGAACACCACAATCACGATTAAGTTAATCCAATGGGTGCCTTCAATGGGTTGGCGTCGTATTTTGATGTAAGCAATTTGGCCAACGGCGGCCACCATGGCCACAGCCGTTGCCACATAAATATCAGCAAATCGATACGCCACAAAAAAAAGAATCAGTGGAAACAGGTCAAAAAGGAATTTTTTCATGCGTCGATGGGCTCAAATGTCAAGCAAGCCGAGTTGATGCAATAACGCAGCCCAGTGGGTGGTGGTCCATCAGGAAAGACGTGACCGAGGTGTGCATCACAGGTTTTACAGAGCACTTCCGTGCGAACCATGCCGTGAGTGCGGTCTGTGTGTTCGACAATCAGTGCTGGATCAATCGCTTCAAAGTAGCTTGGCCATCCGCATCCCGCATCAAATTTCGTGTCGGATGCAAACAGGGCAGTGCGGCAACAGACACAGTGGTAAATGCCTGTGGCTTTGTGATTCCAGAACTTACCCGTGAAGGCGCGCTCAGTGCCCTTCTGGCGGGTTACGTAGTATGCTTCGGACGACAGTTGCTCTCGCCATTCTTGCTCAGTTTTGTTTAATTTTTCCATGACATTTTCTTTGATCACCTTCGTATCAAAAGGTTCGCTCAGTTGGATATTCCTGCGTTCGATCAACCACAACCATCATGATAATCGAGTTCGAAGCCGTCTCTGTTAAGCGAGGTGCGCGCACCATCCTTCGGGAATTCAATATTAGTCTGTCCGAATCACGAATTGGGATTGTCGGACCCAACGGTGCGGGTAAAAGCACATTTGCACGGCTCATCAACGGCTTAATCACGCCAACTGCAGGGCGAGTTGTCTTTAACGGGATGACCGTGGCAGACCATTTGAATGCCGTGCGCCAGCAGGTTGGGTTTCTTTTTCAGAATCCGGATAACCAAATCGTTTTCCCTGTGGTGCAAGAGGATATGGCATTTGGTCTGAAGCCCTCTTTGCCAGACAAGGTGCTTAGAGCAGCGCGAATTCAAGCAACGCTCGCGCAGCTTGACATTGCTGATTTGTCTGAGCGGGCTGTCCACACGCTATCTGGTGGTCAAAAGCAGTTGGTGGCCTTGGCCTGTGTGCTCTGTGCGCAGCCCGACATATTGGTGTTGGACGAACCAACCACACAGTTGGACTTGCGATTTCGGAATCGCTTGCTGCAGATCATGGGGCAACTGCAACAGCCGGTCATCGCCATATCGCATGATTTGGCGATGCTTGAATCTTTTGATCGAGTGCTGGTGATTGACCAAGCAGCGGTTCAGGCCGATGGCCCTGCCGCCGAAGTGTTGACTTGGTATCGAGCACATTACGCATGACCTCACTGGATCAACCATCAAACGCGCTGCCAATAGGCACTTGGTTACACCGTTGGCCGGCGGGACTTAAGCTGTTGTCTCTCTTCACGCTCGGTACGGCCTTGGTTTTGACCGATCGCTTGGCCATACTGGGGGTTGCCGCGATCGTGGCTGGTTTGGTTTGTCTGAGTGTTCACTGGCCGCCTTTCAAGCAAGGGTCAGCTTCAAGCACGCGGTCAACGGTCTTCTTGTGGCCACTGATCACGTTGGTGGCTATTGTCGCGTACATCGGTTTTTTTTCAGGGCTCGAGCAAGCGTTGGTTGTGTTGTGCCGTTTGTTGGCTTTGTTGCTCCTTGCTGTTTCGGTGATGGCAACAACGCGTGTGACAGCAATGATGGCAGTCGTTGAAAAGGTTTTACAGCCATTCGATCGCTGGGGATGGGTGCGGGCTGATAAAGTCGCGTTGATGTTTGGAATTTCACTGCGTTTGATGCCTGTTTTGCTAGAGCAGTGGCATGAGATTCGAGAGGCGCAAGCGGCCCGTGGTCACCGTGCCAGTCCCATGGCGCTGCTCGTACCGATGTTGGTGCGAACGCTACAAAGGGCCAATGAGATGGCTGATGCCATTGATGCCCGAGGCGGATCCTCTGGGCGCTAGACCGTGACGTTGTGTGATTGATGTAACATGAACCGTTAATTTTTTTGGGGTGAGCCTTGAATTCGACCAATAAATCGCCGCGCTTGGCGCTCTCAACGCAACAAATGGTGCGAGCGGCGCTATTCACGGCTTTGGTGATCGTGTTTGCCATCATCCCGCCGCTACCGATGCCGTTTGTGCCAGTACCCCTGACCTTACAGACACTTGGCGTGATGTTGGCAGGCCTGATCTTGAGCCCCCGTTTGGCGGCTTTAGCCATGTTGCTCTACGTGGTACTGGCTTTGGTGGGGTTTCCTGTTTTGCCTGGCGGGCGCGGCGGACTGGCGGTTTTTGCAGGCCCAACGGGTGGTTTCATCCTTGGCTTCATCCCTGGCGCTTTTGTGGTGAGTTGGTTAACGGCGCGCAGCTTGAGTGAAACAAAGACTGCCGCCATGATCGCACGTAACTTTGGTGCGGCCGTCTTCGGCGGCGCTTTTGTGGTCTACGCCATCGGCGTGCCTTGGTTGGCCATGGTCACTGGCATGACCATCGATCGAGCGCTCATGGCAGTGGTTGTTTTCTTGCCGGGTGATTTGGTCAAAGCCCTCATCGCCACGATCGTGGCCTTGAGGGTGGCAAAACTACAAATCGTTAACAATCCCTAGTTGGGGTTGAGTCTGGCCCTATTGACCTGACCTGGGATTTTCAGACCAAGCGAAATGAGAGACAATGGCCTATGTTTTGATGAGATGGCCGAGGGCGGGCCAGATTTCATTGGCGTGTGACACAATCGTGTCGGCTTGCCAAGTGTGGACAGGGTGTTCAACACCACAATAACCGTAGGCTGCGGCGATTGATGCCATGCCCGCTGACTTGGCGGCTTGAATGTCCCGCAGATCGTCGCCAATATAGACGCAACGATCGACCTCAAAACCCGCGGTTTTGGCGGCGTGTTGCAGCGGTAAAGGATGGGGTTTGGCATAAGCGACCGTGTCACCGCAAACAAGCACCGCACAATCCGGTAAATCAAGCCACTGAACAATGGGTTCGGCGTATCGAGTCAATTTGTTGGTCACAATGCCCCATTGCATGCCTTGCGCTTTGATTTGCTCAAGTAGCTCAGGGATGCCCTCAAAGAGCTGGGTGTGGATGGTGCTGTTTTTTTCATAATCGGCCAAAAACTCGGTTTTGGCCAACTCAAAGGTGTGATGATCGGCATCAATGCCAAGAGAGGCCTTGACCATCCCGCGGGCGCCCATTGAAACGTGGGCACGCAACTCTGAAACGGGTAAAGGGCCCAAGCCTCTTTTTTCGCGTTGGCGGTTGGCGGACATGGCCATGTCTGGTGCGGTGTCGGCAAAAGTACCATCAAAATCAAACAAAATCAGCGTTGTCATCGAACTCGCCTCAAGGGTTAAAACAGTCAACGCCGATTGTACGGTTTAGCCGCCTTGTGATGCCACCTCATTGTGGTTTGTGCTCAAGTAATGTTGCAAAGCATTGACCACAACGGTATTCAATGACGTTTTTTCTTGTCGCGCACGCAAAGCCGCTGATTTGTGAAGACCCGGCGCAACGCGCACGTTGAATTGTCCCCTGAAAGGTCGTTCTGGCGCTCGCTTGTCTGCCTCACAGCTTTGCAGGTAGTCCACAATGGCCGCTTCAAAAGCAGGCTGTAACTCACTAACGGTTAGCGCTTCATAGGTGACATCTTGGTTGATGAAAAGCGCGCGGCCACGCAACACGCCATCAGGCAATGAGGGTTCGATTGAGCCGTAGTAGCCCTTGTGAAATAAGAGTGGGGATTTCATGGGTAAGTAAAGCCCTTTGTCATTTATTGTCAAAAAGACAACTATTTTATAACAAATGCTTAGTTTTGCCAATGAGATTAGCCGGTGAGGTGCGCCACAGATCAAGCACGTGCTCAACAGTTTGCTCAACCGTGAGAGTCGATGAATCCAGAGCATGGGCATCGTCGGCCGGCTTCAAAGGGGCAACAGTGCGTTGCATGTCGCGTTCGTCGCGCTTTTGTAGATCAAGGAAAACGGCTTGTTCATCAGGAAATTCGCCACGCTCTTTTAGCTGATGGCACCGACGTGCCGTTCGAGCGTGGACATCAGCGGTTAAAAACACCTTCAACGGTGCATCTGGGAACACCACCGTGCCCATGTCGCGACCATCTGCCACTAGACCAGGGGGCACTCTAAAAGCACGCTGGCGATCAAGCAAAGCTTCTCTCAGTGCCGCGTGAGGCGCCAATCGAGAGGCCAAGTTACCAATATGCTCTTGGCGGATAAGCTCAGTGACATTGACACCCGACATGAACGTTTGGGCGCCCTCGAATTTCACATCCATGCGACGCGCCAAGAGCGCCACTTGGTCGATGTCGTTGGCATCGGCGTTGCGATCCAAAACCGTCCAGGCCGCCAACCGGTAAAGCGCACCGCTGTCGAGTACGTGCCAACTCAAAGCCAAAGCCACACGCTGAGCAATGGTGCCTTTACCCGATGCGGTGGGGCCATCAATGGTAATGACTGGCACAAAAAGAGGTGGCTTGATCATGTGACGAGGCGATGATATTGATCAAAATAGTCTGGAAAGGTCTTGGCCACACAGCCGGGATCTTCGATGGTGACAGGTACCGGCCCAAATGCGGCCAGAGAAAAGCACATGGCCATGCGGTGATCATCGTAGGTGTGGATGACTGCGGATCGCCAAGCATCGCTGGCGATTGGGTGAACGGTCAGCCAATCGTCGCCTGAGCTGACTTCGGCACCCAGTTTTCGCAATTCGGTCACCATGGCGTGAATGCGGTCAGTCTCTTTGACTCGCCAACTGCCGATGTTGCGCAAAGTGCAGGGCCCATCGGCATAAATCGCCAACACTGCTGCTGTCATGGCCGCATCAGGGATTAAATTAAAGTCTTGGTCAAAGGCACGAAGTCGCTCACCACCAGATACGGCTTGACCACTTACGGTAACCATTTGAGGCCCGTATGTGGCAGTGGCACCCATGTGGGTGAGGGTGTCGACAAACCGAACGTCGCCCTGAATGCTGTCGCGGTCTACGCCTAGAACGCTGACTGGGCCTTGGCCAATGAGGCCCAGTGCCAGGAAATATGAGGCTGAAGAGGCGTCACCTTCAACGGTCATCTCGACCGGTGAGGTGTAATGGGCGGTTTGTTTGATATGAAACGACAAGTTGCCTGCCGCATCTTCAAGCGCGCTGACCCGTACGCCAAAGCGTGCCATTAAGTTGATCGTGATGTTGATGTAGGGCTTAGAAATCAGTTCGCCCAGCACCGCAATGGTGAGGTCTTGGCCGGACTGGGCCACGATGAGCGGTGAAGCCATTAACAAGGCGGTCAAGAACTGACTTGAAACCGCGCCATTGACTTGAACGTGGTTGCCAGAAGCTTGTGAGGCGTGGATTGCCAGAGGCGGATAACCCGCGTTACCCAAGTAGTCGATGCGTGCACCGAGTGCCACCAGTGCATCAACGAGGTCACCAATGGGGCGCTCGTGCATTCGGGCCACACCACTGAGTCCGTAATCGCCACCGGCAAAAGCCAGCGCAGCGGTCAGCGGGCGAAATGCCGTCCCGGCGTTACCCAAAAACAAGGTCGCTTTCTTATTGGTAAAAAGACCGGGACTCGTGATTCGCACCGAAAATTCACCCTCGTGCTCAATCGTCACACCAAGCGTCTCGAGCGCTTGGAGCATGACGCGGGTGTCGTCTGAATGCAAAACACCATCGATACGGGTGGTGCCTGTGCAAAGGGCGCTTAACAGCAGCACTCGATTGGAAATACTTTTTGAGCCAGGTAAGCTGATCTGGCCGCTCGCATGGTGCGCCGGCATCAGGGTCAAACGATCAAGCGCGGTCATGCCCTTCACCCTTCACGAAAAACCCCCTCACCCCACTGGCGTCTGACTTGCGCACTTTCCGTGAGCATGGTCTCTATCCAGGTCATGTCATTGCTACGCAAGGCCGATTCGGCTTGATTCAATAGGGTGTGCAAGTCGCTGATTTGCCCAAGCATGGCCTCGCGGTTGGCTGCAAAGATATCGCGCCACATTTCTTCAGATCCTTGGGCGATACGAGAAAAGTCACCAAACCCGGCACCCGCCATGGCAAGACAAGTGGGTGCATTGGTTTGCCTGGCCACGTGGGCCACATACAAACTGGCCAACCAGTGCGGCAAGTGACTGATAGCAGCCAAGATTTCGTCGTGCACAGTCACGTCAAGCGTTTTTAAATTGGCGCCACAGGCCAGCCATGCGTCTCGAACGTACAACACATCGTTTGGTTGGTTCTCCGCTAGCGGGCAAATCACCACCTGGCGGTTGAGATAGAGGTCTGCGCGAGCCGCTTGCGGACCAGATTCGTGCGAGCCAGCCACGGGGTGGGCCGGCACAAACTGAGCGACTTTGGTGCCCAGTGCGAGACGGGCTGCCGCCACCACGTTGCCTTTGGTGCTGCCACCGTCAGTGATGAGCGTCCGAGAATTTAAGTTTGGTGATAAGGCCGAGAAGATGGCCTCAAAGGCACCCACAGGTGCCGAGACCATAATCAAATCGGCGCAGCCCGCGGCTTCTTCAAAAGTCGCCACTCGGTCGATCACCCCGAGTGCTTTCGCGCGCTCAAGGGTGGCTGGGCGCCTGCCTACACCAATAACTTCATTGACCACGCCCGCTTTCTTGAGCGCCAAAGCAAAGGAACCACCGATGAGACCGACGCCGACGATGGCAAGTGTGCCGATGTGAAAGCCTGTCTGTTCAGTGGTCATGCCGATTGCGCTCGTTCGGCCAAAATCGCTTTAAGTGCCTCGATAAAACGGGCGTTTTCGTGCTCAAGTCCAATTGACACTCGCAGCCAATCGGGCAAGCCGTCAGCGGGCACTGGACGCACAATCACGCCACGCTTGAGCAGCGCCTGGTTAATGCCGGGCGCATCAGCAAATTTTATCAACACAAAATTGGCAAAGCTTGGCACGAAAGTCAGGCCCATCTGATCGAGCGCCGATTGCAGCTGGCGTTTGCCGGCATCATTGACCGCTGCGCTTTTGGCTAGAAAAGCATCATCAAACAAAGCAGCAGTAGCGGCGGCTTGTGCGAGCGTGTTGACGTTAAAGGGTTGACGAACGCGTGCCATCAGTTGGGTCAGAACGGGTTGTGTGATGCCATACCCGACTCTGAGACCCGCGAGGCCATACGCCTTAGAGAAGCTGCGCGACACCACCAAATTGGGAAAGCGCTTGACCAATGCAATGCTGTCAACGCGCTCTGAAGCGGGTAGGTATTCGTTGTAGGCCTCATCAAGCACCACCGTCACTGAAGTGCCATGGCGTTGCTCAACGGACTCTAAAAAGCGTGTCACTGCTGTGTTGGATAAAAAGGTACCCGTTGGATTGTTAGGATTGGCAATAAAGACCAAACGGGTATTGGGGGCGATGGCTTCGAGCATGCCATCCAAATCGTGCCCATACTCGCAGGCAGGCACAACAATATGCTGCGCGCCACGGGCTTGCGTTGCGAGGCGATACACCACAAAGGCGAACTGGGAGTAGACAGCTGAAAAGCCCGGCTCAAGAAGTGCCATGCCAGCGAGCTCTAGTATGTCGTTGGAGCCATTGCCAATCGTGATCCAGTCAGCGGGCACATCAAACCGTTGCGAGATGGCTTGTTTTAAGTGATAACCGCCCGGATCAGGGTAGCGCTCAAGCCCAGCCAGAGAGGCCTCGATCGCCTTCTTGGCCGCTGATGACATGCCAAGTGGGTTCTCATTGGATGCCAACTTCACCACAGTCGATGGATCAAGTCCAAGTTCGCGCACCAAGTCCTCAATCGGCTTGCCTGGCACATAAGGCTGGATGTCTTTGATGTGGGCGGGGGCCACGAGGGTTTTTGCTTGATCGCTCATGTCTGTCTCGTTCTTACTGTCTTGGATAGGAACCCAGAATTTTTAGAAAAGCACAGCGCTCGCGCAATTGCTCAAGCGCTAGAGCCACAGCAGGTTCGTGCTGATGGCCTTCAACGTCAACATAAAAGTGGTATTCCCACTGTCCGGTGCGGGCAGGGCGTGATTCAAATCGCGTCATTGAAACGCCATTGTCTGAAAGAGGCGCCAACATTTTGTAGACCGCGCCAGCTTCGTTTGGAACCGCTAGGATGAGGCTGGTTTTGTCATGCCCGCTGGGCAAAGTTTCGATCGAACCGATAGCCAAGAACCGCGTTCTGTTCAGCGGGTCGTCTTGAATTCCTTCAGCCACAATGGTTAAGCCCCAAGCCCGAGCGGCGATGTCGCTGGCAATGGCAGCGACCGTTGGATCCGAGGCAGCGATGCGGGCGGCCTCGGCGTTACTAGCCATCGGTTCACGCGCCAAGGTAGGGTGGTTCATGCCAAGCCAGTGCTGGCATTGTGCCAATGCTTGAGGATGCGCCATGACTCGGGTCACGCCCTGCATGTCACCAGATTGGCTCAGCAAACAGTGCCGAATCAAAATAGAGTGTTCGCCAACAATGCGCAGTGGTGTGTTTAGCAATAAGTCCAGCGTCCGGTTGACAGCCCCCTCGGTCGAGTTCTCAACGGGAACGATGCCCACATGAGCACCTTGCGATTCGATGGTTCGGAAAACTTCATCAAAGTTGGGGCAAGGCACACCGGTGATGGATTGACCCATGTACTCAAAGGCTGCTTGCTCAGAAAACGACCCCGTCGGTCCCAAGTAGGCCACGCGAATATCTTGTTCGAGACCACGGCAAACTGAAATGATTTGCGACCAAATGGCTTGAACGCCTGGCGATGTGACTGGGCCTGGGTTCTCAGCTTGCAACGTGCGAATCACTTGCGCTTCACGCTCTGGCCGAAAGACAGGTCCTTGGGCGTGATGTTCATGCTTTAGGTCGCCCACGGCCTGTGCTGTTTTGGCGCGTTCATTGATAAGGCCTAAGATTTCGAGGTCTAGGCGATCAATTTTTTCGCGCAAGGGCAATAATTTGATTTGAAGTTCTTTATCCATGCTCGCGTTCGAACGATTTGAGATAATCGGTTAAGGCCAACACGCCCTCAAGCGTCATGGCGTTGTATATAGAGGCTCGCATACCACCAACCGACTTGTGACCTTTGAGTTGGTGCAAGCCAGCAGCTTTGGCGCCTTTCAAAAAGGTGGCATCCAAGTCAGGATCCGGTAAAAAGAAAGGCACATTCATTCGGGATCGGTAAGCCGGATGAACAGGCGTTTGATAAAACGATGATAGGTCCAAACAGCTGTAGAGCGTATCGGCTTTTTGTTCGTTTTTTGCTGCCATGCTTTCCAGGCCGCCATGCGACAACAGCCACTTAAACACCAATCCAGCGATATAGATGGCGTAGGTGGGTGGGGTGTTAAAGCGTGAGCGCTCCCGGGCCACATTGGCGTAATCAAATGCCGATGGACAGATCGGCAAGGCATGACCGATCATGTCTCGACGAACAATCACCACTGTCACGCCGGCTGGCCCAGCGTTTTTTTGCGCACCGGCGTAGAGCATGCCGACGTCACTGAAATCAATCGGTCGCGATAAGAAATGAGAGGACGCATCAACCACCAACGGTACGTTGGCTGCGCCGAGTTCGGTAGGGTTAGGCCACTGAGCCAATTCAACGCCACCGATTGTTTCATTGCTACACAAGTGCAGGTATGCCGCATCGGGTCGGACTTTCCAGTCAGAGGCCGGGGGCACCCAGGTAAAGGCATGCCATTGCTTACCGGCATCGTTGAGCACGCCCTCGCTGCTAGCCGCAAGCGACACGTCACCATATTTTTTGGCTTCTTTGAAAGATTTGCTCGACCAGCTGCCGGTAACAACATAATCGGCGCGGGGCTTGCCACAACGCCCGATAAGGTTCAATGGCACGATGGCGTTTTCTGCGGTTGCACCGCCCTGCATAAAAAGCACCGCGTAATCGTCACCGACACCCAGCAGTTCACGCAAGTCAGCTTCCGCTTCGTCGCAGATTTGAGTGAACTCCGAGCCGCGGTGGCTCATTTCCATAACCGACATGCCACTGCCATGCCAGTCAAGCATCTCTTGGGCGGCTTGGGTCAGTACCGCTTCAGGCAGTACCGAAGGACCCGCTGAGAAGTTCCACGGGCGCGCGATCATGACTCACCGTCACCGACTTCGGGTGCCGTGTGGCCAGCCGCATCAGGGGTTTCAGGTGCTTGTGGTGTCTCTAAATCGTCGAGTGCCTCTTCGCCATGGGTGTCAGCATCGCGCTCAACCACGCGACGCACACCCGACAAGCGGCTGCCATCATCAACGCTGATCAAGGTGACGCCTTGTGTGGCCCGACCCATTTCACGAATCTCGTCAACACGCGTGCGAACCAGCACCCCACCAGTGGTGATTAACATGATTTCGTCGGCTTCACTCACCAAAACAGCGCTAACGACCTTGCCGTTTCGCTCAGAGGTTTGGATCGCAATCATGCCTTTGGTGCCACGACCATGGCGGGTGTACTCGCCAATCGGTGTGCGCTTGCCAAAACCATTTTCAGTGGCTGTTAGCACCGACTTGGACTCATCATGGGCCACCAACATGGCAATGACTTCTTGGGTTGGCTCCAGTGACATGCCGCGAACACCACGGGCGTTGCGGCCCATTGGGCGAACATCATTTTCTTGAAAACGAACCGCTTTACCCGAATTTGAGAACAGCATGACGTCATGTTGACCGTCTGTTAGTTCAGCGCCAATGAGATAGTCGCCTTCATCTAGACTGACAGCGATGATGCCGGCTTTGCGAGGGTTGGCAAAGTCAGACAGTGGGGTCTTTTTAACCGTCCCGCGAGAGGTCGCCATGAAAACGGTTTGATCATCGCTAAATGCCTTAACTGGCAGAATGACAGTAATCTTTTCACCATCAACCAAGGGAAACATATTGACAATCGGCCGTCCGCGGGACGTTCGAGTGCCTTGTGGCACCTCCCAGACTTTGAGCCAGTAAAGGCGGCCGCGGTCGGAGAAGAACAGCAGATAATCGTGCGTATTCGCTATAAAAAGCTGATCGACCCAGTCGTCTTCTTTGGTCGCCGTGGCTTGCTTGCCTCGACCACCACGTCGCTGGGATCGATATTCAGAAAGTGGTTGGCTCTTGATGTAACCGGTGTGCGATAGCGTCACCACCATATCGGTTGGGGTAATGAGGTCTTCAGTGTAGAGCTCAGTCGCATTGTGCTCGATGCTTGAACGACGCGCATCCTTGGTGTTGGTCGAAAACTCAACCCGAATCGCCTCAAGCTCTTCGGAAATGATAGTGGTGATGCGCTCAGGTCGGGCAAGTATGTCGAGCAAGTCGGAAATGGTGTCCATGACTGACTTGTATTCGTTAACAATTTTGTCTTGCTCGAGGCCTGTCAAACGCTGCAAGCGCATGTTCAAAATTTCTTGAGCCTGAACGTCGCTTAAGCGATAGAGGCCCTCAGCCTGCAGACCAAAGTTTGGTGATAGCGACTCGGGCCGGTAGGCGGCTCGGCCACCGGCTGTTTCGCCGTCGGCACGCGAGAGCATGTCTCGCACCACTGAAGAGTCCCAAAGCTGTGCCATCAAAGCTTGGCGCGCCACAGGCGGTGTTGGGGCTGCCTTAATGATGGTGATGAATTCGTCGATATTCGCAAGCGCAACGGCCAAGCCCTCTAAGACGTGACCGCGCTCGCGCGCCTTGCGCAACTGAAACACCGTGCGTCGTGTGACAACCTCACGGCGGTGGAATAAGAAATACTCCACCATTTGTTTGAGGTTTAGCAAGCGTGGCTGACCATCAACCAAGGCCACCAAGTTCATGCCAAAAGTGTCTTGCAACTGCGTGTTTTTGTACAGGTTATTGAGCACGACTTCAGGCACTTCGCCACGCTTGAGTTCAATCACCAAACGCATGCCGTCTTTATCTGATTCATCACGGATATCAGAAATGCCTTCGATTTTCTTTTCGTTGACCAGCTCTGCCATGCGCTCTTGCAAGGTCTTTTTATTAACCTGGTAAGGCAGCTCATCGACCACGATCGATTGGCGGTTGCCTTTTTCCATGTCTTCAAAGTGCGTCTTGGCGCGCATGATGACCCGACCACGACCGGTTCGGTAGCCTTCGCGAACGCCAGTCATGCCGTAGATAATGCCGCCGGTGGGGAAGTCGGGGGCCTTAATAAGCGCCATTAATTCGTCTATCGAGCAATCGGGGTTGCGCAACGCGTGCATGCAGCCATCAATGACCTCGGCCAAGTTGTGAGGTGGGATATTGGTCGCCATACCCACGGCAATACCAGAGCTGCCGTTTACCAACAAGTTAGGTAATCGTGAGGGCAAAAGTAGTGGCTCGTGTTCACTGCCGTCGTAGTTGGGACCGAAATCAACCGTTTCTTGGTCAATATCAGCCAACAGTTCATGCGCAATTTTTGACAGGCGAATTTCGGTGTATCGCATGGCAGCTGCGCTGTCACCGTCAATTGAACCAAAGTTACCTTGGCCATCAACAAGCATATATCTCAGGGAGAAGTCTTGGGCCATGCGAACGATGGTGTCGTAGACCGCTTGGTCACCATGAGGGTGATATTTACCGATGACGTCACCGACGATTCGAGCAGACTTTTTGTAAGCTCGGTTCCAGTCATTGTTTAACTCATGCATGGCGAATAACACTCGCCGATGCACAGGTTTTAGACCATCACGTACGTCGGGAAGTGCTCTACCGACGATCACGCTCATGGCGTAATCGAGGTAGCTTCGACGCATCTCGTCTTCTAAAGATATCGGGAGTGTTTCCTTGGCGAAGGAATCCATATAGGGCGCAACCAAAATCGAGGATTAGCAGACCGGGGCGACCACGCGCCGAGCGGGACGTGAAACAAACGTTACATTCTACACGCTAGAGCGAAATACCATGTGCCTTGGGATCTAAAGAAGACTTTTGAGGGGTCGGTCAATCGATCGCTTTCTGTGAAGTTTTGCTTCGTTTTGGGCGACAAAAAGTTCCCGCTGAAATAAGTTTTTTTTGATTGCGCTTTCATTTGAGGCGTCAAGTGTTGTCAAAACCCAACAAGAAAAGGCTCGATTCCGTAAAAATGCGTCTATACAATACGTCAAATGCGTGTTGAGGCTAGCAAATTGATGGAAATGCCTTAAGATTCAATTCAACACGCAGGAAAACCAGTGTGTAAGTCTTTTTAATCTGCTCTTAGCGTTGTTATCATGGCCCCGTTTTTTGATTTACGGCGGGGGTTCGCTGCGAGACAATTTTCAGCTACAACCTCAACGAGGAGAAATATGAACAAGCCCTCAAAAATCGCTCTGGCTTTGGCCATTGCCGCCGTGACAGCATCTGGTGCGGCAACTGCACAGTCAAACGACAACTGGCGCAACAATTTTGGTGATGTATGGCGCAGCAACTCTGGCCTATGCTGGCAAGATAACTTTTGGACACCTGCAACGGCTGACCCAGCTTGCGTAGCCCAGAAGAAATCAGCGCCTGTGGCCGATAAAGTTGTGTTTAACGCTGACACATTCTTTGACTTTGACAAATCCAACTTGAAGCCTGAAGGCCGCCAGTTGCTTGACCAAGTCGCCCAGCAAGTGAATTCAATTGCTCTTGAAACAGTGATTGCTGTTGGTTATACCGATGCAATCGGTTCGGTTCAGTACAACCTCGGTTTGTCTGATCGCCGCGCTAGCGCTGTTAAGGCATACTTGGTTTCCAAGGGTGTTGATGCCAACCGCATCTACACGGAAGGCAAGGGTAAGGCTGATCCAATCGCTTCGAACGCAACGGCCGAAGGTCGCTCGAAGAACCGTCGGGTTGAAGTCGAGATCGTCGGTAGCCGCAAGTAATTCGGTTTATTCGATTTAAAAGAGCCTCCTTCGGGAGGCTTTTTTAATGTTGGCTTGGGGTTTTTGATCCGTTTAAGCGATGATCTGAGACAATCATGACTTATCAAAAGGGTAGGAATCATGGCTCACAAAGAAACTGACCAAACGGCTGAACCTATTCAAAACGTCGACCCTGCGGAAATTGAAAAATTCAGTGCCTTGGCATCACGCTGGTGGGATCCCACTAGCGAGTTCAAGCCACTGCATGTCATCAATCCCTTGCGCTTGGAATGGATCAAATCTTTAATTAATCCCGCAGATGCGTCGGTTGCCCTAAATGGCAAGCGAATCCTTGATGTGGGTTGTGGTGGTGGCATTTTGGCTGAAGCAATGGCCCTTGGTGGTGCTGATGTCACGGGTATCGATTTGGCTGACAAGTCACTCACTGTCGCTAAATTACACAGTCTGGAGTCTGGCGTCCGAGTTAACTATCGCAAAATCAGTGCCGAAGAACTGGCTGTTGAACAAAGTGAGCACTTCGACGTTGTGGCTTGCATGGAGATGCTTGAGCATGTGCCAAACCCAGCTTCTGTTGTTCAAGCATGCTCAGAACTGGTGAAGCCAGGTGGTTGGTTGTTTTTTTCAACTTTGAATCGCAATCCAAAGTCGTATCTTTTTGCCATTATCGGTGCTGAGTATGTTTTAAAGCTCTTGCCCAAGGGTACTCACCAGTGGGAGTCCTTTATTAAACCAAGCGAATTGGCTGAAGCCTGCCGAGCGGCGCGCTTGGAAATCGTGGCAATTAAAGGCATGACATACAACCCATTTTCTAAGACCTACAAACTGGGCCGGGACACCAGCGTTAACTATATGGTGGCAGCTCGCAAAGCCTTGGTCTGAACCTGATGCTTGGCCAATTAAGCGGGCGCACTATTCTTTATTGCCACTTTTGAGCTAAACACTTGATGAGGCAGGGTTTTTTTGTGCTAATCTTACAGGCTAGCCAAATTTTATAGATCATGACGCGTGAGTTCTTGTCATTAATGGCTACTTTTATGGTCATTGAGAGCTTCAATTGCATTAAAAATCGCGTTGGTGAATTAAGTTTGGTTTGATGTCAGCGTTCACTGAATGTTGTTTTTGAAGATTGAACATTTGGTGACTTTACTTAACACCGCCCGGGTATTTCGGGCGAGAACCTGGATCAGCCGATCCCCTGGAAACTTTTTACATGTCAATAGAATCCCCCAATGCGCTCTTAATAGGCGACGTCAGTTTCGCCGACCTGTTTGCTGAAAGTATCAAAAAACAGGATATGAAATCCGGCGAAGTGATTTCAGCCGAAGTTGTGCGGATCGATCACAATTTTGTGGTGGTGAACGCCGGCCTGAAGTCCGAAGCCCTGATTCCGGTCGAAGAGTTTCTAAACGACCAAGGCGAGCTTGAAGTTGAACCCGGTGACTTCGTGTCAGTGGCCATCGACTCGCTCGAAAATGGTTACGGCGACACCATCTTGTCGCGTGACCGTGCCAAACGCCTTTCAGCTTGGCTGTCATTAGAAAAAGCATTGGAAAGCAATGAGTTGGTCGTCGGTACGATTACCGGAAAAGTCAAAGGCGGCCTGACTGTCATGACCAATGGCATTCGTGCCTTCTTGCCGGGTTCATTGGTTGATGTGCGTCCGGTTAAAGATACCACACCATACGAAGGCAAAACGCTTGATTTTAAAGTCATTAAGCTTGATCGCAAGCGCAACAACGTGGTTGTGTCGCGCCGCGCTGTGCTTGAAGTCAGCATGGGTGAAGAGCGTCAGAAGTTGCTTGAAAACCTTAAAGAAGGCGCCATTATTAAAGGCGTTGTCAAGAACATCACCGATTACGGTGCGTTTGTTGACCTCGGTGGCATTGATGGTTTGCTACACATTACCGATATGGCATGGCGTCGCGTTCGTCACCCATCAGAAGTGTTAGCGGTTGGTCAAGAAATCGAAGCAAAAGTTTTGAAGTTTGACCAAGAGAAGAGCCGTGTGTCTTTGGGCGTGAAGCAACTTGGCGAAGACCCATGGGTTGGTTTGGCTCGTCGCTATCCGCAAGGCACCCGTTTGTTCGGCAAAGTGACAAACTTGACCGACTACGGTTCATTTGTTGAGGTCGAAGCGGGCATCGAAGGCTTGGTTCACGTTTCTGAAATGGATTGGACCAACAAGAATGTTGATCCACGCAAAGTTGTGACGCTTGGTGAAGAAGTTGAAGTCATGGTCCTTGAGATTGACGAAGACCGTCGCCGGATTTCGTTGGGTATGAAGCAGTGCCGTCAGAACCCATGGGAAGAGTTTGCAACAAACTTCAAGCGTGGTGACAAGGTCAGTGGCGCCATCAAGTCAATCACTGACTTTGGCGTGTTTGTTGGCTTGCCAGGCGGCATCGATGGTTTGGTGCACTTGTCTGATTTGTCATGGGCTGAGACAGGCGAAGAAGCGGTACGCAACTTCAAAAAGGGTGATGAACTTCAAGCCGTGGTGCTGGCCATTGACACTGATAAAGAGCGTATTTCGCTGGGCGTGAAGCAACTCGAAGGTGATCCATTCAATAACTTCGTGTCCACCCATGACAAAGGTGCTGTTGTTCAAGGCACAGTTAAGACAGTCGACGCCAAAGGTGCTGTGGTGACGTTGTCTCTGGAAGTCGAGGGTTATCTGCGTGCTTCCGAAATGTCATCAGGTCGTGTCGATGATGCGACAACGTTGATGAAAGAAGGCGAAGAGATTGAAGCCATGATCGTGAACGTTGACAGAAAGACGCGTTCGATCCAGCTTTCAATCAAGGCCCGTGACAACGCTGACACTGCTGATACCTTGCAGCGTATGTCTGAAGTCGGTGCTAGCACTGGCACGACCAACCTTGGCGCGTTGTTGAAAGCCAAGTTGGAACAAGCCAAAGATGACGAGTAAATTGACTTGGGATCCTGTGCGTTGTGACTAAGTCAGAACTAATCGCGGCATTGGCGGCAAGCTACCCACAGCTTGTCGCCAATGATGCTGACATCGCTGTTAAAACCATTATTGATGCCATGATTCAATCACTGGCTGATGGTCATCGCATCGAGATACGTGGCTTCGGTAGTTTTGCGCTGTCGCAGCGCGCACCCCGTATTGGACGTAATCCCAAGACCGGCGAGAAAGTCATGGTGCCCGGTAAGGTTGTTCCCCATTTCAAAGCAGGCAAGGCATTGCGTGAAAGCGTCGATGGTCTTAAAGACCAGTAAGCCTCAAAGGCCACCGCCTTTTCCCTCTAGCCCGTTGTGTTGCGCTACCGGCCGTTGTATTTACTGCGCGCAAGGCCTGTCATGATTTTTGTCACGGGCGCTAACGGTTTTGTGGGGTCTGCACTTTGCGCTCGGTTGTCCGAGCAAAAAATACCCGTTGTTGCCGCCTTGCGTACTGAACGCAGTGCCACGCATTTGGGGCGCTTAGCGCATGTGACGGCGCGATTAGCACCTGACTTACAGACCTCGGGTGTTCAACAAGACTGGACGGCAGCCTTGGTGGGCTGTGACGTGGTGGTGCACACGGCCGCTCGGGTCCATGTGATGACGACTGCCACTCATGATGAGGCATTGTTTACCCAAATTAATGTGGATGGCACGATGGCTCTTGCGCGGGCCGCTGTCCGGGCAGGGGTTAAGCGCTTCGTTTACTTAAGCACCGTGAAAGTGCATGGTGAACGCACTGAGCTGGGCAAGCCTTTTGAGGCCAACCAAACGCTTAATCCCCTGGGCGCTTACGCCGTTTCAAAGTATCTGGCAGAAAACGGGCTGCGTGAGCTCGCCAGTGAAACTGGTTTAGAACTGGTGATCATCCGACCGCCTTTGGTTTATGGTCCTGGTGCCAGTGGTAATTTGGGCTTGCTGATGCGCTGGCTAGCCAAGGGAGTACCGCTACCAGTTGGCGCCATGGATCAAAACGTTCGTAGTTTGGTTGGGCTAGACAATCTCATTGACCTGATTGTGCTGTCAACCTGGCATAAAGCAGCGGCAAATCAAGCCTTTCTGGTAAGTGACGATCATGACCTGAGCACACTAGAGCTGGTGCGTTTGATTGCTCAAGCGGGTCGTCTGCCTGCGCGAACCATCAACGTGCCGGTGCCTTTTCTACGCGGTTTGGCCGGTCTGGTCGGAAAGTCTGTCTACGTCGACCGGCTGACAGAAAGCCTGCAGGTGAATGTTTCGGCGACCAAAGCACTTCTTAACTGGTCTGCACCAGTCAGTATTGTGGATTCGATGGCCCGATTGTTTGAGCCGCGAGCCTAACGACGCGTTTGGAATCAAGTGTGTGGATAGTTCACGCAACCCTTGGATTACAATTGAAAGCATTGGGGCGTATTAAGACGCCATGTATCTGTTTCTCTCAATGGAGAGCACTTGCCATGCGTTATCTTGCTTGGGCTATCAAATTGGTCGTTTTTGTGTTTGTGGTGTTGTTTGCCTACAAGAACACGACACCGGTCGAGGTTGTCTTTTTTGACGGTATTCTGTGGTCCGATGTGCCGTTAATTGTTGTGATGCTCGTGACATTTGCATTGGGTGGTTTGTTGGGTGTGGCCATCATGCTGCCAAGCACGTGGCGGGGCCGCCGTGAGGCTGGCCGACTCAAAAAAGACCTCAATAAAGTGCAGTCTTTGGTTAGCCAATCAAAACCGGCTGCGACCACGATAGACAGCACACCGCTTTAATACGGGACTGGTGAGTTTTTATGGATTTTGAATCCTGGTGGTTGATTTTGTTTCCTCTGTTGTTTGGACTGGGGTGGGTAGCCGCCCGGTTCGATTTCCGGCAGATGCTCTCAGAAACTCGGGCCTTACCTGATTCATATTTCAAGGGCTTAAACTTTCTTCTTAATGAACAGCCCGATCGGGCGATTGATGCATTTATCGAGGTTGCCAAGCTCGATCCTGAGACCACCGAGTTGCACTTTGCACTTGGTAGCCTGTTTCGTCGTCGAGGCGAAATGGAGCGCGCTATTCGTGTCCATCAAAGTCTGCTGTCTCGCTCAGACTTACCCGTACGAGAGCGCGAACACGCACTGCACGAGATCGCGCAAGACTATCTTAAAGCGGGGATGTTGGATCGGGCTGAGTTGGCCTATAAGGAACTCAGCCACACCCGCTACGAAGAATCATCTGGCCGCGCCTTGGTTCGAATCTACGAATCTGAACACGACTGGCCAAGGGCCATTGAGGCCGTGACCCGCTTGGGTAAGTTAACAGGCGAGTCAGTGGCGCAACTGGTGCACTATCACTGCGAAATGGCGCAAGTACACTTGACCCAACAACCCACTGATGTGTCTGCGGCTAAAGCAGCACTGGGTTTGGCACGCCAGAGCTTAGATGCTGCGGGTGACAGCACGCCTGCCTCACACGCTCGAGTTTTGATGTTAGCTGCTGCCATTGCGCAGGGCGAAGGCAATGGGGCGCTTGAACGACAGCATTTGCGACAGGTCATGACAGACGCGCCTGAGTATGTGGGCTTGGTTGCCGATGAGCTGCAGGCTAACTTTTTGGTGACGGACGAATCGAACGCACTTTTGCGCTTACTGCAGACCCAGTATGAGCACTACCCCAGCTTGGACTTGTTTGATGTCGTCTTTAGACTCATCAACAGTCAAGAGGGCAGCCAGGCCGCTTGGGTGTTTGCCGAGCAAGCGTTGACCGTTAATCCGAGCCTGTTGGGTTTTGAGCATGCCTTGCGTGTGAGCGCCAAAACTGAGGATTCGGTTTCATTGGCACCGATCAACACGGCCTTACTGCAAAAACTGATTGGTCGCCACACCCAACGACTTGAGCGCTATGGCTGCCGAGTGTGTGGGTTTCAAGCCAAAGCGTTTTATTGGCAGTGCCCTGGTTGTCATGGTTGGGAGACATATCCTCCCCGTCGTTTGGAAGAGTTGCAATGAATCAGTTTCCGCTCGAAGCGGTCGCGCGAGTGCGTGTGTTGGTGGTGGGCGATTTGATGCTTGACCGCTATTGGTTTGGTGATGTTGAACGTATTTCACCCGAAGCCCCCGTGCCAGTGGTGCGCGTGGCGCGCCGAGAAGATCGCTTAGGGGGCGCTGCTAACGTCGCGCGCAATGCATCTGCACTCGGCGCGCGCGTCACGCTAGCGGGTATCGTGGGTCGGGACGAACCTGGTTTAAAGGTCCATGCCATGCTCACTGAGGCCGGGATTGAAACCTGCTTAATTGATGACGGTGACCATCCCACAACCCTAAAAATGCGTGTGCTGGGTCGCCAGCAGCAGATGGTACGGGTTGATTTTGAGGAGACACCGTCGGCTCAGTGCGTGAGTCGTCTCAATGAGGCCGTGCTGTCATTGATTCAAGCGCATGACGTTTTGGTGTTGTCTGACTATGCCAAAGGCGCCCTTGAAAACGTGGCGCAGCTGATTCAGGCAGCCAAGGCGTTGGATGTGCCCGTGTTGGTAGATCCAAAAGGATCGGACTACAGCCGCTATCATGGCGCGAGCTTGGTCACCCCCAACCGCGCTGAGATGCAACTGGCAGTGGGTCACTGGGTTGACGAAGCAGATCTGGAAAAACGCGCCCAAAGTTTGCGCAAGCAATTGTCCTTGCAGGCCTTACTGGTGACGCGATCAGAGCAAGGCATGTCACTATTTATTGAGGCCGCACGCCACGATGTCGCCGCTCAAGCACAAGAAGTGTTTGATGTTTCAGGTGCCGGAGACACGGTGTTGGCGACCTTGGCGGTCATCAAAGCCACGGGTGGCTCATGGGAGCAAGCCATGCAATGGGCCAATAAAGCGGGCGGTATTGTGGTGGGTAAATTAGGCACTTCGACTGTCACTGCGGAGGAATTGGCATGATTGTGGTCACCGGCGCTGCTGGCTTCATTGGTTCGAATATCGTGCGTGGCTTAAATGCCCGTGGGGTTGTGGAAATACTGGCGGTAGACGATCTAACCGATGGTGACAAGTTCGTTAATTTGGTGGGTTGTCAGATCGCTGATTACCAGCATAAAGACGCGTTTCGCGCTCAGATCGTGGCTGACACCGCTCTCAAAATAGAGGCGATTTTTCATCAAGGGGCTTGTTCAGACACCACTGAGCGCAATGGCCAATACATGATGGATAACAATTATCGCGTCACTTTAGAGCTGTTTGAATGGGCCCAGCGGCATCGTGTGCCGTTTATTTATGCCTCTTCGGCAGCTGTCTATGGTGCGGGCCCTGATTACGCTGAGTTGCTCGCCAATGAGCGTCCTCTAAACGTTTATGGCTACTCGAAGTTCCTGTTTGACCAAGTCGTGCGTGCACGCACAAACCAATTGACCGCCCAAGTGGTTGGTCTTCGGTATTTCAACGTTTACGGTCCGCAAGAGCAGCACAAAGCGCGAATGGCTTCGGTCGCTTTCCACAATATGAATCAGTTTAAAAATGACGGTCACGTCAAACTGTTTGGCGGTTGGGATGGTTATGGTGACGGTGGCCAGATGCGCGACTTTATTTCAGTCGATGATGTGGTTTCGGTAAACCTGCACTTTTGGGATAACCCTGGCACCAGTGGCATCTTCAATTGCGGCACTGGTCGCGCCCAACCTTTTAACGATGTCGCTTGTGCGGTGATCAACACGCTGCGTGAAAGCCATCAACAAAAGGCACTCCCCATCAGTGAACTTGTTAGTGAAGGGTGCCTACGCTACGTGGCTTTCCCAGAGGATTTAAAAGGGCGTTATCAAAGCTATACCCAAGCTGACCTGACAGCGCTCAGGCAAGTGGGCTACGACAAGCCCTTCAAAGACGTGCAAACGGGTGTGGCTGATTACGTGCGTCAGCAGCTGGCGCTGGGCTAAATTTAGCAATTTCAACGTGTGGCTTGCGTAAAGCCACAATTGATTCCTGTCATCAGGCGCGTCAGACTTTGTTCTTGTCCAGAGTCAAGGAGTTGATGCGATGGTCGTCAGGCTTAAAACAATTTTAAAAGTAGGGTGTTGTGGCTTTGTGCTGACAGGGTCAGTGCAGGCTGGCTCAGTCGACGTCAATGTGGCCTCTGTGCAGGCGCTGGAATCCGTTAAAGGCATTGGGACGATCACCGCGCAACGCATTGTTGCTGAGCGAGCCAGAGGACCCTATGAATCCTTGGAGCATCTCTCTGAGCGACTGTCTGGCATCGGAGCCAAACGAATCGAGAAACTTAAAACAGCGGGTTTGTGCGCGGGCACAGCGAAGGCCACTTGCGCGCCGCCTTTGGCCCAAGTCGATCGATCAGCCCCCAAAGTTAGCCGCGCTACTGCCAGCGGCGAGGGTGTTACCCCAGCGGTGATCCACCTGCCTTAAAATATGACATCAACTGAGCCCAATTGAGTTCTCGGCTCAACACGCCTGACACGGAAGCCCATATGACAACCACTCATTCTTATCCCAGCCTCGAACAAACCGTGGGTCAAACACCCTTGGTGAAGTTGCAACGTCTGCCCGGTGAACTTGGCCAAGCCCGAGGCAATGTCATTTTGGGGAAAATGGAAGGCAACAACCCAGCTGGCTCGGTCAAAGACCGTCCGGCCTTGTCGATGATTGTTGAGGCTGAAAAGCGTGGTGAAATCAGCCCAGGTGACACGCTAATTGAGGCCACCAGCGGTAACACAGGGATTGCGTTAGCGATGGTGGCTGCCATGCGTGGCTACAAGATGATTCTCATCATGCCCGATAATTTGTCGCTCGAGCGACGCGCCTCCATGACGGCCTATGGTGCTGAGTTGATTCTGACGCCAGCCAGCGGTGGTGGCATGGAATATGCTCGCGACTTGGCTGGCCGCATGCAAAGCGAGGGTAAGGGCAAAGTGCTGGATCAGTTTGCCAATCCAGACAATCCACTGGCCCACTTTAGAACCACGGGCCCAGAAGTCTGGACGCAGACGGGCGGTCGCGTCACGCATTTTGTCTCTGCAATGGGCACGACAGGCACCATCATGGGCACTTCGATGTACTTGAAGTCACAAAACCCAGCGATTCGTATTGTTGGGGCGCAACCCGCCGAGGGCTCGCAAATCCCGGGTATCCGCAAGTGGCCCGAAGCTTACTTACCAAAAATATATGATCCAGCCCGGGTCGATGAGTTCGAGTTGATTGAGCAAGCTCAGGCCGAAGCAATGGCCCGCGCCTTGGCTGCCCAAGAAGGCATTTGTGCTGGTGTCTCAGCTGCCGGTGCTTTGGTGGCGGCTTTGCGGGTCGCTGCCCGCGTGAACAATGCCACGATCGTTTTTATTGTGTGCGACCGAGGCGACCGTTACTTATCAACAGGCCTTTTTAACCAGCCTTAAGGGGTAAGGGTAGCGGCCAAATCGGCGACTGCTGTGGCGTAAAAGTAGCTGCGGTTGTACTGGGTTAAAGCAAAGAAATTTGGCGTGGCCATTCGATATTGAGTGGTGTTTTGTGTGGGCATGGGTAGGTCAATTATCCCCAACGGGTAACCCATCCAAGGCGCCGGGTTCGCGCCAGGTTGCAGACTTGCGCCATTGTCTTTGAGGGTCGTCCAATCCAGCGTCGGGGTCAGACCGCCTTCAACCAGTGTCTGCGGGTCGGGCGGTAAATTGACAGGTGCAAAGACCGGCAAACCACCGATCCAGCCATGTATCTGTAAAAACCGACCGACTGAGAAAATGGCATCGGCCACATTGTTCTCAAGATCCACCGTGGGTTGGCCGGTGGCTGAGGCCGCAAAGGACTTCACACTGGTGGGCATGAACTGCGGTATGCCCATGGCACCAGCAAAAGAGCCGAGTTGGCGTGTTGCGTCAATTTTTCCTTGGTGATGCAACTCAATGAGATCAGCGAGCTGTCCTTGGAACATGGCCACACGATCAGGTCTATTCGGATCGGGGTAGTCAAACGACAAAGTGGTAATGGCGTCTAGTACGCGGAAATTGCCCTTGTGTTCGCCGTAAAGGGTCTCCACGCCAATGATGGCGGCAATAATTTCGGCGGGTACCCCGTAACGTTCCTCAGCGCGCGCGAGTGTTTGGCGGTGCGCTTCAAAAAAGGCGCGGCCTTTGCGAATACGAATGGGTTCTACGAAATTGCTGCGATAGCGGACCCAGTCGCGCACTGACCGTGCCTGGCCAGGTTCTGGTGGCGTCATCAGGCGGATGGCCGTTGGTAGCTTGTTGGCCTGCGCCAAAAGAGCCGTAACTTTGGGCAGCTGTATCTGACGGTTTTGCGAGACTTCAAGCGCAAAAGTCTGGACGTCTGCGCGAGATAAATACCCTTGGCGGTCGCTGGCTGGCACGGCAATAAGGGCGTTTGTCTGTGGCAGTGCTGCGGTTGCGCTGGCCTGTGGCAAAGGGCTGGCACAGCCTGCGGTCACCGTCATGGCGATAATTAGTTGCAAAATTCTGAGAGTCTTAGACATAATGGTCCCATGGAGACGCTATACATTACACACCCTTTGTGCAAAATGCACGAAATGGGTCAAGGACACCCCGAATGCCCCGAGCGATTGGACGCCATTTCTGATCAGATGCTTGCGAGCGGCCTGATCAATTATCTGCAATCGGTTGAGGTTCAAGCACCCGTCACAGCGCAATCGCTTGAACGCGTCCACCTTCAGTCTTACCTCAGTCGATTAAACGCGCAAGCACCCGCTCAGGGGTATCGCGAGATTGATGCTGACACCAGTATGAACAGGCATTCGCTTGACGCGGCCAAGTTCGCTGCGGGTGCGGTGGTCCAAGCCGTTGATGCGATCATGACAGGTCACAGTCAGACGGCATTCTGTGCGGTTCGTCCACCCGGTCATCACGCCACTCAAAGCCGAGCCATGGGGTTTTGTTTTTATAACAACATTGCAGTGGCGGTCGCCCATGCCTTGGCCGTACACCACTTAAAGCGCGTGGCGATTATTGATTTTGATGTGCATCACGGTAACGGCACGGAGGCGATTTTTACAGGCGATGAACGGGTGTTGATGTGCAGTTTCTTTCAGCATCCCTTGTTTCCTGGCAGTGGCGTTGGCAATCCAGCTGAGAACATGGTGAATATTCCAGTGCCGCCATACACAACGGGTGAGGCCATCAGGGCGTTGGTGGGCCAGCAATGGTTGCCACGGCTTGAAGCCCATGCGCCTGAAATGGTTTTTATTTCTGCCGGGTTTGATGCTCACCGTGAAGAAGACATGGCGCAGTTGAACCTTGTGGAGTCCGATTTTACGTGGCTCACTGAGCAAATCGTGGCGGTCGCGGACCGTCACGCCCAAGGGCGGGTGGTCAGCTCACTCGAAGGTGGTTACAACTTATCTGCCTTGGCTCGCAGTGTGGTTGCTCATGTCCGAGCCCTTGCAAAGCTGTAGAATGCTTTTGCAAGACAGGTAACATCCGCAGCTACCCCGTTTTAGCGGTGTCGAACCGAATAGTGACGGCCCCCGAAAAGGTGGGTTTGAGGATCGTGACTCGCAGGGCTGCTTTGAGCTGTCTGCTTATCGCTGATTAAACTTTGGAGAGTGTTTCGATGAAGGTACTGGTGCCGGTTAAGCGTGTGGTCGACTACAACGTCAAAGTGCGTGTTAAGTCAGATCAATCGGGCGTGGATATCGCTAACGTCAAAATGTCGATGAATCCTTTTGATGAAATCGCCGTTGAAGAGGCCATGCGGCTCAAAGAGAAAGGCACGGTAACGGAAGTTATTGCCGTGTCTTGTGGGGTGGCTCAGTGCCAAGAAACACTGCGCACAGCCATGGCCATCGGTGCTGACCGGGGTATCTTGGTGGTAACCGATGAAGAGCTCCAGCCTTTGGCAGTGGCGAAAATTCTGAAAGGCATTGCGGAAAAAGAACAGCCTGAGCTGATTATCTTGGGCAAGCAAGCCATTGATGATGACGCCAACCAGACCGGACAAATGTTGGCGGCACTGCTGGGCTGGCCTCAAGCGACTTTCGCCAGTAAGGTTGAAGTTGCCGATGGCAAGGCGCTGGTGACCCGAGAAATTGACGGTGGTCTTGAAAGACTTGAACTGACTTTGCCAGCCATCGTGACGACCGATCTGCGCTTAAATGAGCCACGTTACGTCACGTTACCCAACATCATGAAAGCCAAGAAAAAGCCGCTCGAGACACTCACACCGGCTGATTTTGGGGTGGATGCGTCGCCTCGCTTGAAGACGTTAAAGGTGACTGAACCGGCAGCACGGTCAGCAGGTATCAAAGTGCCTGATGTGGCCGCGCTGATTGATAAACTCAAAAACGAAGCAAAGGTGGTGTAATCATGTCTGTACTCGTTATTGCTGAACACGACAATGCGCAACTGAAAGTCGCCACTTTAAACGTGGTGGCAGCGGCTGTCCAAATCGACAAAGATGTGCATGTTTTGGTGGCTGGTGGTGGCTGTCAAGCCGTGGCCGATGAGGCCTCAAAGCTGGCTGGTGTCACCAAGGTGTTGTTGGCCGACTCGCCAGCACTGGCTGATGCGTTGGCTGAGAACGTGGCTGAGCAAGTCTTGGCTGTGGCTGGTGGTTATTCTCACATTCTGTTTGCGTCGACGGCGGGTGGCAAGAATGTCTCGCCGCGCGTGGCAGCCAAGCTTGATGTGGCCCAGATCTCTGACATCACAGCGGTCATATCAGCCGATACCTTTGAACGCCCTATTTACGCGGGCAACGCCATCGCAACTGTGCAATCTTCTGATGCTGTCAAAGTTTTGACAGTCAGGACCACCGCATTTGACGCGCTGACTGCCGCTGGTGGCAGTGCCGAAGTGCAATCGCTGTCTTCTATCGCCGACAGTGGCCGTTCGAAGTTCATGGGCCGCGAACTGGCCAAGAGCGATCGCCCTGAGCTTGCCGGTGCTAGCGTGGTGGTTTCCGGTGGTCGTGGACTTGGCAGCGCAGAAAACTTCAAGATCCTTGATCCGTTGGCCGATAAGCTTGGTGCCGCACTCGGTGCCTCACGGGCAGCCGTTGATGCGGGCTATGCGCCCAATGACTGGCAAGTGGGCCAGACCGGCAAGATCGTGGCGCCACAGCTTTACGTAGCGGTCGGAATCTCTGGGGCCATCCAGCACTTGGCGGGAATGAAGGATTCTAAGGTGATTGTGGCGATCAACAAAGACGGTGAGGCGCCAATTTTTGGGGTTGCTGACTACGGTTTGGTCGGTGACTTGTTTGAGGCAGTGCCTGAGTTGTCAACAAACCTGTAGTCATATTTTCGGTCACGAACATGGCTCATTTCACAAGGCCACCGCTCAATCAGTTATTGGAGGTGGCCTTGCCCATTGCGCGCCAAGCGGGCGCTGAAATCAATCGCATTTACGCACAAACCGTGCTTGCAAAAGCCCCGCAATTTGTGACTAAACCTGATCAAAGCCCATTGACAGCAGCTGATTTGGCCGCGCACCACATTATCAATGAGGGATTGCGTCGCGCAACCCCCGATATTGTGGTGGTTTCAGAAGAGGGCCAAGACCCGCCTGGTGCCGGTCGTGAACAATCGATCTTCTGGTTGGTGGATCCCCTTGATGGCACGCGTGAGTTTTTGTTGGGTAATGGCGAGTTCACTGTCAACATCGCTTTAATCGTGCAAGGGCAGCCTGAGTTGGGTGTGGTGGTGGTGCCCACAACAGGTGAGTGTTTTTGGGGTGGCATGTCCCTTGGGTCGTTTTTTCAAGGGCGTGAAGACCGACAAGCTGTGGTGTTGAAAGTGGCCAACACACGTCCCAATCCGTGGCGCGTCATTGCCAGCCGCTCACACCTCAACGATTCGACGACCGCGTTGATAGCGCGTCTAGGGCCCGTCTCTTTATTGCAGGCCGGCAGCTCATTGAAGTTTTGTCGAATGGCCCAAGGCCAAGCTGATATTTACCCAAGGTTGAGCCCAACCTGCGAATGGGACACCGCCGCTGCCCAAGCTGTGCTTGAAGGCGCTGGCGGCCATGTGTTCGATCTTCGCGGCAAAAGATTGCGATACGGCAAGCCCGAGGTTCTAAATCCATCATTCATTGCGTGTACTGAGCCATACGCTCGCGTCGCTAAGTTTATTGCGCCACCCAAATAATGTCATCAACGGCGATGCCCATGGTGCGCGCTTGTTTGAGTAAATCGCTTTTGACGTGGTTGTCAATGGTGGGCTGTCGTGCCAGTATCCAAAAGTAATCAACGTCGGGACCAACAATCATAGCCCACTGGTAATCGGGATCTAGCGCGGTGATGAAATAGCCGCCGTAAAAGGGCCCAAAGAATGAGACTTTCAAGGCGCCTTTGTCTGGGCCATCAATGAGCCAAGCTTTACCAACCGCATCCTTCCAGATTTGCTTTTTGGTGTTGAAGCCCCGATTTAAGACTTTGACCGAGCCATCTGGATTCATGCTGTATTTCGCTGTGACTTTGATCATGTCACGTTCAAACGAGTGATCAAGGCGGGCAATCTCATGCCACTGGCCAAGATATCGTGACAACTCAAAGGGTGTGACGGGTTTCACGTTGGCTGGCGGCGTGGTGCTGCAGCCCGTCAGTAACAGTCCAAAAAAGATCATTATCCCTAGAATGGTTGAGCGCCAAAGGGCGATTTGGCGTGATTGAGGATTCGCCCGCAAATCAAATATTGAGTGAGGCAACACGACATTGTCCTAAAAAAGGTTGGGCGTTTGGCACCCGAAAGGCGTGACACGGGGCGATAAAGGCAATCGTTTGTGTGGCTTTGATGGGTCGTCCCAAAGTGAATCCCGTTTCAGCGTCAATACCAGAGGCGAGGTCTAATGCTAAAACATTTGTATGCCAGGTGTTGACTGCGTCAATCAAGCTTTGAAAGGGCTCAGCAAGCGGCCGACTCAAGCCAATCCCAAACAGGCCATCGATGACCAAGTCGGGTTTTTTTTCAGGTAGTGTGGCGCAGGTTGGCTGGCCTAAGGCTCTCCAATTGGCCAAGGCTTCCTGGGCATCAAGGGGAGGGTGAGTAGTGAGAAGCGGCATCACCACCGTGACTTGGAAACCCATTGACAGTAATAAGTACGCAGCAACCAACGCATCACCGCCGTTGTTACCTGGTCCGGCTAACGCTAACACTTGTGCAGGTGGCGCGATGGTTTGTGCAACCCACTCAGCCGCCGCTTGGCCCGCGCGTTGCATGAGTGGCAAGCCACGGGCCAGGTCTTGCGCTTCTTTGTCCCTGAGTGCCACGATAGAGAGGCTCGGCGTGCTGCTGTCGATGGGCGTTGAATGTTTAAACGACAATTGAGCTCACTTGGGTTGTATCAAAAATATTGGGCATGGCATGAGCTTAACTGACACCAGATCGTATCACCTCTCTTTAAAAGCACAAGCCGATAGAATGGTGGTGTTCACACCTCTTTCGAGCAAGTCATGATTAAAAGTCCCGTGCGTCAACAAGATCGTCCATTGGTCGAAGACATCCGTTTGCTGGGTCGATTACTGGGCGACGTGATTAGGGAGCAAGAGGGGCGTGCGGCATTTGATTTGGTGGAAAAAATCCGCCAGTTATCGGTCTCTTTTCGGCGTCACGATGACTCGCAAGCTGACCGTCAACTCAAGCGTGTTTTGGCCCGATTAAGTGATGAGCAGGCTGTTAGTGTGATTCGTGCCTTTACTTACTTTAGCCATTTGGCTAATTTGGCCGAAGACCGCCATCACATTCGCCGGCGTGTGTTCCATGAGCGCCAAGGCCACAGTCAATCTGGCAGCCTGACCATGGCGATGGCGCGCCTTGATGAAGCAGGCATCAAACCAGCCCAGATCGTTACGTGCTTGGCCAATAGCCACGTCAGCCCTGTTTTGACGGCACACCCAACAGAGGTGCAGCGTAAAAGTATCTTAGATGCTGAACGCGCGATAGCGCAACTGCTGACCCAAAGGGATGCGATCTGGCAACGCGGCGAGGATGTGCGGCAAGCGCAAGAGCTGCTTGTCAATGAGCAGCATTTGAAGGCGCGCGTGGTGCAGCTTTGGCAGACCCGATTACTGCGCTTCACCAAGCTGAGCGTGATCGACGAAATAGAAAACGCGTTGGGTTACTACCAAAGCACGTTTCTCTCAGAGGTCCCTAAGCTATACGGGCAGCTGGAACAAGCGCTAGGACACCATAGAATCGCGCCTTTTTTCAAGATGGGGCAGTGGATTGGGGGCGATCGCGATGGCAATCCCAACGTGGATGCCCAAACGCTGCGCGCGGCATTGCGACGGCAGTCCGAAGTCGCTATCCGGCATCACTTGACGCAACTGCACTATCTTGGGGCTGAGCTGTCAATGTCGGCATTGCTGGTACCAGTGGGCCAAGCTATGCAAGCTTTGGCCGATCGTTCGCCTGACAGAGACGCCCATCGCGAAGATGAGCCTTATCGGCGGGCGTTGACGGGCATGTATGCCAGGCTTGCGGCGAGTCTAAAGGTGCTGACAGGCACAGAAGCCTTTCGTCATGCGATTGCGCCGCAAGACCCCTATCCCAACGCGCAAATGCTCAGGGCTGACCTGATGGTGATTCGAGACGCATTGGTGGCCAATCATGCGGCGGTGTTGGTCGGTGAGCGGCTCGATCATTTGATTCGTGCTGTTGAGGTGTTTGGTTTCCATTTGGCAACGGTTGATCTGCGCCAAAGCTCCGATCAACACGAGCTCGTGGTGACTGAGCTTTTACGGGTGGCAGGGGTGCATGAGGACTATGCCGCGCTTGACGAGGCCGCACGGATGACATTGTTGAAAACTGTATTGCAAGACCCGCGTGCCTTGACAGTCCCAGGGGCTTCTTACAGCGAGCTGGCACTCAAAGAGCTCGCCATTTTTGAAGCCGCACGCGAGGTGCGCACTCAGTATGGAGAGGCGGCTGTTGCGCATTACATTGTGAGTCACACAGAAACCGCGAGCGATTTGTTGGAAGTTTACGTGTTGCAAAAAGAGACAGCGCTGATGTCTGGCGCCCTTGGACGCAAACAAACAACGCGAGCGGCTCTGAATGTCGTGCCATTGTTTGAGACGATTGACGACTTGCGACGATCGCCCGACATCATGCAGGCTTTGTTTGAGGTGCCTGGGATGCTTGATCTTTTAAAGCAAAGTGGTGGCGAGCAAGAAATCATGCTGGGTTACTCGGATAGCAACAAAGATGGCGGTATTTTTACCAGCACTTGGGAGCTTTACCGGGCTGAACGGGCGTTGGTGACTGTGTTTGAGTCGATTGATAAGAAACATCGTTTGACCATGCGTTTGTTTCACGGACGCGGCGGCACGGTCGGTCGTGGTGGCGGCCCAAGTTATGACGCCATTCTGGCGCAACCACCCGGTACTGTGCGCGGCCAAATACGCTTGACTGAGCAAGGTGAGGTGATTGGATCGAAATACGCCAATCCCGAGATCGGTCGACGTAATCTAGAGACGTTGGTGGCGGCGACCTTGGAGGCGACCCTGCTTGAAGACCAGCAGCCGACCCCTGAGGAATTTTTGCAGACCGCGCAACGCTTATCAGACGAGAGTCTGGCGGCATATCGAGCGCTGGTCTACGAAAACCCTGCTTTTGCACCGTATTTTTTTGAGTCGACGCCGATTCGTGAAATCGCTCAGTTAAATATCGGCTCAAGGCCCGCCGCGCGACCCAAAGCGGGTGGGGCCAAGCCGCGTATTGAAGACTTACGCGCCATTCCTTGGGGGTTCAGTTGGGGGCAATGTCGATTGACCTTGCCAGGCTGGTTGGGTTTTGGTGCCGCTGTTGACGCTTTTTTGACGTCACCCCCGCCTGGCCTTAAAAAACGAGAGGCGTTGGCATTGCTGCAACAGATGTATCAAGAATGGCCATTTTTTAAAGCGATTATTTCCAACATTGACATGGTATTGGCCAAAAGCGACTTGGCGCTTGCTTCGCGCTACGCCAGCTTGGTGTCTGATAAGCGGGTACGCGAAACGGTATTTGCACAGATCGAAGCCCACTGGCAGCTCACCCGTCGGTCGCTCTCTAGCATCACGGGTCAAAAGTCGCTATTGTCCAATAATCCTTCGCTAGCGCGCTCGATACGACATCGGTTCCCCTATATCGACCCGCTGCACCACTTACAGGTTGAGTTGATCAGACGGGTACGCCAAACCCCGGATGCCACACCCTCTGACCGTGCCAAGCGGGGAATCCATATCGCCATTAACGGGATCGCTGCGGGCTTGCGCAACACGGGTTGAGGTGTGACGAAGGTTTTGAAAAAGGCGTGGCAAGAGGCCTCCTTGACGTGGGTGTAAACGTTTTTTTTAACAGTGCTATACTTCTGCTTCTTTAGCGCCCGTAGCTCAGTTGGATAGAGTACTTGGCTACGAACCAAGGGGTCGTGGGTTCGAATCCTGCCGGGCGCACCAGTAAAATCAAGGGGTTACAGTTAAATTAGCTGTAGCCCCTTTTTCATAATGTGGTCTTTAGTCCTAGATTTGTCCTAAATTGAATGAATCCACCTGTGGTATGAACTCAGTCTTGACTGTTTTAGCCACCCTGTTGTTTTG
>Ga0105050_10000249_pt1 | contig 78033 bp, 110 predicted proteins | sample FRY01_FD_78088 | JGI IMG/M metagenome (GOLD analysis project Ga0105050, IMG submission 78088) | Freshwater microbial communities from Lake Fryxell liftoff mats and glacier meltwater in Antarctica - FRY-01 | ecosystem: Environmental > Aquatic > Freshwater > Ice > Glacier meltwater ... | reverse complement strand
GGTTCTCCTTTTAGACCTGACCTTCCCCAGTCAGCAGCATTTTTTTTGGTTCTTCTAGGTATAGCGTCACATAGATTCCCACAAGCACAAGTGACCCAATCACCGGATAATTCAGATAGTACCTGAGCACTTAATTGATACCTCTCTTCCAAATTATAATACCCAGGACTCCATCGAATTTTCTGTGTATGAGTTTTTTGGTGTAGGTATGCTCTTCTGACTTCTTGAGTTTGTAAAGCCTGAAACCAATTGAAGGGTTCTTTTTTGAAGATTATCGCGGTTGTGTTCATTATCTTGGTTTTATGCAGAGGTCCATGTTTTCCAATTCTAACTGGTCTCTTTGCAATAGGCTAGCTTTTGTACTGGTATGGAGTTTCCTGTCCTTAACGCTGTTTTTACTTTTAGGGCTCCCCTGGTTATCAATTACTTGATTAAGTTTATGGATAGCGATTAGGTTTTGGGCCAATTTTATAGCATCCGGCTTATTCTTGCAAGTAGTATTCATTACCAGATTCTTCGGTTGAAGGAGCATATAATATTTGCCATCAGTCGCAACGTTGTAGATTCCAACTCGGCCTGATACGTGGTGTTTGATTTTCGCTTTCATTATGCTAGTAAGTGGTTTAAGATTTCTAAGTCAACTTGGGTTCTCTTTTCTTCGGCCATACGAATCTCTGTTCGATTGTGGTTAAGTAGATTGTTGAACCCATTATACACAATCCAATCTGTGGGTTCTTTGATTTGGAGTAAAACTAACTCTTCGTTAATCTTACTTAATACAGCCTCGGCTTGTCTTTTCGGAAAAGAAGTGGCCTCTATTACTTCTTGGATTCTCTCAACAAGTTTCGATTTCTTCACGGTTTGATGTTTGAGGAGCTCATAGGGCTTTAAGTAATCTTTTGCATTAGTCACAAACTCATCAAAATCACTAACCACTTTGTTGAATCCCGTATCTGAATAAAGGGATGGAGTGTGGGTAATCTTCTGTGAGCTAGTTTTTCCCATCGGAACAGTCATTCCATTACTACAGACTAATCTGTGAAAGCCGAAGGAGGTCTGCAATCTTAATTTACCATCATAAGAATTAACAACCCGAATCTTGGGTATGATTATGTCTTTAGGTAAGATTCTGTACTCTTTCAGGTTTAGGCAATAATCAATAAAGAATTTGCTCCAACCTGATTGATGGTATCTCTTCTTGTACTTAATCCCTGCGGCTTTCAATTCGCCCTCAAAGGAGTTCATTACAAATTGGTTTTCCAATACCTCATAGTTCTTGGAGCAGAAATTCAGAATCTTGTCTATACCCCCCACATTGATTATAACCGCATACTCATTATCGCTTGCAGTTTCATAACCCGGTAATATAGACTTTGTTTCCACTTTCCTGACGGGGCTTAACAATATGTCTTTTGTTTTCATTGCTTATTATTTAGATTAACAAAGATAACTAACTGGCATTGATTATCCAAATTAAAATATTGGGCATAAAAAAAGGAGGTCTTGTGGAGACCCCCTTTTCTATTAATCAATCTGCACTATTCACAATGCAAAGACAAATGTATTACTTTGGTTTTACATATCCTAATTACTCCCTATTTTTATTTAAGTTCCAATATATTACCGGACTTCTGCTTTGTTAGCCCCTTTAAATCCTTCCAATCGGCCACATACTTATAAGTACCCGATACTCCCATGCCTGGCCAGGTTTCTCCCGAATTAATAGTGGTAATGTATTCACCCCATCGAGTATATATATCCAACAGGAAATACTGGACATTAGATACCTGAGGAGCAAATACATCGTTCACCCCATCCCCATTCGGTGTAAAGATTTCTGGTATATATATTTTAGGGCCATCTTTATCTTCTAATTTTACTTGAACCCTTTTTGATACCAGCGTATCCTTGCCATCTTTTGATATTGTTTTAAGCCGATAACTCTGAGCATTAAGATTAGCCGAAGAACCTATGAGAAGGATACCTGCCAGAGCCCCCATCATAAGGTTCTTTCGGGCTAATAGTAAAGGTAAAAGTAGAAAAAGTAAAGTTAAGCCCCCGGCAAAAGACACATGAATGGGGTTTATCTCCGTGCATTCTTTAACATAAGGTAAATAGGCATCTATCTGAGCTTTATTCTGTATGCCTCTAGCTTTTAACTTTTGATTGGTCAAAGACAATGAATCTATAATAGCATTCAAAGCTAGGAGTTTCATGGAATCTCTGTGGCAATTTCCCATCAGGTATTCTGTATTACCCGGTATTAATTCGGGTACCGGAATCTCAATAAAATTTACCCGTTCAATATACACAGTATCATGTACGATAGGTTTTAATAATACCATGGAGGTATCATTGTTATATAACCTCTTTAGCATACTTGTAACTGTGTCATATCTATACACGTTCCTGCTTGATGCCGGTGTAATGTAATGCTGACCCATGATAGGTAAGACTAATGCAAGTAAGAGTGTTGTCATAAGAGCCTTCATTTCTTTTTCGTTTTTAAACTATTAACCCAGCCTTTCCAAAATAAAGTAAAACCTGTAAGCATCATAACCCATTCAGAGGGGTCAATCCTCTTCAAGGCAATTAGCCAGGTAAGTATTAAAAGAACCAGAAAGGGTACCTGAATCTTCCAATGCTTCTTCCACAAGTTTAAGTATTTTTGAAGCATGATGTTTTCTTCCTTTTACGCATCCTTTAAATAAAGGTTAGCCCGATTATTCTTTTAATGTCCTCATCGAGCAATAGCGCATGTTTGTGGATGATTGCCGAATATTCTTTGACCTCATCCAAACTTGTGGATACCTCTGCTAATTGACTTGCCCCTAATATCTTAACTAGATGGGCCCTGATTACGTGAGATTGAATGTAGGCAATCTCTCTCAGGTTGTCTTTCATTACCTGTTGTACGTAGGGTTCAAAAGACTCCTCTTCTCCACCTTTTACACCCATGACTGCATATACCCTATCCTTTGAATCATAAAGCACGCTGAAGCAGAACCAGGATGTAATATGTCCGGTAGTAGTACAGGTTAACTTCAGTGTTATCAGTTTATTGGGCTGCTCGAATGCCTCTTCCATTACATTTTTGTAGTCGAAGAGGCATAGAGGGTCGAGATATGCTTTGAAATTCCTACCCCTTGGGTTCGGAAATAAGCTCTCGAAAAATTGGTTGTGGTAGATTATCTCCCCGTTAAGGGAGAGGCAGCAGCACACCATCAAGTTGGTTTCTGCAAATCTCTTTAAGGTTTCCATAGTAAGAAGTCATGAGCGGTAAGGCTGTAGTATACTTATTCACTAATTCAAGCTCGCTTATTTCTTCCTGACTATATGCCCCTCTTTTAGAGGCCATTACAGTTTCTCATACCCATGGGATTGGAAATTGCTTTTCAGAAATTTACCCTTTGAAGAGGATTCTTCAAATTGTTTAACCTCAGATGGGCCGACTTTCATATATTTATATACGCTTCCATTATGGAATCTAACCAGCAATATCTGGTCCTTTTCAATATATGAATAGGCATCTATCATACTGGATTCAACGGAGGTAAATTTAAGACCTGTAGTGTTCATAGTTTTATGTTTTTAGTTCATACTCATAATAGCCTGCCGAGCATCCTTATTGACAAAGAATTTGTACCACAACGTATTGATATCAGGATTGCCATCGAACTTATCTAAGTACCAGCCCATTATCAATTGTAGCTGATTAGTTTCATCCTCTGAGTAGCTGAATAATGATTCAGGCTCTTTTCTTATATCTGAGTATATACCCATTAGTTCATCTACCGAATCTGCTAAGTCCTGGTTAGTATATTCTTCTCCCATACGTAGGCAATATGCCCTCAGAGCATATATATTAACCCTGGCTGCAATTAAAGCATCTAGCTGAATAATGCAGGCCTCCTTTATAATATCCTTTTGATTGGCGGTCAAAATTGTCCTCTTTATCATTGTTTTTCTATTTTTACAAATATACAAATCTGGTTTTGATTATCCTAATAGATTTATAGGAGTTTGAATTTATTAATTTCGATTAAGTTTCTCGGCTTTAACCTCATGGTTTTATCTTCATACACTACCTTGAAGATGACATCTGAATCGTGGGCCTTAAGAAGTTTTTCATAGGCTTGGGTAGCTAATCTAAAAGTTCCCAATGTGGGTTCTGCACCTTTATATTTTGCCTCAATCTTTACAATGCCCTGCTTGAATGATATTTTCTTGGCCATGATTAATCGGATATAGTTACGTGGTCTTCCCACTTAAGGTACATTGCTGAGGGGGCAAGGAGTCGGTTCTTCTTCAACTTCTCGTTTTCGGTTTTCCATTTACGCCTTAAGTCAGGAGGCATGGTCTGGTCATATTTATATTTCAGAACCATCTTCTTGAAGTTCTTTGTTCCAACTCCTAGAGGCACAACCCAGGTCTCTAGGTAGGCGTAGTTTAGATAGATATGAACTTTATCGGGGATTTTCCCTTTCAACTTAATTCCAAATGCTAGGGCATCATCAAGTGAACCGTCTTTCAATTGAATAACCATGAAATTGTATCTTTCATGTTTAGGTAGGATATTCAACTTGGTTTTATAGGTTTCCAGGATATGGTTTTCGATAAACACGAACTGGTGTTCTCTCAGAAAATCGGTTAGCTTCTTTTGGGTTTTAGCTTTTGACTTAGCGTTTTTATATATGTCGTAGTATTGGTCAAGGTTAAATTTAGCCATTATGTTTAAGTTATGTGTAAAAAAATAGCCCCCTTAGATTTATACCTAAGAGGGCTTTCTTCTATTTCTAGTAAAACAATCTTAATCCTCAGATTTACCGCTCTTTTTGGACTTCTTATTCTTACCTTTCTTAGAAGAAGATTTTTCGGCAGGAGGTGCAGCTTTATCAGCCTTTTTGCTCTTGCCTTTAGTAGCTTCAACTTTTTCAGTCTTATCAACTTTCTTGCCTTTCTTGTCGGCTTTCTTCTCAGCCTTGCTGTCAGTTGCTGCAAGAGTTCTCATGCGGCTTCTGAAATTCTTACGGTCCTCTTTTGATTCGCAATCAGCAGGGTATTCGTATTTAGTTTCACGAACTTTCTTTGGTCGTAATTCCTTGGCAGCTTCTTCGAGCTTTTCTAGGGCTGCTGCCATTTTTGCCTTCTCTTCATGAAGGGCATTCCAATCTTTCAATACCTTTTTATCGGCAGGTTTTTCGCCTTTCTTGATATTGAACTTTAAACGAATACCGCCAATCTCATTGTTAACGGTTTTCTTTGAGGCTTTTAATTCAGTTATTTCTACTGAAAGCTGCTCGTACGATTTAGTTTTAGCCATAGCTATTTGATTTATTAAGTGATTAAATATTTAATGATACAAATATAGGAAAAGAGTTTGAATTGTGCAAGACAATAATTTCGGGCTCCCTTCCTATCTTAAAGGGGTTATTATATAGCCGCCCATTCTAAAGTAGCCCTTCTAATCTGATACAGCTAGAGAATAGGATAAACGGGGGGTAGTTTAGGTTATATATTATAATAGCCTTAGCCTCCTCTTCACTTTGGGCATTAACTACAATGGTGTCAATTTCCCAACTCAGAATCGCAGATTTCCTACTATACAAACCCTTCACAGAATATGCGCAACCTCTGCCTGCATTTCTTAATTCACTTTCCAGTTTAATCTTTTCGTGTCTTAATCTGGTTAAGGTATTCAGTTGCCGCTCTCGTTCTTTTCTGAATACGTTTTTTGATGGCTCCGTACAATTCAATGCCTCCTTTAGGGTAAATTCTACGATGCGTAGCCTCTCTTGGCTCTCTACGAAACTCCTTTTCTTCATGGGGATATTTTATTTTCTCTCGGTGTATCATGTAGGTTTTTCTACCTCTTGCATGAATCCAAGACCGAGTGTCGGGTTTAGAGTATATGAATTTTATTTTTTTGCTTCTTTCAAGACTACTACTGAGTTCCGCTAAATTTAAGGGCTTCAACTTCCTTATCTCCTTATCCTCAAGTATTTTGAAATAAAGATAGGTATATGTTCTTCTCAAATGTTCATTAAACATACTACGTAACTCCTTAGCGTTCCTGTTTTGAGGGTTATAACCCTTATTCGGATTTCTTCGAGCTTTATTCACATAATACACTGAATATCTTTCAAGGTTCTCATATTTTTGTAGGTAGGATACAATCAGTGTATGACAGATTTTTACATCATAGTAATGCCCCACAAGTTTATACGTAATTACCAACTGACCCAATGAATCCAAGTACTGGTATCTTTGGGGCAGTACGTCCATTATCTGACCCAATATATTTATTACTTTTCGGTTAGCTTTAGTGAGGCCCCCTGAGGGTAATTTATCTTTGAATATTATTTGGGGCTCTACTATGTGTTTATATAAAGCCCTTTCTACAAAGTAGTGTTTCAAATAACCCACAAAGGAGTCTATGTCTTTGAAGGGCCCGATATTAGATTTGTCATACCTGTTCTTGGAGGTTCGTACTTGTCCAGTAATTCGGGTGTACCTGTTTTTGAGTCTATGATTTTTTGTAGCAGGCATTTAGTATCAGTATGAAGGGTTTTTATTATCGTGGCATCCATTTCTGTATCAGGCTCTGTTTGTTGGAGATGACCCATATAAACTGAACCCCAGGTGAGGAGCAGGATTATTTCATCAGTAGTTAAGGCTACAGAAGTTTTACTTCCTTGCCCGTGGTTTGGCTCATCCATTCGATTGCGGATTTTTTAGATGCAAAGATTGTCCATATAGCCCCTTCTACTTCTGCTACAAGTACAGAGGCTTCTTTGGGCATTCTAAAGGTTAGGGTTGGTATAGATTCTATATCCATAGAGGCCTCACTTAAAAGAGATTCTACGGCATCTGCTGTACCTGTGGTGGGATTCTTCATTTTGAATATTGTTATATCCATCGAGGTGCTATCCTTTACACCCCGAATCTTCTTAACAGGGTATTGCTCAAGGGTATGGGGTAAATGTAGCACAGTTAAGAATCGTGTTTCTTCTACGGTTTTAAATTTGTCCATAAGGGGGTATTAAAAAAGGGCTACCTTGGTTAAAGTAGCCCCTTCGACTTTAGAGGGTGATTGGATTATTTCTTCTTGCCTTTTTTATCAGGTTTTGATTCCTTCTTAGCAGGCTTTACTTCCTTCTTGGCAGTTTTCTTACCTTTCTTAGGGGCTTCTTCCTCGTCCTCGTCATCATCCTCGTCATCATCATCATCATCCTCGTCCTCGTCATCATCATCATCCTCGTCATCATCATCATCATCATCATCCTCGTCCTCGTCATCATCATCATCCTCGTCATCATCATCATCCTCGTCCTCGTCCTCGTCATCATCATCATCCTCGTCCTCGTCCTCGTCGTCGTCCTCTTCTTCATCCTCGTCATCCTCGTCCTCTTCATCCTCTTCTTCAGGCTCTGCTGCTTTCGCAGCCTTGCCCTTAGCAGCAGGAACCGAGGTAGATAATTTCAATTCTAATGGTACGACTTGACATACCAGCATTGTTCCGTCATCGAAAGTGAAGCGGCAAAATCCATTTTCTAGGATTTCAACCGATTTAACTTTCTTGCCCTCAAAGGCTTTTGCATTAAATTTTGCCATAGCAATTGTTGTTTATGTATTAGTGAATAAATTTATTGATACAAAGATATGTTAAAAGTGATTCCATATAGCAAACCCAAAATTATTATTTTTCAGGCTTCAGGCTTTTAACGGTTTTTCCTACGAACGTGGTTATTTCCTTATGTTCGGCTTGAGTACGTGTAGTACAGGCTTTGATAACAAGTAAGATGCAACCTACTAGAGCCAGGATACGATATAGAAGCCAGATTATAAAGACAATTGCCCCATAGCCTTTTTTATTGGGTATTCTCATTAGGAGCCATTCTAAACCTCTTGTCGGGTAGTAGAAGAAGGTAAGAGGGAGTATCCATAAGATAGTTAATGTAGTATCTACCAGCAGGTACGTTATGTAGATGAAGTATAATATTACCCTGCTTGTGGTGTTCCAAAAGCCTTGGGTTTTCTCTTCAAGGGTAACAACGAATAGGTTTTTTAGTTTGGGGGCTTTGTTTTCAGTTTCCATAGGTTTTACATTTCTAATTCATATAGAGTTACCTCTATGTATAAGGGTTTTACTTTTGCATTCTGGTGTAGGGCTTGGGCATAACCTCTTCTTTGAGCATTTTGTTTCTGTAAGAAGCCCCATTTCTTGGCAGTAGAGGTTCTCAAGAAGTTCTTGGGTTTTTCATCAGAGTGGTCTATGATTTCCTTAATATCCGATTGCTCCCAAAACTCCCCCGTTTCATCCTTGAAATAAAGGTAATATCTTTCTACTATCCACATCGCTTATAGGGCTATAAGTCCGACATAACCAGGGATGCCTCTAGCATGTTTCAGAAGTTCTTTATGTTGAGATTTATACCCCACTGGATATACTAGGCTTTGAACTGTGTATTGGTAGTAGAACAAGTTTTTATCTATTTTTACGTATTGTTTAGGAATAAAACCCCTTGCTACTATTTCTCTAAATACCCTTACGCAATATTCGGGTGATTGCCTGTCTATCATCAGTTCTTTGGTATTTTGCATGGCATAGTTGATACATAGCTTAGTTAGCCTCTTGCCCTTCTTCTTTTGGATAAACCTTGCTTTATCAAGAGGACGATTCCAATTATGGGCTTTAAAATAGTTAATTAAGTGATAACGTATGGCAGCTTTGTTTGGATTTTTTGAAGCCAATGCAGCAAGGTCTATTCGCTCTTCAAGGGTTAGCGTATCATCGTAAAGGTATTCAGAGAGTATAAAATAGCCTACACTTGATTCCTTACAGATATATTCAACAAGGCTTTCATATAGTTTAGGCTCCGAATCCCGTTTGGTTCTTGAGTTGACTGAGGTATTCTTTTTCATCGGCTGTAATATTATTAGTTAGGGTTAGATTTGCTACACTTTTTGAGATTACTTCTCCAACCTCACCCAGGGTTAAGTCTATTAACTCTTCGCTTCCGATTTTATAAGGAAAAGTCGTGGGCATACAAAATTTTCCTAGAGTAATTTTTAGGCAGGGTATAAGAGAACGAGTTTCTCCTATAACTCCTGATACTCTTTTATACTCTGCTTCTCCGGTTATAATATAATATGTACCGGGTTCTGAGGGTATACCAAACGCCCGTTTAGCTTCGGGGTACATTTTGATAGCCTCAACTAAAGTCATTGCTTGATTCATATTGATTCGTAGGTTTTAGTGATTACTTTTTTATCCAAGCCCTGAAAGAGGGTCATGGTTTTCTTGATGATTTTCTTCAATGAATACCCCTTCTTTATCTTAAGGAGCTTTATGTAATTAACAGAGCCTGCAATAGGATTGACAGGCTTTTCTTTGAGGCATTTTTTGTACCATATCATAATGGATTTGTCCTTGGCATCTTCAAATCGAGCAATAACTTTCTCAACTATAATATGGGGGTGGTAACCCTTGGACGTTAATTCATACGTATATGCTTTCTTTGTACCTGATAGAAGAGATTTAAAGCCCTTGACTTTCTCTCGTTTTTTCTTCTTAGGTTTTTTGATGCCCTTAACTTTTTTAGTGGCAACTAAATTACCCTCTTCATTTTCAACAGGCGCATAACCCATTTTTAATGCCGGATGAAAAGCCCATCCATCTTTCTCTTTGTCATAGCCCTGCTCAGTTATTAAGCATTCTTCAAGCCAGGCATCGAAGTCATCAAGTCTATTGGGGTCTACGTCATTCTCATAATTTCTTAGAAACCATGATTGCAGTCGGGGTATATCTGCTTTGACTAATTCTATAAATTCCATACCCCTTATAAGGTTCTCCCTTTGAAGGTCTTTGAATTTTAATTGGGTCAAGTGATGCTCGGCTGCGGTTGAATATATGTCTTTCTTCTTTGCCATTATCTGATTTTTTAATCGAAACAAATATAATAAAAAATTTGAACTATCCAATAGAGGCTTTTAACTTTTTTATGTAGCTACGTGCTTTTTTTTGGAGTTGGATATCTACCCGTTCACCCTCTTTAGTTAGGGCATCAATCATATAGGGAGCTCTCTCAGGTGTTACCCTTTCCATCTGATTGTAATTTACAGCCTTCTTAATCATAATCCTAAACGTAGGCCAGAATTTTAAACCCCTCTGAACCTTCTCACTTTGGTCAATGAGATATTCCCGGGCAGCCTTTACAAAAATTAAACAGTCATTAGGACTTCTAAATACATATATCTTCTGGTTAGTGAAAGCCTCTATTGCCTTAGGAGTTTTCTTTATTACCACTATCTTGAAGTTATTATCTCTCAGGGATTCAGCAAGGTATGTGTAATAGCCTGTCTTACTTCCTACTCTGAACGTATCAACCACAAAATCTTGGGTCAGGTTTTTAATAGTGTCTAGGTCAACTTTAGTAGTGAGTTGGAGTATCTTTCTGTGCCTGTTCTTCTGGCGTCTTTTGAATGCGTGGGGTTCTTGATACCTCATAGGTAATATTCGGTAGTTGTTCCATCGGTCAAACTCCATAACTAAGTGGTAGAAGTATTGCTCGTGGGCATTGCCTGAGCTTCTCCACTTCAAGAGTTCAAAACCGAAGAGAGCATCCCTCTTTGTACTGTCTACCCTAAAAGTCATTGTACTATGCTCTCGGATAACAGTTGTGGGTTTAAGTCTTTGCTCCATTACCTTGATTAAGTATTCTTTTATATCATTGTTTATACCAACCTGTTCTGGTATAAGGGTATCATATATCTCAAAGTGTTTTGTGAATATCTTTAGAAAGTGCTCACCCCTTTGCAGAATCTCTATGTATTTGTAATGGCTTTTACTCATTATCTCTCCGGCTTGCCAGGTTGACTTGCCCTGTACTTTAGCTAAGTCCACGGCTAGAACCTCATCCTGGGCTAATATTCTTATGGCTTTTTTAAAAGCCTTCTTCTTGGTTTCCATATTCTGCTACTTTACGTGTATGTTTGTTCCGTACATTTTTCTCCTGCATTTCATCGAGGCTTACATGGTTCGACAAGTTATCTTGGTACCCCCCCTTGTATATATTATAGATTAAGTTCTCATACTGCACTAGGACGTTCTTGATGAAGCCAAACGTCTTGATTTCAACCTCTACTTCTCGTTTTCTTTTGTTGATGCGTATAATCTTAGCCATGATGCCCTCAAAAGGATAGCCCCTCATTACTACCTCTTGTCCTTCCTTAAGATTCTCTACCTCCTTATCTGAATAGATGGACTCTTCTTCGGCTTCTTGAAACAATATTAGGAGTTCTTCTTCGGTACACGTTGCTACTTTAGTAGCCTCCTTTCTTCTACCTACTTCCAATTCCTTTACAGGGTCTTTAACCCAGCCTGTGATACATGATACATAGGTTTTCAACTTAACCATGAACTCAGGATTCATAACCATTAACTTAGGTATATAAAAAAACCCATAATTGAAGAGTAGGGGTTTCTCATCATAATGGGCTTTCTTTTTGAAATTCTTACGGAGGACTTTAACTGTTGGTATCCTAGCTTCTATGCCTAAAAACCTTTCTAAATCTCTATCCACTTTACACACAAACTTGGAATCTATATAAGCAATTACCCATACATATTCTTGGTGTGTTTTAGGTTTTTTCATATCGAGTCTTTAGAATTAGTTTGGCATTCTGTCTTACCTCTTTATAGTCTGTATTTACGAGCTCGGGTGTCGTAAAAATTGTTAAACCCATGTGCTGGATAGTCATTACTTTATTTAACTCTTTCATGCTGACCCCTTTGAATAATTGTTCGTAGTCTTTACTAGGAACCCCTACAAAAAAGAACTCTTTGGGTAGACGGTTATATCTAATCATCAGTAAGGGTATCTTCTTTGCCCTCAATGCGTCATCATTTACCTGGTCCCAAAAAGAATATAAATCTCCCTTAACAGTATATAGGGGGTGTTCAAAATTTATATGCAAGTAGGACTTAACCTCTACACAGAAAGGAAAGTAATGCCCTTCCTTTGTGCAAACCACGTCCCCTATTACAGTTGACATTGCTCCCCATCTTAAGCCTCCACTTCTAGGGGTTGAAGCAAAGGGTTTTCTTGTCCAATCTTTTAATACTTTAGCAGCAATTCTTTGCCCCTTATTTCCTTTTGTTCTTGAGTTTGTCATCTTACAGGCTGATATGGGTTTGTTCTTTTCTATTTAACTTTACTTTAACCACTGATGCAGAGGCAGAATTAAATTCTGATAGGTGAGTTATAAGGTGTAAGGATTTACCCTTCGACTTCAACTTAATTAGCTCCATGATTACCTCCACATTCTCTTCATCAAGGCTCTCGAAGATTTCATCCATGATGAGTATGTTACAATCAATAGTAGCACTTTTGAGGTCATGGAAGGAGAAAGCTATGGCTACGTCCACTAATTGTTGTTGCCCACCTGATAATTCATGGTAATCTCTTTCGTGTTCTCCTTTATATATCTTGGTTATAAAATCCTTTCGTTTAGAATCTAACTTTACCGAGAAGATAACCTGAAACCCTATGTATTCAGCATAGTAGGTTAATCTTCGGTTCAGCTTCTTAACCATCTGGCTAAAGATATAGGCTTTCAATCCTGCATTACCTAGGGCTTGGTTATGTACCCATTCATAAGCATCTACCTGAGGTAGTAGAACTTTCAAATCTTCCTTAAGGCCTCTTCTCTCTGACTTCTTTAAGTCAAGGTGTTTTTTAACGTCTATCAAAGAGGCTTGGGTTTTATCTCTCAACTCTCTAAGTTCTTGCATCCCCGTTATTCTTCTCCTATTTCTTAGGTTCCTGAGGTTCACTGTGGCTTTCTCTATCAATGCCTCTAGCTTATTTCTTCTCTTCTCATTCGTTTGTATCTGTTCTCTATATGTTTCCAAACTAGATATACGTCTTTTTGCCAGCGTTCTCTCGGTTTTCAAGGTATGCAACTTTTCATTGATACCATCTATTACCTCTCCTACCTTTAGTTTCTTTTTAGCCCAGGCGTTAGCTAAAGTTCTTTTCACATACCCACTACTTCCCTTCAAGGTTTGATTACAGGTAGGGCATTTTAATTCAGAAGATGCAGGCCTTGACTGAATAGATTTGATTAGCTTCTTTACTCTTGCATCTAGGTTTAGGATATCAAATTCTATAACCTGTAGCCTATTGATTATCTCATTCCTATTCTTCTCATGGGCTCTTAATGCTTCTAAAGCCTTATCTATACCTACGATTTCTTTGCGACATTCAAACTGTTCTAACCTCAGAAGCCTGGTGGCCTCTACTCTTGTACTTAATGCCTCCTTCTTAATGCTTTCAATTTTGATGCGTATAGATTTTTTGTCTTGCCTTAGTTGCTTGTAGGATTCCTTGCGTAAACTAATGGCTTGGCTTAGTAGTTTTAAACCCCCTTGAATACCATCAGCATCGTTCTGCAGGTTTTTTAGTTTTTCACCCGATATCTCTCGGCCCTTCTTAATGAACATTACATCGAAGGCCTCTTCTAATATCTCATTTCTCTTACCTCCTTCTTCTTGGATGATTCTTTTTAACTTCTGCCCGAAGATGATGGAGTTAGTTAGCAGGGGATAGGAAGCCTCTATGAGGTTCTGAATTAACTCCTTTGAATCTCCAATATCTCTTTGGTTGGCAGTCTGTAATACCCCCTTCTTAAATAGGAATACCCCAGTAGAATTAGCCCCTGCTCCGAAATCATCCTTGTAACCCCTGGACCGACATAGGAGATACTCGATGCCATTCTTTTCAAGGAGTAATTTAACTAAAGTACCTTTGAACTTCTTGGGTTGAATATGCTTATAGGGTGTTGGGTTATTCTTCTTCTTTAAGGTCTTTCCATAAATACACCAGGGTATTGCAGAGATTATAGAAGTCTTACCCGAACCATTCTTACCATTAAGGATATTCAAGCCAGGTGTATCAAGGGCATATTCTAAAGGTTCTATGATGGATTGAAAGCCCTCTATGTATAGGTTTTTAAAAGTTAGTAATTTCATAGGTTTGGTTTAAGATTGTAACCAGGGCTTTCTGTTGTTCTTTAGTAGCTTTGTTTACTTTGCAATATTTATTACCGATACCTATTCTATCCTCGGTATTAGTGAAGTCAACTGCATCTTCTGATTCAACCCTCAACTTAGGCTTTGTTATGTAGAAGTTTCTATCTTCCTTAGGCTCTTTGCCGGCCTTCAAATTAATAAACCGAGGATATCCTTTCAGTCTATTGAACATATAGGAGGCATCATTGTAGATAACCCAATACCCCATCTTCTCCCCCGCATCACTTTTCACTTGGTGTATGGGTGAGCCTAGAGTTATTAGCTTTCCTTTGATGTTCACTTGGGGTTTATGTATGTGGCCATTAAGTACCAGTCTATACTTTTTAAAAGCCCTCTTGAGTTTAGCTGGTAGTCCATCTACCTTCTCTATTACTCTGTTAGAACAATCCTCTGCTCCAGGTATGTCGGTATGAATCATTAGAATATTGAAATTACTACCCCTTGTGTACTGGTCTAATTGTTCTAGGGATTCCATGAAGCCATTATTATTCTTTAGGTAGGGTATTCCATGAATCCTTATGGGGCCTACATCTTGATAACTAAAGTCAACCAGCTTAAAATACTTAGGGGTTAGTTCTGCAAGTCCGTTTAACCAAGTGGCCGAGTTATGGGTTATAGTGTTCCTTTCAAATTGGTCATGATTACCGCTTATGCTATACATTGTTATACCCCTATTATATAATACACTTCTAAGGGCTGCACTTACCTGATTGAATATATCGTTATCGAGCTTCTTAGGATTATGTAGGAGGTCTCCTGCAAATAATAGGGGTAAGGGTTTATCTTTAGAACCTAGATGGATGCACTCATCTGAGATTTCTTTCATAGCCCGGACACTATCATATATTCTTTTACCCTCATCATTAAACTGCTTCCATTTATTAAAGTGTATATCAGAGAAGGCTATGGCTATGGGTTTCTTAATCATTTTTCAAAGGCTTTATAGAATTGGGGTGCAGAAAATCTTTTTAGTCCATACGTTTCACACATGGCAAGATACTTACCTAAAGCAAACTTACCCTTCATCACAATCTCATCCCAAACTGGAGTATACCCGTACTTCTTATGGAATAACTTAAGGTCAATCAATACCCGGTTTAGTTTCAGAATCCTATGCTTCTCAGGGGTAATAACTTCGGGGGGATTCTTGAATAGTGAGTTAGGCTTCTCTTCGGCTCTTATGATTTCATCGAGTATGCTTCTTGCCTTCGATGGCCCAATACCTCCTACTCCCTTGATGTTATCTGAGGTATCTCCCGTAAGACTTAGGTATGCAACAGTTTCTCTAGGTGAATACCCATAGATTTCTTTTACCTTCTTTGCATTTAGTAAGCCTCTTACACTATGATATACCTTCACATACTTGCTTATCAATTGATGGAAGTCTTTATCTGAGCTCACTATCAAGATATGTTCATAGCCCTCATCTCTCAACTTCTTCTGGTATAGGTATATCAAATCATCTGCTTCGTACTTGATGTTATGTACCACGTCCATACCTAGATGTTGGAGCAAGACTTTTAAGTGGTGTTGCTGGCTCATCATCTGGTCATAGGTAGAGTTTAGTTTCTTCTCCTTCCTTTGGGCTTTGTAAAGGTTGTTCATCAATTGCTGCCTCTTATAATGCTTGTACCCATCGAAGAACACTACGATTTCTGCACCCGGATATTCTCTTGCCATACCCGATATGATACTGGGTACACCATATAGGATTGAAGTAGGTTTTCCTTTGTATCTAAACTTCTCATGGGTATTATGAGCTCTGTACATTAAGTTGTTTCCATCAACTAATATGTGGGTTCTATTCTTCTTCTTCATCCTTTGATTTTTTAGAGGCTTTTGGCATAGGATAGAGGTTCTCATCCATTGTTTCTAGCAATTTTCTTGTCTTTGATATAGTATTTATGTTGGCCTTAGATACTAAAAGCTTGCGCAATTTATCATCGTCATGCAAAAGCCTGATAAATTTATCTTCTCCGTTACATATCAATGTACCCTTCCTGTAATATCTTGAACCCTTCTTCTTAACTATCTTAAGCCTCACAAATATTTCGGGTAATCCATTATACCTATCATACCCTACGTAATCAACTACCATGTCCCGAAAGTAAACAGTGGTTTTAACTCGAGGCATTAGAGGGTAAGTTTTATTCTTTATGACATCAAGAAAGATTCTTCTACCGACTTTCATGCCCTTCATTTTATCCTCTTTAAATACCCCCTTAACTATGCTACCCTTTAACATGGTACTGGCAGCTAAAGCGATTCGCATTGAAGCAAAGAACTTAGTTGCATCACCTCCAGGGGTTATCTCCGCGTTCTCATACATAGTGGCATTTATCTTCTTCCTTATCTGGTTCACTATGATAACTGTAATACCATACTTCTTAAAGAACCCTATTCGCTTCCGGTAAAACTCATTTATCTTCTTTGCCTTACCCATACCATAGCTTCCTTTCACATTCTTCTGGTCTCCGTCAATCTCTTCAAGGGTTTCAAGGGCAGCTAGTGAATCAATGACTAATAGGATGGGCTCATTGTTTACCAGTTTAGACCTATGATATAGTGACATATCTCTAGCCCAATCTGAAACTCCTTCGATATCATTACCATCATACACGTAGAGTTTATCAAGGTCAAGTCCATTCTTTACAGCCCATGCGTAATCAAATGCTTGTTCTGCATCATCCCATAATACTACCCCACCTAAGGATTGGGTTACATACCCAAAGTCTTTTGCTATTAGACTTTTACCGGTGGATTCATAACCGAATATCTCATGGACTTTCCCATAAACTAAACCCCCTCCGGTTTGTGCATTCAACCATATAACCCTAGAGGGTATTCTAAGGGCTCTTTTATTTTCAATAGTAATATCCTTCGCAACCACAGAGGCCGAACCATATTTCTTTTGTAGGTCTTTATCTGACATTAACTTAATTGCTGCCATATTTAATTTTTAGGGTTAAAAAAAGGGAGCATGTAAGCTCCCTTGATAATTAGTTCTCTGGTCTTAAACGTCTGACCTCTTCTTTTTCTTCTTCTTCTTTCTTGGAGCCTCATCTTCATCCTTTTCTTCGGCTTCTTTCTTGGAGGTCTTTAAGAAATCTTCTAAGTAAGAAACAGAGGTTTCATAAGAGGGTACTAATTCTCTTATCATGGCCTCTATATCATAAGTTTTCTTCGAGTAGGGTGATGCTAACTTAGTTGGTCGGGCATCAAGAAGAGTATATTCTGTGTCCATCTGACCTGAACCTGTTCTCTTATACTTGATATCATAACCTGTCTTAGGGTCTGTAAAATCTCCCTTATCATCATCAAGGTAAAAGTCCAGTAGGGATTGATACATACCTTTGTGAAGTAGTGCTGGTTTTGCTCCTGCTTTCTCATCAATTGTTTTACCCTTATCATCTTCATACTTGATGTGAGCAACCATGAACTTCTGCTTAGGCCTCATTCGGTCTGCAAATTTTTGGTCGGATGCTTTCTTGGACTTCTTTAGTTTTTGCCAGTATTCATATAGGGCACATCGTTCTCCAAAGGTTGCGGCAGATATTACCCCTTTGACTTCGCCTCCAATATAGAAATGGGTTATCTCTAAAGCCCAATCTTTATTGGGTGGAGTAGGTAGGGGTCTCATTCGAGTAGTTCCTTCCTTAAAGATGAAGTAATCATAGTTACCTCCTCCTTTCTTTAACTCCTCTTGCCTCTTCCTTAGTTTGGCTTTCAATTTATCGTTTGACATAGGTATTTGTGGTATTTAGTTTCTTTCTTTACGTACATTTGAAGATAGGGTTTGGAGTAGATTTGATTTCAATTCCATTGACCTTACACATACCTCCAATATTGATATATTCGATTCTATTCGGGTAATCTCTCTTATGATTCTTTGGTACTTCTTATCCTGTTCAGCAGAGGCTGCGGCTAAATCCTTATTAGGGTATTTATTATTAGCTTTGTAGAATTTTGTGGTTCTACTCGATGAGTGGTGTAGAAACAATTTAGAATGGGTGCTTTTCTTACGTCTTTCTAGCTCCCTTAACTTCGCTAACATTCTTTTATGTAGCATTGATATAAAACCATAACCTGCGGGCTGGGTTTTAACCATGTTGTTAATTTTATTCTCCACTATTTTTAATTCATTGCCAAGATGAAATTTAAAGACCTCCCCATCAAGGGTAATCTCTACTTCCATTATGGACGAACTTTGCGAGTATTCAAATATCTTATTCATTGCTATCCTATAGTATGCCTCTTAGAAGATGATGCCTTATAAGAGGGAGGGTGTATTTCTTATAATACCTGCTTCTATATCTCCAATCATATTAGTTACCGCAGCTTTTCTTCGGTTCAAATCCCAAAAATCAAGAATCAAAACTGCAGGACCGTCCGTAGCATTGGGTATAAAGTAGTTTTTAATCCAGTATTCAAATTGGGCATCAATAGATTTCTGATAGAACCTATTTGAAACTCTACTACCGTTTACCTCTACTGCTTGGGGTTGAACTGCTTTCACATATACTACTAAATCCAAGTTCTCCCAGGCTTTTAAACAATCTTCCATAAACTCTTGGGTCATGGCATCTGTTACGTGAGGATGATAACCTACTTGATTAATAAAGTAGGTAAGATTATCAGCCGGAGAACGGTCGGTTACAAAATTATCATTCTCTCTTATAATCTGAGCCCTCCTCATTTGCAGGATTTTCTGATTCATTACTCCATATTCGGGATTCAAAGCCGAGTATCTTATTACTCCTACGTGGCCACCCCCTGGGTATCTGAACATTTCATCGAGTAACATTTTATCACCCTCTTGCTTAACGTCGCCAGCAGAGCCTGATATATGTTTTAAGTCTGTTACCTCGGATACAAATTCAACGAGCGTTGTTTTACCGGAACCGCTTGAGCCGGAAAATGCTATTTTCATATTGGTTTATTTATTTAGGGTTAAAAGGGTAAGTCATCCTCAGATTTTTTTATGGCTCCAAGTTCTTCCATTTTATTCATAAGAGGTAATAGCTTTTTCTGTATTCTACGAAGGTACTTAGCGTGTTTTTCGGGTGGTAATTTATCTATCAAGACTGCTACTTCCATTGTACCCTTTATTATTCTTTTATACCCCCTAAGAATATCTCTAGTCGCAGACTTAAGGGCCTCATCAAATTTGCTCATTTGGATAGGGATTTATTTGTCCATTGTTTTTGGCCTGTGATATCTGCGGTAGAGAGCTTAGGCACTTTGGCTAGTTGCTTCTCATCATCTACCTCAATCTCTCCGAGTAATAGGTATCTATCTACAAACCCATCATACTCGACATCAAAGCCTTTGATATTCTTTACCAGTCTTTTCTTATAGACTCTTGCCCCTTTGGTTTCCTTGAAATACTTCTTGAATACCTTAGGGTCTAGCTCCCATTCTACTTCTCTCTTCTTGGTTTCCTTTCTATCCTTAACGGTTAGAATACATTGGCTACCATACCTTCTGAAACGTATCGTGTTCGGTCTAAAGTCAAGTTCTATTCCAAGCTCTTCTAAGACTTCTCTTGCTCGAACCATATCAGTTATGTAGCCCTGCTCGATAGGAGTTCCCTTTTCAAGAACTTCGTTATATAACTTGGACCCACTCTGGTTCTTGGTAAAGTCCTCTTCAACTGATAGGATTAAAAATCTCTTCTCAATCTCAAAGCCTGCAAATATTTGTTTCATGGGTTTGAATTTGTTATCCGGCCCTACGAGAGGCCGAAATTCGGTTGGTTCACTCATCTTTTATTCAGGTTTACAAAATTTCTCATTTAATACATCGAACATTATAGGGTAGTTCCATTTCTCTGAGCTTTTAACAAAGCCCTCAATTAGGACGTGTTCAAAATTCAAACCCGATTTATGGCAGATGTAAATTAGGTAGGAAACTACATCCCCTATTTCTCCTTCCAGGTTCTCTACTAATCTACCTCTATATAATTCCATAATATTACTATGGGCCATATCCGGAAATTCATCCATTAGAGCCTTTATCTTTTCAGGCTTAATACCTCCAGGTTCATAGGACCTTAATATTTTCTTTACTGCCCCACAAACTTCTCCAGTTTCTTCTGCAAGGGCTGTTGTAAAATAAGATAAAGCCATGTTATTTAGTAGGCCGGGCATGACAACATTGCTCCTATCAATAGTTGCTTTTTCGAGTTCTGAGATATCCATATTTATGTTTATTTAGTTTTGTTTCTGTATATAGTTTGCCGGTTATACCCATTTTTCGTATCTCTCCCAAGCATCATAATCTTTTAGTTCTCCCCAGTTTTTACCTACTTCCGTAGATACCTTCATCCTTACGCTCTTCATTTGAAACCCGAAATACTTTTCTGTGTCAGGGTTATTACAAATGTTGAGCATGATGGGTACTACTTTGTGTACGTCCTTGGGTTTTATAATATACCCGAGGGAATCATGTACTGTGTATACCTGCAAGAAGTCTTTGGGTAGATTTCCTTTTATTCTCTCCGAGTGTGCAACTACCGAAGAGAACTGTGTTAAGTCGGATGACCCGCCTTGTATAGGTGCGTTAACTGATTGGCGCATAGCCTCTAAATGGAAGCCCAATATACCTTCTTTCTTAGCCTCCATGAAGGTGTACATTGCATCCGGTAATCTTCTCCTCCTACCAAATACATTTGAAACATATCCATTCTTTCGGGCAAAAGCATGTTGGGCTTTAATCCATTTAGTTACCTGAGGGTATGACTCAAACCAGGTATTCATAAATTCTTTTGCCTCTTCGATTGATACTCCTAATTGTTGGGCAAGTTTGTATTCTGTTTCTCCGTAAAGAATACCGAAGTTAATAGTCTTGGCAAATTTCTTTTGAGTTTCCCAAAAATAGTTGTCGGGGTGATTCTCATCCTTTAGAATAGATTTGACTTTGTTATAGAGGTCTATTCCACCATTGATTTTACAGGCCGTAGCCACGTGAATGTTGTAATCTCTTTGGAATATCTCAATCATTGCAATATCCTGCGCCATCTCTGCTACTAATCGAAGCTCTGCCTGTGAATAATCGAACTCAATTAGTAAGTAACCCGGAGGAGGTATAAACATTTTCTTGATGTCGGCAGCAGTAGTTCCTCTAGGTATGTTCTGCAGGTTGGGGTCCTTTGAAGATAGACGGCCTGTTACTGTTCCATGTACTAAAAAATTACCATAGATTATATTGTCCTGGGTTCTTCTGTTTAACATACCCTGGACATAGGTAGAGTTCAATTGCTTAAGACTCCTGCTCTTCATGAGTAATTCCATGAAGCCTGATTTATCTGTAATCTGTAATTGTAATAGTACCTCTTCATCTACTGAGGCTCTATCGGAAGTTACCTTAGTCTGTTTGTTCTTTGTGTACTTAATAACATCAAGATTAAGGCCCTTGCGACTGAAGAATAAGAAGTCAGCTAATTGGACCGTGCTGCCGAAGTTTATCGGTTCTAATCTCTCTCTGTCTTTCTTGGTAGTTATATTACCTGCTATGTATTGGTTTAGTTTCTTCTCAGCATTCAAAGCTACTCGGTCATTACCTGATTCTTTTGCTACCTCTATCTTCTCCTCAATTTCTTTAAGTAGGGTTACAAGAACTTTTCTTTTTCGGGATTTCTCATATCTCAGGACTCTTGGAAATTTTCTTAGTTGAACCTCTACATCAGCTATTCGACCCACATAAGATTCAGACAATGCTTCTAAGTATGGGCCATCTACATTGATGCCTCTAAATTCTAAGTCATTCAATACTTTTGTTCTGAGGGGTCCGGCTAAACTTCTGAATAATCTGTATAGGCCCAAGCTTTGTAGATTCTTCTCGAACCTTAGCATCAATCTCAGAGTTAAGTCTGTGTCAAGAGCATTACGTTCTGCTAGAGGTTGTAAAGGAATGTTGCCCCATCCATGTTGACGGGCTAATAGTTCTGTATCATCCTTGAAGCCTGCAAATTCATCAAACATTACATTAACTGTATTGCCTAGGCCATGGGGTCTTTCTTCATCCAATAAGTGTTTAGCTAGCATGGCATCGAAATTTCTTCCGACCATCTCCCATCCATACTTCTTCCACCATTTACCCTCGAATGCCAGGTTCCAACCTATCTTGGTTATCTTCTCATTGATGATGAGATTCTCGGCTAAGTAATCAAGTATATTTATGTAGTCTTTGTTGAAGGGCGACTCACTATGCTTAAGGGGTATAACAATTGAATACCCTGGTTGGAAAGACATACCTATGATAGTGGGCCAAGATTCATCAGAGTGAAAAGGTTCGGCATTAGTTTCAAAGTCATGGCTAAAGTAACCTGTCTTTTTAGTATGTTTTACAGCCTCCTTAATTTCTGACCAGTGTTTGGCTATGATAAATTGATGGGTTGATTTAGACCGCATAGTACCTCCTTACCTTAATATCTCTACCTATTAAAAAGTCTACCCCATCCTTTAATCTATATGGGTGTTCATATACTACCTCCTTAATTCGAGCCTCATGGATTATGTGGGCACAATCAAGACAAGGGGCATGAGTCACATATAGGGTTAGGGGTAAATTAAATTCATCTACTCCTAGGTATTTACGTAGGAACTGGATTGCATTTGATTCTGCGTGTGTGGCTATTGTGCAGGGTTTATCCACGTCACATATTTCGGTGCAGGGCTTTTCATTGGGTGCAGGTTGTCCATTATAACCCGATGATACAATTCTACCCTCATAGGTTATAATACAACCAACGTTCAACCTTTTGCAAGTTGAACGTTGGCCCATCAATTTGGCAATTTCCATTGAGGTTATATCTCTCTTATTACTTTGGGCCATGGTTTTTTAGTTTTCCTATTTCTATGTCAAAGATATGCAAATTAGATATAAACATACAAAATTCTCCCAACAATAATTCGGGTATACTCACTTGGGTTCTAACCCATTCTGCGAGTCTTACCGCTAAATATATATCATCCCTAAAGTGTCTGAGGTAGTCACATGAACGAATATGATAATTGAGGTTCAAACGTCCATTTCTGATGATGAAATGGTAGCCTATAGTGCAGGGAATCCTCCCTTTGTGAGAAGCACCTGTATCCTCGGGAAAGAATACTGGGAGGTAGGCCTGTCTTGTATGTGGTTCTCTCTTAATTAACTCGACCACCGAGTTTAAATCCCCGTAGTCGTATCGAATACCTCGGTTGGGGAATACTTCTGAGGTTTGTCCGGCATGCTTGGGCCAGAATCTTTCCATGTACGTGTGACTAAACTTTTCAGCTTGTGTGCGAATTTGATTATCTCTTCCATAGAAAGGCCAGTGTTTATATGACTCTCCTGGGTTGAGGGGTTTTCCTGAAATTCTTTCATCGAAGTGTATATTAGCCCAGGGGCAATTAGGTTGTATTTGTCCTACCAGATTAACTAAACTATTATCAGTAGGCATGGGTGCAGATATAACTATGTTGTTTATCTCATAGAAATCTCTTGGAGGTTTAATACCCTGCCATGATTCTGTTGCAACTATTGAACCCTTTATTCTTAGTTGTTCTTCTACTTCGGCTATCGCATCACGTAGGGTGTTCTCTCTTATGGCAATCATTTCTTGACTTTCTTTTTCTTCTTCTTTTTAGGCAACTCATTTACTACCTCTACTTTTTTAGTTCGAGTGTTTATTGAGTTCTCTTTTCTATACTTGGCCCTTTCTTTAGGTGATACCATGCCATCAGGGTATATAGATTCGGGAAATAGAATAAGTTGTTTAGCCTTCAAGGACTTAACCCCTGACACAGGCCATCCATTTTCATCTTTCTGTAATTGCATTGCCGACCTTAAGAAAGTCTTGAAGGTCATCTTCAATGCCTCAGGTTTCTTGAATACTTTGAAAGTCTTTAATACCTTCTTTTGAAATCTACCCAGCTTTCCTTTATAGGGCCTCAATACTCTCTTAAGTTTTCGGTAGTTATCATACATAATAACCGCTTCTGCTGCAATGTAGAATGAGGGTGCAATAAAATGAAGTTCTACTTGATGGTCGGGGCCATATACATATTCAACCATTCTCTCAACCATCAAGAAATCGAAGGCTAATCTCTTAGTTACCTCCGATACCCTAACTGTGAATACCACAATAGGTTTTGGGTTGTCAATTCTCTTGGTAAATATTAAAGAGATTAAACAATCCTTACCTGAACCGTGGTAGTTTTTAAAGTGGTATGAATAGTTATAGCTTTTCGCTTTCTTACCCTGACGCATATTAATCTCTGACTTCACTAAATCTAGGTAATCAACATCAAGGTAATTGTTCTTAAGACCTGACCATTTCTTATCAGAGTAGCCTAGGATATAACCGAAATCAAACTCGGGGTCCATTCTACAATCTCTTACAATAACCATGTTATTATAGGATAAAAATTCTGGCCCATAGATACCTCCTCCTCTAGCCCATATCTCTTTCTCTTCACAAAGTAGATATTCATTTACTCCTGCCCAGGCTTCATGAAGGTTATCGAAGATAAGGGTTTTTGTGGAGTCTCTGTCTGTGACTTCGGGCTTAATAGCCCTCTTTTTGCCGGTTGAGATTCTTCTCATGTTTGTTTATATAATTTTTAAGGGTTGACATTTCATTTACTCCGTACATATCCAGCAATTGCAGGTATGACATAAACCAAGTGCAGAGGCTTCTTCTTAAGTCAATCTCATTGATGGGTACTTCTTCTGCCCTCCAATATTTAGACTTCATCATGTTTAGTGACGTGTATAGGTTTTGTATTACCTGAAAGTTTAAGCCATCCAAAACCGGTGAGGCTTCCTGGCTTAATCTTCTTCCAGCAACATTCAAATAACTATCATCTTCATGGGTTAAAGTTACATTTGTTCGGGTAATATTCAATTGATACGCACCCCATCTAATATTCTGTACCCTTGCTAGTTGCAACATTGAAGCCAGTAGATTGTCCTCTATCCAATAACCCGAGGCTTTGTATTCATCTCCTAGTTCATCCACAAACTGATGTTCTATATACCTCTCCAATTCACTTACTCTTACCCCTGCATATATCAATAGCTCTAGGGCAAAACAAAAAGTGTCGGCTATTTCTTCATTGAATCCATCGAGTTTAGTTAAAAATTCGGGAGTTGTTGTAAAGCCTCTTTCATGTCTAAGCTCTACTAATTCTGCTAGGGCTATTCGAGCCTCGACTAATTCCTCTACATAAAAACCTGAGAGCTCTCTGAAAAAGGATTGGGATTCTTTTGTTTCGAGGTGTAAAGCTACGGTTTCAATTACAGGTAATTGGCTTTTTGATATTAGGAGTTCTATAAACTCATGCTGCTTTCGATACATAAGTTCAAACCCATTGCCATCGAATATTTCTAGTTGTTCTTCCATTAGTTTTTATTTTTGTATAAGCGTGTAACAAAGGCTTTATCCGAGTCTGGAAATTTCTTTAGTACCAGTCTAAGGGTTTTCTTTAAGGAGTATTCTTTCTTTTTGTACTTACGAATCAACTTAGGTACTTGTATAGTTGGGTTCTCCTCATCTGGTATATCTTTCTCTACGTCCTTGAACGTTATAGTTTCTTCGAGTTTCTCCCTTTTCAATTTGGCTTTCTGACTGAGCGCAATAAGGCATAACTCCGAATCCCCGCAAGATACGCATTCAGGTGCTTTCACATCATGGTGCTTACCGAAGCAGGGGTCTTCAAGGGTTCCTATTTTTGAGAAGTCTAGGGGTTTTGTTATATCCTTAAACTCTTTGTTCTTACTGAGTTTTTTACGGGGTGTTCTTTTCTTCATAACGTATATATATAGTATGCCTTATTTACCAAGAATTTTAATTTTTAAGTTTTGGGCTTTGTAATAGCCCAGTCTATGCTTAGAATGCCTCTTTAAATACTTGCCCTCATCCATGAAGTCAACAAAGTATTTCACTTTCTTACCCTCCTTCTTTCTCATTGCTCTACCCAAGATTTGTAGTGGGTCTTTAGGGTCATCACCTCCTGCGGCATTTATTACGGTTTCTGTTAGAGGTAGATTCATACCCCTTTTAAGGATTAAGGATGATACTAAAACATCAATCTTACCTTGCTTGAAGTTCTCTAGGGTTTCCTTCCTTAGTTTCCCTTTACCAGGGTGTAGCCAGTCTATCGTATTCTCTTCTCCTAGTTTTTTTGCAAGATATCTATGTAGTTTCTTTATATGCAAGTGGTATCTGCATACTATAAGGATTGGTTTGCGGCCTCTTTTTAGTGCGTGCTTGACTTCAAGCCAGGTTTGTTTGTTTCTCTCCTTCGATATAGTAATACCCCTATGGTATTCTCCTTCATAGTCATTGGGTATTTTAATAAGGGTATTGCCATTGCGTATTCTAATTATAACCTCAGAAGAATGACCCCTATCAATAAGTTCTCGGTTCGTTATCTCATATCTGACTTCTCCAAATATTTGTCTAAGGTTCTCATGGACAAACTTATGCTTGGCAAGTTTACCCTCATACATTGTACCGGACATACCAACTCTTACCCAAGCATTTATACACTTCTGAATAACTGATTTGTAGGTTTTACTTTCTGCAAGGTCGCACTCATCTACAATCAATACCTCTATGCTGGCTAGGAATTTTTTAATTACTGAATCTTCTGCCCGGCTTTTTAAAGACTGAACCATGGCAATTACTATGGTATGGTTTAAGTTTATGTTCTTACCCTGACAAAAACCTACTTCATCTATACCCATTACCTCAGGTATCTCTTTCTTAATCTGATTATATAAGTCAGCTCGGTTAACTAAGAATAGGGTAGGCTTTTTTCTAAAGGCTTTGTATATACCACAAGCAATATGTGTTTTACCTGCATTCGTTGCAGCTTTCACAACTCCTACGGGGTGTTGTATATCTCCTACTTGGTTATTATAGATAGCAGCTACAGCCTCCATCTGGTATTCTCTTAAGTTAAGGTTTTTAATTACCTCTTCTAAATCCTTCTTCCAGGTCTTGGTATCTCTATAATCCTCAACTACCACATCACCCCTCTCTATTAAAAAGGGGTATATCTTCTCCAATAAACCAGACTTGAAAGAACCGTTTTCGGTTATGTATCTTCTGAATCCATCCCAACCTGGTTGCATATACCTCCTTACGAAGAAGGCATTTGGGTCCTTTAATTTGAAATGTTCATAGGCAGCTTTCTGTATATCGTAGTTGCCTTCCATCTTTATCCGATTGTTATTGATGGTCAAGTGTACTTCTTTTCTCATAGGAGTTCCGATATTTGGGTTGACATTTCTTCGGGTATAGATTCTTCGAGAGGGTCTTGGAGTTCTCTGAATCTCTCTGCATCAAACCTAGGCTCTACAAACAGGCCAGGAATAACTTTTTCTATTTGAGGGTTGTGTATCTCCTCTAATAATACACTTAACTTTAAATACCCCTCTGTGGTTATAACCTTAAGAACGTGTCTAATTGTGTAATGCTTTCCTTTGACTACCCAATTAGGGTAGTGTAAACTTATCTCAACAATCTTATTCTGTTGTATAGTGTCCTCAATACATACTACTTTACTACCTACTTTCATTTTCTAAGGTTTTTATTTTATCCCACTCAATGTTTGATGGGGCTGGAGCTTTACCCGGTTTATGTTTCTTGTTCTTATATGCAAATTTAACATATCTTTGAATAGCATTCTCAGAATTTAATTGGGTTGGTTCAGGAATACCTCCGGTCCAATCTAATCCTTCAAACTGCGCATCAATATAGTCGGTAATGGTTATTCGATTCTTTGCACAATACTCCGCAGCTTTCATGAACTCGACCATTTTTAGGGGGTTCTCATCTAACCCTTCTATTATCATACCGGCCCTACTATATACTTTATCAGAGTAATGCCTTATGCCCCGGTACGTTTCAGTTTGCCAAGGGTTCTCATCTAAGGCTTTATCTGCAAAGTATACCTCTAGGATTTGAGTTGATAGGGATTGAAATTTTGATAGTGCAAAACGGTTACCCATTAAATAATTACCCCAACTTATATACTGTTTACAGGCATTTGTAAAAGTTAATGTGGTTTCTTGGGCAAATTCAGCTATTAGTGGCACTATCTTCTTCACTGTAGTCCAGTTAGTCGACCCCTCTTCAATAAGACTTACTCCCTTATGATGATTATTACGACGAATATTCAATAACACCTTGCAAAATATGTACGCGTATTGGCTGGGGTTTTCTGCGTATAGACTGGCTTTCTTTATCTCTGCTTTGTTAGATAATAACAGAGCTCGGTTATTACAGGACTTACCTTTGCAGGCTATAAGCAGGGCCTCAGCAAAGGATTCTGCTAATTGCTCCTCTCCTAATAATGACCTGAGGGCCTCTATAAGAACCGGCTTAGTTACATGCAGGCTCGGTATTCTCTTCATCTTCTTCGGTAGATTTAGTTAGGAAATTTTCAGTCATAAATGTAAAGGCTTCTTCATAAGTAGGTATTCTATCATTCTGATTCCAACCTGCTTTTGTTTTCAAATCCCAATACACTCTTGAATAATTGACTCCTCCAAATTCATCATAGTCAAATACAGAGCCTTCTCCAGTCGGGTCATCGGTTATTCTATTATCAGAAAGATGGATAAACTTACCCATGATATGGTCGTCACCAGTAGTGAGAACTATGTGTTCGGTTATTTGCGTGTGTTTTCTGCTCATAATAAATCGTCCTTTAATTGTAAGAGTTGCCCGAATGATAAGAATGGTGAAGCCCTCTCTATGGCTTTTGTTTTCTTCCATCCGAGTTTGTTAACGTCTGTGTCCTCGGGAAATTGTAGAATCTTTACTTTCTTTTGACCCACAAATTCGAGGGCTAATTTTATAGCCTGCTCAATTGCATCAGGGTCTAAACCTATAATCAATTCTTTGCAGGGGGATTTTACAATCTGATTCTTTTGGTAGGGTGATATGTTTTTACCTCCTATGGCTATGGATGGATTTCCTATGGTCAGGGCATTTGTTATAGATTCTACTAACCATATACGATTGTACATACCGAGGGCATCTTCATTATATATGACTTGTGTTTTTCCTATGCCGAGTTCTTCTTCATCAGGATTCCTAAACTTAGGCCCGAACCCTACGAAGTTTCGGGTTTGATAGTATACCAGCTTATTGTTCTTGAAGTATGGAAAAATGATATACCCGAATAGTTCTTCTCCATCTTCTACATACCCAACACCTGAGTAGGATAACTTTCGTATGTTGAAGCCCCTGGATTTTAAGTAGTTCCTGGCTAACTTAGCTAACTCACTATCTCCTAAAGATATAAGTCGGTAGCCTAATGGAAATTCTACTAGAGGTTTTTCTCCATTATCTTCTACCTCTATCTCTTCGATATATCTTTCAAAACTTTCTTGGGTATAGGTTTTTAGAAACATATTTACTTCAGGCCAGGTATGAAAATGCTCCATGTCCATTAGTACTCCCATGGGTTGTTTCTTATAACCGCATACAAAACAGTTACTCCTATTCTGACTTAATTGTATTCCAAATTTCTTAGACTTACCACAACTTGGGCAATCGCCCCTGAGCCAATTTCTATGATAGTTTTCAAAGCCTCTACTCACTACAAAATAGTTATGGAGTTTCTTTTTTACCTCTATATTATAAATCATTGGACACAGGCTTTTTACGTGGCTTCGTAGGTAAAGGTGCTTCCCTGCCCTGTGCTTCTGCTTCTTCTTTTTGTTTTGTGTACTCTTCCAATTGGGCTTTGTTAAATTCAGTTAGTCTTTGATGTTTGTGGTTCACAAAGAAATAAGATGCCCCTCTCGGTCCATCCCTTTGGTCTAAAACTTCTAACCTTAATACCCCTCCCTTTTCTTCTTCTTCACTTTGCTGAATAGATAGGAGCATATCTACGTGTCGGTGTATACCAATACATAAAGCAGTATCTTCGGGTTCATATTTAGTTAGTCGTCTTGAGTAAGCAGCTCTTTGTACGTGATGGCCTGTCCATGTATGGATAATCTCATTCTTAGATGCCCAGTTCTTTACCTCTACATAGGCATTGTTAATTCTTGATTCATCATTGCCCTTTATGTTCTCATGTATTGAACCCATTAGACCCACGTAATCTATAACCGCATATCCAAATTTCAAACCAAACTCTCGGGTATAATAATCCATCCAATATTGTAAATCATCTGTGGTTGCGCCTGCGTACAATCTCTTTATAACTACCTCGCAACCGATTCTAGCATACTTTCGGGCGATCTTCTTAAGTTTCTGTTCATGTTCTCCGGAAAGCAACTCCAACTTATCTATACCGGCAAGGGATTGTTCGAGCCTCATGGACAATGAATCCTCTCCGTTTTCCAGGTCAAATATAATTATGGGTTTTTTATACCTCATATACATTTTAGCTACGTTCACAAGAAACCCCGTCTTGAAAGCCTTGGGCTTATCTATGACTGTGAAGATTGCACCCGTATTATAACCCCTTGCATTGGTTAGATTATTGAGTTGGGTAATAGGTATAGGGTGTATGTTATCTCTATACCTTCTCTCCAATAATCGGATATTCATATCTCTTAGTAGGAACGTACCTGCGGATTCTTTAAGTGAGGTTCCTACTAGCATAGCATCTTGAATACGCTTAAGAAATTGTGGGTATGAAGAGAAGTCTTTTAGTTCAAGTGTTTCTGTGGCTTCTCTCATTTGAACATACGAGGCAAAGAGCCTTATCTCTTCAAGGAGTTCTTGGCCATCTTTAACGTGACCCTTATAAAGCTGGTCTGCTATTTTATATACGTTCTCAACATCCTCTGCCGATAGATTTTTTCTGATATCGGGTTTCCTTAGAAACTTCTTTAACCGCTCTTTAAGAATTATCTTCGAGGGTACTTTCTTTTTAAGTTTAAGGTAGTTCTTTAGATTTTGGGCAATTATTGCATGCTCTGCTAATGTAAAATAGTGGGCATCATAAAGATTTAGGGCTTTATACCCATCCCGGTCTGTAACAGTATACCTCAATATATTTTCTTGGAATTCCAATTCAAACTCAAATTTTTTCATCCTTTATATGTTACAATCTACTTATAGTTTGGAATTAGTACCCATCTTTGTTTATATCTCATTTGCAAATATATCAAATAATTTGCTTTCTTTGCAAAACTAAATTCTAAAAATGGAAGAGCATAGACTAAAAGAAATGGGCACTTATGATGAGTCAAGGTTCAATAGGTTATATAAATCAATGACTCCCTTGAAGCGAAAGTTAGCCTCCAATATTTCATATCAAAGATTAGGGTTGGAATATAAAGACATACTGGCAGAGTTCGATATCAAGTTTCTGTTTGCCTATCATAAGTATCAAAGTTTCGATGAGAATAAACTTCAAGCCCATCTAATAAGAGCCCTTCAATTTTATAAGTGCCGAATACTCAGAGAAATCTATAAAGAAAAGAACTCGAGTACTAAAGTAGAAATCAATGACCAGACTGAATATGAACATGGGTTGATTGATACCTCGATAGAAGATAGTAAAGCCTACCAGTTAGAAACTGCAATTGATTGGATTAATAAAAACCTATCCCCTGACGGTAGAAAAGTATTTGTTACAGAGTTAAATCCACCCGCATACATTATCAATAAATTACAAATCGGAGGTAGGAAGGTTATAAACCATATTCCTGCCTCTCTTGTGTGCGAGTATCTAGGTTGGGAGAATACCCAAGCGCAATTGAACCGTATATCAGACCTACGTAAAGAGATTCGATATACGGTTCAATTAGCAAGAACCCACTTCAAGAGAGATTAATCTAACCTGAATGAGAAGTTTAAGTAAAAAGGGTGTAATTCTATTTGAGCTAAAGAGGCAACATTTAGAATTACATGGCCCGTTGAATCTTCAATAGCTATCCTGTAAGTTTGAGCATCCCCTCTACCGGGTAGGATTACGAATTGAGTAGGTCGGTATCCAGCTGGTAGAGTAAATATTCTTCCATCAGCATTAAGTGCATCCCATAACACTGCACCTTGAAGATAACAATTTCCCATATCATCTCTCTTAAATCTTAAGGGCATTGGTACAGATGATATAAAGTTGTTTTGAAAAGCTGGATTGCCTGCTTCACCTACTACTCTCCAAGCCTCCTGTACTTTATTGGCTTTGGTATTAATAGAAGCATTCAGGGCTGCTATGCTTCCGTTTAGTGAGCCTATTGCTGCGTTTTGACCCGAGGTTATTACTAAAGACCAATAAGGGTTTGTTGTAGTTATATCAGTTCCTATATTGCACCAGAATAATGCCCAACCCTGAGGAGGTATTGATACTGTAGTTTCTTGGGTATCAATGGCTGCGTACTTACCCCATATTGAGGGGTGTAAGGGTTCACCTCCTAACCCATCATTTACACTATGTCTAATAGGCATATTAAAAGTAGTAAAATTCTGTATCATCAAAAAAGTACTACCCTGTACTCTTGGTAGAAATGATACCTCATTAGCAATTCCGGGTTGTGGAAGATTACGAATCGTGTTACCCTGTGCTTCTGTAAACCCGGTCCAATCTTGGGCCCCATCATTCAATACTACCCGAAGCCCTGCAACAGTTTTGAACTGGTTTAGGTTTTGGAACTGGTTTACCTCATTTAGTATTGCAGCTAATAATCCTCCCGTGTGAAATACTTTCGCATAGGTATAGATTGCACCTGCTGTAGTAGCCGTACTGGGCTGCATAGTGATATATCCAAGAACGATTTGTTTCTGAGGGGCTGTAAGTGGAGCAGGGTTCTCATCTCCATCGGGGCCTTGTATAATTGAATAGATGGCTTCTTGTCCACCGGGCGAGTTAGTAATTTCATGTTCTACTACAAAGGTATCAACTCTTCTAAAGGCGTTGGCAACATTGGATAAAATTGGTAGGGGTCCAATGACATCATCCTCTTTTATTGTTACTCCCTGTCGGCTAAGGGTTACTCCCTGCGGAAAGGTAAGGCTTTGATTTAACCGAGTTTCTACTACACCGGTAATAGCATGGGCTATGGTAATAGTATTTGTACCCCATTTTGGAGTATCGAATCCTCGGTATCTTCCTGGCTCCAGCATACCTAGAAGCCTTCTGTTCTCATCGAATGATACTAGGGGTCTGTTGTAATTGTGGGTTCTAATTTGTGTCATGTTTATTCAGGTATTATTTCGTTTATTAAATCTCCTTCTATGAAAGCCACTTTTCTACCCTCGGTCGTTGTAAATATAGGGGATATACATTTTCCTTCTACGTTCCATCTAGCCTCCATTCGAGTAGTTTTACCCCCCTCAACTATGTCCATGTACCCTTTTGCACAGAGGAAACGATTAGTATTGGGAGATACCTCATACGAACTAAATCCGAACTGAGTTATTTTTGTAGGGTAGCCTTGAGGCGTACATTCTTTAAGGGCTTTAAATCTTTCAAGGTTTCGGAGTTGTATTTCTGGTGTTGAATTTTCCATAATAGGGGTTTTAACAGGTTAATTAATCTTCAATTATAGGTTTTAAAACAAACCCATTTAAGTCAAACACGCCTTGTGTTTGTGGTACATAATAGTATTTGTCAAAACTAAAGTCAGGGGGGCATTGAAAGAACTGAACATTATCGGGTTCTATATTTCTATGCCATGACATTATTTTATTGGGTTCACCTGACAGACTACCATCTAAATCAATTAAAACCGTTCCCATAATTAAAATATTTTGAATTTGGTTGTTGTTGCAAAGTTTGCCCCCGAAGCTCCATGGTCTGTCACATACGCATACCCGTTCGCTAAATCTAAAGTTATGCTATAAACAATTGGGGCTGTTGTTGCTTGTCGTAATCCTGCCGACACTCTTACTATTTTATTTGTCACACTATTAATTATCGTAAGGATAACTGTTGATGGTGTACCCCCTGCTACGTAAACTAATCCCGTTGCTTGGTCGATTGCAATTCCGTAAGGATTAATAATGCCTCTAATTTCGGTAACTACTGCAAAGGTTGTCGCTGTTGCTGGCTCTAAAACAACAATACTATTTGGTGTTGTGTTGGCCACATAATATTTGTCCGATAAATTACTATGGACAAGGTATGCAGGTTGATTAAGCAAAGAACTTGGATTTACAGCCGTTGCAACCACTGTTTCAGTTGTTGGATTAATTAACGAAATCGTAGATAAGTTTCTTGCTGTAACTGCAACTAATCCAAAATGTAAAGAACCAACTCTTTTGTTCTCCACCATCGCAAAACAAGCGTTGTTAATACCCAATTGTATCGTTGTTATAGATGATGATATTACCCTTGTAACGGGGTTGATAAATTGGATAGCATTACCTGAAGAACCCGTTGTACAAATTACTTTTGTTGGTGAAAATTCAATAAAGTCTTTACTGACCGCGCCAAATGTAAAAGTTGCAGGAACTAAAGGAACGCCTAGTAAGGAATAACGATATGTTAAAGTGCTATTACCCATTAACCAAATTTCATTAATTGACTCTACCCTGTAAACAGTTTGTGGAATGTTTACACCTACATTAACTAATGCAATTAAATCGCCCGTTGACGCTTGAATAATTGTAAGGAAACCCGAAAACGATCCTGGTAAGTAGAGTCTGTCATTTGCAACATCAATAAAAGTAAAGAAGCACCCTCCCGTACTTAAATAGGAACTCTCAATATATGGAAAAGCTGCGCTGTAAGCTGCAAAGGCTTTGACTAAATCTACATTAGAAACAAGTCCAGCCGTAACACCTACATTTGAAGCAAGGGGTATTCTTAATCTTCTATCACCAGCCCCTAAAGAAGTCCAAGAAGGAACTGTACCTGATGTACCAATAGAAAATGTTTGGTCTGGTGTAGTATCTCCATCTAAGGAAGTTAGACTATTACCCCCTACGCTATTAGCGCCAAACAAAACCCAAGATAGTGTTACTGGAAAACCGTTAAAAGTTCCAACTGAACCCGCTATGTATGTGACAAAGATTTCATAGAAGGTAGTAACTTTATTTATACTTCCTGTAATTTGATATATGCCGAATATAGAGTTATTCGCAGTTTGTGTTAGTTGTATATAGGCTTTTCCGGGATTTGTTATTAGATAAGTTCTGAGGGCTACAAACCAGGCATTCATATCAGCCCCTGTATCGTCAAACTCATTTGCCTTGATCCTTGCAATTTCAGAAGGTGTAAATGTTACAGGGAAGTTTGGGCCAACTCCAGTTACGGCTGATATTGTACCCGAAGAATTTGGAAATTCTTGGAGGCTGAAATTTGTCCATCTTCTTGCGTTTGCACCATCTATTCCATGATTACCATCAATACCGTCAATACCATTAGTACCGACTAATCTACTTATGTGTATTTCCCAAATACCGTCTACCCTTATATACATTGGGCTTGGGTAAGTAGTACTAATATAGTAGTCATCATCAAGGCCTAAACTATTATCAGGTATTCCTGGACCTCCATAAATTAGGTTGGGAATTGTACCCCCTAATTGACTTTGTACCCAGGCTTTAGTTACTAAGGAATTAGGCCTGAAATCTGGTGCGTAATCCCCTCCATATTCTAATCCACTAAAGCCCCCAATATCACTTTTTATTGCAGCCCAAGGGTCTCCTGGTAGAGCGTCGGGGTTTAATTCAATTCTTATTAGACCCCCCGTAATACTGGTACTTAAGAGTGTTAATTTAGGGCCTTCAAATTTTACTGTTGAACCCTCTGAGCTGTCTATGGGGTCATAGTTTCCTATATATAGGTTATCCGCTAAAATTAAAGGCCCCGTAATGGGTTCTAATTCTGTGGTTCCATCTATCGGTACGTAGCCTCCTATATCGGATAAGATATAGGTTTTTAGGATATTTACAGGTAATCTCTTACTAGTTCCATCCGGGCTCTGTGTAGCATCTGATATGTCTACACCCATTAAGATATCGCCATCATTTACAATAGTGAAATCCCCTATTTCTGCATCGGTAAGTTTATAGAAAAATTCAGGTATTATTGACATAGCTTATATATTGAGGTAAATTCCATTTTCGGCTTGGTACAGTACACCTGCACCAGATTGATATAACAAACCTGCACCTTGAAGAACTGGAGGTAGTATACCTGCACAGGGCATAAAGGTTATTTTCCAGTGGATTAAAAGTTCTATACCTGCAGGCTTCGTTACAGATAAGGCATTTATCCAAGAGAAATCTCCCATGGTATTACTTTTGAGAGTCAATGCGGTTATTAATCCTACTGCCTCATCTTCTCCGACTAAGGCTTTGTAGGTTACTTGATTGTATGAGGGGTAGCTTACTTGGATAACATTAGCAGTAACATCATTGCCAGAGTAGTTCACTTTAATAGCATCTACCTTATCTCCATTGCCTGTTAACGCGTATAATAATATTGTCTTAGCGTTGGCTAAGATGGCATTATGTTGTATACGATATTTGAAGGTTTTGGTTTTTCTGTCAATGAACACCCAAGTTACCTCCCCTTGTAAGGTTTTAGTATTCTTCATGGTTGTGTTATTCTTCACAGTCGTTTATACTTAGTACCCAGGTTATTCTTAATAACTGGTTTTGGTTTATTATAGTAAGGCCCGATATCCTTGTAAACTCTCCAGCAAGAGATGAGGTTAAAACTAACTCATCTATGGTTGGGTAGTCAGGGTCAAAGGGTATTTCAAAAATATACTCTACACTATTTCCGGTAGGTGTATTAGATTCTGCTTCGTAGGCTCCTATGATTATACCATTGTTAAAAGCCCCGATAAAATCTATGGGTGTAGTTGCAGAACCGATTGCCCCCGTCATCAGGTAATAGGCATTGTTATCTATGATTGGAGTGTTAACACTGTAAGCAGTTGTTAGTATCTCGGTATCATATTCAATACTGGCATCGTAGGGTGTATCTGTAGTATCATATTTTGTGTAATCTACATATTCTATCAGTACAGAACTTAAAAAAGATACTTGGAATAGCTCGCAGACGTTTATTAGGGGTATAATACCCTCGGCTTTTACATTGATGGGTTCTATGAAGCACAGAATCTTTTCCCAATTAGGATTGGTAGTTTCAAAGTTGTTCAGGTCCCAAGAGAACACTGCTCCATCTGCTAAAGGAAGGCATAACGAATTTTCTTGGGTTAGACCTAAATAATAACCAATGCAAGGGGGGCATAGTGAATCATAGTTTACTCCAAACTCATCATAACTATGTTCTCCATCATAACGTACACCCAATTGTTGCGTGTAAACTATTTGTACTCCAAATCCAAGATACCCAAATAGAATCTGGTAGGATTGTAAAGTGCCCTTGATTTTATATATACTCACGATAATACTTAGGAACTTCCGGTATTCTTCGGGTGTTTGAAAGAAGTCAGGAGGTTGGCCCATCGTATAGGCTAGGTGGTTTATATAATCTTCATGGGCTGTAAGGGGATTCAGGTTAAGATTAAACTGCTCTGCAGGTTCTTTTATCTCCTCTTGTAAGTAAGACCCAAACACTCGAAGATATCTTTCCAGGAGCCCTGCCCCTGTTTCATCCTTATAGGTATCTTCTTGCCTAAAGTAGAGAGGGAACTGCTCGAATATCCAATTAGTTAAATTTACCATCTTAACAAGTACAGCAAGGTTTACAGTTATCCCCCTTAGCAGGGTTAACATTAATATATATTTGGGGTTCTCCTATTACCGGTATGCTGTAATCCACAAGCACTTGGTCTACATTTACAGGTATAGTTTTGAATGTCCAAGTCATTCCTACTGAGTAAGGCCCGGGTAATATAGTAAAAACAACTCCATGTATGTTATCGGTTATGTTTGCTCCGATGTTGAAAGTTCCTATAAATACATTGCCCCTAAATATTCTCATACCTCCAATACTTGTTTCTACCCTCCAGTCTAAAGGAATAGGGTGGGTTTGGGTTATAGAGTTAAGTAGAAAGTTAAGAGGTGTAACATGATTGACGGGTCTTGGATAAGGTATAGTGTATAGAGCAGTAACATTTGCATAGTCAATTCTTCTCAGGTTATCCACTAAGCCCAAAATGTCGGATACCCGAATAGCTTTGTTTACACCCGAATTTTCATAGGAGCCATATTCTCTAATCGCAGTTAGAATATTACCCATACATACTTCGGGTCTTTGTCTAAACCGAGCAGTTGCATCTATTGATATACCCCAGGTAGATATTCCTGCGGGTCTAGTTTTAACATTTGGCATTCCAATTACCTGCTTGGATTCTAAGTAATCTTTTACTTCATCCAATAATTGTTGAGAAGCTATGCCTCCTCCTGTTGGGCCTACATATACTTGAATGTCTGAATCTATACCGCAACAAAATTCTAATTTAGAGAAGTATACCCCAGGGTACATTACTGCTAAATCAGAACCATCGGGATAGGTTACAAATCTTCTAAGGGTTCTGATTGATAGGGGACCTCTTCTCCTTGCCTCATCGAAACTTTCATAATTAGAACCTCCATTGCTATTTAAAGCATGAGTAATAAGAAACTTGGATACCCCCGGAATAGGGGGTAAAGTTACAAAGGCGTTAATTGTATTGGGTAATAATCCATTGCCAGCAGCTCCAATTGTAGTTAGTAAGTCAATAATAACTTCCTGACCTGCTGCAGGTATTTGTCCATTAATACCATCTCCAAAATAAAGCCTGGCAATTCTGTCCTCATCTATATCTACCAGAAAATGTTGTGAGGTAGTTCCTGAATATGCAAAGGTATCTACTTCTTCCCAAAGCTCCAACCCAAGTGATAAGGATATTGAGTTTCTCACTATGTTATTACCCAGGGGTATTGACTGAGCTGATAAGCCCGAAGTGAAGCCCATTGATAAGTCTGTGAGTAAAGTATGGTTTTGTAGGTCTAATAGAATGCTGGTATTGCCGGAGGGTATTAACTTAGCCGCAACAGTTACGAATATAATATTACTTGAGGTCTTTATTTGGGTTCCTGCGGGTAATATGTAATCGGCATTTGATGCAATAGGGTTTGAACTACTATCTTGAAACTCTACAAATACCTCTACGCTGGCAGGTCTAGCTAATTGTATGGGGTAGTCAAGGGGTTTTAATAGCCTTACAATAGATGACCATTTTCGGGCTACTCCCAAAAATGATTCCCTACCAAGATTGTCAAGGTAACTATGTAGAACTTCCGAAATACCCCCTACATGAGATAGCCCGGCTATTAGTGGGTTACCCTCACTTAAGTCGGTTATCTCTGGCGCATGAAATATTAGCCTATCTACTAATTTCTGTTTGATTTGTGCGTAGGTTCTATCAAAGTAACCTACCCAAGGGTTTTCTAAAAGCATCTTATATAGTGTTTTTGTAGAAGGGTATTATGAAAGATATGTCTTGGCCCGTTTTCCGATTTTCTAGGGATAGAAATACATCAACTTTACCCTTGGCTCGGTCAATGCTTACGTAAGACTTAGTGCTATTGATTAAAACTCTAGGCTCCCATCGGTCTATTGTTTCCTTTATAAAGAATAGCATGGTTCTTTTTAAGACCGCATCTGCGGGTTCCGCTAGCAACTTCTTTAATCTTGAGCCTATTTCAGGTTGAAAGAATCGGGTACCATATTCAAAAGCTAATACTCCTTTAATATTCGATTTGATTAATTCTTCATCGGTTACAATTATGGGTCTTCCATTTAGTAGTTCGATAGGGAATATGAAGCCCTTTCCAAAGATTGTGTTTTGCTCTGCCATTAGTCGAGAGTTACTTTATTTGATTTAATCTCTTCTATACCTGCGGTTATCGAAGTTATTTTAAGGCCCAATTCTATTGCAGTAGAAGCATACTTAGCTGGAAATTGAAATCCGTAAGTTGTGGCTGCTGCTGCATCTTGTATTGCAACCTCTGCTAATAGACTCTTGATGTCGCTCAGGGCATCTTTCATGTCCTTTAAAACTTTTTCGGTTTTATTGCCTAGCAATGCGGGTTCATCTGATTGCCCTAGTTTGCCAAGACTAATTTTTTTATTAGATACTAAGGATATATCCTCGTTAATTACTAGAGAATTGCCATCCGGTAGCTTAATCTCTAACTCCTTCTCTTCCTTTCTCCATATAATGTGAAACCCATCAGGAGTTCTAAACCACTTGTTATTTACATTGGACCACTCTTCTTCGAGTTCATCCTTGCCATGATAACCAAAATCCCATATCGGGTAATTCAAATCTCCCCTTTCAAATTCAACCCAAACCATAGAACCCTTTTCGGGTATATTCCAAGAACCATAGTTCTTACCGGAATACCTCCCTTTTTGCCAGGCCCATTTTTGTAGGGGTTCATCTGAGATAAAGGGTAATATTATTTGAATCCTTCCATATTTTTTAGGGTCCTCAGTAGATGCAACAAAGCCCATATAGCTTGAATAATACCTACCGAAGGCTTTTTCAATACCATGGCTAATTATGCTCTCTAACTTCTTGATGATGGCTTTCATTACTTATTTGTTTTCGGGTCTACGATTTTTACGTTCCTTTCGTTATCTCGCCTCTCTCGGGTAATATTGTTAACGTCCATTTGCAAGAACTCGGCAGTAGTAACAGCATCGTTTTCATTACCTGTCTTACCCTTTCCATTTGTACCTACATTCATTTGGGTAAATACATAGGAGCCCTTTTGAAAAAAGTGTTCGCAATCTATTACGTAGTAATTATGAGAGTATTTTTTACCCACGTTTTCAATCCTTATAACAATCTTATTTTTTAGTTCGGGGTCATATATTACTTTCAACGTACCCGGGTTCATTTCGATAGCCGCATTATTCCTATCATTCAAAGCATCATTCTCGGCAACATTCTCTGACGCGTCTGCGGTAGCTTCTATAAAATCCATTGCACTCATCAGAGCTTTGGGTGGTGGTAATTGAACTTGTAAAGCATCCACTGCGGCAGTCTGTATACCCCCTCCTTTTATGTATGAGGTTGATTGGGTAGTTAATTTTTGGGCTCCCTCAAGAACTACTAAATCCTCTATAATTTCCCGTGCGTAATATGGGTCTTGGTACCAATATGACATTGTTGCTTCTCCCGAAATAACCTGCATAAAGGTTCCAGCATTTAAGTTTAAGCCCTGTTCTTCTCGGTACTGATTACCACTAATACCATAAGGACCCCCTGCGTTTGGACGATGTATAGAACCTCCTGTTACATTTCCAGTATTCTGCATGATGCCATCTCGGTTTAAACGGAAGTTTCTTTTAACTTCTGCCGGTAGTATACTGCCTAATCTGGTAGAGTTGTCATCGGCTTCTGTAAAGTTATTTCTTTTATAACTCTTACCCTCTCGGTCTGGTATAGTTATGTTGATGTTAGTGGCTTTTGAACCCTGTGTTCGATTCTCAGATTCGGGGGTAAAGTCAAGAAAAGAACTATCATCCTTGTACCTATAAGTTCTCTTAGGGCTTTGATTAAAATTACGAGAGGCAATATCAATGTCATCACCCTCTGAAGTTATTTGGATAGTGGCAGGAGCTCCTCTCATTACTTGTTTTAAAGCCACGTTATCCTTCTGAGTTGATATCTGTACCGGAGTTACCTCTTCTCTAAGAAAGGGTAATAGCTTTTCTAGGTCATTTAATTGTCGGTCTACACTTTGGTTAGCATCGTTTATTGCTATGCCTATAAGTGGAGTATCATATTTCAAGGTCTTTTTATTCTCATTAAAGGTTTTATCGAATAGATACTGACGGTAAGCAGGTAGTACCTCATTGTTGTCATCAAACATATTCGATATATTCGTCAGAGTATGGCCTTGAACTCTTACCTTCATGCCATATTCATATTCTAATCGAGCAAGGATATCAGCCCGTGTTGCCAATCTTCTAGTTTCTGAATCTACTTGGCTGGGGTTTCTTAATAGAGATGATGTTTCCTTTAAATATGAAGCCCTATCTAGGGCTGTGATTCTTAGGTTAATACCTGTGGGGGAGAAAGTGGGTTGGACTTCTCGTACATAATAGATGAGAGGTGCAGAGGCCGGGCCATTCAAGTACCCATGTATAATCTCTATTTTATCATGCTCCTGGTAAGGTTTCTCGTCTACTATATCGGGGTTCTCTGATTCTACTACAAACTCTATTGAGTTTCCATTCTTCTCCGAGTACTTAATCACAAAGAAACTTACCTGTTGCGTTATTTCTACACCTCCATAATAGAGGGTTACGTAGGGTGAGCCATAGCCATTCTTCTCCGTATAACTCATTGGTTCTGAACTTCAAATGCGTTTATGTTCGGTATAAGTAAATAGATACCCTCAGTTAGTTCAAAGGGGTCATCAATTTTATCCTCATTGATTTTGTAGATTAACCACCACCATCTGGCTGTTCCATAAAATTTGAAGGCCAAATCCCATAGGCGTTCCCCACTTATTACTTCATGTACTTTATCATCCGGAAGGGGTTTGTATCTTGTAGGTAGAGATTCTAAAGATACCTCTTTCTCATTAAGAGCATAAACTACACCTCTTGAGTATGGGTTATTTATAGGTAAGTTTATCATCGGGTATATTTTTTAATTTCTTCGGTTGTACGATTAGAGGTAGTAATTCTCTTCATAGTAATGTCTTGATAAGCCTGCTTGGGTAACATACCCACGGGCCTATCAAATAGGCTTAGTTCATACTTAGCATTCGTAATTAACCAAACCTCTTCAAACCCAAATAAATCTCCGAACCCAAATTGGATTCTAGGTAGGCCCTTAACGTATCCATCATTCTTGGTTTTTGATTCTAACCACCTACATTTTCGGATTACATCATTTCGGGCTTCCTCTTCTGCGTGCCAGTCTAACCTAAAGGTTAAGGTATCTTCTGAACCCGTAAAGTGGTATCTTGGGTTGTTTCTTCCATACGTTGCAATAGCCATAATAGATGAGTCCGGGTCGTAATTCAACTTTTCGGGTACGTACTGAACTACTAAAGTTTCTTGGGTTTCGAGGTCTGTAAAAATTATCTCCATGATTAATATCCTAATGTGGTGTATACACTTTCGTTGTTGGCATTTTCGTAGTTATTTTGATACGCATTAACCCCATCTATGTTAACATTGATGTTGTTTTGGACGCTAGAACCACTCCCTTGTTGCTGGATATTGCCTCCTGACCTGCTTGCATACATTCTACCCTGGGGGTCAACTGAAAAAGCCTTCTGCGCAGGTGTTGGCATATTATAAGTGGCAGATTCATCATCTCCCCTTCTATCAAACATACCCCCAACACCTTGGCCCATCATACTTCCCATTACTGCACCCATTGGACCACCCATTGCAAACCCGAGTAAACCTCCTAAGATACCTCCAATACCTCCTCCCATATTTCCGCTCATCATATCATTCACAGGGCCCATTGCAGCAAGGACTAAAGAGAAGGCTCCGGTTAACATCCCTAAGCCGCCCCCCATTCTTCCAATCATACCCGTTAAACCTCTGGTTGTACTGGTTGTTGCAGCAGTCTGATTTTGCATGGCCTGTAGGCCCAGTATGTGTGCTGGATTTATTCCTGCGGAAGGTACAAGTCTACCTCCAGCATGTTGTGTACCATTAAACATACCACCTCCAGCACCCATGTATAATCTATTCCTAGAATTTACCCTAAGGTTTTGAGCATGTAAAGCAGCAGCAGGATTACTGGACATACCCATCATAGCCCATGAGGCTCTTGATTGAGCATTCATTGCTCTCGTGGTTTGGAGTAAGCCCAACATACCCTGTTGGGATTTCATAGTAAAATTAGAAAAGGCTATCATACCCCTAACCATACCCCCCATCAATAATAATATGGGCCCTCCATAGAAAACTATTGTTCCAAATACTCGCCCTACGGGGCTATTCAATATTGATGTTAGTCCTTGAACTAATTGAGTTATTACTTGTACTAAGCCTCTAACTCCTTTATTGCTGGCAAAGTCCACCATTAGGAGTGTCCAACTTTCTCGAAGTTTCTCTAAATCACCCCAAAGGTTATCCATTAATTGTTCTGAGAACATCTTAGCACTACCCGGGGGGCCCTCGGATATTATCTGATGTAGGTCTTTAAGGCTTCTTACATTCTGCGTAATTTCCATTAGAGGTATAAATCCTCTATTACCCCTTACTCCCATTAAGGCCTCTGAAATACCTGCAGCTTCGTTAGGGGATACTTTAGCTAGTTTCTCACCCAAGATATCTAAGAGGCCCTTTTGACCTCCTTTACCTATCAATTGTTTCAGGTTTCCATTGTCATCCAGTAAGTCACTTCGACCCAGGCCTAACTTGTCTAAGGCTTTATCCTGTTTACCAGTTGCCATATCTGTGGTAGCCTTATTAAGATACCTTAGCATATTAGCAACCGAAGTACCTGCAATAGAGCCCCTTAAACCTGCTGAACCCAAACGAGCAAAGATGGCTAAGGCATCCTCAAAAGGTACATTAGTCATCTTCAATACATCACCCGAATATTTTAAGGATTCAAGTAGAGATTCTACACTAGCAGAGGATTTGTTGGCTGCAATTGATATCTTATCTGCTACCCTGTCCGCAGAGCCTGCAGCCATGTCATAGGTGTTCAAAACTCTTCCAAGAGCATCTGCTGCGGTTACAATGGGTATATCACCTGCTGTACCTAAGTCGGATGCAGCTCCAATCATATTATATACGTCAGAAGCTTTGAAACCTGCTTTGGCTATTTGAGTACCCGCATTTGCTATTTCTTCAAGAGAATACCTACCTGCAACGGCTACGTCCTTTATCCTTTTTTCGAGTTTATCGAAGGCTAAATCCATATCAGTTCCAATAGCGGCCTTCATGGATGAGGCAGACTTCTCGAAGTTGGCTAATTTTTTAACCGCTGAAAACGTGAAGTAGGACATACCCACACCCATAAGCATTGCCCCATTAGCTAGGGTTGATAAGGCTGCCTTGTTATTTCGCATTACCCTATCTGCATCTCCATAAAGGAGGCCCAGCTCATTTCTTATTGTACGCGCTCTATTGGTAAAGTTATCCCTTAACGAGACAGCAATACCAATATTAAGCCTGCTTAGTGACCCTATGCCTATCATAAAATACCTTGGATTAAAAATTCTTTACCGTCCTTAGTTTTTTCCGAGTACTCCATTTCAAGAGCTATGTAAGCTCTTAATCTACGTGTAGGCATTGAATAGAATTCTTTTTCTGAAAATCTTACCCCTGCTTTTTGTAGATACCATATTTGGTTTACAATGTTTCCTCGGGGTAGAAAAAATCGGGCACTAATAGCATATTGACTGAATCCGCTAAAGTTCCATCAGAGTTCATTATCATTACCTCGGGTTGAAAGTTAATATCATTGGTTTTGATATCGCTCCTAATCTCGGTCATATCCCTAGATGAGAACATTCTAAAGTTCTCCACTGTATACCACTTGGATTCTGGTTCGTGGTAATACTCTAAAAACCGACACATTAATTCTTCTGTTGCTCTCGATACCTCATTAATATCTTTCTCGAAGGTATTTTTCTCACCAGAACTATTCAAGAAAGTGTACCTAAGAATTTTACCGCTTTTTAGGGTAAGGCTTCTTTTAAAATCCCCGGGGAATAATACCGGACTGGCCATGTTCTCTACCTGTGTTAATCCTGGTTCTGATAAATCTCTATCAAACTCCTTTAAGTCCTGAGTAAGATTAGTTGACTTCTTAGCCTTGGGAAATGTATATGTGAAAAGGAGGTCTTCACCCAAGGAGAACATACGACTTTTATATATCGTGTAATACTTGTCGGCTAATCTCCAGGCCATAATTTCTTCATAACCCGGATTTTTTGTTGTTTCTCCAGTGTGGGGGTTATAATATTCAGTTATCAGACTGGCCAGGAATCTTGCAAGTCGTGTAATATCTCGGGAATCTCTTACCCTTGATAAATTAGCCTCATCTTCTCCGTTGGTTTCTCTTATCGTTACTTTGAATAGAGAGGGTGTGGTGAAGGTGGTTGTATTCATGTCTATTACTTCCATCTTTGCATTCATATTAATAGTGTTTAGATTCTTATAGCAGGGTTCTTTTAATCGTGCTTCTAGCATTTATCTCTGTCTTATTGATAGAGAATACGATTTACAGAAGTCACAATACAAGAAAACCCCCTTTTTAGGGAGGGTTTTACTTTTGGGTTTACTCGGGTTATAATTTGAAGATTTTGTCAACTTGTAGTTCAAGTGACTCCATGGTATTCTCGGAACCTAGACGACGAAGTTGAATTGCATCGAGCTTATTGGGCCAGCAACCTTCAAGTAACCAGGTATTGATAGGAGTAGAGTTATCATTGCTGTATTCAAAGACTGTCAGGCTTCTCTTGTATATCATAGGTAACTGACCTCCACCTGTAAGCACGTCCTGTATTAGGATTAACCAGGTGTAAAGCCAGGTATCAGGGCCGGTGGCAACCATCAGCTTCTTCATTTTAACGGCATCGAATTTTATTCGACCTCCGGTTTTAATATCATGGTTAGTGTCTCCATGAGCTACCACGTCTATGTCAAAAGAGGGTAAGTCAAATTCTTGAATCAAAAAGGGGTTCAAGGGAAGTCCAGAGAATATAGCCGAGAAATTAAAATTCTTCCTTGGGTTTTCAATATATGCAGGCATAGTTTTATAATTTAAGAGGTTTCAACATCAAAAGTACCTTCTACAAAATCGTAGCTTAGGATTAAACTAAAGTCATTCATGCCCGGAATTGGTGAGCAAGATAACTTGGCTTTGTACTTACCCAATTGAACTTGAATCGGGTCATTAACAGTTAGATTGTTCAGGCTGGCAGCAAATTGGTCACCTTGCCAGTTGTATTCATAAAGAGCTCTTTTTTGAACTAGTCCATCAAGGTAAGGTTTTACTCTTACGTAGATAGCCATCCATGTTGGAACATCATTGGGTTCTGAGAGGTAGCTTTTCATTACGGGGCTTAGTTCTTTTTTAATCAATAAACCCAGCCTGCGAATATTTAGGAAGTTGGTTACAGAGGTTGTTCTCTCGGCAGTGGCATTACCCCAAATCATTGTTTTTCCGTTTTCCGTAATAACGGCATTGATTCGGTTATTGGCTAAGGCATTTAACTTCTCATAATTTCCGGGGCCTCCGAAGTTTTGGAATACTCCGATTGTTTTGCTAATCAATCCTCGCGTTTCATTATATACTGCTGCCCATTCTCCAAATTCTGCATCAGACCTTGCAAAGGCTCCTAGAATATCCCCTATTTCAGATATTACTAATGTAGCCCCCGTTGATGGGTGTTTCACTTTTAGAGAGCCTGTATAGAAGGCCGCATACGATGTATCAATGGATGAAGCCTCCATAAGAGCAATCATTTGAATAAAGGTTAAACCGGAATCAATATGACCCAGGTAAACTATTGACTTCATTTGTTGCGCATACTCAGCTCCGGCTTCATGTAGTTCAATTGATTGTTGCTCTCCAGCACAGAACTGCATCATATCAGAGTACGCATTGAAAGTATGGAAGCCTGATTGTGAGTTAGTGTTTCCGATATAATCATTTACAGTTAGGGCGTCTCCATCATCACCACCCATCATAAAGGCTGTAATGCGTAAAGGCCGTAATATCGGGTAGGTAATTTGGTCAATTAATACCGATAAGTCCAAATACTCCACATCAACTATCTGAGAATAATTCACAATACCCGATAGAAAATTAGAATCGCTAATATTTGGAAAGCCCGAAATAGTTAAATTAAGATATTGCTCACTCAGGCTTGGGTCCGTAATGTGGTCAATAAATAGGTTAAAAAAGTTCGGGTTGTTGTTATTTGCATCCGTTATTCTTATTTTCAGGTTGTTGTAATCAGCCCCCGCATACTTAGGTACTAAGTTAAATAGGGTTCTTCCCAGAGCATCGGCTATACCTATACTGGTAGATTGAGTTACAACAGGATTTCCAACACCTCCATTAACGCCCCCTAAAAAAGGACCCGAAGCTGTATTGGAATTACCCATTTGAAAGTCTACACCTCCCGTAAACTCCTCAAGGGGATTAGCCATCGCAAATACACCTGTAGTTACAAACTCTACGATTAGATTATTGTATTGTGTGCCTGAACCTTCTGGTGCAATTATCTTAATTATCCCTTGGCCTGCATATTGTGAGAAGAAGCCCTCATTTCCAGCATTTAGCCCTAGGAGAATTGAAGTTTGAATAGGGGTTGAACTAATCGTAAATTGTCCAATTTGTAAGCCATCTACTACCATTGATACGTTCTCTCCAAATAAACCTCCTACTCCAATTGTGTACAATACTTGGGGTAATACCTCATATACTTCAGGAGCCCATCGGTATATAGAACCCCAATTGTTATTGATTGTAGCTCCCAAAGAAGCAAGGCCTGTAATTATCAGGTTCGGAGATACTCCGGCAGATAGAGCATAATTTCCTGATGAGTCACTAGCAATTAAACCCGCGATAACGTCATCCACATCATCACCCAAAAGGCTAGTGTATTGTCCAATAAGGGGTAAACCGGCTGTGGCGTTTTTAACCTCGTAAGAACTACCCACTAGTAAAGGTGCTACAACTTCAATTGAAGCTGAGGCTCCAACATTTGGGCCATCTACTGTACCCGCAAATATAGGTGCAACTAGGTTTAATTGGAAGTTAGAATTTATTTGGCAGATAGCAATACCTCTCAAATCAGAACCCACATAAAATAATTTACCTTCCGTTAAACCCGGTAAAGTAAAGGCATTTGCAATTGCAGTCATATAATTCAAGTGGGAATCTACGTACATAGCACTTACGGGATTACCCGTCAATGTAGCACTAAAGACTGAACCTGAGGCTGTGTCCCTATCTATCATCATTAAGATGCAGGTTCCTAAGGCGGCTTTGTCAGCAGTTAGGGTATCGGCATCCGTTAAATCTGTGTAATGGGCAACTCTACTGATTCGTAGGTTAGCTCCTGCATCAAGAGCTCGATAAACTAATAAAGGGTCAGTGGTGTCTTGGACAAATCCTCCAAAGAGCTTTTCAAATTGCTCCCAACCGTAGATTACTACGTCAGGTTGATTGATGGGCCCTCTCTTGAATCTTCCGATATAACCACTGATTCCTTTAGCTATCGCAGATACCCCTAGGGTATTGTTCTGCTCGGAAAAAGTGAAATTTGGAGTGTTCATTCTTTTATGGGGTTTAGTTTAGTAAATGGATATTAATTAAGGGTTTGGGGTTGTGCTTTGGATTGAATCTGTGTTGGGTATGTTGGATTGTTCTAGGGTTATCTCTGTAATAGCTGATATAATGCCCACTTCTTTTTTCTCGGTGATATATAGGTCAGGTACAGAAAACTCATATATTCTCTCCATGATACCCTCATCCATGTCATTATTCTCATTGTAACCCACTTGCAGAATAAGGAATCGGTCTGTGAATTCTACTGCATCTAGTAGGGGCAAGTATCTCCTTACTGATATAGCGTTACCAATAACGTTATTCATTACTCTATCCTGGCCCTCTTCATTTGATACCAAGTGTATAGATAGAAACATATTAGTAGAATGAGGTGGTAGTTCTACTTTTATAAAACCCCCTGCTCCATCAGGTTGATAAGAGTTACCAACCGAACTACCTATATCACCGGGTAGGAGTCTTCCTTTTTGAATCACAATTCTTGGTACTTTCTTAAGGCCTCGTGCTTTGAGAGCTCCTGTACTGAAAAGCTCTACGCAAAATCCCCTTGCATCGGTAATATCAGACATTGCTTGTTGGAATGCCTCTTGCCCTGCTTTTGTATTCGGATAAAGTAAGTTATCTGAGATATCCGGTAAATACCCACGAGCAACTAATTCTACTCGGATAGCTTCATAGATACTTCGCTGTATTCTCTCTTCTACTTGTATTAACTCTACCATCCTCTTGTTCTAAAACGGTTATAAATTGCCTCGGTGACAATTCTTTCTAGTTCTTTTATACCCCCAAATTCTTTCCATGAAGGACCCCATACGGGCATAGCTTGCATCTTCTTTGTTCCAAACTCGAGCATGTGGGCTAACTTAGTTATTTGAATTTTGCTCTTGGGTTCATTTACACCACTCTTTACTCCGGCATAATAAGTAAAGTTCTCTCTCCAAGTTTTGATGGAGGTAACATAGGAAGAGGTATCTATAAGATGCCTACCTACTCTTTTCTTCTTTTTGGAAAATCCGGGTAAGTCTTGGGAATATATGTGGCCCTTAACAATTTTAACCAGTCTATTCAGAGCTGTTTCTTGGGCTCTTATATACCCCGTTAATACGTCTTTGGGTAAATCCTCAATGTTTCTTAATACCTTAGTCCAATCTCCGTAGGGTTTAATTTGAAGAACTTTATCCTGCCCGGAGCCTGCTAAGTGTTTATTAAGTCTACCAACGTTGGCTACCATCAGATTATGTTTACAACCCAGTTATATTCTATTCTGATGGTATTTGTTTTGATTATGGGGTTCATATCAATTACTCTAGCCATTAATTCATCGGATTCATTCAGAAGACCCAGTTCCGAAAGTGTTTCTCCTACTAGAGCATCATAACCTAACTCGGCAAATTTGAAGCTCATACCTGTACCTATAAGTTCTGTGGTGCCTATCGTTACCTCTCCTAAAAAATCTTCCATGGCCGTCATTTCTACGGTTGTAACTGAAAGACCTTTTCCGATTCCTAATTTAGTAATGGGTAAAATTGTGCCTTGACTAAGTGCTGTAGCCATAGCCACCTTTAAAAGATTGGTACAAGTATTCTTAAGAATCTTGCTTGTAGAGCTCCCATCTTTATGGGTTATCTTCATGTATACACGACCTATGACATTATTCGCTGACTTCATTTGATACAGAGTTTTGGGTAATTAGATTAGTAGTTAGATTGGTTTGGTGTGTTTTCCTACTTGGAAGAAGTGTATCTAAGGGCCATAATTGTGAAACTATGTTTCGGGTAATTAAACCTGCAGGTACAGACTTAAAGGGTTTTCCTGATTGTTGTTCCTGGCGTTGTAATACAATCATGTAAAGTAAAGGTACATTGGGTAATTGAGATATGTCACTATCCCCCACAATCTTATACCATCTACCCCTTACATAGAATTCATCCTCTCCAGCATCGAATATAACCGAACCATCTTCTCGTATTAAGCCCTGTTCTGCAAGGTACTTTCTACTAAATAGGATGGCCTCAGTTACTTTATCAAGAGTACCTGAAATAGTATCTACGTTGATTTGCCATTGCCTGAAGTAATTATATGAATAAAGTCCTTTTAGGGTTTTATCCACTTTAGCAAGAGGTAAGTGGTCTTCCTTCCATCTATCTACCCCTTCGCGTGTTCTCCATATTATCTCATCTTGGTAGATAGTGTCGGTCATAGAGTCCTGTATTAGGGCTCTTACACGTTCAATATGTTGGGGGGTTAGTAGTGATGCCATTTAGCAACTGGTTTTTCTGAATAGGAAGTTTACTTTCTTAGGAGGGCAAAAAGGTAAAGTAGCATCTAATCTGTGGGCCATTATACAACATTGATTCTTATATTGTTCAATCATGCCTCTTCCAGTTTCATAGACAGCCCTTGCAAAGTCTCCTACTGCACCCGGGTCTGATTTCTTATCCTCATAAAATTCTACCTGTGCGGGTCCTGTTTCAACCCTTTTAATAGAACCCGTAGCTTCTATTGTTGCTCCCGTAACTGTTGTTGATGAACTTTGAAGCGTTCTTAATGCTAGGGCAATAGATTCATCCATCAGTAGGTCGTATCTTATTAGATTCGATATAAGATGATTCCAAAGTATTGGCCAGGCTGATTCGTAGAAGGTATTTTCAGCCAAAAGGATGGGGTAGACTTGTGGTTGTAAATACATTTGCCATTTCTGCATCGAAATTATCAGGTTCGGTTGGAACAATCTTAATAACTCCTCAGGTATCTGGCTTTGTAAAAGGGTCATTATGGGTACATTAAATTCCGGAGTAATCTGAAACGTAAACCACCTTTGTAAATTTATAACCCCTGCATCTGTTAAGGCATTCAGTACTACCAAGTAAATACCCGATGCTACATACGCATGGGTTGGATTTTGTAGGTTTGAGTTAGTAGAATCTCCAAAGTTCCAAGCCCAAGCAGTTACGACTTCTCCAACACCCGAAACCCCCCGAAAGGCTATTTCGAGGGGATTATTTGGATTGGGAGTAATTTCTATACTCAAGCCCATTACACAACTGTTATTTCAGCATTCAGTAATTCAGCAGGTATAGCTGCATACAAAACATCAAGTTTTTCTTGCTTCTTTTTAGCTGCATCGAAGGCCTCATATAATTCTACTGAAACAATATCTTCGGCTTGTTCTTCGGCCCAAAGAGTAAGTTCTGCAATAGTCATAGCCGCTAATGTTGTTTTTAGGGTTACGATTTCGGGGTCTCCCTTTTCGACTTTGGCTTTTTTAGCCTCTGCCTTTTTAGTCTTGTCAACTAATTCATAGCCATCTTCTACCAGCTCTCTGGCTTCGGTTTCTGTTAAACTACGAATTTGACCTCCTGATAATCGGCTTCTGAACTCTAGGTTCTTCTCGATTGTGCTTTCAAGCAGGTAAACTTTGTTCTTCAGCATTTTTAAGTTATGCTTCGGTACAATACAGATTGTGGCTTTTGAGCCTAGACAATAATTCTTTTTCATGGGGGTAGTATTGGGGGTTATTATAATCTTATAGAGTCAAAGGATAGCCCCGGTAAGGGGGCTATCGTTATCAACCAGTTCACTTGTTAATCCAAGATTTCTACTCCCTCGGCAGCATCAACGTCCATCCATGCTGGGAATCCATCAGTAGCGAAGTTAACGTCACCATCAAGAAGGGCTCTTGCATCACGGTAGATTACTCCAAAACCTGTTGTAAGAGTAGCGTACGTACCCTCTGTTTGGTTTGAAACAATGCGTTCAGTTTCTACCAATAGAGGTCGTGCATTAAACTTCAATACTGAAGAAGAGCGGTCTACCACAAGAATCTGGTCACTTGGAATACTTCCATGAATGTAAAAGTCCGAACTCTGAGGAACCGGAGTCTTTAGATTAAGGTTTGAATCAGGTGTACCTTGGTATCTCTTCTTGAACTCATCTAGGTTTAGGATGCTATTCGCAGCAATTTCACCACCGATGATTTTGTTCGCACTACGTCCTAAGCGGCTCATGCGAATCCATAAACGTAACATATCCGGGTATGTAATACCTGTTGCTACGTTAGTTACACCGATGATAGGGGCTGATTCACTACCATCATTTTGCTCTCCATTAATCAAAACCGTGATAAGCAAGTTATCAATACCTTGATTTAGCTTTACTCCAAAATCTTGTAAAAAGATTTGAAGGATGCTTATAGGTACATAGTTACGTACCTCATCAGGAATTTTAATACCTTTACCCATCTTTCTAATTTCGAGCTTCTTTTGCCCGAAAGAAACACTGCCCAATGGGATTGTTTCAGCTTCACCTACGTATTCGGGTGTAGCATCTGACATATTCCAATGTGGCATTGTGATGCTGGTTTGTGATACCGGAATTTCACCTGCAATGAGGTCATTCCAAATAGGAGCTTTACGAAGGCCTAAAGATAGGGCTTGGCGAATTACCTCAGGAAGAATCCATCGGTAGTCAGTATCAATATCTCTAACTGAATAGAGGTTTTCAACTGTGTCAATATGAGGCTCAATACCAAGGGCTGTCAGGTAAGCTGGCATATCCATTGCGTATTTTTCCTTTACATAATTTGAGAGGCTAATTTCTCTTGGGTTTTTGGAATTTCTACGGATTGCTTCACAGCTTTTAACAACTGTGGGTAACTCGCGTAGCATATCCTTATTGATTTTCTCTGGATTTAACATTTGAGGGTTATTTGGGGTTGAACAATTATTTATAGGTTTTTTGGGTTCTGATTAGTCTTTGATAACAACAAAGATTTCTTCATCCGCAATGGCTGTTTCTAGAGCCCATCCTACACATACATCTTGTGAAGTTGCAGTTGCATAGGAGTTTAAGTTCTCGACAGCGTCGAAGCCCTTGTACATAACTGGGCCTGCATTATTCCCAGTAGAAATACCTTTTATGATGGAATAACCCCTCATTACTACGGTTCCCTTTTTACCGGCTGCTACATCATGGATAACATACCCGATATGTAAATGTTCTGAGTTATCTGCCGCAAGAGCGACGATTTGACCTGCAGTATTCAACTTTACTAATTGGGTCTTTTTCAGAGCCGCAAGAGCAGTAAATTCATGGGCCATTTTGTGAGACTCACTTTTTATCAAAAGTGTTTTGGTCTCCGAGCCTAAAGATTCTGGCATAATAGTTTCAAGATTAAGGTTTTAAAATTCGTTACTTATTCAAAATAGGGTGTTGTAATCAGGCAACTTATGCCCAGCTCTCAGATAAGAAGTCTTTGTTACCGGGGGTATCAGAGAAACTATCGCGAATTTCTATATCGGTCTTGGTTACAGGTGTATCATTACCATCTCCGGATTCACTATTTTGAAGAGTGATTTCTTTTGAGCCACATTTGTTACACTTACCTGTGAAAGCCTCTATTGCAGCTTTCGTGAAAGGTTCTGCAAGAACTTTCAGAGTTGTGTATTTAGACTCTTCAAGAAGTTTAACTGTTTCCGGCTTGAATTTATCTCCTTCGGCTAGCTTGTAGCAACGGATAGCTTCTCCGCGTATCTCATCTTCAAATGCCTTCAATTCTAATGCTTGAGCTTCAAGAGTAGTCACTTTATCAGCTACCTCTTTTAGGGTTGCTAATGCAGCATCTTTTTCTACTAATTGAGCTTTAAAAAGAATCGAATCAGCCAAGCCTGTTTTTGCTTCGCTCATCTTCTGTCTTACCTGGGCTTCTAAATCTACTTCGGATAAAGTTTCAAAAGAGGCAATTGCCATCAGGGCCGCAAGGGCCATCCATTTTTCTTTCATGGTGTTTAGTATTGGTTTATTTATTATTGGGGTTTCTGTTAATGATTCTACGATTGGGTCCTTAAAGGAGTAATTATAGTACCCCCCTTTATTAAATTGCTCCGAGAATGAATCCCGGTTTTGGGCCATTAAAGGGTTTACTATCTTACCATCTTTATCTAGGCGTTGAGCAAAAGGGTCTGCTCCATGTGGTACGAAAGACATTTCATAGTACCTTCTGATTTTAGTGGCAACTCTACGAATTAACTCTCCTTTGTCATCGCGTGTACCTACTTTATTTCTAAACTCTTCAAAGGGCATATCTAAATGTGATTGCCTCCATGCAAATTCAACCGTTACGGATGAAGAATGTATAGAGGGTGGGTTCATCATTACAGCCCTTGCAACATGGGGGTTAGACTTTCCATCCAGTTTTATTCTTACATTCAGACCTCCAGGTACTTTAATACCATCTTCTGTTGTATATTCTTCTTGGTATTCTGCACCGACAATAACTCCTAATTCATTGCCTATACCCATTTCATGGTTAGGATAAATTGCTAACCCAAGAATCATCGGTAAGGAATTTTTCAGAACCTCCATATCAGAAAAGTCAACTGGGTCGTAATCCTTACGTACAGTTACTTGGGATAGGGCTCTAAATACGGGGTATACAAAACCCTCTTTGTCTTTGTCGGGGTCTAAGTCCTGCTTAGTTACCTCAGGATAGTAGCCCGAAAAATTGGGGGTTGCACTATCGAATAGGCCAAAAGAAGCAGTTGATTTCTTAGCCTCTATCATTGAATCGTTTAGGGCTTTAAGAGGGAAAAGCTTACCCTCTTCTCCTAGGCCTGAGCATAGAATTAGATTTCTTTCTAAGCCCAGGGTAATAGTGTCAAGATATTCTTTCATGGGTTAATTATTTTTTGTGCCTTTACTTTTTTGTGATTTATCTCCCGGTCGGTTCTTTTTACGAACTGCACGGTCTGATTTGTTTTTATCGCCCTCTCTCTTCTGTTTCTTTTGGGCACCTGCGGCAGGGTCAGTCATTATTCTAGGCTCCTTCTTGTTAGGTTCTTCATAACCAAGCTCGTCGGCCGCCTGGTCATTATCTATTATACCCTGATTGAACTTGGCTATAATGTTCCTTATTTTTATCTCCTGGCCTTGTTGTAATTTGAGGTCATCTGATAACGTAGAGGAGTTCCAAACTAACTCGAGGGTTTCAAATTTAAAGCCTGCCATTACAAGTTCTAATTTAAACCCATATTCAAAAAAGATTCGAGCACAATTTTGGGCATTTTTTAGTTCCGATAGCAACTTGTTGAATACTACCACTATCTGACCCTCTGAGGTTCCATAGCTTCTACCCATCATTGATGAGTCCATCTTCATACCCGCAAATACTCGCAAGTCATTCTGAATATATAAGTCATCGGCTCCAGCAGACGATTTTGTAGGGGTGTGAAATTCAAATTCTACATCATCCTTAAAGCCTACTGATATACCATCTTTGAGGGTTACTTGTAATCGAGTAGCAGCTTCTGTCAATAGTGCCTCCATTCGGGATTTATAGACTGCTTCTGATTCACTTGCTAATTTGTCAGGTTTGTCTAGCAGGGCCTGCATAAATCCTATGATTCCCAATTGCTTAACGATATGCCGGAGGTTATCAATCATATCTTTTTGAACCGTTAAGCTATCGAGGGCTGCAAGCATTGGAGGTATACCATAAGGTAAATCATCATCACCCATTAAAGATACGTAACGGAAGGTTCTTTTATTCAAGGGTATTAAACCTTCAATAGTTGTTGTCTGGCTATTAAGCCCTATTCTTGTAGATTGTTGGTAGGGCATCCATTCTTCTAGGAGTTTGTCATAGGCATAATAAATTTGCTCGGGTTTAATGAGTGCGCATTTAGTAAGGGTTGTTAAATCTTTCTTAGGCACCCATTCTCCTGCTATCGTACCTGCAATAAATATCTGACGGAATACACGATTAATTAAGCCATTGTCGCCTCCTAAGTCTGCACCCCATTCGAGTAGCTTTCTATCTAAGTGGGCTCTCATCTTATCTATATCCTGCGCTTTTACACGGGGGTCAAAGCGGATTTTATAGCCTGTATTACACAGTTGGACTAAGGTTGAGATTCCTTGAGATATATCGGGATGATGCTGGCCCAGTTTCCTTATTACAGGTATTAACTCCCTATTAAAAGTGGGGTTTATATAGTTAACACTACCCTTTAAAGTGGTTAGGTTGTAATAAGCATTACCCGAAGATGATGATTCTGATACCTGCCGAATAGGCATACCCGGGGGTAAGATTTGTTTTGTGGACTTGGGTTCAATTAGCTCCTGTACTTCTCTCAGGGTTTCTTTTTGGGGGATTTCTTTGGAGGGGGTATTCCAAATTCGGTCCCATAAACTTCGGTTATCAATCATTATCTTGGTAAAATTAAAGGGTTCTTTACCCTGGTTTTTCTTACTCTATTCGTTATAGCTTTGGCTATTATTGAATCGTCGTTGAAAATTACAGAATCTAGCGTGTCCTCATCATCCCTAGCGGAGTTTCTTCCTAATGCTGTCGGTTTATTATTAGAGTCATATATGAACGTATAGGCTTCTCTTACAAACTCGGGGTCTTTGATTTCAACGGTATCATTCCTTACATCATCTTCCAATTCATTAATCATCACAGGCCTAGTAGCAGTAGTAGTATACCAGCCGGGAACTTCACTTTGCTTAGGTTTTTTCTCACCCTTCTTTTTAATGATTTGGGTTGAATAGTATAGATTGGGGTAGCCTTGTTCTTGGAGCTTCTCTACTACTGCTGCTCCAATATCATTTCCTTCGGGTGCAATGGTAGCCATATTAAAAGTCTTACCCATTTCTCCCAATAATGCCGCATATTGGAATAACCCTATTTTGCCTTTGTAGGAGGCTAATTCTTCACCTGCAGCATTCATTATAGAGAAGGCTGAGTAGTCATCACCTCTTCCTGTGGCAATATCTGCACCTATGAAGCATTTTTCATCTTCAAGCGCATATCGGTATATTCTGATATAACCAGAACCCATCTGAGGTTTATACATCAATATAGGCTTGTAATCCTCTTCTCCTAGTATGCAATCTTCAATTGCTTTGATATCATCCATATCAAATACCGTGTTACCTGACTGGAGAAAGTCACCATCAATTTCCTGGGCCGTCTTTCGGGGTCCAAGTGCTTGTCGGGTTTCATCGTACCAGAGTTGGTCACGTTCCGGGTGCATTTGCCATTTTAAGCGTATTGGGTTGAATACGCTGTTTGCTGCGGTGCAGGCATCTACCCAAGTTTGATGATACCAGTTACCCATACCATAAGGAGTAGAGTTTACGATTGCAGCCCCTCCGGTAGATAGGGTTGGAAAAGCAGCAGCCCAAATCTTGGATATCCATCTAACTACCGCAGCCTCATCAATAATAAGTAATGATACTGCCTCTGAACGACCTGCTTCTTCTGTGGTAGGAATAGAGGTAATTAGTGAACCATTAGCAAATTCCATTTCGGTAGAAGTTCCTATGTCATCGCCCTTGCCATTAATTACCGGTGTTTTGAGGTAATCAGGTAAGTTATTATACATGAACTTAATCATCCTTAGTACCTTCTTGGCTACCCTATCCTTGATGGATATGATTACGATATTCTTAAAAGGGTGGTACATAGCCAACCACAGGCAATAAAGGGATATTAGTTCTGTAATACCTGCCTGTCGAAATTTGAGGATGATATTAAACCGGAACATCAAGAAGGCATATAAGACAGCCCTCTGGTAAGGGAACAAATTGAAGGGTATTTTACCCTTCTTTGGATGTATTACCTTTATAAACTGGGAAAACGTAAGAGGGCTCTGTTGTACTTTTTGTAAAGTCGCAAACTCCTCTGCCGTTAGAACCCGGTTATATAAATCTGATTTCTTATTTTTAGCCATCCTCTCGCACGCGTATTAGGTATTAACTAATATGGATAGCTATTATATATCTAAAGATATAATAGCATATCCTATTATTGGGGTATATTTACTATAGTATTAAAGAAAGAGTATTAAGGGCTTCTAGTAGATTAGGTTGAGGGTGTATATCCATCTTATCTTTCCTTACCGATGAATGGCTCCATATTCCCTTCATGTTCTTTGATACCAAGAGCCCATTATAGTTTTCAAAACCATCTTGAACCTTGGTTGAAAGATTAGGAAATGCTCCGGTTTTCAAATGCACAATTAAGTCAACCAAACCCCGAATCTGATTTTCGGTAAATTTTTCATAAGCAGTAAAGCCTCTCCAAGGTTTATCATAAATCTGAACCTTTTCGATAGGTATTTCAGTTCTACTATAATTCCCCGGGTATGCAAAATACTTTCCATTGACTTGTTTCAAGGGCCCCCAATTAGATAGTTCTATACCTATACTATTTTTATCCAATTGATTTCTACCCTTAACTCCTAAATGAGATGCCCACATTCTTGGGTCAAATGCTTCAAGTGTATTACCATCTCTACCCACTAGGTAAGCTGTTCCAATTCTCTCAGGTGTTGAGTTCCACCATTCCCAAGAACTCTCTTTACTACCTCCTGCGGTAAAATGAAGAAATATCATGGTCTTTTCAAACCTTTCCGTTAGGTATTGCCCATTAGTAAGGTATTTCTTAGTGATGCTGAATTTTGATTTCATGGTTTAGTTATTTGTTGTGCTCCGAATAAAAGAAAGGCTCCTGCAGCCATGTTGAATAATCTTGTTTCATACCATGCAGGCTTATACTTAATGGTATAATTTGTTAATCCAATCCCGGTTATATATTTATTCTGGTTCTCGAATAAGAGGGTTGGTTCACTTCTTTTAAAGAAGCCCTTTTTTAAAGTTCCTAGGGTTATATGGGTCTTATCCCATATTCTTAAGCTATCTAACCGGGGTCCATTCAGGGTTTGAGTAAATCCAACCGAATATAAGGAGTCCCCAAAGGAGGTAGAATAGGGTAATTTTAAGTATTTGCCATCAGGTAGCTCTGTAATAACGGTTCCTGGTTCATAGGGTTTCTCTACATTACTTATCAAATACTCTGTTCTGAGGGCTATTCTGTTCGTTATCTTCTTTAACTCCCCCAATTCAGTCTTTAAATTAGTAAGCCCTAGTGCGTTTCCTTCTTGATTGTTTAAGATTATTTGTTTTTGGATAGCAACGATGCTGGAGTCAACTGAATTACGTTTAAATATTACCTCAGGAACATTGATGGATATTGATTCCATCTTGTCTGATAAATTAGATAGGACTTTCCTATCATTACACCTATCGAGCAGCAATAGGATTATTAAAACCCCTAATATAATCATAGTAAGGGTATTTATTGAAATTCTGTTCGCCATAATTTTTTACATTTACGTTTAATCCAGGCCCCCATTTCGTACGGGGGACATTTAGTTACTGAAGTTCTACCCTTATTAATCCAATAGGTTGAATGTAGGGGGTCAAGGCCTATGTATATCTTGAATGTGTCGGGTACTCCTTGTATTTTAGCTAATTCTCGAGGACTCATTGTAAGACCCCAATGATTAAACTGCCTATTTGCCTTTCTTGCAGTCTTTGGAAACTGGTTAGCCCTATTAATGTAGACTCCCGGGGCTGTAGTAAAGTTTCTACCTTCTACTTTCCATTTGTGCATATCGGGATTATCTAACCAACCCTTTCTAATGTTCTTTAGGGTATCTTTGAAGCCTCCATAGAGTGTAATAGTGTTATTGATGTCCTCTCTTATGTGGCCCTGGGTTATATCCTCAGCTTTACAACCTTTTAGAAGTTCACCCGAAGTAAAAAGAGGTACTCCTTTAGGGTTTTTAAAGTATTCTAAGTGCTCCTCAACTTTGCACCCTATTAATAGGGCCCTTTTTCGAGTAACTTGGGAATTTCCATATATAGAAACACTGCCAATAATAGTTTTATAGAAATAACCGGGAAAAAACTCATGCAGAAGCATCCTCTCAAAGCCTTTTTCAAGGTTTTCCATGAAGAACAGATGGGGTTTGAAGGCATTAACACAATCCACGTATGTTTTTAAACTATCATTTTTACTAGGTTCAGATAATTTCTTGGCACGTGAGTAAGAGAACACAGAAGAATGCCCACAATCCGGAGCTCCGATTATAATATCTACGTGTGTACCTCGAAAGGGCTTATCATCCTTTGATATAGGAGTTTTAAAGTTGGAACGCCATTGCATATCCCCCTTAGTATGAAATAAACTCCGGGGTTCAATATTACCTATCAAATATTTTCTTGATGGATGCAGAAATACTCCATTACCACCACAAACTCCTAATATAATCATATAGGAATATATTAGGGTAGTCTTGCATATTCGGGCATACTATAATACAGAAACATCTATGAAACCACCCAAGGGTAGAAAGCCTCTTAATAAATTAACTCCCGAAATTAGTCGGGCCCTTTTAGCAATATCGAAAGAATTACCGATGATGGCTAAAAAGATTCCAACATCGGTAACGATTATGGGCAAAGAGATAATTGCTAAAGGCATTACCCATTTACCAAATTCTGCTGGCCAGATAAGTAAAGGAACTAAAATTGAACCCGATAAAATCTATCTCCGTGAAACCGAAACTTATCATGACCATTATGCGCAACTTAGAAACTGGTATGCCCAATACGGATGGCCGGGTGCAGAAAAGTACCGGACAGAAATTACCACTCTTCATTCAAAGCTCCTTGAAGAAAAATCTAAGCCCAAACCAAAGGGAGAAGATAACCCGGCAACCGAAGCAGCCGTCAATAGTTAGGTGTCCTGAGTGTGGTAGTTTGCAATCAATAGATAATCAAATATGTACTCGGTGTTATACGGAGTATACTATATAGATATGAATTGACACGTGAAAGAGGTCTGTTTATGCGAGAAAGGGGGTCCAATTTAATCAGTTGGACCCCCAATCTTGTATTTAGGGTGTGTTATGTATTCCAGGCAGTAGCTTGGATGATATCTACTATCTTAAGAAGGGTTAAAGAATCTAGCTCCTTAAGCCTCTCCTTGATAACCCTTCTATGGGAAGTTGCTAATTTAGCCCTCTCTTGTTGGGCTTTCTCCTCAGTCAAAGGCTCTCCGTATTCCATGGTAAGATACATCTGAGAGGGTATTGCGCTTTTTCTTAGTTTGCCTTCTTTTTGGAGGGTGCGGTTCATTTTATAATTATGAAGGGTAGTAGCGAAGGTTGGGGTAACCATAGTCACGATATCTATATCGGCTAATACCCCCTTCCGGTAGATGTATATGCAATCCCCGGGGTCTAATGTTTTTTTCTTAGTCATTGGATTTAAGTTTAATACCCATTATCTGCTTCCATCTGTCAGGAGCAACAAAACACAGTTCATATCCTTTAGATATCTTATGTTTGTGTACTTTGGTCATTCCCTGCATCTTCCTGAGCTGCCGTAGCAAATCTTTAGAATCTTCTTTTGAGATATTAACCTTTATTAATCCCTTCGTTACTAGGATATCATAACAATCCTTAACCACTCTCGTGGTAGGGCTTTGTCGAAGGCCCTCTTGATAATATACTTTCATAATTTCTCAGTTGAAGTAGTGTATTTGGAAAGGTTGGGGTTTTGGCATTTGGGGCAGACTTTAGTTTTTCGCCATTCATCATCGGTCTTATAGGATGCGGCAAATTTACAAAGGGGGCATTCTATGATATAGGAGGCCCTTCTTATTAAGAGTGTGTTGGGTTGGTTCATGGGTTTTAGTTATTAGAATCATTAGTTTTTAGGGGGTCAGGCTTGGGAGAACAGTAGAACATAAATCCTGTTTGAATCTTACTACCCCCTTCAAAAGTTAGTATCTCTCCTTCAAGGCTATGCAAGTTATAAACGGGTTTTAAGGGACGTGATGCAAATATGGGTTTCCATGAAACTTCAATACCTTTTTCTTTTAAACGGTTGGTTATATCTATGGGGTCTTTACAACCTATAACATAAACTTTATTGCCGGAATTAAGGTCGGGCAGCATAGCTAAAATCATAGCATTCAGTTTTCCTTGGTTCATGGGTTATGTTTTAGTTATTAGAATAGGTCTGAGGGGGGTCCTGGGGTATCCTTCTGAAAGCGCTCTAGCATTTCTTTCATAAGGTTTATCATATCCTGACGTTCTCCATTGGAAATATACTGGGTTCTACCCCCTTGATTGGGTATAGTCACATACACTGCAAAGATTAAACCCGGGAAGTCATGGCTTATCTGTTTGCCCAGGTTCTGCATCCGTTCATACCAGAAGGCATTGAATTGTACGGGGCTGTCGATTAGGAGGGGAACTAAATCCGGGGGCATTCGATAGATGGTAGCCAACACGTGGTTATGTTGATGCTCTGTAAACACAAGGCGGGTTTTCATGTGGGGACTTCTATCAGAATCCAAACGGTTAACAAGGGCAGTGGCATCTCCAAAGTTTAAAGGGTACTTTAAATCTTGGGCCATCATGGCATCAATAATTTCAGGAATTGTCATAGGGGCTGTCTTTAGGAATTGGGTATTTGAATATGTGTATCATTAGGAAGGAGTCAGAGATTTGGACTGAGGTAATATATTTGGGCTTGGGGTGAGAGATACTTCCTCCTGATAGTATAGCCATGTATCGGGTCTTTACGGCTTTCACTTTCAAGTCAGCATACCCATATAGAACTATCTTATGGTCTCGGTATTGGGCACATAGGGGACGAAATTTGGGGGAAAGGTAAACTTCTGTTAGGCCATGGGCTTTCAGGTCTACATCAATTATGGTTTTCATATTTTCACATATATATGGGTAAGTACAAAGCCATTATGGGTTTGAATAGTATCGAGGTGTACGAAGCTGGGGGGAATGCTCTCTCCGGTATATTGGGCAAAGACGGTTAAAGTCTTAGTGGGTTTTTCGAGGTCTCCATGGCCCCATAGAGTAAAGTAGCCTCTACAAAGTTGGGCAGTGGTAGGGGTAAAGTCTTCGGGTACAGATAGCTCAGTAATACCTAGGGAGGTAATTGAGAATTTGAGGATGGTAGTTGTCATGGTATCGGGTTTAAGATATGATGGCAATTCGGGCAATTTGTCTTAGGTTCATAGGCTGTAGGGGGTCTGGTAAAATTTTGGGGTTATCGGGTTGTCAGATGGTCAATTAAGTATTTCGCATTCAAGAGGGCCCTAGGCTCCTGGCTTAGCGAGGGGGGGTCTGTAGACGTATTTGTCCAAAAATGAATGTAAAAATAGAGGACAGTTTTCTATTTTTACATTCATTTAGTTTACTATGCTTTCTTAGCTTTGCTTGCTTTAGCTACTTTTGCTTTAGTAGGATTAGAAAGATAAACTTTGAACGCTGCAATATAGACAGCAAACGATTGTTTTCTATTGTTATCTGCTTGACCTTTAAAAATCGCATCAACTTGAGATAATGCTAAGTTATAATTGTTAGTTATAAACTCTTTAAAGGATTCAAAATTTGCATTGGAATCAAATGTACTATCTTTTTTAAGAATTGACATCTCTCTCTTAGCAATAATGGCGAATAATTCAGTTCTTCGCTTCTCTCTGAATTTCTTTTGTGCGTTCTTATCCATTGTTTCGTAGGATAGATTCACGAATTTCTTAGTAACGTTTGTACGTTCCACATTGTTTGTATTATCAGATAATTTTGTCATGGTGAATAGTTATTAGATTGGTTAAAAAAAGTTTATTATTAAAATTTGCAAAACAATTGCAAAAGTCCACAAAGCAAAGAACAAAAAAGAACGATTTTTTTTCCGTTCTTTCTTCTACAAAGATAGAAATAAATTCATTCAAATAACATAAATAAAAAAATAATTCACTTTTTTTCTTTATTTGGAATGATTCTAAATAAGGATGCAATGTAGACAAATTCACAGATTGACTATCCGAGCAGGCAAGGTTCGAGCAATAAGGTCAGGGCAGTGGGGTGGTTGGGCAGGCAGGCAAGCAGGTTCGATTGTATGGGCAAGCAAGCAAGGTCTTCGAGTCTCCGGTACCCTACACGTGCCAGGGCAGTGGGTGATTATTAATTAATTTATTGGGTACCCTTGCTACCTACCTACCTACCTAACCTAGGCAGAGGGTGCCTGCCCTCTCCATTGGCCCCTCTAGTACCCTGGGCATGGGTAGAGTAGGTAGGTAGGGTACCAGACCCCTTAGGCCTAATTACTATACTATGCCTATAGGCCTAATTACTATACTATGCCTATAGGCCTATATTGCCTTTAAGCCAGGTAGGCCCTTAATACCTACTCCTATTTTAGATCACGCCAAAGCAGAGTAGGTTCTTGAATTTTACACACCGAAAAGGGCCTCTATTTCTAAAGACCCTTTGGGGTTATTCAATCTACTCCTATTCACAGAGTAAAGAGATTGTATGTCGTGTTCAGGCCTGTCCTCGTGGGGGCCTATAGGCAATATGTAGCCTTTGTTAATAGGATTCTCCCATGAGAATTAGGACCCATGGGAGAAATCTTACTTGATATTGTCATTGCTCCTCATCAGTTGGAAGAGCACCCATTGAAGCACCTATCAAAATAATTGATAGGACTCCAAATATGATTTTGCCGAAGAATAATATCAGTCCCATGAATTTTGTTTAGGCTGAATAGAACGAACTGCGAAGATTGGACCCATTGAATCACTTTTAGTTTTAGGACCCTTATATCTTCCTTTAACTCCTTCTTTCAGAACTAATACTTTAGATTCTGCATTGTGACGAATAATGCCACGATTGAAAATTTGTGATGCCTTCATAGTGAATAGTTTAGATTGTTAGTTGAATTACTAACAGAACAAATATAGATAGAATAGGACCCATATCCTAATTAATAGTAATGGGCCCTATTCTTTAATTAAAAGCAATCAAATTCCATTTCGTAACCGAGAACGAAAGTTGATAACCGATAAAACTCCAAGATAAATTCTACCTGCTTTTTTCTTTCTTCACTATGTTCTGCATGAATGCCCCAAGACATAAAGCAATACACATCATCCTTCTCATCATAATCGAAACCCCAATAAGAATCATCCTCATTCATAGGAGAATAAAACCCTTTCTTGCCCTCTTCCTCCTTTAAGCCAAATTGCTCTAAGGGAAGTGAGTTAATTTTTAATGCTGGAATGTATTTCATGTGAATAGTTTTAATTGATTGAATGCAAATATCCATCCTTTATTGCCCAAATCCTAATTAAATATTTCGGGTAGAGGTCACGGTAGAGTAGGCAGGTAGAGCAAGCCAGCAGAGTAGGTCTAAGGGTACCCAACCAACCTATTTAATCTATAATAAGGCAAGGCATCAGTATGGCGCCCTACTCTGCTGGCTCCAGGGTAGTGGGGGGTATTATTAAGTCATGGGTACCTCATCATCATAGCCTCTTGCTCTTGCCCGGTGGCTAGCATGGGTACCCGGATCGTCTTGGGTGTCGTGGGAATGAACAGCAGGCTCCAAAGATATGCTGGATACTTCTCCAAGGGCTGAGATGTTTGGGGTACCCTCCAGGTAATCGTTAAAAGGGTTAAGGGCAATGGGCGCCTGAACCCTTTCATTAATTAATTTAGAGGCCTCATCGACCGTCAATGCCTTTGAGCCAGGTACACTTGAAACACTGCCATCATTTACTCCATTATTATATAGGACGTTCCCGTTAATGACCTGGCTATGGCCCGGTAGATGTGGGTGCCTTTGTGTTTCTGGTTTCATTGTCTTGGCTACCTCTAATAAAGCTCCTTGGCTCTTCAAAAGGGTACCTAAAAGGCCATTAACTTCACCTGAAATAAATGGTTTGTACTTGCCATTTTGGCTCCGGTTCAACAGCTCCAATTGTTTGGTAACTTTGACCCGATCGCCAAGGGCCCAACCTAGGGCAGTTAAAAGCAAGCCTTCATACATCTCTTTCATCGACCCATCCTCTCCTAATACCCGAGCCATCTGCATTGAATGCTCTACTACTTGACCCATTACCCGATTCTGTGGTACCTGAAGATAAGTTGCTAGTTCTTCTATACTATATATCCTTCCGTTTAAGGTTTGATTGTTTGAGGCATAGGTATTGATGAGATGTTTTGTGAGTTGCTCCTTTATTTGTTTTTGTATATTTGCGTTGGGTTGTTTGTGGTACTCCATTAACATTATGGTAGTTCCTAAGGGTCTGGGTACTCTTCTTACTTTGTTACTTTTCATAGTTGTTATTTTTTTTGTTTTGGGGTGGTAGGGGTTGATGGTTATACCTCTATAGCTTGTAGGTTTTGGGATGATGGGTACTCTTGGTTGAGGGCCTTGATTACCTTATGGGTATCTGGTTATTTAATCCATCATATTGACTCTTGGAGAATTGGCATAAAAAAAGGGAGTACATTTAAGTACCCCCTCATTCGGGTTTGATTTAAGTGTTAATCAATCAACCTCAGACTCATGATAATGGTTGTCTAAATCGTACCCATATTGCAGCTGGTTCAGTGTTTGTAATTCTCTTTTCAAATCTTCTTGGGTTCCGGCCAAGGTAGCCATCTCATCAAGCATTCTTTGGTTCTCATTATCGAGTTTTTCTATTGCCCTTTGAACCTTGATGCCATAACGTCTTTTGCAATAGCTATATAGTTCATCGGCTTCTTCTAGGGTGATATCCTTGAGTATCTCTTTGAAGTCCTTTCTGATGTCGTCCATATCTCTACCCAAATCTCTTTTGTTTTGGGGTTCGGGTTTGCTATTGCTTCTTAAGACTTTTACCTTATGGGCATAGTAGCATCTAAGGATTCTTAGGGTATATTCATCCTCTTCTTTTTCGGTCAGATTCAGGTCTACATTTCTGAGCTCTTCTATTACATTTTCAACTAAGGCTTCGGCAGCAATTAAATCGCTTACAAATTTAATTGCCTTGATATTTTGAATTACCCCTATGGGTAGTGCTTGCATTATATCTTGATGCAAGTGTTCAATTGGGTCTTGGGTGTCCATGTTATTTGGGGTTATTTGATTATGGGTTAAAACATATTGTCAAGAGAGGCTACGCTATACATTTGATTATCGGAGCCTAGGATAGATGGTTCGTAATAAGCCTCAACCCGATTCTGAATATATTGATTAGCCTCTTCCTTCTCCTCTTCGGGTAATTTGTCAATGTACTCACCTGCTATTCTCACCTTTTTATGCATTGATGCCGATATGTGGTCTATTTGTTGGGGTAGGGTTTCCATTGATACTATCGCATCTGCATGGAGTAAAGTTTCTTCGGTCATAGTTATATGATTGATTGATTGATTAACAGAACAAATATACGTAAAGGGTATGACATTTCAATCATACCCTCTATATTATTATTGGGGTGTCCATGTTATTTGGGGTTATTGATTAAATACCAGATTTTTGTTTTTCCTTTAGTACCTGCTTTTTTCCATGCAAATCCTATCTTTGGGGTCTTTGCTTTAGCCATGTTCTTTAATGCCGATGAAACATAGTTTGACATAAACCAAGGATAGTCGGCTTTGCTTTTTAAGGAGCCCTCCTTATATAGTTGTCTAGCCTCATCTGAAATTTCTTTAGTGGTAAATTTCACTTTCTTTGTTTTCCGAGTCAAAGATTCAATTACATCAACCCATTGTGATTTGTGTGCCATAGTAAATAGTCTTAATTGATTAACAGAACAAATATACGTAAAAGGTATGATATATTAATCATACCCTATATAATAATGTCTACCTGATTCTAAGGTTTCACTTTCAAAGCAGGCAAGAGTTTGGTCTGTATCATTATCATCTACGTGGTCCAATGATACTTCTCTATTATCTCCACAGGTATATATAAAAAAACCTTTCTTGGCATCTGAGGTTTCTAAATAAGTATCTAGCACTTTGTCTATTGCTTCGGCTAATAGTTCCTCTGTGTATTCGTATTCAACCGGATTATCAGGGAAACCTACAAAGTTTATTCCTGGTCCTGTATGTCGGTCTAGATTTACATAGATGGTATCTATATCTCCATCGGCATTATATCCTTTTAAAGTTGATAACATAAAGGCTTTTATTTCTGCTCTATCTTCCGGGGTAAGATTAGTGCTATTGGAGGCATTCTTTAATTTTGTCATGTGAATAGTTTTTATTGGATAGCTGAATTGCTAACAGAACAAATATAAGAAAAGGGTATGACATTTCTATCATACCCTATATATTAATTATTCGAGTGTACCTCATTATTTTCAAAGAGGGTTATCATTACTATAGGGTATTGGGTACTATCAACCTGAATATCTAAAGAGGCCTCCTCATCTTCTGTTTCTTCGGGTGTATAACTTCCGAAACAATGTTTAAGCATACCCAATCTTTTAAGTAAGTCCATGTGGCGATTCTTATAATGTCGGCTTAGGTCAAGTTGCTCGCTTCGGCTTAATAAATGGTTGTGGTTACTGGGTATGTTGAATACAATTATAAACCCTGCACAATAGGGTTCAATATTGTAGTTAACAGTTAACGGGTATATCTTATCGGTTTCAACATTATAGTTATCGGCCCGAACTAACTCTAGTAGTTGGGTATCTTCTGAAAGTATTAAGCAGATGGCCTCTATAGTTTTGGCATCTTCCACTACGTGTAAAAGGCCCTCATAGTGCTTGTGTGATTTGATTTGCTCGAATAAGTTGTTCATATCTTTATGATTAATATTTGGGGTTATCTAGCAAGCATGAAGTTTAATTTCGACTATCTTTATTAGTTCTATGGATAAATACGCTCGAGGTAGTTTCTTATCAAGGTATTGTTCTTCTATTACCATCTTAAGACTAAAGTCTTTGGGTATCATACTCTCAGGGCCATCATATTCTCTTATGGGAGCCAATTTTCCTTCACTAACATATTCGATGCTTGTGAACCCGATAGGAGTTTCTATTGAATGTCCATCATCGGTTTTGATTCTTAAATATGGGTTCCAATCATCGGTATTTTCTACGTGCCCAATTCTTATAATTGCCTCTATGAGGCTAGCATATAACATTAATTTACACAGTCTATCAGAGGGCTTTTCTTTGGGTGAAAACTTTAGGGTGCTAAAATTCGGGTCTGACATTAATGTTCTTGCATAACCTCTGATGAAACCTGTATCTATGCCGAGATATCTAGCATCTTCTTCTAGGCTCTCTATCATAGACACAATAATCGGGTATTTCAATTGTTTTTGGGCATTGATTCTGAATAGTTCAAAGTTCCTTTGTTGGCCTGGACTCAACATATCATAATCCAAAACCATAAGACAGAAACAATCTAAGGGCTCATGATAATCTAAACCCCAATAACTTTCATTACCACTTCTACGGGTATAATAACCTCCTTCTTCACCCCCTTCTTCAAGGTCAGGATAAAGTTCATATTGGGCAAGTTTGAAATTCTTTAGTTCTTTTGCCGGAATGTATTCGGGTATTGCTCTTACATTTCTCATTTGTGAATAGTTTTTATTTGTTTAATCAAAGATAAGACTTAGGTTTTAGAATTGCTAATGGATAATAATGGGCCTTGATTCTTTTTCTAATACGCTTCAACCACTTCTTTTTCCTAATAGGCTCCAAAGCATTTATATGTGCCAAGGATTCTTCTGCTTTCTTTCGGTAGGGTGCAATAAGAGTGGCATTGTTATGGAGCCTAAGAGGTAGGGTCTCAAAGGTTACGATGTTCTTCGCGTGTTCCTTATTTTTGAGGGCTAGTTTAGTCACGGTCTTAATCTTTTGAGCCCTCATCATTCTCATCATCCTTGAAATTCGGATTGTCATCGGCCCATCTAACCTCATTATTGAGGGTCCATCGAATACCCTCAATTTGTTCTACCATAGTTTTTATCATCTTCTGCTTATGGGCAATATCTTGCTTCATGAGTTCAATTCTTTCATGTCGGTTTTGGATGGAGGCTAATTTCCATTGTTCCAATATTACCTGTTGCTCAAGGGGTGAGTAAGTAATCAATTCATTTAAAACCTCCTTGCAGAACTTAGAGTTATTTCTTGCTGATTCTTTTACAGGTAGGTGACTAATTGCAAACCCGTGTAGTTTCTTTATTATTGCTTCAATGCCCAATATTCTTGATTCCAGTGTTGGTGGTGTCGATGGTGTAAGTTCTAGCACTAAATCATCATTAAAGTTAATGAAATAGGCTCCATCCAAATATTCTTCATCGGTTCCATCAATATAGGCAAAGTTCTGGCAAGCATAGAGAGTGGTATCTTCATACTCCTTATCTACTACGAAATCATCTTCATCTTCGTGATGTTTATAGAGCCTATTGGCCTCTGTACCTGAATAGATACCTATTTTAGGTATGTCTTTAAACTCTTTTTGGAGTACCTCAAGAACCTGTTCTAGGGTAAGAACTTCGTTAAGGATTTTTGCTAGTTGATTCATTAGTTTATGGGTTTAGAAGTTAGTTCTGTGGTGTACTTCTTTAGCACATCATTAATTTCACTATCGGTAAAGGCATAAGGCATTTCTTCATTCATGCCTTTTGCATTGTTAATAACTCTGTATTCAGTTGAAACATAATCCGGTGCAAGAATTTCTCCCTTATGGTAGATTCTTTCTTGGGGCATCGGATGATTCATTGTTCTGAATGCGACGTTTGATAGTATGCAAATGCTCAGTATATATTTCATATTGTTTAATTGATTAACAGAACAAATATAAGAAAAGGGTATGACATTCCAATCATACCCCTACATATTTATTTTCGTGGTTATTTAGGATAGTTCTGCCAGGATAGATTGCAGATATTAACTCCATTGCTCTGATTTCAATTGCTTCTAAAGTCCACATGGCCTCATTCCATTCCTCATCAGATACATTCCTATGAAAAAGACTGCCCAGTTGGTATAATCTTTCATCTAAGGGGCCTTCTGATTTTACACCATATCTGTTAGGTATAACATTGCATAGACTTCCACAAGCACAAGTAACCCAATTACCTGATTTAATCTTCAAATCACTCCTGAGTTTCATATAGAGGCTCCTATATTCAAGTATTTTATCCTTCATGCGCTCTGGAATGTTATCGTTGTCATAATATCTATGGAAAACGGCCTTTAACAGTACCTGCTTCTCTAAGATTTTGAACCAGTCAAAGTCTGCTTCTCTGTGTAATTTTATCGGAGTATACATGGGTTTATTTTTTTGAGTATATCTCTTTTAGTAATTCTACTGACCGGGCCTCAATCTTCTGCAATAAGTCCGTAGCCTGATTCCAATCTTCTGACTCTACTGCGTAATAAAACGAGGACCCCAGCCCTCTTAATCTGAGGTCTGCGGGCTCATGGAGTTGGCCGTCTCTTCTAGGTATAGCGTCACATAGATTCCCACAAGCACAGGTGGGCCAGTCACTAGCAAGATATGCTAAATCTATGGCATTTGCATCATATAGAAGAATCCATCGGGCTATCTGAGAAGGGCCCTCATATATTCCGTCAATGCTCTGATTATAATATCTCTCTTTAAGTAACTCCAATACTTTCTGAGTTCTTAAAGCCTTGAACCAGTCGAAGTGGTTCTCTTTGTGAATATTCATTTGTTTATGATTAATTGATTAACAGAACAAATATAATAAAAGGGTATGACATTTCTATCATACCCCCTATATTAATATTTTGAGTCAAAAGAACCCTGATGTTGATAGGGTTAATTTGAGCCCATAATCAGAAATGAATTGCATTGCCTCTTCTACAAAGGTAGTCATCTTACCGGGCTCTGCATAGGCTCCATTGAATTGTGCATGGATGGTTCGGGTCACTTTCATTTCATCTTCCTTTTCGGGGTTGGGTTCCAAAAGAACTTCAACGATATCATCTATCTCGATACCATGATGAGAGTCTTGCAATTCTTGAGTAGAATGCAGGGCAATCCAAGTAAGTATTAATAAGTGTTGGGCATTCTTGATTGAGAATTGATAGTTCATTTTTGGTTTTTTAAGAGTTTATCCATTAGGGTAGGGTATGCTACGCGATGGTTCTTGCAAGAGGTAAGAAACCTACGTAAGCCAACTAAATCCTTGTTCAATATATAGCCATTAGCTATGGTAGATATTTCTCCGTAGGCCCATCTCTTGCTGGGTCGGGCTTCAAGTTGATTGATGAGGCCTTGAATTTCCGTAATTTCCTTTGAATCCTCGGTTTTTCTTTTCTGGCTATCAAGTCTAAGAATCAAGGCCTTGACAGATTCGGGTTTTGTTTTGCTCATTGTCTTTTAGTTCTAATTGATTAACAGAACAAACATAAGAAAAGGGCATGACATTTCTATCATACCCTAAACATTAATCTGATGGGTTGGACTATTTCTGGCCCAGGTACGCTTTGAAGTCAACTAAGAACAAACCCATATCATTCATGTTGTCATTGCCTCCTCTGAATACCTCATCTACTCTATCCAATGATAGTAGGTATTCTTGGGTATATAACTCTTTGAAACTTTCAAAGGCTACATTTCTTGCATCCTTCTTAAGGGCATTTGCTCTACGCTTTGCAGCATAGGGTCCAACAATCTTGAAGACCTTAAGACGAACTTGGTCACGATGCTTTTTAGCCTCCAATCGAGTGGCATTATCATAATCAAGATTACGGAAAATTCTAACCCTCTTATCGGATTTAGGCTTTTTTTCTTCCGGTTCAACTTTCTTTGCCACTTTCTTTTTGACTTTCTTTCTTACTAAGTCCTTAGTGGCCTCTTCCAATTTCTCTTGAACATTGGAATTATTCTTGACCTTTTTAGGGGTCTTTATCAACGCTTCCATTTGGGCGAGAGCTAACCTTTCTGATTTCTTCATGCGAGAAGTATTAAGTGAATAATGAATTAACAAGACAAATATATATCAAGGTTATGACATATGCAAATACCCTACATATTATTATTTCGGGTCCTATTCTACATATCTATATATAGAAGAATCATAGAAGTTCTCAAATAGGCATCAAATAAGATGCTCTGAGCAATTATCTCTTCTAAAGATATGTAAGTCTATGTTTATAAAAAGATAATTGCTCTGAGCAAGACTTTAATTTAAGCCAAAGGTATTCATGGTTTTAGTCTTTATGATTTGTATTCTTATCCAAGAGCTTTGAATTTCGTGTAGGGCATTAATCAGATGGCCTAATTGCTCAGCTTCTGCAAACTCCTTTGAGATGTCGAATATACCTAAGGAGTGTTGGTGTTCAATAACGTAAATCAGCGCTTCATATCGGACGTAAAGGGCATCCATTTCTTTATTTAACTCCAACAACTCCTGGGTAATACTTCGCATACTAATTTAGTAGTCTTGAACTTGACGGGTTATTTCCAACTCCCTTATTTAAGTCCATTCGTGAACCTGCTTGTATGCCTGTGTGGAATCCATCTTGTGAACCCGCTTTTGATTGTTTGCCACTTTTTAATCTATCTTCACCTGCTAAGTCCAGTTTACAAATGGCTCTTGCTTGGTCTAAGTCAGACACCCTCATCAATCCATACTCCGGAGTTTTATTCTCTGAGATTTCAGCTGCCTGACGTAATTTAGACAGAATAGCATTGCTAGCCCCTTTATAGAAACTCCGTCTATATTGCCCCCTCTTAGTATCTCCCCGGTATTCATTCCATGCTCGATTTTCAAGTATGCGAATTTTAGTGGCAAGCTGGTCTGTGAAGAACAGGCATATCTCTATCTGATGTTTTTTGCCATATATTCGATAACCCCCCAGGTTAATTGCCAGTCCTTCTTTCCTGACTGCTATCAATACTAACCCATTAATCTCTGCAATGTTATTAAGGAGTACTACATAGAAATCACCCTCATTCTTTTTAAAGAGGTCATTGAATACCCCACTGAATTTAGTGGCCCCGGCATCTTCCTTATTGGCATTAATATCAGACCTGTCGAGGTTATACTTTCGGAGTATCTCCTGTATTCGAGTAGAGGCATTAATAGATTCTTCCATCGTGCCACCCCTTTCTTCTAGGGCCATTAGCTTCTCCAGCTTTTCTATGATGTTCTTAGGTACTTCAGTATCTTGGTTCATTTTTTCAGGTTATCGGTTAATCTCTTCTAATAACTCTACTGCTCGGGCTTCAATTTCATGTAAGTATTTTATTGCTAACTTCCAATCTGAATTTCCTATGGCTTTTGAAAATAGGACTCCTATCGTAGAAAGTATTTGGTCTGCGGGCTCATGGAGTTGGTCATCTAATCTAGGTATAGCGTCACATAGATTTCCACAAGCACAAGTAACCCAACCCCCTGCTAGGATATTTAAGTTACGTTTTTCTTTCTTGTATATCTGGTCTTTTATACCCATATCCATGTTTATTTCCACGTCTTGATTGGGGGGTAATGCGTAAAAGGCCTCTAATTCAAGTGATAACTTTCTTTGTTCTTCTAGGGCTTTGAACCAATCAAAGGGGTTCTCTTTGTGAATATTCATTTGTTTATGTTTAATTGATTAACAGAACAAATATAAGAAAAGGGTATGACTAATCAATCATACCCTATATATTAATCTTTTGGGTATTGGTGAAACTTTGCATCGGGATACAATTCTTCTAATACCTGTATTGCTCGGGCTTCAATTAGTTTTAAAGACTCTATTGCTAACGTCCAATTTGAATCTCCTATGGCTATTGAAAATATTAGCCCCTGTGAAGAAAGAATAGCATCAGCAGGCTCTCTGACCGAATTGTCATCTCTTCTAGGTATAACATCGCAAAGATTCCCACAAGCACAAGTGACCCAATTACTGGCTAAGTCTTTTAACTTGCGTTTTTCTTTCTGGTATATAAGGTTGTTTATATCCATCTCCATTTGTATTATCGGGTCTTGACTTGGAGATTCTAGGTACGCATCTAATTCAAGCAATAACTTTTGTTGTTCTTCTAGGGCTTTGAACCAATCAAAGGGGTTCTCTTTGTGAATATTCATGGTATTTGTTTTAGTGGTCTAATAACCCATCTACGATATCTTCGACATGGGATTCTAATGCTTGTCCTGAGGTATCAGGTTTTTTAGTATTTGCTCGATATGTTCTGCTTTCCTTAATTATTCTACCCTCTTCCTTAGTTACCCATTGATTTGACCTGTATGGGTGTTGCATCAGATGGAATGTATCTTGGGGCCATATTTCTCTGGCATTGACATAATCATAAGAATAGGGAGTAGGGCCTGGTGGTGTTTTGGGATTATCTTCTAAAAGCATAACCCCCACTAAAAAGATACCCACTATCAATAGAACTGTTTTAAGTATGCAACCCATGTTATTGATGGTATGAAGCCTGGGCTGAAGCCCAATCAAAGCTAAGTCGGTAAAAATGGTCAGGTACAGAATTTTGCATACGTAGGACAGAAACATTGAAGCCCCCTGTACCGATACTGCTTCCTATTGGTTCTCCTAACATTCTAACGATAAGGGTTCGAGCAGTAATTTTGAGAGCCTCAAGTGTTGGAACTTGATTTTCATGAACCTTAGTTTGATAATCATAAGTACTCCATGTCCATTTGTTCACAACCATTAAGGCATGAATCTTCTCAAAGTCCATGTTTTCTAAGAGGGTTTCAACCATTGCATTAACTTCATCGGCACTTTTCATATCTTTATGTTTAATTGATTAACAGAACAAATATACGTAAAGGGTACTTAATATCCTAATCTTCAATTTCGAGCTCTTCTTTTTTTAAGTAGGGGTCAAATATATAATAGGGCATTTTATCGCATCGACTTGCAAATCGGGTATTGAAGGCATCTACTAATTCTCGTGATTCATCTTCGGTAAGTAAACAGAGTTCATAGTATTCAGGTCCGGCTTCTTTTGCTAAATCGAATGTAGCAGTATAGGTTTCAAATTCACTATTAGGCCCAACATTAAGAAAGCAACTCGAAACATGATGAGTGGCATGGTACAAATCATGGAATAGCCAGTAAAAGTGGTTCAGTTCCATTTCAACAGATACCATCCTTCTTCTCTGTGTAAGGGCCCATTGAAAGAACTTTATAATTATATCAGAATTATAGGTTTCAAAATCTCCATAACCCCGGGGTCTATCATCCTCTGACATTTCATCCCCACAATAGGATAGAAAGGGGTATACATATTTAGCAGGTATAGTAAGTAAAGAAACTCCTAATATACCATCCTCTCTTGATGCAAGGCCCAATTCCTCACAATCTGTATACCCCTTAAGTTGGATGCACAGGTTTCTAAAGATTACCCGGTCTATTTCTAAATGTCTACTACCCCACATTGATTACCCCCATTTCTGTTAGTACCTGAATTGCCCTCTCTTCGACTCTATATAGGGCTTTTAAAGCTTCGGGGTAATCTTCGTTACCCACGCACGTATAAAATTGTTGGCCCTCATTAGCTAATATATCGTCCAAGGGTTTACCCTCTGCTCTAGGTATAGCATCGCAGAGATTTCCACAAGCACAAGTAGTCCATGATGAGGATATCTTTTTTAATTCAAAGTAGGCATCTATGTATCTTACCTTAGTTTCCTTATAAAACGTACTAGGTTCACTTGCTGCATCAGGCTTTTTTTGGTAAAGATATCTTTGTCTAGCCTCTTGAAGTTTTAAAGCTCTGAACCAATTAAAGTGGTTCTCTTTGTGAATGTTGAAGGGCTTATTCATATTTTTAGTCTTTATTGATTAACAGAACAAATCTAAGAAAAGGGTATGACATTTCTATCATACCCTATATATTAATTATTCGAGTGTACCTTCCATCTGTTCTAATATCTCTACTGCCCTTTCTTCAATTTCACGTAATGTACTTATGGCAAGAGCATATTGTTCAGTTCTTACCTGATAAGAAAATTGCAAACCCATGTGAGCTAACCTAAAATCTACGGGTTCTCCTTTTAGACCTGACCTTCCCCAGTCAGCAGCATTTTTTTTGGTTCTTCTAGGTATAGCGTCACATAGATTCCCACAAGCACAAGTGACCCAATCACCGGATAATTCAGATAGTACC